>Ga0181523_10005346_pt1 | contig 10643 bp, 8 predicted proteins | sample PEATcosm2014_Bin_43_FD_119752 | JGI IMG/M metagenome (GOLD analysis project Ga0181523, IMG submission 119752) | Peatland microbial communities from MTU Mesocosm Facility, Houghton, MI, USA - PEATcosm2014_Bin05_30_metaG | ecosystem: Environmental > Terrestrial > Soil > Wetlands > Peat | place... | reverse complement strand
TCAGCAGGTCCATCATCAACGTCCAGTTGCGCAGGTACTCCAGGTCGCTGGTAATGCGCTCGCGCATGGCGTCGAAGTCGTCGCCCCCACGCTGGCCGCGCACTTGCGCCAGGCCGGTGATGCCCGGCTTGACCTTGTGGCGCAGCATGTAGCCGGGAATCAGCTTGCGAAACTGTTCGTTCATCGCCACCGGATGCGGACGCGGGCCAACGATACTCATGTGCCCTCGCAGCACGTTGAACAATTGCGGCAGCTCGTCGAGCGAATATCGACGCAGGAAATGGCCCACGCGCGTGATGCGCTGGTCGTGGGGTCGCGCCGCCGCATACTGACTTGCGCCGTCTTCCACCACGGTCATGGTGCGGAACTTGTAGATCCTGATCTCGTGCCCGTCCAGCCCGTAGCGGCGCTGACGAAAGAACGCCGGGCCGGGAGAGCTCAGACGCACCGCCACGAAAATGCCGATCAGCAGTGGTGCGCATAGCAGCAGCGCCAGGGTCGACAGAACGATGTCCTCGGCGCGCTTGACCAGGCCGGTCACCCCGAGGAACGGCGTATCGCGCACCGCCACCACCGGCATGCCCTCCACGGACTCGATGCGCCCGTTCATGAGATCGGTCACGAAAATATCCGGCGCAAAGTAGATCGATGCCGTCGTATCCTTGAGTTCTTCGAGCAGCTTGATGATTCGCGGCTGTGTTGCCATTGGCAGCGCCAGGTAGATCCGGTCGATGCCATGAACACGCACGAAATCGCTGAGCTGGTCGAAGGCACCCAGGTATTCGCCCTCCGCTATCGGCGCGGGCCACTCGTGCTTGCGGTCGTCGAAAAAGCCCAGCACGCGCACACCGAAAAAGGGATTGGAACGCAGGCGCGACACCAAGCCAAGGCCAATGTCGTTGATTCCACACACGACGACAGTCTCCTGCACCGCCGATTGCACCAGCACGCGGCGCAGCACCGCCCGGGCCAGGAGGTTGGCGACGATCAGCACGACGGGCAGGGCTATGAACCATGGCAAGAACAGGTGGCGCGGCACGAACTTGAGCCAGGCGCTGGCATAGTCGAAAAGCGCCAGCGCGGCCAGCACCGTGAGCGCCGTCATCGCCGACTTGCGCACAACTACGGAGAGGGTATCCGTCAAGGCGACATTGCCGGGGAAGGTAAGGGTGAAGACCAACACGCCCGCGACCAGAACGCGAGCGTCGAATGTCTGTCCGAGGTAATGCGCCAAGGCCAGGAGCCAAAACAGGACCAGCAGCGGATCGAGCCCGGCCTCGATGGCGCCGGGCAGGGTCAGCGCGCGCCGCAGGCGAGGAGCCGCCGCACGGCTATTTGCACCTAGCGTGTTTGCCGTGCGTATGCCTTCATCGGACGCAGAGAGCAAGGCGCCGCGCGCCGCGGAATCAACCGCACGGCGACCGAGCGCACTATCATCCACACTGCTTGCCACAATGGGTCTGGTATCCATGCGGAGTTACCTGACTTCGATTCCTGCACGAAAAAACGACACAACACCCCTTGCGCGGACAATGGCGCGTAGTTCATTATCAGCCAATAGTCCGTCGGGAATCCATCGGTTTTGCCTTGGACAGAAAAATTGCACCGGATGAAATTACAAGCTCGTAAGCATCCACAAGCCGCATCGACATATGAAGATCGTGCGCCCGATACATTGGCGAGTCGAGCCATCCAAACGATGTACCAAAGAAAAATGAACCGAAACCACCGGGCATTGCATCAAAACGGGGTACGTCCAACTGTTGGGCCAACTACATATGCCACAGTCTGTGCGGCGCGTCTCGCCACCGTGGCCTGCATGGTTGCGCTGGGTGCGCCCGAACCCGGACACGCTCAAGAGGCGCCGCCGACGGGATTTACCTTCGGCCCCGGCGAAACGATCGTACACGACAGCAATGTCCTGCGAACTTCGGGCACACCGGGCTATCCTGTGACTTCAGATACCTCCTACAACACCGACCTGATGGCCTCGTTCAACCAGACCTACGGTCGCGAACAGGTTTTGGCCTCGGCGACGATTGGGCGCGTGCTCTATGAACATCTGTCCGAATACGACTTTACCCAGCAGGACATTAGCGGCTCCCTGAAGTCCAGCCTGCCGTACAGCATCGATGCCTCGATCGGCTTCGTGCGCACGTCGTCGCTGGCGCATTTTGCCGACTTTGAGAGCACCGTCCGCAACGTCATCAGTTACAACGCGCTGGACGCGAAGATCGATTTCCCGCTCGAAGTGGACTGGCGCGGCGTGCTGGACGGCAGCGTCAGCCGGGTGACCAACTCGGCGAGCGGTTATCAGGCCCAGGATCTAAATACCGCCGAGGTCGATGGAGGAATCCGGTTCCAACCAGTCACGGGCAACCACGTCGACCTCTTGCTGCGCAGCGTGGAGGGCACGTACCCCAACAACAGCCCGGCGAGCCTCATACCCCCGGGCTACCACGATCTAGGGGCAGATTTACGTGCCGACTGGACTTTCAGCGGGGCCAGTCACCTGCAGGGCCGCGTGGGGTTCGTCCGGCGAAGCAATGACGAGCTGCTCTACCTGGATACAACAACCGGCCAGATGCAGGTGCTCGACCGCAATTTCTCCGGGCCGGCGTACGACTTGACCTACATATGGCAAATCACCGCCGCTAGCAGGCTCACGTTTTACGGCCTACGCATGGTTGGGCCCTCTGGTGACAACAACCTCCTGACCGCCACAACCCACACCTTCAAGTTCACGCCGGCTTACCAGGCGAGCGCGAAGATCGAAGTGGACGCCTACTATCAGTGGACGGCGACCAACTACTTCACTGACGTCTATGACGCGGTGTACAGCCAACCGCCGGGCACCGCCCTAGACAATTACGCGCATAACGTGGGACTGGGCGTGATCTGGAAACCGCGGCGCTGGGTCAATGTCACGTTCGACATCCACCACCAGGAGCGAGATTCGAATAGCCCCATCTGGACGTATACCGATAACATGGCGAGCCTGAGCCTGCAGACCAGCTTTTAGCGGGCCTTTTACTAATCGTTATCCGAATCCCGCTGTCCTGCTGTACACCAGGGAAATCCGCGACACGGCAGGAAATGTCGCACCGCAACATTCTGGTCTGCCGATGCTTAGGTCTGCGCCTCTGGCGCGCCTCTTTACCGCCGAACTCCGGTAGTCCCCGGGCGGGCTAGGCCATTCGGACTAGGCACAATCCGGTGTTGCGTAAGAGCCAGAAGACGCATCTAATTTGTACGAGAGCGAACAATTCCTCTTGCGTCTGCGCAAGGCGGGGTCTACCATGAAAGCGTGGTAGGTTGGTAGGGGCCCGGGGGGCCCACTTGGTTCCAAGCGTAACGGGGGTGTGAAATGGGCTTCAGGGCAGCGAAGTGTGCAGTTGTTTTTGCAGGACTACTGGGCGCCATGATGGCCTCGGCGGATGGCGGACGGCCGGCGGAGCAGGCGTCGTTCGATTCGTATTTTCACTCGCGTCAAGAGGGTTGGCGCGGAGACCGTGACGATGCCGGCAGATTTGGTGGACGTAGCTGGAAGCAGGTGGCGGGCGTTCCCGAACCGTCCGAGTGGTTGTTCATGGGCATCGGCCTGGTACTGATAGGTGCAGTTGCGTATCGGCGCAAGGCAAAGCTCCTCAGCAAATAAGTGTCCGATGCGGGCGGCTGCCGCGGGTAACCGTTGCCAGCGCCCCAAATGTGAGGGCACTTGCCCGCGCCTCCAACGCCGCGCGCCGCGCGGCGTTTTCTTGTAGCGTGTTCGCCCAGACGTTACCCGCGAAGATACCGTCCGCATGAAAATGCTCCACTGCGCTGAACTATCGACCGAGCACCGAAGGCAGGGCCTGCGGGGCAGCCTGTGCGCGTTTGCTGCTCCATTGCCGGGGATCGCGATTCTTTTTTGCGTCTTCGCATGTACGGCGCATGACGGGACGAGCCAAATCACGCAAGTAGTGGCGCGCGTCAACGGCGACGAGATCACGGTCCATCAGGTGAATTTTCTGCTGGAGAACTCCCCGGCTCCTGGGGCACAGACGCCCACCGACCCAGGCAAGAAGGCGCAGGCGGCGCTCGATCAGCTGATCGAACAAGAAGTCCTGGTACAAGCTGCCGTCGAGCAAAAGCTTGACCGGAACCCGGAAGTACTGGCGGCGATGGAATCAGCGCGCCGCAGCGTGCTTGCCCAAGCGTTTATCAATCAGGTACGCGCGGGCACCAAGAAGCCAACGGGGACGGAAATTCATGCGTACTTCGTGGACAATCCGGCCCTGTTTGCGCAGCGCCGGGTCTATACCCTGCGTGAGTTCTGCGTTAATGCCGATCGCGGGCGGGAGACACAGCTGCGGTCGCTCTGGGCGCACTCCCATAGCTGGGACGCCCTGCTCGTCGCGGCGCGGTCGGCCGGGTCTCGGTTTACCACGACCACAAAAACACTCGCCGCCGAGCAGTTGCCGCTGGACGAGGTGGAAGACTTCCAGCGGCTCGCCGAAGGTGCGGTTCGATTCTCGCGGCAGGTGGAGACCATCGTAGTGCAACAGGCGGTCAAGATCGTTCGAGAACCCATGAGCGAAGCCCATGCCGGCCCGATGATCGAAGCCTACCTGATGGAGCAGAGACGCCGGCGGACGGCGCAGGACGCGCTAGCGCAGTTGAAAAAAGTAGCGCAGATCGAAGTCATCGGCAATTTGGAGGTGAGCGACGGGGCCGCGCGCCAGGAACCGGCCAATCCTAGGCAGTAGACTGTGCCGTGACTGCCATCCTCCAGAGCGCGCTTACCCGCATCGGCCATTGACCTTCATGACCATCTCCCAGTTTCTCCGAATCCTAAACGCACGCAAGCGGCTGGTACTGCTGGTGATGCTGCTGGTTTTTTGCGCCGACATGGCCGTTACCTTGTCACTGCCAAAGAAGTACAGCGCGGTTGCCACAGTCCTTTCCGACCCAAGGTTGCCGGACCCGGTGTATGGCTACGCCCTGCCCAACTATGGCGGGGAAACGACCACCGCGACCCAGGTCGACATCATCACCAGCGATCGCGTCGGTCTGCGGGTTGTGCGCCTGTTGGGCCTGGACAAGGACCCGGACGCGCGCACGCAGTGGCAGGTCAACGGGGAGGGCCTGGGGACGATCGAGCAGTATTTTGCCGGCCTGCTTACGCACGGTCTAGACGTCAAGCCATCGCGCGAGAGCGACGTGATCAGCATCCAGTACACCGCCCCGGATCCGACGTTTGCCGCTGACGTGGTCAACGCCTACGCCAAGGCATATGTCGACGTCTGTCTGGAGCTGCGCACCGATCCGGCACGCGCCTCGTCCGAGTTCTTCGATGCGCGAACACGCCAGTTGCGCACTGACCTGGAAAAAGCGCAGACGCGCCTGTCGGACTTCCAACGCGGTCATGGCATCACGGTGAGCGACGAGCGGCTCGATGTGGAAAATGCCCGTCTTAGCGAGCTCAGTACGCAAATGACTACGATCCAAGCGTTGCGCGCCGAATCGCAGTCGCGCCAGAATCAGGCGCACGACGCAGCCGCCACGTCCCCGGATGTCATGCTGAACCCGATGATTCAGCAGTTGCAAGGCGAGGTCGCCCGGTCCGAGGCCAAGGTCCATGAACTGAAGAACCAGCTTGGAAGCAACCACCCGCAACTGCTGTCGGCGCAGGCCGAACTCGAATCGCTCAGGTCCCGGCTGCTAAACCAGATGCACGAGGTCGCCGGCAGCGTCGGCACGGCCAATACTGTCAACGTTCAGCGCGAGGCCGAGATCAAGGCGGCGCTCGAAGAGCAGAAGCGGCGCGTGCTCGAAATGCGATCGCAGCGCGACCAAGCTGCCGTCCTGGAGAAGGACCTGGAGGCGGCGCAAAAGGCCTATGACCTTGTGGCGCAGCGGCGCTCGCAAACCAACCTGGAGAGTCTCAACCAGCAGGCAAACGTGGCGGTCCTGAGCGAAGCGCTGCCGCCGACTGAGCCATCGCGGCCGCGCGTGCGCTTGAACCTCCTGGCGGGCGTATTTGCCGGTACGCTGCTCGGTGTCGCCGCGGCGCTGGGCATGGAGTTGCGCGATCGCCGAGTGCGCAGCGTGGAAGACGCCCTGCAGGTGTTTGGCCTGCCGATACTTGTATCGCTGCCGTCCGGCCGCAAGCGGATACCGGTTGCACCGGAGCGCTCGCCCCTGGGCTCGCGTCTGCGCCTACGATTCCGGCGCCGCGCGCTTGGCCCGAGCACCTAGACCGGGCGAGAAGGGAGCTCAGATGGCAAAGCCGCAACGCGTGCAGAACGCGAGCGACACCAAACCCGGCTACGACGGCGGCGAAGGTACGGTTCTTCCGGAGGAATTGCCCGACGCGGCCCAGGCGGAGTCCTTTCCATATTTGAATTCGGAGCCACTGACGGCTCCGTATCCGGACAATGTAAAGGCCGCAAGCAAGAAGATCAGCGATCAACCGATCGGCCGCATCCTGGTCGAGGCAGGGCGCTTGAATGCCACCGATGCACAGAGGGTCGCGCAGGTTGCCGCCGAGTTCAAGATGCGCTTTGGTGACGCCGCCGTGGAGATGGATCTCATCAAGCGCAGCGACGTCGCCTTCGCGCTGGGGCGCCAGTTCTCCTTTCCGCGCCTTGAGCGGAACGATCCATCGCTGTCGCAAGACCTGATCGCGGCCTACCAGCCGGACCACCCAATGGTGGAGCGTCTGCGCGAACTGCGCGCGCAGATCGCCGCTCGCTCGGTCACCGCGCCGCGCCTGCATCCCATGGTCGCAATTGTCAGTCCGGACCGCAGCGATGGCCGCAGCTTCATCGCGGCCAACCTAGCGGTGGTATTTGCCCAGCTAGGCGTGCGCACGCTGGTGATCGACGCCGACATGCGCAATCCCTCGCAGCATGGTTATTTTCGGTGCGACAACCGGGTCGGCCTCTCCAGCCTGCTGGCCGGTCGTTGCGGGGTCGAGTGCCTGCACCGGGTCAGCGCATTTCCGGGCATCTTCGTGCTGACCGCGGGACCGACGCCCCCCAATCCGCTCGAGCTGCTTGAGAGGCCGGTCTTCGGCCAGCTGTTGGCAAGCGCGGATACCAACTTCCGGGCCGTGATCATCGACACGCCCGCTGGAATGCTTGCCGCCGACGCGCGACGGGTCAGTGGCCGCTCTGGCGCCAACGTGCTTATCGCGCGGTCTGGGCACACGCGGATGCCCAGTGGCACGCGCTTCATTCAGGCGCTGGCCGCCGACAAGTCCAACGTGCTCGGAGTGGTCCTGAACGAGCATTGAACGTGCTGCGCATCCTAGTTGCGCACAACTCCTACCAGATGCCCGGTGGTGAGGACCGCGTTGTCACCGAGGAGATTGCGCTGCTGCGATTGCGCGGGCACGAGGTCGAAGCGTTGCTGCGGCACAATGATGAGCTCGCGGTACATGGCATGGCGGATCGCGCGCGGGCCGCCCGTGATTGCGTTTGGTCGGCCAGCAGTGCCCAGGCCATGCGCACGGCGATCCAGCGCTTTCGACCCGATGTGCTGCACGTGCATAACACCTTTGCCATGCTCTCACCTTCGATATATTGGGCGGCATCGGCGTGTGGCGTGCCCGTCGTGCAGACGCTGCACAACTACCGCTTGGCCTGTCCACAGAACTATTTCCTGCGTGAGGGGCGAATCTGCCAGGACTGTCTTGGTCGCGCGCCACTTCCCGCAGTAGTACACAGCTGCTATCACAACTCGCGCGCCCAGACGCTGGCCATTGCCGTAATGCTCACCGCCCACCGCGCCCTCGGGACATGGTCCAGCAAGGTGAGTCGATACATCGCGCTGAGCGAGTTCTGCCGCGAACAGTTTATCGCCGCGGGCTTGCCAGCGGAAAAGATCTGTATCAAACCCAATTTCGCCCCGTCGCCGGCCCCGCCGAAAGCGGTTGCTAGCGACCGTGAGCGCGATACCGCGGCACAGTTTCTTTTCGTCGGACGCATGTCACCGGAGAAGGGGCTCTCTGTGCTCGCGCAGGCCCTGCAAATCGACGATACCCTATCGTGCATTGCAGTCGGAGACGGGCCGGCAAAGGCAGAACTCGCAAGCGTGGGCCGCATCTGCATGGCCGGATGGCTCGACCCGCCGGCCGTTTCTGAGCATATGTACAAGGCGCTCGCGCTTGTGTTGCCGAGCGTCTGGTTCGAGCCGTTTGCACTGGTGACATTGGAGGCCTTTGCCCACGGTCTGCCGGTAATCGCCAGTCGCATCGGATCGCTGCCCGACATAATTACCGATGGACAGACGGGACTATTGTTCGAGCCAGGCAATGCGCGCGACCTGGCGCAGAAGATGCGCTGGGCACGCGAGCATCCGACGCAGATGCAGCGCATGGGGGATGCCGCTCGGGCCGTGCATGAAAGGAAGTTCAGCGCGGACGAGAACTATCGACAATTGATCCGCGTGTACCAGGATGCCATTGCCGCCGCTCTCCACTGATTTGGTGCCCAGGTCATCAATACCGTCGGGCGAGACAACCGCGAAGCGCGTGCGCGAGCCGGTCATCGGAACGGCCGTCGACGTTGTCGGCTGGGAAGCCGCATTGCAACGAGTACACAGATGGGCGCGGCACGAGGAGTGTCGGTATGTGTGCTTTTGCAACGTGCACTCCCTGGTCACCGCCCATTGGGATCCGGTGTTTTCCTCGGCCCTCGGACAATCCGACCTGGTCGCGCCCGACGGCGCACCGGTAGCCTGGGTGCTGCGGCGCCTGGGCCACGGCGGTCAGCGGCGCGTCTACGGGCCCGACTTCTTCTGGGCGTACTGTGCTATTGCGGCAGCCGACGGCGAGTCCATCTTCCTGCTGGGCGGCAGCGTGAATACGCTGGTTCGCCTGCAGGAGCGGATGCGGCAAGCATTTCCCGGGCTGCGGATCGCCGGGGCAATTTCGCCTCCGTTTCGCACGCTCACTCAGGAGGAGGATCGTGACATTGTCGAGGCGATCAATGGTTCGGGCGCGGGCACGGTCTGGGTCGGTCTGGGGTGCCCAAAGCAGGAAATCTGGATGGCGACTCACCATGGCGTCATACGCGCCGTGATGCTCGGCGTAGGTGCAGCCTTTGATTTTCACGCCGGCACGGTGCGCCAGGCGCCGCGATGGATGCGCGAATCCGGCCTGGAGTGGATGCACCGGCTGTACACGGAACCGCGCCGCCTGTGGCGGCGCTACCTCGTGACGAACACCATGTTCCTGCTGCTCGGCGGTCGCCAGCTGTTGGGCCACGCCTGGCAGCGCTTGCGATCTGGGTAGCGCTCACGAGGGCAGTGCGATCGAAGAAAAATAAATACAACCACGCGCAGATAGGCCATTCAACCCCCGAGTTGCAGGGCCTTGTTGATCCCGGTGCGGTATCGCTGTGCCATGTTTTCGATGGTGTACCGAGAAGAGGCAGACTGCGCGTTGACTCCCAAACGCCGGCGTTCCGCTTCGTTCTCCAACATTGCCACAACCCCCTGGACAAAAGCCTCAGGCGAATTGGCGGTCATCAGGCCGTTCTCACCGGACCGCAGGTACGCGATCTCGGGCGAATGGATTCCGCAGTCGGTTGTAATCAAGGGAAGGCCGGCCGTAAAGGCGTCCAGGATACCCAGCCCGACCATGCCGGGATTGAGCATCACATCGGCCAAGCGCAGAGCGATGGCCTTGTCGCGCCCTTGTTGAAAACCGATATACCGCAGCCAGGGCCGTGACTGCACTGCCTGCTCTACTAGCTGCCGCTGCGGGCCACCACCCGAAATGAGGAGTCGGAAGGACGGCACACGTTGCGCCAGCTGGGCGCCAGTCTCGAGCAGGAATGGTATCCGCTTGGCCTCGTACAACGAACCCAGGTACAGGCCGACGCGCGCACCTTGTAGCCCGAGGCGCACCCGTGCCGCCTCAAGATCCGCACTCGTGACAGTGCTCCATTGTGCCGCCAACTCGCGCGTGTCGATTGCGTTTTCAAGATTCGTGACCCGATCCTGTGGAAAACCCTCTCGACAAACGATGTCCACGCTCAGCTGGGTGTATGCAAACCACCAGTCCACTCGGTTGACCAAGGCACGCTTAAAGCGCGCACTCCAGCCATCAGGATTTGCGGCCTGTAGGTTCGCGCCGTGGCCCCAGAACGCGATCCGCCGCGGCCGGCCAAGCGTAAGCGCCCAAAGGTTGTAGAGCAGCCAGTTTTCCTGGGTAACGATGACGAGATCCGCATTGGGGATCAGCGCGCCGAAGGGCTGCCAACAAACCCGCCCCCCCAACAGGTACCGGGTTGGAAGCCGTTCGGCCCAATCCAGGCGTCCATCGTCGTACTTGGTCGCGTCCGCGGCCCTCGGCACCCCATGGATGAGGCGAAGATTAATGCCGTCGGCACGCAGGAGCGTGCGCAAGGCCTCGAAGAGCGGTACTCGGTAGGGTGCCAGGTGCCGATGGACGATGACGACCTCGGAACGGAATTTGGAGTTCATCCAGCTATTTGCCGTTTTTCGGGAACACGAAAGTAACACACGAGAATTTTCGACGCCGCACTTCCACTTCCGACCGGCGGCGCCACGCGAACGGTTCCTATGGGACAGCTCCTGACGTTTCGCGCAGCAGGGTCTGCGTCTGCTGCAAGGCCGGGTGGGCCGCCTCC
>Ga0181523_10005345_pt1 | contig 10646 bp, 6 predicted proteins | sample PEATcosm2014_Bin_43_FD_119752 | JGI IMG/M metagenome (GOLD analysis project Ga0181523, IMG submission 119752) | Peatland microbial communities from MTU Mesocosm Facility, Houghton, MI, USA - PEATcosm2014_Bin05_30_metaG | ecosystem: Environmental > Terrestrial > Soil > Wetlands > Peat | place... | reverse complement strand
ATGCCCGGTGGGCGTGACCACGATCTCTTCCTCGATGCGCGCCGCGCTCCATCCGTCGGTCGAGGGCCAGAAGGTTTCGAGTGCGAACACCATGCCGGGCTTGATCTCGACTGGATGATCGAAGGAAACGAGGCGGCTGATCACCGGTTTCTCCCAGATCGCAAGGCCAATGCCGTGGCCGTACTGCAGGGCGAACGCGTCTTCCTCATTCTGAAAGCCGAAGTCGGTAGCCTTCGGCCAAACGGCTGCAATCTCGGCGGTGGTGCGGCCGGGGCGTACGAGCTCAATCGCTGCGTCAAGATAATCGCGGCAGCGCTTGTAAGCGTCAACCATGGCGTGCGACGCGTATCCGACGGTGAAGCAACGGTAGTAGCAGGTGCGATATCCCATGTAGGAATGCAGAATGTCATAGTAGACGGGATCGCCCGGTCGCAGTACGCGGTCGGAGAACACGTGCGGATGCGGGTTGCAGCGCTCGCCGGAAATCGCGTTGACCGCTTCCACGTATTCCGACCCGAGATCGTAGAGAACCTTGCTGACAAGACCGACGGCTTCGTTTTCGCGCAGGCCTGGTTTCATCGCGCGGTAGAGTTCGTCGTAGGCGGCGTCGACCATCATCGCCGAGGTGTTGAGCAGAGAAATTTCATCCTGCGTCTTGATCACGCGGGCCTCGGACATCAGCGCCTGTCCGTCGACGACTTCGATGCCTTCTTTTTGCAACGCGAACAGAACCGGCAGTTCAACAATGTCGATTCCGACGGGCTCTTTGTGCAAGCCGCGTTTTTCCAGTTCGATACGAATTTTCCTCGCGACGTTTTCGGCGCGGCCCATCTCCGGCGTCATGGCGCCGCGCAGCACGGAAATCCCAGAGTGCGAGCGGCCGTCGAGCCACGGGCAGTTCAACTGATGATGCTTGGCGGCGGAGCCGAAGTCCCAGAGGATGGGCTCGTCATTCTGGGGCAGGAGGGTGAAGCGGTTGGCCTTGTCCTGCGCCCACGTGCCGATATGCGTCGAGGTGAGGTAGCGCACGTTGTTCATGTCGAAGCAGAGCAGCGCGCCCATCGACGATTGCTTGAGCAAGTCCTTCGCTTTTTGCAGACGCTCGCGGCGGAGGCGATCGAAATCGATCCGGTTCTCCCAGTCCACCGCCATCGTTCCGTGAGTCTTGAGTCCCATAAAATCAACTCCTAGCTTTTGGCTACTAGCTCGAAGCGAGGGCGAGACGCCCTCGCGACAGCCGGCGAGACGCCGGCGCTACGTCTTGTTACACATTTTTCTTGCGGCTTCTGAAACCGTTTCTTCCGTCGGCACCGTGACATCTTCGAGCGGCGGTGAAAACGGAATTGGTACATGCATCGCGCCCATGCGTTTCACCGGCGCGTCGAGATCGTAGAACGCGCCTTCGGCGATCACGGCCGCGAGTTCGGCAGTCACTCCATACCGCCCGTAGCCCTCATCGAGCACGATCACGCGCGACGTTTTCTTCGCCGACTCGATGATAGTCTTTTCGTCCAGCGGCCACGTCGTTCGCGGATCAACTACCTCGGCGCTGATGCCTTCCTTCTCCAGTATGTTCGCAGCGCCCAGCGCGACCTGCACCATGCTGCTGGTCGCGACGAAGGTGATGTCGTCGCCTTTGCGCTTCACGTCGGCCACGCCCAGCGGGATGGTGTAATCTTCGGCTGGAACCGGGCCTTTCAGCTTGTACATCATCTTGTCTTCGAAGAAGATGACTGGGTTCTCGTCGCGGATTGCGGTTTTCAGCAAGCCTTTGGCGTCATACGGCGTCGAAGGCAGAACGACTTTCAAACCCGGTACATGGCTGAACCAGGCGTGCAGCGATTGCGAATGCTGCGCCGCCGAGCGCCGCGTCGCGCCCAGCGTCGTGCGCATCACCATGGGAACGCGCCAGTGCCCGCCCGACATGTAGTGAGCTTTGGCAGCCTGGTTCACCATCTGGTCCATGGTGAGCGTGAGGAAATCGCCGAACATGATATCGACCACGGGACGCAAGCCGGTCATCGCGGCGCCCACGCCAACGCCCGTAAAGCCCGCTTCGGAAATTGGCGTGTCGACGACTCGCTCTGCGCCGAATTCTTCCACCAAGCCCGAGAGCACTTTGAACGGTGTTCCGGCCTCGGCGACGTCTTCGCCAAAAATGCAGACGCGCGCGTCGCGGCGCATTTCTTCGGCCAGCGCTTCGCGCACGGCCTGCGCAAATGTGAGTTCACGTTCAGGCATAAACGTCCTGCTCGACTTGGTCGACGCTGGGATAGGGCGCGGCAATGGCGAATTTCACAGCAGATTCCATCTCAGCGCGTGCTTCCGCGGTAATCTGATCGAGCGCGGCTGCGTCGGCGTGGCCCTGCGTCAGCAGCCAGTTGGCATGCAGCTTGATGGGATCCCGGTCGGTCTTCCAGTGCTGCTCTTCCTGCTTCGAGCGGTAGTATTCGCGGTTGATGTCGCCCACATGATGACCGCTGTAGCGGTAGGTATCCGCCTGCAGGAACGCAGGGCCCTCGCCTGCCCGCCCCCGCTTCACCAGCCGCGTTGCGACTTCGTTTACGGCGCGCACGTCTTGTCCATCGACCTGCGCAGACTCGATACCGAAGGCCGCGGGGCGACCCAGAATTGTTCCAGCCGTCGTCTCCGAGAAGTGCGTGTACTCGTTGTAGAGATTGTTTTCGCAGACGTAGATCACGGGCAGCTTCCAAAGCTGTGCCAGGTTCATCACTTCATACAGCGATCCCTGGCCGAGAGCGCCTTCGCCGAAGAAGCAGACGGCCACGCGCTCGTTGCCCAAACGCTTCGAGGCAAACGCCGCGCCGGTGGCGATTCCTACGCTGCCACCAACAATCGCGTTCGCACCCAGGTTCCCAGTCGCGGCATCGGCAATGTGCATCGATCCACCTTTGCCGCGGCAGTATCCCGCTTCTTTCCCCAGCAATTCGGCAAACATGCGGTCGGGGGAAGCGCCCTTGGCCAGGCAGTGTCCGTGGCCGCGGTGCGTGCTGGTGATGTAGTCGTCGATTCTCAGCGCTTCGCAAATGCCCACCGCAACGGCCTCTTCGCCACTGTAAAGATGCGCCAAGCCCGGCATCAGTGCGCGCGTGTAGAGTTCGTTCACCTGCTCTTCAAACAGTCGGATCCTCACCATTTGGCGGTAGGCGCGCAGCCACCTGTTTTCAGCGCCTGCCTCACGACCCGCTTCCGGCATGGAAGTAGCGGTGGTCACTTCTTCGGTCCTCCTGCGGTCACGGGAGTGGTCACGCCCGACATGGCGGCCAGCACGTCGAACATGCAGGCAAAATCATACTTCGTCCAGCCCATGCCGCGGGCTGCCGTCAGAAATTCGTTGCTCACGGCAGTCGTCGGCAGCGGCACATCGAGTTGCCGGCCCAGGTCGATCGCCAGCACCATGTCTTTCTGCATCATGTTCACATCGAACCAGGCTTCTTCCGGTTGTTGCAGGACAAACGGGCCGCGGTACTTGATCATCGGCGAGGCCACGGCACTGTTGACCAGCACATCGACTGCGACTTCGCGGGCGATGCCGCTTTTTTCCGCCAGCAATACGCCTTCGGAAAACGCCAGCATCTGCACCGCCAGACTTAAGTTGATGGCTATCTTCATGGAGAGCGCCAGACCGTTGTCGCCCACATAGCTGACCTTGGGGCCGATGTCAAGCAGCAGTGGTTTGATCTGGTCGAAAGTCTCTTTCTTACCGCCGACCATCACCGACAACTTACCTTCCTGCAGGGTGATCACACTGCCGGAAACCGGTGAATCGACCATGTCGGCTTCGAGGGCGCGCACTTTCGCGGCCAGCGCGCGACTCACCGTCGGACTCACCGTGCTCATGTCGATGAAAATCTTGCCGGCACTCAGCCCGGCTAGCAGCCCATTCGGGCCCTCTGTAATGGAAGCAATCGCCGCGGCATTGGTCACCATGGCGAAGGTATAGTCCGACGCGCTGGCTACCGCGCGCGGCGAATCGGCCCACTGCATGCCTTTTTCCACCAGCCACTGCGCCTTGGCCCGCGTGCGGTTGTAGCCGGTGACCGCGTGACCCTTGCTCAGCAGCCGGTTCACCATCTGGCTGCCCATCACGCCCAAACCGACAAATCCAACTTTCGCCATCTGCTTTCCTTCGCGGCTAAAGCCGCTGTCCGGTTTTTGTGTACGTTTTAGATGCGGCTGAAAGCCGCATCCTTCCCCAAATTCAACCCCATTAGTTGATTCCGTGCTTGCCGGGAGCGCGTTTCGCCGTCGGCGCCGCGCTGTCGTCGCGCACCTGGCAAAGATGCGCCCGCATCGCTTCGCGCGCCTTTTCGACATCGTGCCGTTCGACCGCGTCAAGAATTCGCTTGTGGTGCACCTGCCCGCGCTCGGGACCGCCCGGGACTTTAAAAATTCGCAGCCGCTGCTCTCGCAGAAGGGCAACAATGGAATCCAGCAGAGAAAGGATGATGGGGTTGTCCGCACCCTCGGCCAGTGCGAGATGAAAATCAAGATCCGCTTCGATGTAGGTTTCCGGATCCTGCCCGGCCCGGTCCATGGCGGCGACCGCCTCACGCATAGTGGCAAGTTCGGGTTCCTGGATGCGTGTTGCCGCCAGCCCCGCAATCTCTGGCTCTAGAATGGCCCGTGCTTCTGCCAGATGTGTCGAGCCTTCCGGTTGGCCGATCTTCACCATCAGATCGAACGACTGGCGAACTGCCTGCGTGGTTCCGTCGGTGATAAAAGTGCCGCGGCCTGAGTATGCTTCGACCAGACCTTTTTCGCGCAGAGCTTTCACCGCCTCGCGCACGGCCGTGCGGCTGACGCCGAAACGCTGGGCCAGTTCGCGTTCCGCGGGGAGTTGATCTCCCGCCTTCAGATCACCTTTGACGATGGACTCTTCAATCTGCTGAACGATTTGCTCGTAGAGTCGCGACGTACGAACGAGTTTGTACACAACTTCGCCCCCCGCACATGGTGACGCGCAGCCAGCCCACAGACTGGCTATGGTCCGGCTACTATACCGCATATCCAAGGGGCGGCGGCGCGTTTGTTGAGCGAAGGACATTGGGATTGGTAAAGGTATGGTGGTATGACCAGTGGCAAGGGTACACTACTAGGCGCCGACAATGCAACGCCGGAACCAACCCAAACCGAACCAGAGGCTAGGTTTCCAAGGGTTGCCATCTTATGAACTCCCCTTGCAACTCCGACACGGTATAACCTCGTTCAGCTTCCATCCAAGATTTGAATGTGCTTGACACTGTTTCTCCGATAGTGGTATGGCTGTCGGACCAGAAATGTGGAGGGGTTCTCTATATGCTATCCCGCACGGTCAGCGCCGCCTCGTCACCCTACGCCCGGACTGCAGCTTCCCGGTGGATATTCGGTGCCTTCATGCTGTTCCTGCTCGCTGCTTCCGCGGTGGCCCAGACCACTGCGGGCCGCATTCTTGGCACAGTGACCGACCAGAGCGGGGCCTCGGTCGCAGGCGCCACGGTGGTGGTCACCGATGTTCAGCGCGGTATATCGCGCACGCTGACCACGGATGATTCCGGCGGATACGTTGCCCCCGAACTGCTGCCGGGCACTTACAAGATCCATGTGGAAGCCAAGGGCTTCAAGACCAGCGAACGTCCGAACATTGGCGTTGAAGTTGCCACCGACGTGCGCGTCGACTTCGCCTTGCAGCCCGGGCAGGTTTCGCAGGTTGTGGTCGTCGAAGAAGCGGTTCCCTTGGTCAACACAACGTCCTCCACCCTGGGCGGCACGCTCAGCAACGAGGAGATCAACGACCTGCCGTTGAGCGGGCGCAACTACGAGAACCTGCTGCAACTGCGTCCCGGCGTGATCCGCTATCCGGGCGGTGGATTCTCCACCACCAGTGCCAACGGCCTGCGCGCCGAAGACAACGCTTATTACATTGAAGGTCTGTTCGACAGCGAACCTTACTCCGGACAATCCATCGTGAACGGTGCGGGTATCGCGGGAGACTCGGCGACGATTCTTCCGATTGACGCGATTCAGGAATTCAACCTGCAGAGTAATCCGCCCGCGGAATACGGATACAAACCAGGAGCCGTGGTGAACGTGGGCCTGAAGTCGGGCACCAACAAGGTGCACGGATCGGCGTTTGGTTTTGGCCGCGACGGATCGCTGGATGCACGCAACTTCTTCAATGCCGCGCCGAGTCCAAAATTGACCCGAACGCTGGAGCAGTTCGGCGGCAGCCTGGGCGGGGCGCTCATCAAGGACAAGGCGTTTTTCTTCGGCGCCTACGAAGGCCAGCGTTACAACGTGGGCAACTCCTACGGAGGAGTCACCAGCCCATCGATGGTTCCCATGACTCTGACTTCCGGAGCGCCGGACTGCACTTCTCTCGGGCCTACCGTCGATTGTGCCGACAGTATTCCCAACGCGGTTGCCGACCTGCAGGCGTCCGAAGTCGCGATTGATGCGGCCAGTTTGAATATTGCGGGTTGCGCGCTCTCCGGAGCCACAGTCACGTGCAACGGCTCAGGATTTCCTCTGAACAACGCCCAGAGCATTAGCATTACCAACGGATTTAACAACGTTGTGCATGTCGACAACCTGGTCGCGAAAGTGGACTATCGCCTGAACGACAAGCACTCGATCAGCGGGACATACTTTTTTGGCAACGATTCTGGAACAGTCGAAGATTTTCCTGAGCTGCAGCAGAAGTGGCTCTCCGATATTCATACCCGCGCGCAAGTGCTGGGCGGCAACTGGATTTGGACTCCCAGTTCCCGCTGGGTCAACGAAGTGCGCGCCGGCTACAACCGGTTGTATCAGCCGACGCTGCCTGGCGATCTCAATTCTCCGGCCTCGTCGTACGGTCTGAACACCGGAGCGAGCGGACCCAATACGGGAGGCCTGCCGCGCATCGGCTTTGGCGGTTATTTCTTTCCCGGGCTGGGCGGTTTCAAATGGCCAAAGTTCCAGGGGCCCGATTCGATCACGCAGTTTGTCGACCAAGTCACTTACAGCGCGGGCAAGCATGCCATGAAGTTCGGCGGCGATCTGCACTACAACAAAGTGACGAACGCGGCGTACGGCAACGCCCGCGGCAGCATTACTTTCCTGGGCGGACAGGCCACCGGCGTCTCCACGCCGCTGGAGGATTTCTTTGCCGGTTTGCCGTTCAAGGCATCGGTCGAGGTAGGAAATCCAACGCTGCACCTGCACAACTGGGCGTACGCGGGCTTTTTCCAGGATGACTGGCGGGCCACCAAGAATTTGACTATCAACTTTGGGGTTCGCTACGAGTTCAGCAGTGTTCCGCAGGAAGCGAACAATCTGCTGGGAAATTTCGATCCTAACGTGGGCATGGTGCAGGTGGGCCACGGGATCAGTAGCCTCTATAACCCGTATCACAAGAGTTTTGGACCGCGCGGCGGCTTTGCGTGGGACATCCTCGGCAACGGGCGGACAGTCCTGCGCGGCGGCGGTGGACTAATGTACGAAACGGTAAACTGGCAGTCATTCGTCGCCTTCAACAATGCCTTCGGTCCGGGCAGCGTTCCGACCGGAGCGCCCATCGACGCCGCGGGAGACGTTTCGGTTCCAAACGGAATCACAACCGGGAACGCCACCATTAAGTATCTTCCGACTCCCCAGCTCTGGGATTCTCCGACCACGCCACTCTACGGCAACGGCACCATCAATTGCTTCCTGAGTCCGTGCCCCATCATGACCGTGGACCGCAATCTCACCACGCCCTACGTGTGGAACTGGACTCTGAATGTGCAGCACGCTTTCACTCAGAACGTGTCCATGGAATTCGCGTACGTGGGCAATCGCGGCACCAATCTAACGGGCATTCGCGACATCAATCAGCCAGCCGTGGGCTCGGGGTGGCCGGCGGCGAATGTCGCCACTTGCAACCAGGTCGCGAATCTCACCCCCTCAGGCAATTACGACACATTGAACAACCCTGCCTGCCAGCTTGCGCCTGAAGTTGGACCCTTTACGCAGTTTCCGTATCTGGCCAACATCTTCCAGATGGGCAATGTTTACCGCTCGAACTATAACGCTTTGCAAGTGACGCTGAACGCGCGCAACTACCACGGCCTCAGCATGGTAGCGGGCTACACTTACGCACACGCCCTTGATGACGTGGGCGCGAACTGGGACTTCGGCTACGGCTCGGGCTTACCGCAGAACGCGCACAACCCCGGCGCAGAGTATGCCAACAGCGACTTCGATATGCGACACCGGCTGACCGTCTCCCTCACCTATGCCATTCCCGGACGCAAGGGATATGGGCAGATGGCGGAAGGATGGGAACTCAATACCATCACCACGCTCGAGACCCCGCAGTACTGGGGCCCGATGGACGAGGGAACAGACGCCGCCGGCGTTGGTCCCTTGCCGGTGAGTCCGCCCGCCAACAGTCCAATCCGCTGGAGCTTTTACGGCAAGACTCCGGATTTCAAGTCGCAGAAGGGGGTTGGGATTCCGTATGTTTCCGGAAACAACGAGCCCACCATTCCCTCGATGGGCCTGGAGGCCAGTGGCAACTCGGCCTGCAACACACAGGCTCTCGACATCGATGGAGGCAGTCCGGGCGCAGCGACTGAATCGCTCGCGTTCTTTGGCTGCTATGCCAACGGCAATTCAATCATGCTGCCCCCTCCGCTGGGCCAATTTGGAAACATGCGCCGCAACATGTTCCAGGACACTGGCTTCAAGAATTTCGATTTCTCGGTGGGCAAGAACTTCCATTTCGGAGAAGCCATGCGTCTCCAATTGCGCGCCGAGTTCTTCAATATCTTCAATCACCCGAACTTTGCCAACCCTTATGGCGGGCAAAACGGGTTCGGTCTCAACGATCCGTCGGTGCGGCCGTTCGGTTGCGGTTGCGCCACGCCGGACATCGCGGCCGCCAATCCTGCCATCGGCTCCGGCGGACCACGCTCGATTCAGCTGGGGGCGAAGTTCGTTTTCTAGTTCGCGCTGAAAGAAGCACACTTCAGGCCGGACGAGATTCCGTCCGGCCTTTTTCCATCTCACTTCGCTCGCTGGCTGGCGAGCGCGATCTATGAGGGCCGAATCATGCTGAAGGGAAATGCATTTGTCTCACTCATCTTATTAACGGGGACCGTAGCTGTTTCGACCATGGCGTTCACCCAGGAGCAAGCCCGCCGCGAACGAACCATTGACGAAGTCAAATCCGAAGCCATTCATCGCGCCGAAGTTGGACAGTATCCGCTGATCGGTCTCGATCCCGCCGACGTCAAAGAAGCCTTCGAGAGCATCCACACCGCCGACAAAGACGAGTGGGCCGCCGGCTTCATGCGCGTCGCCGATCGGTACCTCAACGAGGCGAAATCACTCGAAAAAACAGATCCGGCGAAGGCCAACGCCGACTACATCCGCGCCTGGCGCCTCTATTCCTTCGGACGCTGGCCCATTCCTGCGTCGCCCGGCAAGCAGCGCTCCTACGAGAAGGCCATCGAGGCATTCCTCGCGCACGCCAAGTTTTTCGATCCGCCGCTCGAAGTGGTGCACATTCCGTTCGAGGGTAAAGAGATCATCGCCTACCTGCGCTTGCCAAAAAATGCCAACGGCCCCGTGCCGCTGGTTATTGCCGTTAACGGCCTCGACAGCCGCAAGGAAGACTTGACCGAAAGCTTCAGCGCGATCCTCCCCTTCGGCATTGGATATCTTGCCGTCGATGGCCCCGGCACCGGACAGGCGCCGATCAAGGTGAGCGAAACCTCCGAGCGCATGCTTTCGAAGGTGCTCGACTACGCGCAGTCCCGCCCGGAAGTCGACAAGAACCGGCTGGCCCTGCACGGCGTGAGTTGGGGAGCCTACTGGGCGACGAAAATGGCGATCGTCGAGCGCGCTCGCCTGCGCGGATGCAGCGCGCAATCACCGCCCGTTGACAGATTTTTCCAGAAAGACTTCCTGATGAACTCGCTGCTGGGCAACCGCGAATATCTTTTCGATCAGGTGCCCGCGCTCATGAACATTCTCGAAGGCGTGCACTCGCTCGACGAGATGGGCGAGTATCTGCCGAGGATGTCGCTGGTGCATCAGGGACTGCTGGGCAAGCCGATGGCGCCCATGCTCATCCTCGCAGGCGTGCTCGATACGCAGGTCCCCATCGATGATGAATACTTGCTGCTGAACAAAGGCGACGTCCCTAAAGAAGCCTGGATCAACCCGCGCGGCGGCCATCTCGGCCGGCAAGTCGGCGTCTGGCCCGATCCAAGGATTTTTAAAGAAGTGATTATTCCCTGGCTGGTGAAAACGCTGCAGGCTCCGGCGAACTAGAGAAAAATGCAACCACGAAGGATCACGAAGGAGTTCCGGTTATATGGTTCCTTCGTGTGACTTCAATGTCCTTCGTGGTTTAAGTCTCTAAGCTCAGCACCGAAACGCCGGAGTTCTCTCACCGGCGGTTGGAACTCATTTCGCAGCGCCTAAAAGCGCGGCGGCCACCAGCTTCTTCGTTTGCTCATCCATGTCCGCACCGGCGTTTGAACCGGCGGCGCGCACATTGAGTTCAGTAGACAGCCGCTTGTCTTTGATCCCGATATAGACGGCGTTGTATGACGTGTCTCCGAGGTTTTCCACGGTGTGCTTGAAGGGTGGAAACCAACGCGGATCGCCCGGCT
>Ga0181523_10005344_pt1 | contig 10647 bp, 9 predicted proteins | sample PEATcosm2014_Bin_43_FD_119752 | JGI IMG/M metagenome (GOLD analysis project Ga0181523, IMG submission 119752) | Peatland microbial communities from MTU Mesocosm Facility, Houghton, MI, USA - PEATcosm2014_Bin05_30_metaG | ecosystem: Environmental > Terrestrial > Soil > Wetlands > Peat | place... | reverse complement strand
GGCTTGTGCGCCGCCACCCTGTGCGCGGATTCGGAGACCGTCGCAGCGGTGAAGCAGGCAGTCGCGCGAAAAAACGGGATCTTTGCCGGCGAGCTGGAAGACTACGCATGTTACACCAGCAGTTCACAGCTGGTGCAGAACCTGCAGCGGGCGGAGCTGTGCGTTTGTGTCATTGACTTTGATCGGGACCGCGAGGCGGCGGTGCAGGCGGCGAACGCCTTGCAGCAAACGCTGCATGGCCGTGGCAGCCTGATCGCCGTCTCCGGCAAGTCGGATCCTGCGCTGCTGCTGGAGGCGATGCGGGCGGGCTGCGGCGAATATCTCACCAAGCCGGTGGTTGCCGATCAGGTGGCCGAGGCCTTCGACCGTCTGCGAAGCCGTTTAAGCGCCCGCAAGCAGCCCCAGACAAAGCCCACGGGAAAAATTCTGGCGCTGCTTGGCGCCCGCGGTGGAGCAGGTGCGACGACGCTCGCGGTCCATCTGGGCTGCTTCCTGGTGCGCCAGTACGGCAAGCGGACCCTGATTCTGGATGAGCATCGCCGCCTGGGACATGTCTCGCTGTACCTGGGCGAGGACGAAGGCAACTACCACTTCTACGAACTGGTGCGCAATATCGCCCGCCTGGACGAGATCCTGCTGGACGGCTTCGTCATTCATCACTCCAGTTGTCTGGACATTCTGCCCTCGCCCGATGTCTTCGACGACACTGCCAACGTCTCGCTGGAGGACATCCAGCGCGCCATTCGCTTTCTCGGCCAGAACTATGAGTTTGTCGTGATCGACTGTCCTCACGGCGTACACAATCTCAGCCTGGCTACCATCGACTGCTGCGACGAGCTTTACCTGATTGCCACTCCCGATGTTCCGGCGCTGCGCGACCTCACTCGTCATATCGACCGGCTGCTGCAGGGCAATGTGCCGCCTTCGAAGATCAAGGTGGTCATCAACCGTTTCTCATCGGAAGGCGCGCTTGCTCTGGAGCAAATCGAGAAGGCGATCCGGCAGCCCATCGCCATCGCCATTCCCAATGCCTCGTCCGACCTGATTCGGGCGATGAATACCGGCAACCCCATACGGCCCGAACGCAAGTCAGAGTTCGCCATCCAGATGAAGAAGTGGGCGGCGAGTCTGGTTCCCGAGCAGTCGCCCGATGCGGCCGAACCAAAACGAAGGTTCGCCTTCTGGCATTGAGCCTTGCTGAGCTGCGGTCCGGAGGATTGAAGAGAGTTTATGGCTGAAGCCGCCACCACTACTACGCTTCCCGCAAGTCAACTGCTCGCCCACCTGGGCAGGGACGCGAATCCCTTGCTGGCGCGGGCCCAGCAAGACGTGAAGTCGGCAGTGCATCGCGAGCTCATCGGCAAGGTCGATCTGGAAAAGCTGCTCTACATGCAGGACTCGCAGGGGCGGCAACAGTTGCTGACGGTCATTTTGCAGCTGGTCGCCGAACACGGCATCCCATTCAGCGCCAGCGAGCGCAGTCGTCTGGCCAATGAGGTGATGGATGAGGTTTTTGGGCTGGGCCCGCTGGAGCCTCTGTTGCAGGACCCCACGGTCACCGACATCCTGGTCAATACCGCCGATTCAGTCTACGTGGAGCGCGGTGGCGTGCTGGAGACAACCAATGTCGTCTTCAAGGACAACCATCACCTGATGCACATCATCGAGAAGATCGTCTCCCAGGTGGGCCGCCGCGTGGACGAGTCATCGCCGATGGTGGACGCCCGGCTGCACGATGGCTCGCGCGTCAATGCCATCATCCCGCCGCTGGCCATTGACGGCCCTATTCTCTCCATCCGCCGTTTTGGCGCGCATCCGCTGACCGCCGAAGACCTGCTGGCTTACCGCGAGCTCACGCCGGTGATGATGAATGTACTGGAGAGCGCGGTAAAGGCGCGGCTGAATATTGTTGTGTCGGGAGGAACCGGCGCGGGCAAAACCACGCTGCTCAATGTGCTTTCCGGATTCATCTCCCCCCGCGAGCGCATTGTCACCATTGAGGATTCGGCTGAGCTCAAGCTGAAACAGAAGCATGTGGTGCGGCTGGAGTGCCGTCCGCCCAACGTGGAAGGCCATGGCGGAGTGCGGCAGCGGGAGCTGCTGGTGAATGCCTTGCGTATGCGGCCCGACCGCATCGTGGTGGGCGAGGTGCGTGGCGAGGAAGCGCTCGACATGCTGCAGGCCATGAATACCGGCCATGACGGCTCCATCACCACGGTGCACGCCAACAGCCCGCGCGACGCCATCTCGCGCATCGAGACCATGGCCCTGATGGCCAATCTGAACCTGCCGGAAATGGCCATGCGGCAGCAGATTGCCGCTGCCATTCAGGTCATCGTCCAAGTCTCGCGCATGAGCGACGGCTCGCGGCGGGTGACCCACATTTCCGAGATCACCGGCACCAGCGATCAGGTGATCAGCATGCAGGATGTTTTTCTCTTTCAAAAGCGAGGGTTGGGACCGAACGGCAAAGTGCTGGGACGCTTCTACGCGACCGGGATTGTGCCCAAGTTTACCTAGAAGCTGCAGGCGGCGGGAATACAGATGGACACCAACCTTCTGGATTTCTCCGAGGAGGTCTAGGGAGGATGGGAAAACCTTTCACCACAGAGACACAGAGACACAGAGGAATTCGTTTCATAGAAAACCCACGCATGAAACGGCAGAAGTTTTTGAGACTCAGCCTGCCGCCTTGCCTGCTCTCCCTGGTGAAAAAGAACTTGTCTTTAACTCTGTGTCTCTGTGTCTCTGTGGTGAAAGGTTTTCTGGGCCGTGATATGCGTCGGGAGGGACAGCCATGTTCCTGATGGGGCTCATCTTTTTGGTGGTGCTGTTGCTGACCTTCGGGATCGTCCTGGTGATGACTCGTCCGACGGCCGCCGAGCGCACCATTGAAGGACGCATCGCCAAGCTGCGTCCGATGCCAGGCAACTCCGGGCCGATGGATGACGACAGCTCTGTGATCATCAAGCAAACCCCTTTGAGCAAGAATCCCCGGCTGGACACGCTGCTGCGCCGTTGGAAGCTGGTCAGAAAGATCCAAAAGCTGATTGCCCGCGCGGAAAGCCTGTGGAGCGTCTCCGGCGTGCTCGCCTGGAGCCTGGGGCTGGCAGTCGCCGGCTACGCGATCGGCTACTACGAGTTGCCGAGCCTGGCCATCGCTGTGCTGCCCGCATTGGGCTGCGCCGCCTTGCCTTTCCTGTTCTTGCGCTATCAGCACGCACGGCGTCTGAAGGAATTCAACCGCTATTTGCCGGAGTCGATCGATCTGATGAGCCGCGCCCTGCGCGCCGGTCATTCCCTGACCGCGGCGATCGAGATCATTGGCGAGGAATCTCCCGAGCCCGTGCGCAGCGAGTTTCGCGAGGTCTATCGCCAGCAGAATTTCGGGATACCGGCGCGCGAGGCGCTGATACAACTGGCCCGCAGGATTCCCCTGCCGGAGCTGAACTTCGTGGTCACCGCCATCCTGTTGCAGAAGGAGACGGGGGGAAACCTGGTCGAGGTGCTGGACCGGACCACGGCTGTGATTCGCGAACGGCTGCGCATCCAGGGCGAGATACGAATTCATACCGCCCAGGGCCGTCTGACCGGCTGGATCCTGTCCCTGCTGCCGGTGGTGATGTTCTTTCTCCTGAGCCTGGCCAATCGCGGCTATACGCGGGTGCTGATCGAAGATCCGACCGGCAGGAAGCTGATCTATACCGGTGTTGGTCTGATCGTGCTAGGCGGACTGATCATCCGCAAGATTGTGAGCGTCAAGATATGAACGGCATGAACGCCATACGCGTGATCAGCTGGATGGTGACCGTCTGTTGCGCCGTGGCGGTGGTACTGGTTGCGCTGCTGATGCGTGGTTCGAACGAGGCCAAGCGCCTGATGGAGGTAACGCGGGCGCCGCTGTCTAGCTCGAGCCAGGGGCCGGGTCCTCCGCGGAGTCCCGCAACGGGTATGCTGTTGGGACTGGTGCGTTTCATCCGCACCCGCCTCGGCTTTGCCCAGGATGAGAAGCTGCGGCAAAAGCTGCTGGCCGCCGGTCTGCGCGATAGCTCCGCTGTCGATACCTACTTTGGCATTCGCCTGCTCGGTCCGATCGCCGCGGTTGTTGCCGGCACTTTCATTCGCAGCAACACCTTCCTCTGGATCATCGTGCTGATGGGGATGGCCTACATCGCGCCGGATCTGTGGGTAGGCCTTTGCACGCGCAAGCGGCGGGAACGCATTCGGCTGGGATTGCCCGACGCCCTTGACCTGATGGTGGTGTGCGTGGATGCGGGACTGGCCATCGATCAAGCGCTGCTGCGGGCAGGCCAGGAGCTGGCCCTCAGCCAGCACGAGATTTCCGAGGAGTTCATCCAGATCAACTTCGAACAGCGCGCCGGCAAGCCGCGCATTGAGGCCTGGCAGAGCATGGCCGATAGGACCCAGATCGAGACGGTGAAGAGCTTTGTCCAGATGCTGGCGCAGACCGACCGCTTCGGCACTCCCCTGGTGCGGGCGCTGCGTGTGTTTGCTGACGGCCTCCGTCAGAAGCGCCGGCAGCAGGCTGAAGAGCTGGGCGCCAAGACCACCGTGAAACTGATTTTCCCCCTGGTCTTATTTATCTTTCCCAGCATTTTCATTGTCCTGCTGGGGCCGGCAATCATTCTCATCGCCAGGAACATGGCAGACATTTTCAAGTGAGGGGCGAAGGTACCGACGCAGGGAAGGAGGGAGAACAATGGATACAGTCACAGTGATCCGGGTAATTGCCGCGACGTTAGCGGTGGTATGTCTGGGCGTCATCATCCTACGGCGCAAAAGCCATGCGTAGTTCCAGCCGGGGGCAAGGCGTCAGCCGGCTTGGCCAACAGCAAGTGGGTCCCGGAGGCGGAGTTGTTGTCGATCCGCCGTCCGGGATTCATGCTTTCGTGGGCCATGGGCTTTACGGCGCCCGCTCTTGGGGGCTGCTGCTGGCGACATGTTTCATCAGCTTCGCTCTCTTCTCGTCACGAATCGATGAAGGCTTCATCGGCGCCGACGATGGCACACTCTCTCACGCTGCCGAGCGCGTACTTAACGGCGAACGCCCGCAAGTGGATTTCTACGACAACTATACCGGTGCGTTGAGCTATGTGGATGCCTTCGGGCTGAAGCTGTTCGGCATGAGAATGCAGTCGCTGCGCTGGATGTTGTTTCTGTTCTTCGCTGCGTGGGTGCCGGCGATCTGGTATCTGGCTTCGCGATTTGCTTCCCCGCTTGGGGCGTCGCTGATCACCTTGTTGGCTGTGTTGTGGAGCACTCCCATTTATCCCGCGCCGGTGGCATCCTGGTACAACTTGTACTTCGCCACCTTCGGGACGGCGGCGTTGTTTCGCTATATCGAAAACCGCCGTGGGGTGTGGATATTTCTGGCGGGCCTTTCGGCGGGTGTTTCATTCCTTTTCAAGATCGCTGGCCTGTATTTTCTCGCCGCAACGGTTCTGTTCCTGCTGTTTGACGAGCAGAGCGCCGAGCGGGCGCCGGAATGCGAAGACAGATCGGGCTGTACTTACTTTGCTTTGATCGCTCTGGCGCTAGGTGGCTTCGATTACATGTTGTGGGGCGTGATTCGCAGCCGAGCGAGCGCGGCCTCGGTCTACAATTTTCTCCTTCCAGCCGTAGTGCTTTCCGGGCTGCTTATCGCGCGGGCCCGGCAGTCTCGCCGCAGTGCAAGCTGGCAGCGGCTGCGCCGGCTGGGCATTAGGATCCTGATTTTGAGCGCAGGCTTCCTGGCGCCAGTCCTGCTTTACCTTCTGCCGTATCTTCACGCGCACGCCCTGGGACGCTGGATCTACGGAGTCCTGGTGATTCCTACGGGACGATTGCAGTTCACGTTTTATCCATCGATCGATCCCGTAGCAGCCATCTGCTGTGTTCCCCTGGTCGTTCTGGTTCTGCTGAGCTCGCGTTCCAGGACAACATTGAACAGCAGAATCGCTTTAGGCGTGGTTTCGGCCGTGGCTGTCGCGGTGTTGTTCTTATGCGTTCGATACTCGGGGTTCGCGCGCTGGGTGTGGGTTTCGGCGGCAGCCTCCATACCAGTGATCGTCATCGCAGGAGCAATCAGGTTGTGGCGAGGCACTTTGCGGCGCGAGATGGCATTGCGCGTCATGCTGCTGCTGGCCGTAACCTCGGTGTGCAGCGTCATTCAGTTCCCATTTTCCGTTCCAATGTACTTTTGCTATGTTGCGCCGCTCGTGATCTTGACGTGCGCAGCACTCAGTGACACGGGCACCATTCGAGCGCGCGTCTCTCTGACAGTCCCGGTCGGCATCTTCTACTTGCTCTTCGCGGTGCTGATTCTCCTGCCTAATCAGATTTACCGTCGAGGCATGTCACTTCAGACCACGCCGGCGAAAGCTTTCACCTTGCTCCGGGCTGCGGGCATGAAGGGTGACGCGGTTCAGGTGGATACCTACGAACAGGTTGTGGCTGAGATCGCGCGACATGCCGGGATGGCCCCGATCTGGACAGGTCCCGATTGCGCCGAGTTTTACTTCCTGGCGGGGAGAACGAATCCGACGCCGGTGCTATGGGAAGTGCTCTCGGGAGCGGGCCGCGATCCCCGCCGCATCTTGAACTGGGTGGAACGCGCGGGAGTGCAGGTTGTGGTTATCAACCATACCGAGCCCACGCCGTCAGGACCATTGCCGGTGCTGCTGGAGTACGAATTCCGTCAGAGATTTCCATACAGCAGGACCTTCGATGTCTTCGAGGTGCGATGGGCCGGGGAGCCAGCGCCCGCCAAGCCCTCATCAGACGAGAGCCATACTGCGCTTCTCGATTGAAGGGACGTCAGGGCGTGAAGCGACTGCTGCGCAGTGCGTCATTCCGTACCACAACCACCCGACGAATATCGCAAACACCGCGACTTTGAATGCTCCCAGAGCTACCAGGTAAGCAGGCGTACAGAATAAGACGATAACCGGCGCCATAACTTCCCAGCCGCTCTCGCTGCACCACATCCTGTCTTGCATCACCAGCAGGATTGGCAGGAGCAGCAGCGCGAGATCGTGCAGGTTCGAATGAAAGCTGACGAGTATGGCAAAACAAACCAGGCCGGCAAAGGCTTGCGCGGGCGGTTGCTGGCGTTGCATGGTTGCCCGAGCGGCCAGCAGCAAGCCCATCGAGATGACGCCGGCCAGAACGGCTTCCAACCTTGAGTGTCCGGCCAACAGCAGAGCGAGCAATCCACGCAGGTTCGGCATCATGCTGGGATGGATGGCCATATGCGTCGCAGTCTGGCCCTGGAGCAAAATCGTCATCATCTGGCGCATCCCGGCAACTCCTGCCATGAGAATGCTCACTGCCAGGACGGTAAGTCCGGAGCAGAGGAATCCTCGCAACATTCTCCAGCGCCGTAGCAGGAGATAAACCGCTGCGATCGGCAGTATCAGTTGCGGCTTGAACAGGCCTAAGCCAAGCACGGCTCCGGCCATCCACTCCATCCGCCGCGCGAGGAACCAGGCACAGGCCGCAAGAATTGCCAGCAGCAGCACGGAATCCTGACCCATCCACAGGCAATAGGGCACGGGGAAGAAAGCCAGCGCGCGCAGGAAGATCGCTGGCGCCCCCAGTCGCGGACACAGCGCGCTTGCCAGCGGTTTCGAGGCAACAGCCAGCAAAACTAAACTGACGAAACGCCAAACCCAGAATGCGGCGTGAAAGCCTAATCGCGCCAGAGGCAGCCAAAGCAGCAGTTCGTAGGGAGGGTGGTTGAAAGGAATATCGTCGCGGCCTATAAGCTGCTGCTCAGTTGCTCTTTGCAGAGTGAGATCGTAGACGCGGCTGGGATCCTGCAGGTAAATCCGAGCGCCGGTATAGAAAGCGCAGAAGTCGCCGGGAAAGTTCGGATGACCTCCCAGATAGCTTAGAAGCAGGACACAGTTGAAGGCAGCCAGCGCAAGATAGCCCGCGGTTGACGCTGCGAGTTTCGGTTTCTCAGGCATCGATCATGTTGCTCTTAAGCGTAGAGCCGGCGCAGGCTTCGAAACCGCGCAGACGCTGAGACAGGTCACTACAGCGAAGGGGTACAGATATGCGGTCGCCAAAGGTAGCTGCCAGAACATCAGGCCGGAGCCGGGAACGAGCGCGTTTGACAACGAGAGTCCGGCTGCGGATGCCCATCCCGCGCTGAGCACAATCTGAGTGCAGGAGTAAAGCAAGTTGTGCAGTTGTCCGCGGACCTTGACATTGTTTGCATTGGCGGTCAACCACAGGGCTGCCGGGAGAAGCAGGACGGTGTTGTAGATCTGGAACGGAAAGAGCAACTGAAACACTGCCACGGAGAAGCTGATCGCAAACAGCAGGTCGAAGTCGTGAAACCTGAAACTCACGCAAACCACCGCGGTGACAAGAAGGGCAGCCGCCGGTGGAACGAAGTGTCCGCGCAGCAGGTCGGCCAGCAATGGCTTGCTTCCGGCATAGTGCGAATAGGCTTGGATGGTGGTCAACCAATTACTAAACCAGCCTCGCACCGCAAATTCAGCGGCGATCAGCAAAGCGCAGAGCGTTGCGCCCAGCGATAGCAGGAACGCCTTTCTGACTTGCCACGCAGAAACTGACCAGATGGACAAAGGAAGCAAAATCGCAATCGCGAGCTGCGGCTTTGAACAGCACAACGCGCCGAGGATCCCTGCCAGTACCAGCCTGCCCGAGCGCACACAGCAGAAGGACGCAGCCAATAGCGAAGCAACGATCAGCGTCGGCTGCCGAAGTTGCAGCCCCAGCACGACGGGATAGCTGGCCAACGCAAATATCGCGAAGGTCAGTTTGTCGAGATTGCTGAATTGCCGGCCTTGCAGCCACGAACGAATGGATGCCGCAGTCAGGCCAATACATCCTAAGAGCGCGATGAACTCTGCCAACCCAAACGGCAGAAGCGCAATCGGGAAGAAGAGAAATACAAAGAATACCGGATAGGCAAAGCGGTGCTGGTTCAACGGCGCAGCGGACTCCGTCTGCGTCCTTCCGAAGACAGCAAGCTCAATCTGCCGCGTGGCCTCGGGCCGGTAGGGATCGCGATGATGCAGAATTTCGCGACAGCCAAACCACTCCGGAAACAGACCCTGCTGAACGCTGGGCGCGTTGGCGCCCAGGCCGGCCGGAGCGATCGCCACGGCAAAGTACCACGATGACAACAGGCACAGGACTGCGGTTACAAAGAGCAGTTGCGGCCGGCGGTGCGAGAGCTTGACTGCTACGCCCCCGTCGCGAATGCGCTCGACCTGTACCTGTTCGGGCATTCAAGATGACATCCTGCAAGACACTCCATCAGTAATAGCATCGGCTTCCGTACGTGCCTCTTGAGCAGCGGCAAACGACGATCTCCTCGCTCGTCGTAGCCTTCCAGCCCTCAGGGGGCCGATTCGGCAAGTCCCCGCATCGTGGACGTGAATGACCCTAGAAACGGGTAATACCACCAAAATGCCACACGAAGTTGCCTTTCCTACGTGAGTTGGAAGGAGTACAACGCCGAATCCATTGCGAACCAGTTACCCTATTTGGTTGGGAAACATTCAGCTACAAAGTTGCAATTACTTGCAGCCTGTCCTTCGAAGTAACACAATCTTAAGGTAATTTTTCGGAAGTCAGATTGCATTCAAGTACTTGGAAGTTTTGGGCTAAGTTCGCCTAGGCGGATAGGATCTGGTGTTCCGGTGTGACGTCGAGGCGTTTGTCCCTGGAGGCGAGGGAGTATGCGTAAGCTGCTGATTCTGACCGCACTACTGATGTGTGGTTCCGTGTACCTGTTCGCGGACCCCACTGAGTTTACGTTTATTGGTTGGAACGACGGGAATTGGCAGAACGGATACCCGTATTTCATCACGGAAACCGGCGGTAACAACGCCTTCATTGACGCGATGTGCGATGACTATGTGCATGGTGGAATGCCGGGCGATCAGTGGGACGCGAACATAACCGACCTCGGAAGCGACAACATACAGCTCACTCGCTTCAATAACCTCGCTGGCCCAAATGCGTTGTACCCGCTGATGCTATACGATGAGGCCGGCTGGCTTCTGCTGGAGACGCAGGACTTTTCGAACTCCAACTGGATGGAGATGAACTCCGCTGTGTGGACCATTTTCGATCCCGCCGCGCCCTGCGACAGCACGTGCCAGCAGTGGTTGACCGCGGCCCAGAATGAGGCGAAGATCGGCTTTCCGGGAGTGGACTTCAACAAGGTTTACATCGTCACCCCGGTCAACCAACACGATCCCGATCCCAACTCCATGCAGGAATTTTTGTACATTGGAAAAGATCCTGCCGGCAGTCAACAAGGCCAGAGCACACCGGAGCCGGGTACGCTGGTCCTGATGGGCACAGGCGTGCTTGCCCTGTTCGGCCGCAAATTCCTGAACTGACGAGGTCGTTCCTGGAACGACAACAGCTTTCTGCAGACTGAGCGCTTCCGGTAGCAAGTCTTTCTTGCTCCCGGGAGCGTTTCCAGTCATAATTGATCGTGCACGCTTACGCGGTCCACCCTGATTGCGCTGAAACGCCGGCGCACAGGGCTCCCTCAAAAACAGAGGGAGATGCGGAGCGCAATTCTCAGCAGTTCCAATCCCCAATACAGAGGAATCGATGTCGGCAAAGTACATCTTTGTGACCGGCGGTGTCGTG
>Ga0181523_10005342_pt1 | contig 10650 bp, 7 predicted proteins | sample PEATcosm2014_Bin_43_FD_119752 | JGI IMG/M metagenome (GOLD analysis project Ga0181523, IMG submission 119752) | Peatland microbial communities from MTU Mesocosm Facility, Houghton, MI, USA - PEATcosm2014_Bin05_30_metaG | ecosystem: Environmental > Terrestrial > Soil > Wetlands > Peat | place... | reverse complement strand
TCGTCCCACGTGAGCTCGTGGACGAAGCCAACCTGATTGGCGTCCATGAAGCAGGGATCGCACATCATGTTGCAGCGGTTGGTGAGGTCGATGGTCAGCACCGAGCCGCGGCCATGCTTCACCGTGCTGCTGCCGTGATGATGCAGCTTCTCATCGTTGTGGGCGCGGATGTCGCGGCCAGGGAAAACCTCTTCAAGATGCTTGAAAAACGCAGTATCGACGGCCATCACGTCTTCGAAGTGGCCGTGGATGGGGCAGTCCTTCACCATCAGGATCTTGCCGTCACGCTCGATAATCTGGGCTTTGATCTCGCCGGCCTTCTCGTTCATCAGCACTTCGACCGGCAGCTTGCCGTCGATGATCTGCTGGCGAATTTCGGGCACGCACTTGGGGCACAGCGAATCTGTGCTGCGCGGCCAGCCGAGCGGCGGCTTGGATTTCTGATAAGACTTGAGCAGAGGCTTGTCGGACCACTTGGGCGTAAATGAAGGATTGGGATGGATGCTGTTCAGTTTGTCGAAGACTACCCATGCGCCTTTGGCGGCAACGGTGACAGCCTTTTCAACATACTTCACGGGTTTATGCATTTACGCCTCTCTGAATTGAATGATGGTGCTGCTACCCCACGTTGGGCTAAGCCCCACACTTCTCTACTGTTACTAAGGTAATGACCCTGAGCCGAAAGGGCCAAGCAGGATGGGCTGAACGGACGGAATTAGCCCCTTAGCGGGACAATCTCACATTGAATGGTGAGCTGCGTCACAGGGCTATGTTATTGAAAAGCAAAGGACCTTGCGAGGATCTAAGCTAGGGTAGTGACGCCGCTCTGCGGCTCGGGAGTATCACCAAGCTCAGCGTGGGCTTCCGCCCACGCCTAAATTCATCCCGCCGCTCTGCGGCTGTTAAGACACGCCTTGTCCGAACCTTCCCGAAACTAGGTGCATCGATCGAGATTCACACACCAACCCCATGTGCAATCCGCAGAGCGGCGACACCATCTCACTCCGGCTTCCAGTGATACGCGCCGGCCTGCGGCAGGCCGACGTGCGCCAGCACGCGGTTTGCGAACTCGCGTGCAATGTCGTCGGTGGAGACAGGGTGAAAGTAAAACGCCGGGATGATGGGGAAGATGGTCGCGCCGGCTTCGGCTGCGAGGGTCATATTGCGCAAGTGAATACGATTGAAGGGCGTCTCGCGCGCGCAGAGAATCAGCGGGCGCCGCTCTTTGAGGCAAACGTCGGCAGCGCGCTCGATGAGATGAATTGCCATGCCGTTGGCGATGCGCGCCAGCGTTCCCATACTGCAGGGGAGGACGATCATCGCATCCGTCGCGTACGATCCACTGGCGACGTTAGCGCCGATGTCGCTGTTGTTCTGCTGCTGAATCTTATTGGCTGCGCGGCCCAGCAGCTTGGCTACAACCTCGTTGCGGCCGGAGACGCCAAGTTCCTCGGCCATCACACGCAGACCGCTGTCGGAAAGGATGAGGTTGATGGTGCCTACGCGCTCGTCGCGCTCCAAGGCATCCAACAAATGTTTGGGAAAGATGGAGCCGCTGGCGCCGGTGATGGCGACGGTGAGGGTTCGCGGGGTTGGATCGGGCATGGTGTCGTCCCTACGGGACTCCAATGATTCTATCCGGATTACCCAGCACTCCGCCTGCGGCTGCGTGCCGGGCTAGACTGTGCCGCGCCTACGGCGCTGTGGGCGAGGGCGATGGAACAGTGATGAGCCACGGGGTGTTAAAGGCGTGGATTGTTGCGTGGAATTCGCAGGGGCTAAAGCCCAGGGTTTTGGGGGCGCGTTTCGGCGCGACTGAACAGGCCGCTGAAAAAGTCACAAACAGCGAATTGTGCCGCCGGCTGAAGCCGGCTCAAGACGAGAAATAAAGGGCTTGTAACGGCGCATCTAAAGGTGCGCCCCTTCAAAGCTCGCCGAAAGCGACTTTTTCCGCGGCGTGTGAAGTCGCGCCCTGACACAAATCGAATTCTGAAGGAAGTCGAATTGAGCTGGCGGCGCATTTCGGCGCGACTAAACGAGATGCTGAAAGGGTCGGGAGAGCAGATCCCTCCCGGGCTAAAGCTCGCTCGTGAGGACAAAAATAAAAAGACTTGGACGCGGCGCTAAAGCGCCGCACTACCCGAGCATGGCACAACCCAGAGTTTTTCAGCATGCTGTAAAGTCGTGCCCTCTTACAAATCCAAAACCAACTCACCCAAACCCAACTCTGAAGGAGGCAAGTTGAGTTTTCCACTTGAAACTTGAAACGCGAAACTAGAAACTTGTAACTCAAAACTGGAAGCTAATCGAACCATGGATGCGGCATCACTCAAGAAGCTCTTCGAGCAGGTGAAGCGGGGGAAGGTCTCGCCCGACGAGGCGGTGCAGCGATTGCGGCATCTGCCGTTCGAAGACCTGGGATTCGCCAACGTCGATCACCACCGGGCGCTGCGGGCGGGAATACCGGAAATCATCTTTGGACCGGGAAAGAATCCGCAACAACTCGTGGAGATTTTTGCCAGGCTGGCGGAACATGGGCGCAACGTGCTGGCCACACGGGTTTCGCCGGAGCAGGTTCGCGCGGTGAAGCGCAAATTTCGCAAAGCTGAATTTCACGAGCTGGCGCGCGCGATCACTCTGACACGCGACGCAACGGTTTACGGCAAAGGCAAGATCGTTGTTGTGTCGGCGGGTACCAGCGATACTCCCGTCGCGGAGGAGGCGCTGGTGACCGCGCAGATCATGGGCAACGAGGTGCAGCATGTCTATGACGTGGGAGTGGCCGGCATTCATCGCCTGCTGGCGCGGCGGGAGGTTTTGACGCAGGCGCGAGTCATCATTGTGTGCGCGGGAATGGAAGGCGCGCTGCCGAGCGTAGTAGGAGGGCTGGTGGGCGTGCCGGTGATTGCAGTGCCGACGAGCGTGGGCTACGGTGCTTCGTACAAGGGAATCGCGGCGCTGCTTGGGATGCTGAACTCCTGCGCTTCGAACGTCACGGTGGTTAACATCGACAACGGTTTCGGAGCGGGGTATGTGGCGTCGGTAATTAACCGGCTGGAGTGAGGGCGGGCGTTGAGCTTCGGGGCCGAACGAGCGTTCGTTCACGAGCACCAAAGTGCACAAACCTGTTTGTTATCAGCGGCTTGGACGGTTACTTTGTGATATTTCGCAATTGTTCCACGTGGAACAATTTCATCGGAGAAGGGAAGGGCCGACTGCGCGGAGCAGTCGACCCGATGCCGCACGAAATTTTGGAAGGCTGCTCTACAGCAACTCCTCATTCCAGTTCTGCAGGAACTTCTTCACCTCATCCATGAACTGATCGGCGACGGCGCCGTCGATGATGCGATGATCGTAGCCAATGCTGAGGTGCATCATGGAGCGGATCGCGATAGAGTCGTTGCCGTCGCGGTCGGTCACCACTACAGGCTTTTTGGTGATGCCGCCGACACCCATGATGGCGACCTGCGGCTGATTGATGATCGGCAGCCCGAACTTCGCGCCGAAGATGCCAGGGTTCGTGATCGTGAAGGTGCCGCCCTGAACTTCATCGGGCTTCAGCTTCTTGCTGCGGGCGCGCTCGCCGAGGTCGCTGATGGCGCGCTGCAATCCGACGAAGCTGCGCTCCTCGGCATTCTTCACGACCGGAACGATCAGCCCCCAATCCAGCGCGACCGCGATGCCGAGATTGATGGAGGCGTGATAGTGAATGTTGTCGCCTTCAACCGACGAGTTGATGATGGGCCACTTGCGGATGCCGTGAATCACGGCGCGCGCGAAAAAAGGCGTGTAGGTGAGCTTGTTGCCGGTGGCCTGCTCGAACTTGCCCTTCATGCTCTCGCGGAGTTTGACGATGCGGGTAACGTCGACCTCGAAGATCCCATGGACATGCGCGCTGGTGTGCTTCGACATCACCATGTGCTCGGCAATCTTTTTGCGCATGACGGACATGGGCACAACTGCGCCCGGAGTGACGCCGCCCACGGGCTGTAGAGGCGCAGTGACTGCGGGCATCGCCGCCGGAACAGCAGTCGGAGTTGGCGCATAAGTTGGCGCAGCTGCAGGCGCGCCTGCTCCGTGCTTGGCGATGAAAGCTTCGATGTCGTCTTTGGTGATTCGCCCCCCGACCCCGGTACCAGAGACCTTGGTCAGGTCAACGTTATTGTCTTTGGCCATGCGGCGGACCAGCGGACTGGAGCGGACGCGCTCCTGATCTCCGGCGTCGCTATACTCCTCGACCTTCCCTTGCTGCTGTCGCTCCAAACCAAATTTCTCGCCCTCGGAAAGATCGGCAGGAATCTTCTGCGCGGCCTTTGGCTCTTCGGCGCTGGGCGGCTGCGGAGCTGCGCTCTGCGTTGCACTTCTTCCATCGCCTCCGGCCGCGGCCTTGGGCGGCTGTGCGGCTGCGGCCGCAGGAGCTGCAGCGCCCGCCGCTGCGCCCTCTTCTGCGATGGTGCCAACCACGGTGTTGACCTGGACCGTGGCGCCGGCCTGCACCTTTATGTCCTGCAAAGTGCCGGAGGCGGGCGCTGGGATCTCGGCGTCAACCTTGTCGGTCGAGATTTCAAACAACGGCTCATCGCGCTGAACTTTCTCGCCCGGCTGCTTCAGCCACTTGGTGATGGTCCCTTCAAAAATCGATTCCCCCATCTGGGGCATGATGATATCTGTCGGCATATTTTCCTTCCGCGGGGTCTCCAACTGGAACTCGAGATTGCAGCAAACTTCTGATTATATCGCGGACAGACGCACGGCATCGCGACGTCCCTCCTGTTGGTTGCGCGATTCCTGTATCTTATTAGCTACGCGATGTTGGATCCTGCCCAGATCATCTGTGTCGCTGTCTTCACGCTGGCCTGCGCGATTATGTTTTACGCGCTCTTTGGCTATCCCCTGCTGCTTGATTTCCTGGCCAGGCGCGCCGACAATCCCGTCCACAAAGACGATAAGCTGCGCACCGTCTCCTTCGTCATTGCGGCTTACAACGGCGACAAATTTCTCGAACGCAAACTCAAGGACATCTTCGCGCAAAACTATCCGCGCGAGTTGATGGAAGTCCTCGTCGTCTCCGACGGTTCCACCGATCGTACCGACGAGATCGCTCAAAGCTTCGCGAAGGACGGCGTGAAGTTCCTGCGCGTTCCCCACGGCGGCAAGGCGGCTGCCCTGACCGCTGGCGTGCCGCTGATGTCGGGCGAGATCCTGGTCCTCAACGACGTGCGTCAGATGCTCGATCGCGACTGCCTGCGCAACGTCATCGCCTGCTTTGGCGATCCCAAGGTCGGCGCAGTAAGCCCGCAGACCATCATCGTGCAAGGCGAGACTTACGAGGAGGCGACGACCAGCCTCTACTGGCGCTACGAACTCTGGATCCGGCAGCGCATGACCCGCGTCGACTCCACCTTCGGTTACACCGGCGCTTTCGCGGCCATACGCCGCTCGCTGTGGACGCCATTGCCTCCCGGAACATTGCTGGATGACGTCTACGAGCCGCTGGTCGCATTCTTCCAGGGCTATCGCATCCTGCTGGAACCGAGTGCCACAATGTATGACTTCCCCACCGCGTTGCATTCGGAGTTTCGGCGCAAGGTGCGGCTGCAGGCGGGTCTGTATCAGATGTTGAAGATCATGCCCGGGCTGCTGAGCTCGCGAAACCGGATGCGATTCCACTTTGTCTCCGGAAAATATGGCCGCATCGTCATACCGTATTGCATGATCACCGTGGCCCTGGCGACGATTGGTTTGCCACCCTACTGGCGAGCGGCCGCTTTCTGGGGACAGGTGCTGTTCTACGGGCTCGCTGCCGTGGACGGCATGGTGTCTGACAATGTGGGACTTAAGAAACTGACCTCGCCCATACGCACTTTTGTCGTGCTCATGGCGGCTTCGCTCGCCGCGGTGCGCGTTTACTTCGTGCAGCCCACCAGTTTGTGGAAGGACGTTTCCTATCGCGCTTCCATCGCGGAGCAGACGCCTTCCTCGGAGCCCAAGGTGCCCAGCGGCACCGGTGTGTAAACGCCACGCCGCCCCGGCAGATCAGAACGCATCTCATAAGTCGTTCTTGGCTTGGATCAGGGCACGACCTTCAGCCCTGCCGATGGTTTGGGTTTGTAACAGGGCACGGCTTCAGCGGTGCCGAGACGCGCCGCCAAAACCCTGGGCTTTAGCCCCTGCAATCCCACCGTCTCGCGCACCGCGAGATTTCTGAGATGCGTCGAGTCGCGCCGTTTCCGCTGCGATGTTCTATGTCTCTTTTCTGGGCGGTCCTCTTTGACGAGCCAATCGTTTTGCCAGGTTCTACTTTCGCCAGCGGTCAAACAACTGCCACCAGATCAGCTTCTGCCACTCGGTGAGATAGGTCTTCGCCCACTCCCGATTGCTCCACCACGGCTGCCCGAAGAGGAAGTCGTTCCTGGCTGCGGCCGCGCTCCACTGATACTGCGGCAGCCGATTGCGCAAGATCGATAACGCGCGTCGGGTGTGATAGTCGTCGGTTGCCACGATCACAGAATATGGTGGAGGCTGCAATCGCTGTAGACAATCACCTATCTGGGCCGCTTCTTCCTTGGTCGAGTCCCCGGTGATAGAGCACACGCTGACTTGCGCGGCGTTTGGCCCCGCCGTGCGGGCCACAAAGTCGGTTGCCAAGTCTGCATACGAATGTCCGTAAGCAACCCCAGTCGTGGCATCCAATAGGAGATGCTGCCCGTAGCCGGAGCGGAGCAACTCCATCCCGCGCCAATATCGGGCGTCGGCCGCATCTCCCGCCAGCACCACAATGGCATCCGACTTCTCCGGATTGTTCACTACCAGGAACCCGCCGGGCTGGAAGAAAAACAAGGCGCAGATCAGGATGAGAATGACAAGAACGACGAGCAGACGTTTCATGTTAGATGGCGCCTTGGGAGCATTATTAACACTAGCACGGCGCGAACAGGCTGCGGAGAAACTCCGTTTGTTGGTAGTGTCCTACACATACTATTAGGACAATCTGCGTTTGTTGGCTGGCGCGGGTAGAGCGGGCCTTCAGAGAAGGTGTCGCAACCCGGCAAAGGAGTTTTGCGGTGGAACGCACCGCTCCAAAACCGATCAAACCAGCCGCGCAGCGGCGGCAGTGAAGTTAGCCCGGGGCGTAAGCCCCGGGTCACGTGGAAAACGATCCCGAGCCGCGGAGCGGCGACACTGGTCACACAATCTCTTCAGGCCCGCGTCCGCGGTCTTTATTTCTGTCATCCCCAGCCGCCTTCACCGGCGCCTGAAAAAGTTGCTTCTGGAGTGCTTTGTGTCAGGGCACGACTTCAGTCGTGCCGATAGACCGTTTATTTCTTGTCATCCCGAGCGGCCTTCAGGCCGCGAGGGATCTGCTGTTTTCGGCAGCCTGCCGAAGCCGTGTAGAACCTTCTACAGGTGCGGCGGCAGAGGCTCCGGCCATTCCACCACCACAACCTTCCCGTCAGCTTCGCGCTCCAGCACCGGCGCGTATAGCCCCAGCAGCTTGCGTCGCCACCACATCCCGGTGCCACGCTGTTCTTCCATCGTCGTAAACCAGTATTGCCACAGCACCGCGCGCACCTGTTTGGGCGGCGCTTGCGGAAAAGGATTTCCCGCAAACAGCGCCAGCACATCCGGCGCGCCATCCAGCAAGCGCTCCTCGGTACTGGGCACAATGATGTTCTCGCGCCACCCGCCGAGCGACGCAAACCAAAGGTTCCAATCGAAGCGCGGTTGATAAGGCGCATAGATGCGCGGCTTCTCAACCAGGTCCTGCGGCTTGTAGAGGAAGGAATACGTTTTCCAGTTTTCCCCGTCGTCAGAACCTTGAAACTCGATCTCGTAGCGGCCGCGCGTCATCACCGCAAACAGTCCATAGCGGTTGGCGATGCGGAACGGCTCCAGCGCGCCGACCGGCGAGACCGGAAACGGCGCGTGGGGCCACAGCATCCAGACCATCTGCACGGTGGTTGCGTAGAAAATCCAGATCAGTATCACGCTGGCGAGCGCGAGCCGGAATGCGGCGACCGGTTTCGTCCTTTTGTCAGGCAGCGAGGACTCGGGCCGCTCAACGTCAGGCTCTGAGTCAGTGGATTGGACTATCGTCTCCTGCGGAACCAGCCGCTCTTTCCAGCGCTCTGGCATAAATCGCAAGACGAACCGATCATCCAGCAATAGAAATCCCAAAATCAGAACAAGATAGTTCAGAAAGGTATAGTTCGCCGTGAGAATCACCGGAATTTGCCACAGCGTCACGATAAAGAAACATGCAATGCGCCAGCGCCGCGGCAGAAACAGCATGAAGACCAGACCGAGTTCGAGCACCAGCGTCGCCCCGGTGGCAAAGGCGTGAATTCCGTGCGGCAGATGTTGCACATACCAGCCAACCCATGTCGGCAGTGGACCATTCTGGTAGTACTCGTCCATGGCAGTGAAGTTGCGCCACTCGATATCTCCGCTGGCCAGCTTCACCACACCGGATTCGAAGTAGATACGGAACCACTCCCATTGCAGCAGGAAAAGGCTGGCGCGCGACGGCGGACTGCTCCTGCCCACTCCCGGCCATAGTCCAGCCGGAGCAAAAAACAGTGAGATGAATCCCGCCTCCAGTAACATGCCGTCTGATTGATAGCCGGAAAAATCCTGCGCCGCTGCGACGAACGAGAGATAGCAGACGAAGCAGATCAGAAGCATCGCTCGCGGCCACACATTCAGGATGAGCAGCAGAGACGCAAGCATTCCAACCCAGCACATCGCCATCAGCACGTGTCCGCCGCTCGACAGCCACAGCACAGTGGGAGCAAACCAGAATCGCGCTTGGCCGAACTGACGCGTCACGGCTTCAAGGTATTCGCCGGCAGGGAGAATTCCGTCGGGGCCGATCAGTCCGCGAATCTGGAAGACCAGCGCATAGAACGCGGAAAAATAAATGAGCCCGAGCGCGCGCAGAAAGATCCAGCGCGGTATCAGCCGGTCGGAGGCGCCCACAGCCGAATCGAACAGCCAGCGGATCACGGATGCGGGACTCCGATTCATGGGTAGTGAATTATATATTTCCCGGAGCCGGGAATCAGGTTAGGCAGTTTGCTGAAAGGATCGAACGCATCGCGCGCTTATTCTCGTCATCGCGCCGAATTCACAGGCTGCTATAAAAGGCGCTCTTGGAGTGCTTTTGTCAGGGCACGAGTCGTGCCGATAAGCTGTTTATTTTGTCATCCCGAGCGGCCTTCGGGCCGCGAGGGATCCGCTGTTCCGACTTTTTCAGCAGCCAGCCCTGGTGCGTTACTGAATGCGCGCCAGCTCGGTCACGTACAGTTGATTGTTGGGAAATTCTTTCGCCAGGCCTGCCAGCAGCACTCGCGCTGTTGGCCGGTCCTTATCACGTAGCGCCGCAACCGCCAAGAGCAATCGCGCGAAGGGCGCCAGATAATGTCCCTTTTCCGCAGTCAGACGGAGCCTTTGCAGACCCTGCTCCTTGTCGGTTTGCGAACCGGTCACGCGCAAGAACCAGCGCACCGGCGCGGGATTGAGTCCCAGAAGGTAATTCTCCACTCCCACCGCCAGATATGCGTCATAGCAGATCGGATCGACAACCAACAGCTTCTCCGCGATCGTTCGCGAGGTCTTCATATAGCCAAGACTGGCGAGATTTCGTTTTTCGATGAGTGCGGTGTAGTCACCTCGTAAGCCATTGGCAAGGACTTGCGAGAACAGGGCGTTCTTGTCGTTTGGATTCTGCTCCAGAATTTTACTTGCCGCTGCATCGCTCTTTGCCAGCTCGCTATCGAACTCCTGCTTCACCGCCGGATCAGGAACCTGCTTGCCCCGCTGCTCGAACCTGTGATCGTCGGTGAACAAGTCCGATTCCAGAATGTGCAAGCGGTCGAACTCAGAGAAGAGATACGCAGCCGCGTTGGAAACGTATCCCATGGGATCTTGCGGAGTCGCCTGTTGGTAGGCGCGAAACGTCTCGTGGGCAGCAGGGAAGTCCAAGTTGTACATCTCCTGGAAGCCGCGATCCAGATTCGGCGAATCGGTTTGCTTCGGAGGCGAAGCGAAGCCCGCGTACGCGAACGCGAGCACTGCACACGCCAGTAACGCACTCCCGCGAATTTGCTGCGATAACTTCATCCGCCAGACGTTCTTCCTCAGCACTTCTTTTGATGCATACTAACCCTGCACTTGCCCCGGTGTTGTGTTCATTATGTCGCAAGCGGCGATGCGGCCATGTCAACGGGATGTGTCAGCGTCGCCAAAAACCAGTCGCAATTTTGCAACAACGTTAAGACTGACGGAAACTCTGATTAACTCCAGCTTCTTGAAGGGGACGGCCTTTAGGCCGTCCGCAAACGCCCCGTAATGAATGCGGCTTTAGCCGCTGAGGGACTGTGCCGTAACAGCTTATTTCAATGCACGGTCTTGGTCTTGCGCGACATGTAGTCCATCAACAGATACTGGCCCAGGGTGTAAGGCGTCGTGAAGTACGCCTTGCCGCGGCACATCTCCGTCACCTTCTGCACAAACTGCACCAAGCCATAATCGGATGCGAGCATGAAAGTGTTGATCAGCACGCCGGCGCGCTTGCACTTCGACACTTCCTTCAGCGTCTCGCTCACCACCAGCGGATCGAGGCCGAAAGCGTTCTTATAGATCCGGCCG
>Ga0181523_10005338_pt1 | contig 10654 bp, 11 predicted proteins | sample PEATcosm2014_Bin_43_FD_119752 | JGI IMG/M metagenome (GOLD analysis project Ga0181523, IMG submission 119752) | Peatland microbial communities from MTU Mesocosm Facility, Houghton, MI, USA - PEATcosm2014_Bin05_30_metaG | ecosystem: Environmental > Terrestrial > Soil > Wetlands > Peat | place... | reverse complement strand
CCTTCTCCGGCGGCGACGGCGTCATTGCCGATTGGGCGCGAGATATTGAAGATGGTGCCGGAGGAAATTGTGGGCTAGCCGGCGAAATGCTGCTTCATTTCTGGGACTGGTGTAGTCTGGGACTTCTTATTACGACTATTGGGAGAATTCGCATGCCACAGAGTTTGAGTGAGAAAAAGAAGGTCGCGGTCTTGGGCGTGGGGAAAATTGGATCGATCCTGCTGCAATCCTTCTTGCGCGATGGATTGCAAGCATCTTTGTGTGATATCACCTATGGCACAATTTGTGGTCCGGAACATTGAAAATATAGTGAAGGTACGGCTCCAGCGGCGCGCTCGACGTCACGGTCACAGCATGGAAGAGGAGGCACGAGAGATATCCTCCGCAATGCTGTAAACGAAAAGACATCCCGGTGGGCGGACTCGGTACGGAAATATCGGCCTTGTTTGCGAAGGTCGGCCTAGACTCCGACATTCAGGAACTGCAGGGACATGAGATTAAACCGGCGTCCTTTGAGTCATGATTATTCTGGACGCGGAGGTACTCTCGGCGCTAATGCGCCAAACACCCGCCAAAAATGTTGTCGTCCGGCTTGACAAGCAGCCTCGGACATCTGTCTGGACATCCTCAGTAACGATCATGGAGGTCCGATTCGGGTTGCAAGTCATACCCCTCGGAAAGCGAAGATCTCTGTTGATCAGAGCGTTCGACGCTGTTCTCGACAAAGTCGGGTACCGAGTTGCCCCATTCGATGCTGCCGCTGCGCAACAGGCGGGAGACCTAATGGCGTCTCGGCAAAAGAAAGGTCGGCCCGGTGACCTGCGCGATACGATGATTGCTGGTATCGTGCTCGTTCACCATGCCACGCTCGCAACCCGTAACATGACGCACTTTGAAGATCTTTCGGTTCCTGTTATCAACCCGTGGCTTGCGTAACTGTTGGTCCGGCGTGCCTAACTGAGAGCTGACAGCTAGCAGTGCACGATCTTGTCGCTCAAGGCCAGCGGGAGTCCGACGTAGCCGAGTCCGGTGATTCCGAGCCTCGCCTGGCGCGCATCCATGCGGCTTTTTTCAAATCGGTATAGAGGGAAGAAGCGGCGAATTGCGTATTCATTGAGGAATCTCCTTCTTGACTTCACTTCATTCTTTTTCAGCGCCTCCGTTAACGGTAAATTTCTACCAGCAGATTCCTTCATACGTTCGGGCGCCTTCTGGACGCCGCGTCTTATCCAGGTGAATGAGGTCAATCACGATGTGGTCGGGCCGAAGGTACTTGGCAAGCTGATCTTTGCTCGCCGACTTGTTGCCGAGGATCACGACTTCGGCAGTGCTTAGTACGCCTTCGAGGTCGGCTGATAGCACGGATCCGATATGCGGGATGACCTCTTCGATGTACTGGCGATTGGAACCGACGAGGCGGCCGAGAGAAACGTCCTCGTCCCACACTTTGATGTCGAGACCCTCGCCAATGAGGCGCTTGATCAACTGCACCTGTGGACTCTCGCGCAGATCGTCGGTGCCGGCTTTGAAACTCAAGCCGAGCTGCGCAATTTTCTTTTTTCCCGTGTTCATCACCATCTCGACGGCGCGGTCGACGTGCTGGGCGTTGCTCGGCATCAGGGATTCGAGCAAGGGAAGCTTGAGATCAAGTTCCTTGGCCTTGTAGGTGATGGCGCGCAGATCTTTTGGGAGACAGGAACCGCCGAAGGCAAAACCTGGGAAAAGATATGCCGCAGAAATATTCAGCTTCGTGTCGGAGGTGAAAATCTTGGTGACCGCGTGCGCATCAACGCCGAGATGCTTGCACATGGTTCCCATTTCATTGGCAAAGCAGACTTTCAGCGCGTGATAGCAGTTGGAGAAATACTTGACCATCTCGGCAACCGGGATCGTCGTCTCGTAGAGCGTGCCCGGAGTGTTTTTGTAAAGTTCGCGCAGCGGCGCGAGGTGGTTGGTGTCGCTGGCTCCCAGAATGGTGTAGGGCGGATTCAGGAAGTCGGCGACGGCGCTCCCTTCCCGCATGAACTCCGGGTTATAGCAAACAGTGAAATCCAGCCCGCACTTCTTGCCGCTTTCTTTTTCTAGTATAGGGAGGACGACCGTTTCGGTCGTTCCCGCCAGCACCGTGCTGCGTAGAACAAAAACGTGCGGCGATTTCTTCTGGCGGATAGCCGCGCCGATTTCCTTCGCCACGTGCTCGATGTGGCTGAGGTCAAGCTTGCCATTTTTCAAGCTTGGCGTTCCGACGCAGACGAACGAGACTTCGGAATTCAGCACGGCTGCGGTGGCGTCGGTAGTCGCGTGCAGCAGGCCAGCGCGGTGCGCTTCGGCCACAAGCTCAGTCATGCGCGCTTCGATGATGGGGGTGCGACCGGAGTTCATCATCTCAACTTTGGCGCGGCTCACGTCGACGCCGATGACCTTGTGGCCCATCGAGGCGAAGCAGGCAGCCGATACGGAACCAACGTATCCCAACCCAAAAACGCCAACGGACAAGGCCAACCGAATTCTCCTGGCAATCGAGTATCTGGGGACTACGGCGTAACAGTAGGAACTATACCAAAGCCCAGGCTATGCGGTGACAAACCGTTCTCCATCCATAGCGGACCTTCGGGATTCGCACCTTTTTCGGTTTACTGACTGCAACTTTTTGCTGGTGCGGCATGCAATATAATGGGGACTGAGGCACCCTTGCAGAAGCCTTGCGCATCGCAACGAGGCTCTAACGCCGCTTGGCCCGGCTTTGCTAGCAGGAAGACGTTGCTAATTCCGTAAGCACAGAACTTGTTACCATTCGCCAAGGGGAAGCTGAAATTCTTCCCTGTCGAGGACACCAGTTGCACTGCTATGGAAATGCAGGTTTGCGTCAATTCTTGCTCTTTGTTCAGCTTTGCGCATGGCGCAAGACTAAAGCCGGCCGACCTTGGGCCTCCCTCGAAACGTAAGTCGCATGGAGCCTCATAGGGTGGTAGGCCGCATCCGAGGCCGGTGGTGATAGCGCCGCTACCCTGCTCGGTTCCTTTAACGAGCAAGATCAGGTTGCTGAAAGAGATCGGCTCGATCGTGATATTTGTGGTATCAAGGCGGACTTCGTAACTACTCACCTCTGAGACCGTACCGTCACTGTTCGTCTGGGGGCCTGTACCTACGTAGGTGAACTTGCCGATCGTGATGGATTGGGTATGCGCAGTTGCCTGCGAAACGGACGCGCAAATAGCAGTCGCTAAGCACGCGACCAGAACGAACTTCTTTCCCACGCTGTCACTCCTCGTCACCACATTGCCATAATACAGTCGAGCCACATTTGATGCGCGGGATATCTACAAGCAGGCTGTTGAAAAACGAACCAACTTGGTAATTTCGACTCATTCCGGCGAACAAGATTCAAACACTTGCAAGCCATTTTCTGTCCGTCTCCGGCCAGAACTACCACTACGTACACGCGGACAGTGGCTGGCAAGCCCGGATTGGCACGTTTGTGCCAACACCTGGCACACAAGTGCCATTCTTATCTTGGCGGAACGGTCGTACGCTGTGCGCGAACGGCACTTCTGGGGGAGGAGCTGTTCATTGTTTTGCCCCACGACTCCGACTGGGTTGTGGGGCGTTTTTTTTGATGACCGCCATGACGCGCGCAGTCTTAGAACAATCTGCTTCGCACGCGGCACCACCGCGACGTCTACCGCCAGCACCTGATCTACTACACCGAGCAGAGCGTCGAAGGTTGGCTGGATTGCGTCGCGGCGACCGATTGCGAAATATCGGCGCAGGACTTCCTGCAAGACCTCGGCATCGGTAACCAGACGCTGACGGTCGGTGATCAACCTCTCGAGCAAACGCTGCGCGTCAGCTTTGTGAGGATGAGGTGCGCCGACCAGATACATCGGGATATTGGAGTCGACCAAAATCACGAACGTGCACCGGTTCCGTATCCTGCTTCGATTTCGGCCAGCATGCCGTCGATGTCACCGACAGGATAGTCATGCTGGGCCGCCCTCTGGATGATTTCGAGCTTCTTCCCGATGCTGCCCAGAGGCTCTCGGCGGCGTGCCAGATCCAGGGCTTGCCGGACCCACTCGGCAATAGACATGTGGCGCGAACGCGCTACGCGCTGAATCTCCCGATATTCCGGATCCTTCAGAATCACTTGCAGTCTCTTAGCGATATGATGAGTCTATCTGACTCATACCTATGAGTCACGAAAACGGAGAGACCGCTGAGGTTCGCCACAACCCGGGCCGGGCTCGCGACCGAACCATTGCCCGCCATCATCCATATTCGGAATCCTCCGGGCGGGTCCAATAGTCTTGCCGGCTGCTATCTCAACGCTGCAGCTGCGAAGCGCGATCCACGTTTGAACGCTTGGACAGCCAATCACTTCATATCTCCTGGACCGTTTCCCCTTTAACAGCCGGCAGGTTGCATGAGGTTGTCGGGGCAAATCCCGGTCAGAAAAGAGTCCTGGCGAGGCATCGTGACCCATTGGCGAATCGAGAAGCTGCAATATGTGCGGCGGTTTAGACGGAGGCAGAGATGAAGACCATCACGTGCATACCGTAGCGTTGAGAGGTTACGACTTCGAAAGCAAGGTGCCACACCCATGTTGCTTTATGGCCAATAACGCACGCTAATAGCCGCAAGATCTGATCGGCCGGAAAGAGCTTCAGCGGCTTCTCTCTATTATTAGTATTCTTGGCGCGGCAGGGGCATCTTTAGGTCTTTAGGGAAGGAGCCGTTCACTCTTGCGCCCTACGACTGACCGGATTGTGCTGCGGTTTTGTTGTTGATCGACCCGCCATGACGTTAGCAAGAAATTCCGGGGGGCCACGATTCCATTCCCACACGGGAGGCTCGAACGGAGCTGCGTCGCAGGTTCCAACTACTTGGTGTGCACGCAGTCCCTACGTGGACCTTTTTACACGGGTGGACAGCTAGTTTCCGGGCAACGCGTGGGCTCGGAGCTCTGAGGCCATGCAAATCAAGAAGAACACTACGCTGACCTCAAGCAGATTCCGCTGCGATAGACGCATCGCCATGAACAGCGTCGTTGCAATGTTAAGGTGAAACAAGCCTCCACATACCAACACGATCCAACCGGCGTAGTAGGTAACCCTGCCAATCAACTGCAGACGAATGACGTGGCTCATGGTGAAACCCTCCTTGGATGCGCAGATCCGCGAACGGGCCGCTTCGATTTACGCCCCCCGCGATGGACAACACGATTTCATCTTACTCTTTGCGGGACCCAGGAAAAAACAGCGAGAAAACCAGCTTCGCGGCGTCGTGGGATCCGACAGCGATAGCAGGGTCAGTTCCACGCATAGGTTTCTAGCGAGAATGAGAGCGATCGAGAACGACCGTCGCGCGTTTCCTTTGACGACGTTAAGGTCTGCGAGAAGCTTCCGGGCCGCTAGTCAGCGAGTACGGCGGCGATTCGTTCGCCCGCGTGGCCGTCCCAAAGAGGAGGGATGGTTCCTTTCTTAGCCTGACCGGCAAGAACTCGGGCGAGTTCGGACCGGAGTTTGTCGGGATCGCGCCCGACAAGAACGTTGGTTCCGAGCGTGACGGTGACTGGACGTTCGGTGTTCTCGCGCAGGGTCAGGCAGGGCACACCCAGATAAGTAGTCTCTTCCTGAATGCCTCCGGAATCGGTAATCACCACGGTGGCACGCGATTGCAGGCCAAGAAAGTCCACATAGGACAGTGGATCGAGGACGCGCAATTGCTCGGCATTCAAACCAAAATCAGAAATTCTCTGCCGTGTTCTGGGGTGAGCGGGAAAAATGACAGCTAGATCACGATTCACTTCGAGGAGCGACTGCAAGAGGCGTTTCAGCCTGGCGCTGTCGTCGACGTTGGCCGGCCGATGCACCGTGACCAGCGCATAGCGTTCGGGAAGGCCGTTCTTGCTTTGCCGCTGCGCTACGGGCAGGAGCTTAACAAGAGAATAGATCATCACATTGCCGACGAGGAAGATCCTTTCGGCGGGAATTCCCTCTTTCTGAAGATTGACGTCCCCGTCCGCGGAAGGCGTGAACAGCAGATCTGCGAGCTGATCGGTAACCAGCCGGTTGATTTCCTCCGGCATGGTGCGGTCGAAGGAGCGTAGTCCAGCCTCGACGTGGCCGACGCGCACCCCGAGCTTGGCGCAGACCAGAGCGGTGGCGACGGTTGAGTTGACGTCGCCATAGACCAGCACAATGTCGGGCTGGCGTTCCAAGAGCACCGGCTCGAACCGAGTCATGATTTCGGCCGTCTGCCGTGCGTGCGTTCCAGAACCAACCTCCAGGTTCACATTCGGAGCCGGGATGCCAAGCTGCTCAAAAAAAACCTCCGACATATTCGTATCGTAGTGCTGGCCGGTGTGGACCAGGGTCTGGAGCACGTGTTTGCGCGTTTTGAGCGCGTTCATCACAGGCGCCACTTTCATGAAATTTGGGCGCGCGCCTACGATGTGACATACGTTCACAGACTCTCCGCTCTCCGATCAACGACGACCTAGATATAAATTATCTGAGACTCAATGATCTGATGACAATAGCAGGAGCAGGGCGGGTGATCCGGACCAATTCGGCGCTGGGCGTTCCGCGAGGTGGTGGGTAGAGGTCATGCCGGTCGACCGGCATCGGTTTGATCGCGCGGGTGGAGAATTTGGAGCGGGCGGGACGGAGTCGGCACCGCCGCTGTGACTCTGGTCGGGCCGATCATCTACTTCACACCGCGTTTGTGATCATCGACGTGGCTGCTGCGTCCATCGCGAGAAAACTGGACGATCACAAGCCGGCGTGCGGTCTTTAAACCGCAAAAAGCCGACTTCAAGGATGGTCCGAGTGGTTCCGGTTCACCATTACGGATGAAAAGCGCGACGCTACCTGCCACTTGCCATGGTTTACGATCCAGAGATCGACAATAAGGTACTCATCCCTCGCTCTACTGGGTTGATTTGCCTTCTCTTTCTGAACGAAACTGACCACTGCGTTCCCCAAGAACGCGCGAATTGTCATAGAACGGATCTGCAGCGGATCGAGCCTGTAATTTGTTAGACGCTCCTGCAGCCAATTCTCCCTTGTGACCGGATGTTCGGGATCGGTCGCGTCCCGCTCGATGAATTCCGCGGCCATGATTGCATTAAGAGACGTCAGGTCCTTCTTCTCGGCCGCCAGTCCCCAATCACGCTCCAACTTTCCGAATAATTCCATGAAACTTCGCGCGTCCGATGCAGACCTATCCTCTTCGGGTTTCACGTCCTCGGGTTTATGCTTTTTCTGCGCCACGACTGGCATCGCAACCGAAAGCAATATAGCTAAAAGTATGGCTCGTCTCATGAAAATCCAAGCTCCCGCAAATCATAGACGCCCGCCACTCGGGTATCAACGCCTATCGGGAACATTAAGGACGGAAGTGGCGGGCGACATGTTCCGGCTGGAGTGTATGAAAAACTTTGCACAACGCTTGTCCGAGACGATTTTCGTTGCGCGGTGTGAATCTTAGAGTGCAGGCAACCACCCTCCCGAATTTTCCATTTTTTCTTGCAGTCAGGGACTTTAGTGTATACGATCATTGGCCAGCGTTTGATGGCCCGTTCCATTCTGTGCCAATCACCTCCCCCGGGTGCGAAATAACCAGGAGAAGTACCATGCGTGGTGGTTTGCTAGCGGCAAGCGCGGCGAAGTTGGGAGGAGTGTTTTTTCTACTTGCAGCGCTGTGCTATGGCCAGGTTTCCGTCCTGACGCAGCGCGACGACCCGGCACGTGACGGCCTGAATGCCAGCGAGACAGCATTGACCCTGAGCAGCGTCAGCGTCGGTAACTTTGGCAAGCTCTTCAATTTTCCGGTCGACGGCTTGCTGTTCGCCCAACCGCTTTACGTCGCCGGTGTTGCCATCCCCGCCAACGGCACGCACAATGTCGTTTACGCTGCCACCATGCACGATAGTGTCTACGCCTACGATGCGGATGGCCTTTTACTGCAACCGTTGTGGCACGTAAACCTCGCCGCCCTGAGTTGTCCCGTCGGCTTTACTTGCAGTTCGGTACCGTCGAGCGCCAACTATTCACAAAGCCCGGACGTGGTGCTGGAAATTGGCATCATGGGTACGCCAGTCATCGATCCGTCCACGAATACTCTCTACGTGGTGGCGAAAACCCAAGAGATCTCGGGAAGCACCACGAACTATGTGTACCGACTGCACGCGCTCGACATCACCACCGGCGCAGAACGAACCGGCAGCCCGGTTGCTATTGAAGGCCAGGTGCAGGGTACGGGAGCGCCGAACAATAACGGTTTTCTGGTCTTTAGTCAACAGTACTCGTTGCAGCGACCGGGTCTGGCGCTTGTCAACAACAATATCTACATAGGATTCGGATCGGCGGGTGATGACGCTAACTGGCATGGTTGGATTTTTGGCTATGACAAGTCTGCGTTGTCACAGACTGCGGCGTTTTCAACCACTCCGAACGGGACGGAGGGTTACGGAGGCGTCTGGATGCACGGAAATGGCCTGGCGTCCGATGCTGCCGGCTACCTCTACTTCACGACCGGCAACGGTGCATTCGATGGCACCACTAATTTCGGCGACTCCTTTCTCAAGCTGGCGACCCCGGGACTCACGGTCGCTGACTACTTCACTCCCTACTACCAGCAAGACCTCGATACGGCGGATCTCGATGTAGCAGCAGGTGGCCTCGCATTGTTGCCCAACAGCGCTGGAACCACTCCGCACCCGCACATCATGATTGGTTGCGGCAAGAACGGTGCGATCTACGTTGTGGACCGCGACAACCTGGGGCAATTCAATTCCTCGAATGACAATGCGATCATCCAAGAGTTGCTCAATGTCATCGGCGACGTGACAGTGGATCCCACGAGCACAGACTATGTTCCCAATTGCTACGCCTCCCCGGCTTACTGGCAGGGGAACACGCAGGGGAACATGTACATCGGTGGGATCGGCGATTCGCTTAAGATGTTCAGCTTCAGCAATGGGCTGCTGTCTACTTCGGCGGTATCGAAATCCCCAACTGCCTACCAGTTTCCGGGCACAAGTCCCTCGGTTTCTGCCAATGGGACCTCTAACGGCATCGTCTGGACAATCGAAAACGGCGGTAATCTTGATCAGTTTTACGTCGGAACCACTGCAATCCTGCATGCCTACGATGCGACCAACTTGTCCAGCGAGCTCTATAACAGCACGGAGGTCGCTTCGGATGCAGCAGGTGCGCCGGTGAAATTCACTGTCCCCACGATTGCGAATGGCAAAGTCTATGTGGGAACGCAGGCTTGGGTCGCAGTGTACGGATTGCTTAGCGGGTACCCTCAGGCCGCCGCTCCGTCCTTCAGTGTGGCGGGGGGGACTTACTCCAATGCGGTAACCCTCACGATCACAGACGCAACGGCAGGAACAGAGATCTTCTACACTACTGACGGCACCACACCCACAACGGCGTCAAACCTCTACACAGGGCCGATCACGATCGGCCTAACCGCTACGCTCAACGCGATCGCAGCAGGCGGGGGATACCGTTCGAGTCTGATCACTACGGCTAGCTACATTATTAATGGCGCCGGATCCGGCATTAACTTCATACAAGGCAATTTCGCAACGCCCCAAGGTCCACAGACCCAGGCTAGCGTGGCTTATTCACAAGCGCAGCTGGCGGGGGACCTCAATCTCGTCGTAGTGGGGTGGAACGACACCACTGCGACAATTCCTGCTGGTGGCGTCACCGACAGCAAAGGTAGGGTATACACGCTCACAGCGGGGCCTACAGCACTACCCGGAGCTGGCACGGCAGCGATTTACTACGCAAACAATATTGCGGCTGCGGGGGCCGGTGCGAACACGGTAACGGTTCACTTCAGTACTGCGGCGACATCTCCTGATCTCAGGATACTCGAGTACGCAGGCGCCAATCCAAACACCCCAGTGGATGTGGTTTCCGAGGGCACTGGCAACAGCGCAACTTCCACCGTTGACATCACCACCACCGGTGCTAACGAACTGATTGTCGCTGGCAATTATGTTCTCACATCCACGACCGGGCCAGGAACCGGCTTTACCTCCCGAATGATCACTACCCCTGATAGCGACATTGTCGAGGATGCAAGCTCTACGGCCCCCGCGCTTTATATCGCGAGCGCGCCGGTGAATCCGGGTGACTGGATTATGCAGGCGGTAGCGTTGAGATCGACAGCCTCGAACGCACCAGCAGTTTCGAGCTTGTCGCCAAGTACTGGCGCAGCATCAGGGGGGACGGCGGTAACGATCACGGGAACGAACTTTGCCTCGGGAGCCACGGTGACGTTTGGCGGGACGGCAGCGAGCAACGTGGTGGTGGTGAACGGCACGACCATCACGGCGACGACGCCGGCAGGGAGTGCCGGTGCGGTGACGGTGACGGTGACGGTGAACGGGCAGAGTGGGAGTCTGATCAATGGGTTCACTTACATTGGAGTGCCGACGGTGAGCAGTGTTAGTCCGAACGAAGGGTCAACGGCGGGGGGGACGGCGGTAACGATCACGGGAACGAACTTTGCCTCGGGAGCCACGGTGACATTTGGCGGGACGGCAGCGAGCAACGTGGTGGTGGTGAACGGCACGACCATCACGGCGACGACGCCGGCAGGGAGTGCCGGTGCGGTGACGGTGACGGTG
>Ga0181523_10005336_pt1 | contig 10662 bp, 7 predicted proteins | sample PEATcosm2014_Bin_43_FD_119752 | JGI IMG/M metagenome (GOLD analysis project Ga0181523, IMG submission 119752) | Peatland microbial communities from MTU Mesocosm Facility, Houghton, MI, USA - PEATcosm2014_Bin05_30_metaG | ecosystem: Environmental > Terrestrial > Soil > Wetlands > Peat | place... | reverse complement strand
TGCGCGCCCGCCTTGACCTCGATGCGATGCACGTGCCCATACTTGCGCAGACTCTCGTAGACGAAATTCACGATGCGTGCTGGGATGGCAAAGCCGAGACCTTCGCTGCCGCCCGCAGAGGAGAGGATGAAAGTGTTGATGCCTACCACGTAACCTTCGGTATCCACCAATGGGCCGCCGCTATTGCCGGGGTTGATGGGAGCATCGGTTTGAATGTAAACCAAGGGACGGTTCGGATCCGCCTGCCGCGCAACCGAACTCACGACGCCCATGGTCACCGAGTTTTCCAGTCCTTCGGGACTGCCCATGGCAAACACTAATTGTCCCTGATGCACCGCTCGGCGGTTGCCCAGCGATAGTGTGGGTAGTCCAGTCTGATCGATTTTGATAAGGGCGAGGTCAGTCTCTTTGTGCAAGCCGATGAGTCGTGCTTCCACGACCCGCTGTTTACCCGGCGGCGGAACTCGGTCGGGAAAGTCCACTGAAGGCATGGGCAGAGCCACATGGATGCGCTGCGCCCCCTCGACCACGTGGGCATTGGTCATGATGTAGCCGTCCGGGTCCACGATCACTCCCGAACCGATTACGTTCTCGCGGGTGATGAGCGCGGTTTGACTGTGGTTGTTCTCATCCAGAGCCCCATAGCTGGTGACTAAAATTTGGACCACCGCCGGGGAGATCCTGGCGGTAAGCTGCTCAATCGCGGAATTAAGTTGCTGCAGCACCGCTGGCGGTTCCGCCGGCCGGGCTCCCATCTGCTGGGCTTTGTCGGCCTCAGGCTTCGCCGTTTCTCCACCGGTGACGACAGGGGTCTGCGGCGCCGTCGGTTGACGCGCGGTTTGCTGACCAAGCACTGGCGCGGCCAACCACACCGAGCAAGCGCACACAGCAAGACCGCAGAGCAAGATGCGAAATTGACCTTTCGAACCGCCGGATGGGATGAGCATGGCGACACACTCCTTGGACACGCCTCGATCGAGCTACCACTTCAGATGACGATTATGCCGGAACGGAGCAAAGCGCGTGCACCATTGGCGTGGTGTTGGGACGACAATACCGTCGGCTTCTCTTGGCAAACCTCCTTGAGAAGCCGCGGACATATAGGAAGAAAGCTATTTGTTGTCGAGCTGTTCACAATCATCAATGTGTCTGTATCTTGCTGCTAAGGAGCAAATATTTGCAGCACGGGAATTTGTCCGCAGCATCATTAATATATATGAGTAAATCGATTGCGTTGAACACACCCTCAGCGTATAGTTAGAAACTGCTGTACTTCCCTTAGATCTCAGGCCCGAAATCATCCCACGTGGAGGAAAATTAATGCACCCTGATCGCAGTTTCACAGTCTCTTGTCTGGTGTTAGTTGTGCTTGCCGCACTTAGCGGACAAAGCCTTCGCTAAGACCCTCATCGTCGGTACCTGCCCGGGCGGTACCTACACCACTATCCAATCTGCGGTAACTGCTGCCGGCCCCGGGAGCATAGTCCAAGTATGTCCCGGCAATTATCCAGAACAAGTCACAATCACCAGAAAAATTACTCTCGAAGGCATTTCCAGCGGGCTTCAGGATGCCGCCGTGATTTTGCCTCCCGCAGGCGGCCTAGTCGTGAACGCCTATGACTTCGACAACGCCGGCTTTCCCGATGCAGCCCAAATATTGGTGGAGGGTCCATTCGTCACTGGGGTCTCGATCAGCAATCTTACGGTGGACGCTACCGGCAATCAGATCGGTGGCTGCACCCCTAACTTCATCGGAATCCTGTTCCAGAATGCCTCTGGCACGTTGGATCACGTGGCCGTGCGTAATCAGGTGCCCAATGGCACGCCCAATGGCTGCCAGAGTGGACTAGGTATCTACGTGCAGACGGCGGCAGGTTACTCCTCCACATTGACGGTGGAAAACAGTTCCGTTCACAATTACAACAAGAATGGAATCACGGGCAATGACCCCAACACGACCCTGAATGCGACGGCGAACTATGTTCAGGGAAGCGGCCCAGTCCCAGGAGTTGCGGGTCAGAACGGTATCCAGCTTGGTTTCGGGGCCACGGGCAAAATCAGCAGCAACACGGTGATCGACAATAACTATACTAATCCATCGGTCGCCGCCGCGTGCGATATTTTGCTCTACGACACGGCTGAATATAGCCATATCGCGATCAGCGACAACATGGTCGGCAACGCCCAGATTCCCATCGCCCTGGTCACCTATGCTGATGATGGCGGAAACCTGGGTGACGGCGTTTCCGTCACCGGCAACCACGCCTATGGCACATCGGTCTACGATGCCATCGATGTCTGCACCAACGGGAACACGGTGACGGGCAACACCATCTTCAATAGCGCCGATTCGGCGGTACACTTGGACGATTCCTGCGGCGTGTACTTTGGCGGAAATACCGGCGAGGGTAACACCGCAACCGGCAACACCATCCTGGAAAGTGGATGCGCCGGGATTCTCGATGACTGGAGCGGCACAGGCGACAACACCTACGGCGTCGGAACCCAATACACGGTGCCATTCACGATCGCCTACGACTCCGCCTCGTGCGTACTTCCCGGTGCAGGACCGGTGCACGCCAGAGGCAAAGTCAGCCCCAAGAAATAAAGCCGCGCAAGATAGAGCGCTGGCGTAAGAAACAAACGCCGGGAATCGGATTCCAGATTCCCGGCGTTTTTCATTGTAAGTCTGGCGTTTGGTCGCGCCGAGCCGCGATCGCTCTTACGCACTGGCTGCTTCCGTGCTCCCCAAAGGCAGAAAATATTGCGTGCCCTTGATCGGCGCGGAGACTTTTTTCAGCAACTCCTGCAGGTCTTCGTTGCGGTCGACGAAGTCGATCTCGGAGGTGTTCACGATCAGCAGGTCGGACTGCGTGTAGTGAAAGAAAAAGTGTTCGTAGGCCTTTACGACTTCCATCAGGTAATCCTCGCTGATGGCCTTTTCGCCGGCTGCGTTCTTTTTCTTTAGCCGCTTCTTCAGCACCTCCGGCGTGGCCTGCAGATAAATGACCAGGTCCGGCGTCGGGACTTGTTCGCGGAAATAATTGAAGTAGCGATTGTAGGTATCCAGTTCCTGATCGTTGAGGTTGAGGCAGGCGAAAAGTTTGTCCTTTTCAAAAATGTAATCGGAAACCACTGTCTTATTGGAGCGCGGTCCCAGATCGAGCGCCCGCAGCTGCTCGAAGCGCCGGACCAGAAAAGCCAACTGGGTCTGGAACGCAGCGCCAGTCTCGCCTTCGTAGAAGGCCTTCAGAAATGGATTGTCTTCCGGTTCGACAACGCGCTGCGCCGCCAGGCGCTCGCCGAGAACCCGCGCCAGTGTGCTCTTCCCAACTCGTATGGGACCTTCGACCGCAATGTAACGGGGAAGTTCGAAAAGCTTGGCCATGGATTTTCGATTATCGACTGTCGATTGTCGTAGAGAACTGCTGAGCAGAATATATTGCTTCGCGCCGGGACGCAATGTGGGAAAGTTTACGGAAAGAGGTCGTCGGTCGCTAGTCGTTGGCAATCCCCGTGTCTCGATCGCAACGGGCCTCCCGGCAGACCGCTCTTGCCAACGACTAGCGACCAACGACTAACGACCGGATAGAATCTCCCCATGCTCCCCGCCCTGATCGGACTGACGGCCGCTGCCGCTGCTTCAGCGGCGGGCTACCAGACCATGGCGCCAACCGGCCAGTGGTACGGGCGCACGTTTACTGGTGGGATGCGGGGAAGCAGGCAAATCGCCCTGACCTACGATGACGGGCCGAACGATCCGCACACGCTGAAACTGCTCGACGTGCTGGCCAGACACAACGTGCGGGCAACGTTCTTCATGATCGGACGCTTCGTGCAGCAGCGCCCCGATATCGTCCGTGCCGTCGCGCAAGCGGGACACGTCATCGGCAATCACACCTTCACGCACCCGTTGCTCATCTTCGAATCGGAAGCGCAGACACGAAAGCAGCTGCTTGACTGTCATCGGGCTCTTAATGACACAATCGGCGAGCATTCCAATCTATTTCGTCCGCCGTGGGGAGGAAGACGGCCAGCGACGCTCAGGATCGCGCGCGCACTGGGACTGCAGACGGTGATGTGGAACGTCACCGGCTACGACTGGAATGCTCCACCCGCCGCCGTGATCGAAAAGAAAGTTGCGCGTCAGATGCGCGGCGGCGACGTAATCCTGCTGCACGACGGCGGATATCGCGCCATGGGTGCAGATCGCGCGCAGACGGTGATTGCGACGGAGAATTTGATCCACCATTACAAGGATGAGGGCTACGCGTTTGTAAACGTGGAAGAAATGAAAGCTTTCAGCGACCAATTAGGCGATCGAGAGCCACGCGGGTCTTACTGAGAGCCGAGAGAGCTTGTTCTACGCCGCCGCCATCGCAAACGCCTGCTTCGCAGCCGCGATGGTTTGCTGCACATCGCATTCGCTGTGCGCCGCCCCGAGGAATGCCGCCTCGAATTGCGACGGCGGCAGGTAGATTCCGTTTTCAGTCATCGCGCGGAAGAAACGTCCGAAGGCCTCAGTGTCGCACTTGGCGGCGGAAGTCCAATCGGTAACCGGCCCCTTCGTGAAGAACCACGTGAACATGGAGCCGACGCGGTTGTGGCACATGGTCACCCCGGCATCCTTCGCCGCAGCCGCTACTCCCGCGACCACTTGGCCGGCGAGTTTGTCGAGCGTCGCGTAAACATCTTTGTGATCGCGCAAATAGCTGAGCGTGGCATAACCGGCGGCCATCGCCAGCGGATTCCCGGAGAGCGTCCCGGCCTGGTACACGGGACCGAGCGGAGCAATCAGATCCATGATTTCACTTGCGCCCCCGTAAGCGCCGACGGGCAAACCTCCGCCGATAATCTTTCCCATGGTGGTGATATCCGGCTGAATGGCGTAGAGTTCCTGCGCTCCGCCGAAAGCCAGGCGAAAACCGGTCATGACCTCGTCGAAAATCAGCAACGCCTTATCACGCGCAGTAATGTTGCGGAGAGCCTCGAGGTATCCGCGCGCGGGGGGCACGCATCCCATGTTGCCGACGACCGGCTCCACGATTACGCACGCAATCTGGTGCTTGAATTTTTCGAAAGCTTGTTCAAGCGCGCCGGTGTCGTTATACGGTAGCGCGAGCGTGAACTGCGTGAATTCTTCAGGAACACCGGCTGAACCCGGAATGCCCAGCGTGGCAACGCCCGACCCGGCTTTCACCAGCAGCGCGTCGGCGTGTCCGTGATAGCAGCCCTCAAATTTCACAATGTATTTGCGCTTCGTATACGCGCGCGCCAGGCGGATGGCCGACATGGTCGCCTCGGTGCCGGAACTTACGAAGCGGACCTTTTGCATGTGCGGAAAAGCGGAAATTACCAACTCAGCGAGATCGGCTTCAGCAGGAGTGGAAGCCCCAAAGCTGGTGCCACTGCGCGCCGCCGCAATCACGGCTTCAATGACGGCGGGCGCGGCGTGCCCAAGAATCAGCGGACCCCAGGAACCGATGTAGTCCACATACTCGTTGCCGTCGGCGTCCCAGATGTGCGAACCCTGGCCCCGCACAATGTAGAGTGGATCGCATCCCACGCTGCGGAAAGCGCGCACCGGCGAGTTCACGCCTCCGGGAATCAATTGCTCGGCGCGTTTCTGCAGTCTGCGGGATTGTTCGGTCGTGCGAGCCATCGTTTCCTCCACAGCAGCGGTAGCCGTAGCTAAGTCCGGGAACCTCAGATTCTCCGATCAATATAACAGCGGGGCGGCGGCCACTGCATCGCAGTCGATCACACCAACCTGTGATTTCGCGCATCGCAAGACTGAATCGAATTCATAGGACTTTCACGAAATTGCAATCTTCCCGCAATCTCGCGCAACTATGTTAACGACAGTAGCCCTTCTAACCGGGAGGGTTTATTGGGACGGCCTTGGGGGGCTCCGGGCTGTCCTTTTTTTCTGCACCTTACCTTCGGCGATCACTTCAGGTACGAGCGCACAATTTCAATCAGCTCGTCGGTGGCCAGGGCCTGCTCGGAATTCAGCTGCTTGGGGTTGACCACGTGAAAGCGGATGTGGCCTTCGAGCAACTCCGCCATCAATCCATTCATGGCGCCACGCGCGGCCGTGATCAACTGCAGTACATCGGAGCAATCTTCGTCCGCCTCGAGCGCGCGTTCGATGGCGGCGATTTGGCCTTTAATCCGTTTGATCCGGAGAATGAGTTTAGGTTTTTCTTCGACGGTATGCATTTTTTCCTTGACCGTAGTATACCCCCCTATGGTATACGGAAAGAGGTGGGTACGGAATTGCGTAAGCACATCGCCCGCGCGGCTTGAAAGTAACAGTTGCTCCGTGAGGATGCAAACGAGGTATATGAGACAGACAATCGACAAGCTTCCGAGTGGGCGGCTTGCCGGATCGAAGCGGTAGACGTGAGACGATAGCTTCTTTACTCTCCTATCGGTTCACCTCTGCTTCTTCCATCCCCGAAAAAACTGAGACAAGAACGCGACCCGAGGCGCTTGCGGCCGAACCCTTTTTTCGACCGCAAGCGGAGCGTCGCGCATGACCACTGACGGGCTGCGAGTTGCACCGCGGCCAAAATTGCGCACGGTCGAGAAATCCACGGAAAGGAGGAAAAGAATATGGCCTGCATGACTGCATTCGCAGGATCGATGGCGATGGCGACGACGCAGTTCGCGCGAGCGATTCCAGATCGTGTAATCCAATACGAAGATGCCGCTCTCTGGCGATTGGAAAGCAACAGCAAACGAATACCTCGCATGAGCTGGGTCGTGGTCACCGACCAGGACGGTGGGCGGCATCTCCGAATGCTCTGGAGCTAGAGCTGTTTAGTGTGCCGTTCTGTGTTAACTACGGTTAACTATCTGTGGTATGCTCACGTTAATGATCCGGTGTGGGCGTGAATCGGATGACCGCAGAGACGAAGAAACGGGCTCAAATACGGTCTGGCATGGAACGTGGCGGCGCAACCCAAAAGGCGGCTGTAACGTTCTATTAACCAGGCCGGCGGATACTGTCGAACTATATTCGCCCGCGTGATTGTAATCACAGTCGAGGGTGATTGGAGGCGTGGCTGTGTGCGGCGCCAGCCAGCTAGATTGTTTCCATGATATTGAAATTGAAATTCATTTTCATTATGGACTGTTTCATGATGAACCGGGCCGGTCGGGATCGCTCCGCCTCGCGAGTAGCGGTCTTATGGCTGGCGCTCGCTTTAATACTGGGCGCAGTCGCTTCCATCGCCAGTGCACAATCGCAACCCGCCTCCAGCTCCATCCAAACCGCTCCCGTTTCCCCCGATGCGAACGATCCGCCCGGCCCGCCCAGCGATGCCATTGCCGATACCGAAGCGATGTTCCCGCATTTCAAGAGCACGCGATTCTGGCTCTCCGGGCAGGCGAACTTCATCTTCCAGACGCATCCCGACTTTCACGCCGACTACAGCGGGCCGCACAGCCTCAGCCCGGACTATGACAAAGCCACTTCGCGCGTCCTGACGCTCTACACCGGCGTGCGGCTCAACAATTCCACCGAGCTGCTGGTGGACATCGAAGAAGCCGGCGGAGAGGCGCTCAGCACCGGCCTGGGCCTTGCCGGGAATACGGATCTGGATATCGTGCGCAATCCGCTGTTGAGCAAGGCGCCGTATCTGGGGCGCGGCATGATCCACAAAGTGTTCGCATTGAGCAAGGACAAGGTCGAGAACGATCGCACTTTTCTGTCGCTGTTCGACGAGTTGCCGCGGCGGCGCCTGGAGATTCGTTTCGGCAAATTCAGTATGCCGGATTTCTTTGATATCAATTCGGTCGGCACCGATACCCATTTCCAGTTCATGAACTGGTCGGTGGACCAAAACGGCGCCTGGGACTATGCCGCCGATACCCGCGGTTATACCGTGGGCTTGGTGGCGGACTACGAAGACCGCAACTGGGGTTTCCGCTTCGCCGAAGGCCTGATGCCGAAGGTTGCGAACGGAATCGATCTGGTGTGGCGGCCGTGGCAGGTCCATGCGGAAAACTGGGAATACGAACTGCGTCGCGGCGTTTTGCCGAAGAAGCCCGGCGTGGTGAGGCTGCTGGCGTACACGAACTATGCCAACATGGGCATCTACCGGATTGCGAATGAGCAGTTTCTGGATCATTCGTCCCCGACGCCGGAGACGGTGCCGGAGATCACCAATCACCCCTGGCACATCACGCGCAAATATGGTTTCGGCGTGAACCTGGAACAAAATCTCGCGCGCTACGTCACGGCGTATGCCCGCTGGGGATGGGACAACGGTAAAACCGAATCCTTTGCCTATACGGAGATTGATTCGACGTTCAACCAGGGCGTAGGGGTGAATGGCGCGCTATGGCATCGCAAGCAGGACCGCGCCGGCGTTGCCTTTGTGTCCAACGGCATCAAGAAGGACCATCAGGTGTATCTGGCCGATGGCGGACTCGGCTTTCTGCTGGGCGATGGCGGGCTGAGCTATGGACGGGAGAACATCGTCGAATCGTATTACACGGCCCACGTCTGGCGGGGGATCTATGTTGCTCCCGGAGTGCAGCACATCAACAACCCCGGCTACAACCGGGACCGAGGGCCGGTGGTGGTGCCGAGCTTTCGGGCGCACGTGGAATTCTAGAGGTGCAAAAGCGTGGAAGTGTTTCACGTGGAACATATTGCAGATAATAACGTACTTTCATTTTTATACTTACTTTTAGGCTATCTGGAAGATACGAAACGGGTTCTGGAATGCGGGAGGCGGTCAGTTCCTGGATGTGGTCAAACAGATACAAGCGCGTAAATTTTACCGTGTAATTGTTGCGTAGCTTTTCGATGTCCAGCCCCTAAAGGGGCATCTGATTTCGAAGGACTTACGGTATCGCTAAAGCGATACCCCGATACGAAACCGGAGTCTTCCGCAGGCTGCTAGAAGGTGAATCTTGCCGAGAACTGCAGGGCGCGAGGCAAGCCGTTGGGGCTAATCTCCTGGAGGGTTCCGAAATTGCCGGGGCCTGAATTGGGCACCAGATAGCATTGCTGGTTCGCCGACATGCCATCCCCGCAATTGGTCCCGATGGGGTTGTATTGCAGTTGATTGATCCCGTTGCCGTTCTGCACGTAGTAATTGGCGTGGTTGAACAGATTGAACGCCTGCACTTGAAATTCCAGTTCTTTGCCTTCCTTGACTTCAAACCTGCGTGCCAACCCAACGTCGATCCTCTCCAGCCAGGGGCCGTAGAAAGAATTCAGACCGATGCCGGGCGTGGGGCCTGCGCCGTTGATACCTCCGGCGCTGGCTGCAGTGTCCTGGTTGAAGGCAGTGTCGTTCAGGTTGTCGTTGCCGGGCGGGAGAGGAGCGGGGTTGCCGCAATTGCTGAACGACAAGGTCGGACTGGTGCATGCAGTCCCTAACAAACCTGCGTAGGGACGGCCGGAAGAGAACTCCATGACGCTGCTCAGGGTCCACCCGGAGAGAAACATGCGTCCCATGTCGGACGTGGTGAGTTGATCGAGACGGGGGCGAAAGACTCCGGCGAAGGTAATGCGGTGTCGCTGATCTAACAGGGAGGCGGCATGGGTGTTGCTGAAGTCAAACTGATTGTTGAAATCCATGCCGTCGAGCATGATGCTCTTGGCGTAGGTGTATCCAAATTGCAGGGAGAAGCCTTGTGACAGGCGACGCTGCACTTGCACGAACAAAGAGTTGTAGTAATTCTGGGCGGGGCTGATGAGCTCCTGGATCTGGCCGAAGTTGCTACTGATGAGGCCGTCCTGGAGCAGAGCGTTGTCCATGTTCGGCAGAGTGTAAGTCGGGCCGCTGCAGGGAGCGGTCATGGTGCCGGGAGGACAAACAGTGTAGGTGGTGGTGCCTTGCAGGGGTTGGAGGTTCGCGTCGTAGGCGGTGCCGGAAATTATGTGCACGCCGTGATTCCACATGGTGCCGAGAGTTAGAGTGGTGTTCTCGAAAATCTCGCGCTCAATCTGGAGGCTTGCCTGCTCGATATAAGGCGCGCGGAACTGCGGAGAAACCAGGGAAATGTCGGTGGCAGCGCCGAACAGGGAGTCCGTGGATTGCAGAACTGCTGGAAACACGGGATAAGTGGAGGAAGGATCGTTCGGTGCGCCTGAAATGTAACTGGAGTTTGCCTCCACCTGCTGCGAAGCCAGGCCGTTCGAGATCACGGCGTTGCGGTAGTTCAGGCCGTTCATGTTGGTATAAAACATGCCGAAACCTCCGCGGACGACGGTCTTTGACTCGGGCTGCCAGGCAAATCCGAAGCGCGGGGCGAGGCGTTTAAATTGGTTCGGATATTGGCCGGTTAAGGGGAAGGCGGGATTTTCAGCGGGCTGCGGGTAGACCTGGAAGTCCTCACGCAAGCCCATTTCAAGGGTCAATTTCGGCAAGGCGCGGAACGTGTCCTGCACGTAGAATCCGTAGTAAGGCACGGCAAAAGAAAAGGTCGGGTTGCCCACAGCCTGATTGAAATTGATGTACTCACCGAGAGCAAAGGCTTCCAGATTCGGAAATTCATAGAGGCCGAGCGGCGACCCGAAGTCGATAGCCTCGTTGAGATCGGCGCCGCCATCGTTGGTGTCCGCGTCCCGGGTGCGGTTGAAGTCGAAACCGAATTGCAAGGTGTGCTTGCCGATCACGTAATCGATTCGGTCGGAGA
>Ga0181523_10005333_pt1 | contig 10665 bp, 9 predicted proteins | sample PEATcosm2014_Bin_43_FD_119752 | JGI IMG/M metagenome (GOLD analysis project Ga0181523, IMG submission 119752) | Peatland microbial communities from MTU Mesocosm Facility, Houghton, MI, USA - PEATcosm2014_Bin05_30_metaG | ecosystem: Environmental > Terrestrial > Soil > Wetlands > Peat | place... | reverse complement strand
CTAGCTACTGCCGCCTTGGGCGCACCTTGATGCCTTGGCTCAACCAAGTAGTGGGATTGCAGCGGCAATTAGTATCCGATCGGGTAACTCCAGCAAGCGCATGAATTCGTACTCACTTTTTGCACGACGGCCGCGATCGAGCGTCTCGTTAGGGGCGATATTACGATGGACTGGTGTTGGCCGGCTTCGACATATTGCAAAATCGTGGCGATCCGTCGGCCAAGTTTCGCGAAGCGTTGCACACTAGATGCCCGGTTACGAGCGGACACCGGACCCAGCGGCGAACCGCCGTAACCCGATACATTTTTTCCGACACGACCGAAAGCCGCCGGCCGCGACGGTTCGTTATCGGGCAGTCGAATCAGTGTGAACGTTTCGTCACCGCAACGCACGCGCTGTCCTTGGGCACCTAGTTCGGCAGCTCGCGGCCAAAGCCGCGCCGGTTCGCGAGGACCAAAACCGCACTAGTCCGCGCGTGTTGATGCGACGCATCCGCCTAGATCAGGCGTCGCTTTTGTTCTGGTCGCGCTGCGCCGTCGCTGACGCGCTGGGTCTCGACCAGTATCGAGAACACTAGGCCGACCCTCAGATGGCCGCGACTAGAGCGAGCGCAGGAAGTTCAAGAGATCCTGCTGCGACGTGGGTGACAGTTGACGGAACTGCTGTACGACCGCGTTGGCCTCGGACCCATCGCTTGCGTGTGCATTGATGGCCTGCACCAAATCCGAGGTACGTCCATCGTGCAGGAAGAACACGCGCTGGCCTACGCCCCACAGCGGCGCGCTGCGGAACTGATCTGGGCCAGCGAGGCCCTGCGTGATGCCATCGGCGAGCTGCGAACCCATGTGATGCACCAGAAGGTCCGAGAACAGGTTCGCCGTCGTCGGACCCAGGCTCGCATTCAGGCTCGATACCGAGGTCTGCAAGGATAGGGTGTGGCACTGCGAGCACCCAATCTGCGTGAACACGGCAAGCCCGTTGGTGGTCGACGGCGTGCTCACGGCTGGCGTGGGGGGAGCCAGGAAGCGCATGAAGGTGTCGAACTTCTCGATGTCCGAAAGCGGGAACTGGCTGACCATCCCGGTGCTTGCCGAACTCGAAGGATCGAAGATATTGTGATCCTCGGGCACGCCATTGAACAGGCATGAAGTGGGCAGCGTCTCGCCTACCTGTCCGTGTTCGACCGCGAACAGCTCATTGCTCACGCCCAGCTCGACGTTGTACGCCTCGCCCGCGAACATCAAGAGGGTTGCGTTCTGCGCCTTCCATCCGAACTTGGTGATAGTGCCATCGTTGCCGTTGCGGTTAGGGCTTCCATGTATCCCGAGATCCTGCTTGGCGTCCAGGTTCGCGTTCATGTTGGCCAGGATCGTGCCGTCCGAGATGGCCTCGATGAGTCCCAGCCCGAATATTGGAGTCGGTATGCGAAACGAGATGTTCTCGAGCTGGCGCATGAGATTAAAGTCGGGCTGCGCAAGCACGCAGGTCTGCGGCTGTCCAGTGACGCCGACCGTGTTGGTTGCATCCACGCGGCCGGTGATAGTGAACAGCTCGTGCACCGACCCATCAGGCGCTCCAGCACCAGCACCGAACCCGCCGAAGAAACCACCGAACCCGCCGAACCCGCCTTGATTCACGAAGTGCTTGAAGCGCGCCTCGCGCACCGGGCCATCGGCCGTGATGAAGTACGGGATGACGTTGGTTGCGCCACTCAGGTTGGCTACCGCGATCTCGGGGTTGGGTCCGATGAATGGGAACGCGGTGGTGCTCGGACTTGTGCCGCCGATCGCTGGCTGCACGTGGCAGCTCGCGCAACTGTTGGAATTAAATCGAGGTCCCAGACCATCCTCGGGTTGCCCAGGCACGTTGCCTTGCACCGACCGGATCGCTGAGAAGTCGGCCTTCGCGTCGGGAAACTGAGCCAGCTGACCGGCCGTCAGCGTCGCCAGCGGCAGGCCTGCGTCGACCGTGCCGCCACGGACGCCCGGGTCGATGACCACCGTACCCTGGGCATGCAACGCGGCGCAAGCGAGGACGAATCCATGTGCCACGACGCGACCAATTGAACGTGCGACGAATGCTCGTGAGACCGAGCGCACCAGCCGGATCGCCATAATCTCTCCTTCACCGCGGTTGGGCGGTGAGGCACAACCGTCGGCGTTCACGGTTCGATTGACATGCAGCGACTTTATTCCGCACGAAGCGAGATGAAAATCAATCAAACGGACGTTGCGTCTCACGCGAAACGGCACCTAACGTGTACTGCGATCGGATGAGCGCGAGAGCCACTCATTCAGAACGCACAAAGCGGATTCACATTCAATGTGAACATCTCAAATCGATCGCCGAACTCGGCGTCGATTTGGTGGTCTCGATACTTCACGAGCGCCGTCTACATAATGATTCGGTCGTCCTCTGGCCCATAATCAAAAGCGCGCTCGGCCATTCGTACCGTCCGTCGGCACGAGGGGGTGCCATGGCCACGCGACCGGACGCAGTGATGCTCGCGTGCAAGATTCGTGAGTACTGCCGACCACCGATAAGAAGTTGATTGCTGTCCTGGCCGCCAAGCAGTTCGCCGTGACGGTCGGCTTCGGTGCGGACATTTCGATCGAGTGAAGAAATGGTTTTGGCCGCGTGCTGCCTGCCATAGCCCCGAGCCGATCATATCGTCACCGGCTGCAACGCATCTCACCGCAGTCGTTCGCGGCGCCAATGATCGGCGACACGCTGGAAGCTGACCGATGGAGCCGGGCCGTTCCAAAGACAGTGGTCGGTAGAGTCGAGATGTGGCGCGGTGGCAGTAGGCCAGGTGTGTCTGTTGCCGCCCCTTTCGTCTGGCGGTGCCCGAGTAACCGTGCCGTAGCTCCGTTTCCACATCCCGCTCATCGAACCGGACATGCAGATTTCCCGCATCCGGCTCTCGGACAAGACTTCACGCCTTCGCCCACGTACGCTTGCGTCCCCGCCAAGACAGGCATAAAAGGCCGAGCCGGTCGTAAAGGATCGCGGGTGGATAGCCCCCGCCCCGTTTGCGCCGCTTCTTGAACTTGGTACGCAACCACCGACGCAACCGCGCAACGGTGTAGTCGTCAACCGCCTGGTAGGCGCCACTGACCGTAGCTACTTGGAAGTAGTTCGCCCAGCCGCGCAACGTGCGGTTTAACTTGCCCACCATTTGTGTGGTCTCTTGCCACGTCATTGAGATTGCGGTCATCGCGTGGATCTTCGCGACCAGGCGCTGAACGCTTTTCTTGGACGGTCGCATGCCCAGACGGGCCTTGCCGGTCGTCCGCGAGTACATCTGCCCGAACGTATAACCCAGGAAGTCGAAGTGTCCTTCCGGTACCCTGCAGATCCGTGTCTTTTCCTCGTTGACCGTCAGCTTCAGCCGCCCCATGATCTCGCGCATCCGTAGCAAGGCCTCTTGCGCCTTGCCCGTTCTGCACAGGATCACGAGATCGTCAGCGTAGGTCACGATTTTCGAGCCGAGGCGCTGATCCAGCCCGAGCTTCTTCCACCCCAACACGAACCGGCGCATATAAAGATTGGCCAGTAGCGGAGAAATGGGAGAGCCCTGCGGGATACCACGCCCGCTGTCCTTGGCCACGGTCGTACGTGTCTTCCGACCTTTGTCGTCGGTTTCCTCCACGGCGCATTCAAGCCACATCTTGATCAGATGCAGCACACGCCGATCCACGATGCGCCGCGCAAGCGACAGCATCAGTTCGGCGTGCGGAATGCTCCCGAAGTAATCGGCAAGATCGGCGTCAACGACTTCCGGATGGTCTCGGAATAGCGTCTCTTCCACCTCGATCACCGCCTGCTGGGCGTTGCGGCCCTGCCGGTAGGCGTACTGCTCTGGTGGAAGGTCAGCTTCGAAGATCGGATCGAGCACCAGCATCGCTGCTGTCATGCACACCCGATCCCGGAGCGTTGAGATGCCCAAGGGCCGCAGTTTTCCGTCGGCCTTGGGGATAAACACTCGTCTGATAGGTTCCGGTTGGTACTTCTCTTGCCTGAGCGCAAGCGCCAGTTCCCCGAGCCACTTCTGCACGCCGTACGCCTCGACATCCGCAAAGTCCTGCCCGTCTATGCCCGGTACGCCCTTGTTGGCGCGGCACTGGGTCCAAGCATGAGCCAGGATATCGTCACGGCTGATCTTGTCGTACAGCGCGTAAAAGCGAAAGCTCGGTTCCGACTTCGCTTTCGCGTGCAACGCCGTCTGCAGCTTCTGAACACTTGCCGGAGTTGCTAGGGTTCCCAATCTCCATGCCCTCGCTACTTGTTGCGTTCGTCCTGAACTAAAGCCCCTTGTATATTGAATTCATGTCTTTTCCGATCGTAGTGGAAGGCTGTGGGTAAGTGGGCAGAGGCGTGCGCGGTGGGCAACGCGAAGCGTTGTCCACGGCAAGCAGGCCGGTTCGACCGGAGGTCGAACTGTCCACTTATCCACAGCCTTGTGCATCTATGGTTTTTCGCGCTGGCGCGCCAAACCTGCCGCCCCTCAGAGTTTCGAGCTCGTAGGGAAGCTCTCGGTCAACGTGCTGGCGCATCTCCATTCAACTCGTGTAGCCCGAACAGGTGCCAATCATGAATCTGAATCTGCAAGGTGGGGCAGCGAACCGCGAGCGTGGCCTCAATGCCGGCATCGACGTGTCCAAGGCGCATCTCGATGCGTGCTGGGGCGCTGAACAGCTGCGTATGACCAACGACCCGGTGGGATGGGGTGCGCTCGTTGCGAAATTCAAGGAAGCGAAGGTGGACCTGGTCGCCTTGGAGGCGACCGGTGGATATGAGCGCGGCATTGTCGCCGCGCTGCAAGGCGCTGGCTTTGATGTGGCGCGGCTCAATGCCCGGCAGGCTCGGGACTTTGCCAAGTCGCTGGGCAGGTTGGCCAAGACCGATCGGGTCGATGCCCGCGTATTGCGTGATTTCGCCGACGTGCTCGCACGTCACGACGCACGTCACAAATTCATCACGCCGGTGCCCGACCCCCAGCGCGAGCAACTCAATGCGTTGATGACGCGCCGACGCCAATTGGTCGATATTCGCGTGGAGGAAGGCAATCGGCTCGAGTCGGCCCACAGACTTGCCAGACGCAGTATCCTCGCTTTGCTCAAGACTCTGGACAAACAGATCGAGACTATCGACAAGGATATTGGCGACCGGCTGGACCAGCACTTCAAGGAGCAGCGGAAGTTTCTCGACAGCGTCAAGGGTGTCGGACCGGTGACGATCCTGACCTTGACCGCGGCGCTGCCGGAGCTCGGTCAACTCGATCGGCGCGCCATCTCCAAGCTGGTGGGTGTGGCTCCGTTGTGCGACGACTCAGGCCCTCGCAATGGCAAGCGCCGCGCTTGGGGCGGACGTAGCCAAGTGCGCACCGTGCTGTACATGGCCGCGCTGTCCGCCAAGAAGCACAATCCCGTGATCAAAGCTTTCCACGACCGTCTGATCGCTGCGGGCAAACCCAAGAAAGTGGCAATCGTCGCTTGCATGCGCAAGCTGCTGACCATCCTCAATGCCATGCTGCGAGACCACGCCCTTTGGGATCCGACCAAACACATCGAACGGCCAAAAACTGCTTGACTCCAAACACAGGTGCTTCCCTCCACCAGAATTACCCGGCTTCAGCAGTAATACGGGCCTATCCGTCACCCCAAGGTGCCCGGCCTGTCCGTCACCGGCGTCCGGTTGGTCGTCCCCGACCACGCCATGGGGCTTCCCGTGTTGCGCGCGCTTTCCTTGTGTACGTGCTGTCGCCACTACCCCGGCGCAGCGACGGGCGGTCCTACATCGCTCATCCGTCCCGTCGTATCAGCCTTCCCCGAAAGGGTTGTCGGGTCGGCCTGCGCATCGTCTATTTTCGAGGATTGCCCAGCGTTCACTCGCGTTACGGCCCGCACACTCGCGCTGCCACCAATTCGTGGCACGCTTACCCGAAGGCTTCAGCCAGTTCGTCACCTCCCTGACTGCTCCGGTTGCTTCCGGCTGGAGCCTTTGCCGGGTGGGATTCGCACCCACTGGAAAGCGCCGCCTTTGCACGGCGCACACCCATTTGAGACATTCGGGTTCGGCCGAAGCGGACATGGAGATTGAATAACGTGGCTGTCCCGCTGAAGCGCAACGCTTCGATGCGAACGCACCGCGCCCAAGCACCCGCTCAACGAGCAAGCTAGGAGTGTGGAGACGATGTTGCCGGCTGCGTTCCGGGCGCGGGTGGGTTGTTAAGGGTGTAGCCGAGTTGGGTCAAGAAGGTTAGACGATCAAAATAGCCCACGTCGCGGAAGATCAGGCCTCCGCGCAGTTCAACGATTTCACATCCCGGCATCTCGACCCTGCGCCCAGTCGCAGGCACCCCATTAAAGGTCCCCGTGTTGGTTGCGTGCATAACCCAAAGGTAGACCCAAACGCGTTCGGAAATCGGATCCAAACTCACCGTCTCATACGTTGCATCCGGAAAAGCATCGAAGACTTCTTTCCAGTGCTGCTTCAAACTAACCGTCAAGACTGGTTTTGGAATATCTGGATCGCTGTAGGTCGAATCGGAAGTCAGCAGCGTATACCACGCATCGAGCCGACCAGTCGCGAGACCGCCACCCTCGAAGATCTCTTTGTAGGCCTTCAGTGCCCGCGGAAACTTCCTTTCTTGAGGCTTGGCAGCCTGCGCAATTTCAACACTGCCAAATGTCGCTCCGGCTACGAGCATTTGCATTGCGAAGATTCGGCGGTATTGATCCATGATAGCTTCCTCCCAATTTGTGTTCAGCCTAGACCACTAACAACCTTAGCGCGTAGTTCAATCGCGTTCTTCGTTGATTTTGCTCAACACACGCAGACGAGAGTGGTCCAGTGTTCAACGGGAGGGCAAGCCGTGATCCGCGCCGTAAAACCGAATACGACTTTCCTTCATTGAATCGGGTCAATCTTGCAATACATGCCAGGCTTAGCAATGCCGCTATGATGGATGGGACTATGTTGCATACGGTCGCTTCGGCATATATGGATTGCAACAACACACGGAGGACGCCATGAGCCTTTATTTGGGTCGCGGTCAGTTGAGTCAAGAAGCGATCATGGGATATATTTCTAAGCCCGAAGATCGCACCGAAAGTATTCGGGCGCTTTATGAGGCTTGCGGGATGAAGTTGCTGCATTTATGGGCGACACCCGCGTTTGAGTTGATTTCGATCGCAGAGGGGGATACGCTGAAAAATGCGACACATGGTAGCGTGGCCTTGTCCATGGGCGCGGTCACCGAAGTAAGCTGGACGGAGTTGACGACGATGGAGCAGCTGGCCGAGGCAATGCAGCGTGCCGGAGCCGTCGCCGGCAAGTATCGTCCCCCCGGCAAGTAGGTCGCCCGATCGAACTGTGCCTGCGCGACTCCGTACTGCGCGAGAGACTGCAGTGCCGGCCGGATTTTGTTGATTCCTGTCAGGTGCGCTTACATCGACAACCAAGCAGTCGACGCCACCTGAAACTATCGCCTGAAAGCGCGACAGCAGCGGCAGTAGTTTTTTGATTTGTCGCTTTTCGGAAAATCGAACGACGGGGCCACGCGTCCGCTGTGGCCGTGCGTTGCCGCTCATCGACGAAGATGTTACCCGCTACGGATGACCGCAATCATTCTTGAAGCGGTCCGATTGCGCTAAGCGCATCAATCGGCAGCGGTCGGACCGGGAGCGGACGTCAACGCCGAGAAATTGCGGACATCGATCTTCCGGTGGCTAGCCTAGGCAGTACGCACAAAGCTGATTGCCATCCAGGTCGCGAAAGTAGGATTTGAAAAACTTCGGAGCACGTTCGCCTAGCGCCCCTTCGTCGGTACCATCGAGCAACAGCGGACCTGCGCGATCGCTTCCGTCAGATCCCGGCAATGCTCGAGGACGCGTAGGGCGAACTGTGGGATCTGGCACGCAACGCCGCTATCGGAAGATCACGGGCAATTCCAGCCAGTCACGGTAAATCTGATCCCGATGTTCTAGCAGGACGGCAACCTTGTCTGGTGGGCACGACCCTGGGACCCACGTAAAAAGATCCCGCCAGAGGGTGTCCATCGGGCACTGATCTGCCGGCAACGGCTGGATCATCGCCGCAAATGCTGCCCACCCGATATCAAGCGCGGTTATAGCTTCGCCGCAGAGATAGCGGCCACCGGAAGAAAGCCTATCCGAAAAGGTCATGACGATGTCTTCACAACGGCGTTGCGACGCCGCTGGCGTAGCGCGCGCATAGCCGTACTTATCGGCAAGATATCGGCCAATGGCGCGCTCGCGCTCCCCGAACTGTGGTTCGTTCAATAGTCGATGCGTAAGTAGTATCCGACGGTGCCATCCGAAGCCGTCTTCCGCGCACAGCTCCGCCAGTAGCCCGATGACAATGGCGCGATCACGGGGATCGTGGGGCAAAAGCGCCGGAGCCTGGCTCAGACGCTCCGCGAGAAACAACTGTTCAAGCCAATTTGCAAGAGGCCGTTCCGATTCCCAGAACACCACGGGAAGCGACTCTTGGGCCGTCGCGGCCTTTAGGGCCGACAGCCCGAGCTTTGGATCGCGGGCGCTGATTAAGGCAAAGGGGATCGCCTTGACGCGAAAGAAGCCCTTGCACATCTCGGACCACCCCGAGGGCACGCCGCTTCGAACCGGCGCGATTCGCAGGCCGGATGCCTTCAAACCCTCTTCAAGACTTAACCACTCCGACACAGAGCCACCCTCGATCCGAAGCTACTATTGTGCGCCAAGGGCCCATCGTCGATGTCCCGTGTCGCCTGCAAGCGACCGAGGCTGTGCAAAAGCGCAAAACGGCGACATTTTCCGGGGTCACTTTACCCCTCCCTGGACCCTGGGCGCTCAGGGCTTCGGCTTGCGAAACTTCAGCACGTAGTTGTCAGCTTCACCAATCGCGATGTATTTTTCGCGGTCCTTATCCTTCATCGCAAGCGTTGGCGGCAGCGTCCAGACGCCCCCCGGGTCCACTTCGACCACCGTCATGTCAGGACGCAGGCCGAAGAATTCGAGTTCTTCCCGCGGATGCCGGACGGCATCGCGTTTGACAAATGCCGGGGTGCGCTTGGGATTGGCGATTGCGACTTGCAAGCCAGCATCGGGCGCCCTGGCTTCGAGAGCCGGGGCAAAAGCAAGGGTCAAACCAAGTTGAGCAGTGGCTAGAAGAGAGGCAATCTTCATGGAGGCTCCGACACGGGACGCTTCAGACCGCTTTCGACGGGATTCTGGCATGAAGCTCACACGCCCGACCGACGAATTTGAGACCAGCACCGCCGGCACCCACCGACGAGTTTGATGTTGTCGATTTGGGGAGCGCTACCGGTGGTCATTCTCTCAGGCAACCGGCCGCCTTTCGATTACCGTCAGGGACTGCGCGTCAGTCCCGTGGTGACAGCTCCGCGTTGAAGCCTAATTGCGCTCCGCCCGCATCACTGTTACCAGCTTGGCAATCCTGCGTTGTCGGACCTCCGAAGTTTTTGCCTCTTCGATGGCGGCGACGTGCTTGCGCTTGAGTCCATATGGCAGGCCGTCAAAAGCGGCTCTGGCTTCCGGGTCGTCCTTCAGGGCCTTGGCGAGGTCCGGTGGCGCGCGCACTACTCTCGGTTCGGTGTCAAGCTTAAGACTGACCTCGACGATGTCGCCTTCGCCAATCCCGCTCGCAGCGCGGTTCGCGGCGCTGATCCCGACTAGGCACTGCCCGCGCATCAACGCGACCCGGCTACGCCACGTATGGCCATTGACCGTAACGGCTATCAAGGGCCGAGCGCCCGAACCGAGAGCCTCGAGGACATCTATAGGGACTTCGACAGCAGTGGCGTTGCCGGAAGGGATGACTTTCGCTCGGAATTTCATGTGCGTCTGCTCATGGCCGGATCCGCCGACTCGTCGAACGGTCGCGATCATTCTGCCACGCGTCACGATGGGGTGTACACGGGTCGACCGGCGACGCTGCGACTTCTTGCCGACCTTCTGCGGACCAGGCGACGCAGTGCCGTTACTGACAACATCTTCACGGTCTCGACCAAAAGCGGCAACCCCGACCCGCAGAAAGCGACAAGAAGAATCATTGACGCAATGAACTGAAGGCGTCCCTTTCCGCCGTCAAGCCTCCATCAATGATAGAAGTCACTGACCAAGGAACTCCCGTTCGTCGTTCTCCAGCGCCAGCTACCCGATCTTGGCGTGCAGTGGCTTCACGCCCACCGCCGCCGGCGCATCCGGTGCCGCGCAAAATGCCTCGGCGGCGCGCTCGGGCAACTGCTTCCGCCACTCGGTCATTTGCTTCGGGTGAACCTCAAACTGCTGCGCAATCTCCGGGACCGTCTTGTCTCCATGAACAGCGGGCAGCACCACCTTCGCCTTGAACGCCGGGGAATGGTTCTGGCGGGGTCTCCTGCTCATGCTGCTTGCTCCTCGTTTCCAGGGCTCCATCCTCGCCCATCGGAGCAGCCTTTGCACTTATCGGCCTGTTCAGATTTCCGAAGCCCGCTCTCGACTTGGCGGCGACATTAACCCAGGCCGATTCCATTGAATCTTTCTAGTGGATCAGCACAAGGCCGGCCTCCACCTCGTCGCGCTTTGCTCTGCCCGCGAGTCTTTCGACCAGCGTCAGCGCGAACGCGATGGACGTGCCCGGGCCCCTGGAGGTGACGAT
>Ga0181523_10005332_pt1 | contig 10666 bp, 13 predicted proteins | sample PEATcosm2014_Bin_43_FD_119752 | JGI IMG/M metagenome (GOLD analysis project Ga0181523, IMG submission 119752) | Peatland microbial communities from MTU Mesocosm Facility, Houghton, MI, USA - PEATcosm2014_Bin05_30_metaG | ecosystem: Environmental > Terrestrial > Soil > Wetlands > Peat | place... | reverse complement strand
TCCGGTTCGATGAGCGGGATGTGGAAACGGAAGCATGGTGAGGCTAGTGAGGCACCGGCGGACGAAAGGGCCGGAAACAGATAGGCCGCACCTACACCACCGCGCCACATCTCGACTCCACAACTTATTCCAGGCCAGAAGTCCGGATGTGAGAAGCGAAGTCTCGGCGGATGTCGATTGCGGTGTGATCTCCTCGAACGCCGTTTCGGACCGAGTTCCGGTTTGGCGGAGATCCGCCCAAGATCGGACTTGTCGCTTTCCCGATCAAGGTTCAGCCTGTCTTCGCCGAGACCCACGCGGCGGCAATCAAACAGACTGTGATCACGGTTGAGAATACGACGGGGGTGGTGAAGGCGTATCTCCAGCTCAAAGCTGTGACTGCTACAAAGCAAATGGCGAGCGCCCAGGCAATGCTGCGCACGCGTGCCAATGTCTATGCCGGAAGTCCGCCTAGCAGCCACGCTAATGCCGCCGCGAACAAAAGAAACACGGAGAAAAAAAGCCCGAACGCGCTGAAGAAGTCCCAATAAGTACGTGTAAACCCTTGCGCGTCAAAGTGGACGGAGCGCATTAACCCAAGAACCGCGTCCGCTCCCCATTCGGGATTATTCTGGCGAAACCCAAACGTATGTCCGCCAGCGAATAACAGCAGAAGAACAAAAGCGATTCGGTAAAGAATTGACGCTTTGATGTATTCCCTCCTGCACGTTGGCGGCAGTTTGCCACATTAGTTAACCCGGTCTGGCGCTTGATGCCGTTCCGCGTGGTTTACCGCTAACCGGAAGTTATTCGGGGCCCGAAGTCCTAAGGTGGGGAGGGGGTCTCGGGGAGAATCGGCTGTGCTCTCCTCTCCTCGAACGCCATTTCTGGATAACTTCCGGCTTGCCGACCATCCACCAAGAATGCTGGTCGAGACGAAGGTATTTCTCGGAAAACATCACTGAGCGAGCAGGCTTCTCCAGCGTTTCCACGCGTCATCGCGGGCTTTCTTGTTGGCGTCGCTGGCGTCGGGCGCTTCGCCGGCGCGCATGAAACCGTGCCCGGCGCCGTCATAGGTCACGGGGTCGTATGTTTTCCCCGCGGCTTTCATCTCGGAGACTGTGTCCGGAATTGCGGAGTCAATCCGGGCGTCGTTCCCGGCATAGAAGCCGTAGACCGGCGCCTTGATATGCGACATCGCGTCTTTGGTGGGCGGCGGACCGTAGAAAACAAAAGCTGCAGAAAGATCGCCGCGGTTTGTTGCGAAGCGAAAGCTCTGTCCCCCGCCCCAGCAGAATCCTGCGACGTACAATTTGCCGTTCGTGGCAGGCAGCTTCAGGGCGTAGTCCGCTGCGGCAGTCAGGTCCGCGGTCACCTGGTCGGGGTTCAGTTTGCTGACAGCCTCGGTGACTCCTGTAGGGAAATCCTTCGTTCGGCCGCCATTCGGCGCCATGCCGCTCAGCAGGTCTGGCGCGACAGCGATGTAGCCCGCCGCGGCCAGTTCGTCTGCAAGTTCCTGCGCCCAGTCGCTTAATCCAAAGATTTCGTGAATCACCAGCACCACGGGACGCTTGTCTTTCGATTCCGGGTACACCACCAGCGTCTCCACGTTTCGGCCATCGTGCTTCACCGTGACCCACTCGCTATGACGTGGCGACTTTTGGATTCGCTCCCGCGCCCAAGCCTGTGACCATTCCTGCGCGGCGATCGTTTGCGCGCCCAGCAACGTCCCCATCACCACAATCATCATTCCTACAAATCGCTTCATGGTTCACCTCATCCCGCAACAGCCCAACCTATATTAATTGTGCAGGGGAACTCCAACAAGGCCATTGAGTCCAAGAGAGAGCGAGACACGTCGCCCACAACATGGCCAAATGTATCGGAAGCTCCATGAGCACGAGAGAATAGCGAACTCGGTGGACTTTTTCCCCGACGTGCAGCTCTTGATATCCCGCATGGGCGTTTGGAGCCACCCATTGCCTGGCGCGACTGGTTCTCGAGCGCGGGTCTAGCGATCATGAACAGTTAGCCTCCTGGATTACGGGGAAGCCGGAACTTATGCCGGGCCCGAAGTCCAGTTCGACGTTGCAGCGATGCTAGTTGGCGTTCTAGCTGGTTTCGATCGGTAAGTCCCGCCAGTGGAACTTGCCCAGGTCCATTTCAGGGCTTAACTAGGATTCGCTTAGGCTACAATCTGCCGACTTGCTCGCCCCCCTGTCGGGGCGATTCTCGTGCAGGAGTCGGAGGGTGGACGGTGATGGAAGTGCCGAGCCCTTCCTCGAAGGTCGAAGGCCAGCGCGGAGCGCCAGTCACTCCAGATTCGAGACCGCAAGACCCAGAACAGCCGGTCGAGAGGGGTCAATTTCGGATTTTTTCTTGCGGACCTCTGAAGCACGCAGATATGGTGGCGCAGAGCGGAGTTCTCGAGCTCAAGGACGGCGCGCGAACTGAAGTCCGAAGGCAGAGTGGCAAGGAGTGTAGTGAGGGAGATTAGCATCGTTGAGAATTACGCAGTAGGCGGAGGCATAGGTATTAGTCGAATCGCGTGATTCCCGTCAGCTGTTGATCCGGCGAGCAAGGAATTGCTCGCCAGACCGAACGGATCAGCGAACGAGTAAGTCGGCTACTCGCTAATAGCTACGCCGCTAAAGGAGGCGATGCCGATAGAGCTTGAGATTGCCGCAGGGGTGATGTCGCCGTAGGAGTCGATGGAGAAGACGGCGACAAACGCTTCAGTGGTAACGCTGTAGATCACAGCAAGCCACTTACGATCGTGAGACACGGTGATATCCGTGGGCGAGCCAGGAAGTGGAACGGATTTGTAAAACACGCCGCCTTGGCCGTCGGTGAAGAAGATCGAGATGGCCTTACCTGGTGAGTTTGCAGTGTACCAGACGCTATCAGGCCCTTTTGCGACCCAGCAGGGAGCATTTGTGGGAAAGGGAGGAGTGGGGCCGGCAATGGGGAAAATGTTGCGGTCCTCGTCGACGATGGCGAAACTATCGGAGCTGTGCGCCGGAGTGAATCCTAAATTGTCTCCCCAGAAGGCGGCACCCAGAGGAACGCTGTTCGCGTTGCTGGGAAGAGTGATGGAAGTATCCGCGCCGTTGAGAGAACCGTCTTCGTGGGTGAGCGGAAGCTGAAGAACGGAGCCTGAGCTTAGAGTGACGGCAGCCCAGGTTTTGCCCACGGCGATTTGCGCCGCGGAAGGATCGGCGAGAGATACGATAGGGGTATCGAGATTTCCCGAAGGCCAATCATGACTCTCGGCACAATTGGTGCCGACGACAAACAGGTGTCGCTGGGCAAGCGCGACGGAATCTGGCTTGACGCAATCCGAAGCAAGCGGGATGGTCCGACCGATCGCGATGTAATTCTGGTAGCGCACTAATTGGCTGACGGTGTTGGAGCCATAGTTTGCGACGGCCCCGAAATCGTCCTGAAACTGGAGAATTCCAGCGTTGGTGCTAGCGCCGCCCTTGCCGCCGGTGGGGAGGCTGTTCACCAAGGACAGTGAAAGCGTGTCTGAGGTATCGAGCTTAAAGACCACGACCGAATTGCTGCTGGGGTCATTGGTACTGGTGAGCACGAAGATGTCGCGGTCTTGCGGTTCTGCAATGGCAAGCGCAGTGGCAAACAATGCGGCTGCTAGCACAGTGCCCGCGCGCCAAAAAATAGACTTCTGGAGCCATTCAAAATTCATTGCAATCTCCTTGGGCGTTATGGTGAATCGGTGCCCCGGTTACGAGAAGGGGGTTACCCGCTCAACGGACAGAGCATGTTCACGGTTAGGTATTCGGTTGGCGGGTGGGGAAAGTTACGGTTTTGAGGGGACGGAAGCACAAGGTTAGGAAGAATTTAAATTAGGGCAGCAGCGTAACTTTTTGGAGCTGTCCACCGAAAATATATGGATGGAGTAGAAACAGGTTTGCGGGTGCCGACCTGACTCGGGGAAACGGCTTGTACCAACACGCTGGCACTGATAATAATCGCACGACGACCATTCCTACCATGCACCTGGACAGCAATCTGGAGATGCTGATGGCCCGGTATCAAGAGGGCGACTTCACCGCTGCTACAGTTTTAGTCGAGCGCATCAGCCCACAGTTGTACCGATTTTTCGTGGGGCAGTTTTCGAGCCGACCTGATGCAGATGATCTGCTGCAAGAAACGTGGCTGCGGATTCACCGCGTGCGGCATACCTACCGGCCGGGGGAACCGGTGTTGCCCTGGTTCTACGCGATTGCGCGACACGTGCGAGTGGACCACTACCGAAAGGCGGTTCGGACGACGGCGCGTGAGCAGAGACTGGAAGAAATGTCACAACTGGCGGCGCCGGCGCCGGGGGAGACCGGCAAGGGTGATGATTTGGAGGCACTGCTGGCGCCACTTTCGGAGAGTCAACGTGAAGTGATTGAGATGCTGAAGGTGGCGGGGATGTCGCTGGAGGAAGTGGCGCGGGCGACGTCTTCGAGCGTGGGATCGGTGAAACAGAAAGCACACCGGGCGTACGAGAAGCTAAGAGAAAGAATGGGCCCGATGCGGCTCAGGAAAGGGCAAAGCGAGGAAAAATCGTGAGAGACGGAGAGATTGACGAAATCCTGAGGAAGGCTGCGGCACGGGTGCCGGACGTGGAGGCGGCGTTGCTAAAACGCGTAGCCGACTCGATCCAGCCGTCGATGCGCCAGGTGCGTCCGTTACCGCGGACGTGGGTGTTGGCGGGGGGACTGGTGCTGATTTGCGCGGGGGTGGCGTTGGCGGGGGCAGCGCGGGCAGGGTTCAACGGATTTGAAAAAATGAACCTGCTGGAACGAGCACTGATCTTTTCGACGCTGGGTGTTCTGGCATGGGTGGCAGGAACGGAATTTGTGAATGAAATGATTCCGGGGAGCAGACGGAAAATCTCGGCGGGCCGGCTTTTGGGATTGGGCAGCTTGGTGTTGGTCGTGATGTTTGCGCTGCTGTTTCACGATTACCATACTGAGCACTTTGTTTCAGTGGGATTGGTGTGCCTGGCGACAGGAGTGTTGCACGCGATTCCGGCGGGACTGTTAAGTTGGCTGCTCCTGCGGCGCGGGTTTGCAGTGAGTTCTGTCTCAGCCGGAGTAGTGGCGGGAACGCTTGCGGGATTGACGGGCGTGGGATTACTGGAACTGCATTGCCCGAACTTCCAGGCGATGCACATTTTGGTTTGGCACACGGCGGTGTTGGTGGGGAGTGCAGCGCTGGGAGCGTTGGTGGGGAGGGCACAGCGATTCCGTGTAAGAGACTTGCGGCGCATGTCTTGAGCCTGCGAAGGACCTACGTCGCCGTCTTCTCGCAGATAAAAATGAGATCGTGTTGGATATTATCTTCGACCACCAAGCCAAAAGCGAGCAGGGATTTCCGTGATTTCATTTTATGCTCCTCTCAGGCACGAACTTTTTGGGGAGAAGTCGATGCTTTTGCTGATGAGCTTCCTACTTATGCCGTAAAATAGCAACTTTGAAGTGAACGTTCGCAACGCGATCGTCAGGACAATCCGCGGGTTGCTGGGGGCCATCTCTGGTGGCGGCGTTTTCAGGGGGCGCGAACGAGACATCGATGGCAAATGCCTGGTAAACGCTTATTGCTCACTTTCCAGAAGTCTGGTCGGAGGAAATTCGCACCAAAGCGCGCTGCTCGCACCCTGATCTCCTCGAACGCATCTGGCTAGTTTCCGGGAGACTTTGCTAGCTTCTGGTTCTGAGTCGGTGAATCGCAGAAGTCCGGCTCGGATGGACGATATCGCGCTGAGCAGGAGTGACACGCGAAGGCTGGTGTTCAATGAGTTCAGGGAAGGGAAGGCACGGGATAGATTAGGCGGAGTGGGCGCTCCGCCCAAACAAACTAGGCGTGGGCCGGGTTGGCCCGGCCGTGGTCTTCGATATGCGCCTTGGCCGCTTCCCCCGCGTGATGTATTGCATGCTCGTGGTGACCGCGTGCTAGGTGCGCATGATGCGCTGCCGTTTCGTGCCTACCCGCTTCGTGGTGTTTCGCGGCCTCCTTGTGGTGTCGTGCCGCGTGATCGTGATGCTCTGCAGCACTGAGGTGATGCTCTGCTGCCTTTTTTGACATAAGTTTCCTCCCACCGGTTGCCACGATGGCAACCAAGTAAATTCGCAACTACAAATGAACTATCACACCCGCATGTTGCTCAATTGCTACTCTGGGATAACAGTCGTATCAATGACAAAGCCGCTAGTACCGCTATCAGAAAGCAAGCCACTTTCCGGCTTACTAGCTGGATTAGTTCTGAGCGCCCGCTAGATCGCCGGACAGTGGGAGAAAACGCGCGCGTAAACCTGCGACCCAAGCCTGAGCGAACTTACCTAGATGTCATAGTTGATGTTGCGCAGGCCGTCCTTGTAGGCTTCGCGCGCCTTCGTGGCTTTTGTGTGTGCGTCATGCTCCATCAAGTGGGCGGCGTCCCAGTGTTCCATAGCGACCATCGAGTGGTCGGGAGTAGCTAAGGCTTCTTCAGCGCGAATTGTGTCAACCCATCCATCGACAGCTTCCTTGTAGGCAAGACGTAATTGATCAAGATTCGCTTTGCTCATGGTCAGTGGAGAGTAATGCCGCCCTGTGGCGCCGTCAATTGGTTGGTGCTGATTTAACGGAATATTAACGCAAGGGGATCTCGAGTGCGTTGTGGGGACTTGACGGGTACGGGGCGAACCTACCGGGCAAGATTAGCTGACATTTCACAGGGAAGTAACAATCCCTGCGCACACTGTGGGAGTTAATGCTCACCCGGAGGCATTTCATGAAGGCGAATAGACTGGTAAGAGTCGGAATGACGATGTTGCTCCTGCTGGTGTCGTTGACGACTAAAATAGCAGCTGATTCGAGCGGTGTGGGATCGGGGAAGATCAAGCATGTGCTGCTGCTGAGCATTGATGGTATGCACGCGGTGGATTTCTCTAACTGCGCGCAGGGAATTGAGGGTGTAAACGGCGGGCAACCGTATTGCCCGAACCTCGCGGGTCTGGGCCTGACCGGGATTAACTATGTGGCGGCCTCGTCGTCGAAGCCTTCGGATTCCGCACCAGGATTGGCGGCGCTCGTCTCTGGGGGCACGCCGAAGTCGACCGGCATTTACTATGATGTCGCGTATGATCGATCGCTCGATCCGCCGACAATAACTACAGGTACTGGCTTGGCAGGGGGCAGTTGCACACCGTACGGCGTACCGGCCGGAACAACGACAGACTACGATCAGGGCGTTGACTTGGACGATACCAAGTTGAATGGCGGTGCACCGGGCGCCGCGCTGACCGAAGGCGGAATCACTTCGCTCGATCCAAAGAAGCTGGTAAGGGACCCAAAGAAAGGTTGTGCGCCCGTGTATCCGTGGAACTTCATCCGCACGAACACCGTCTTTGGGGTAGTCCACGAGGTGGGGGGATACACGGCCTGGATCGACAAGCACCCGTCCACTTCATTTGTGGAAGGGCCGGGTGGCAAGACTGTGGATGACTTTTATGCGCCAGAGGTGGACTCAAATGTGGTGGCGCTGCCCGGGGTAGTGACACCGGAAGGCGTTTCTTGCGCCACGATCTCCGACGGAAGCAGTTTATCCGGTTGGAATAACAGCTTTGCGAACATCAAGTGCTACGACACGATCAAAGTGAATGCGTTGCTGAACCAGATTGCAGGGAAGACTCACAATGGTGCGGCGGCAGTCACGCCGGCGGTCTTTGGCATGAATTTCCAAGCTGTGTACACCGGCCAAATCCTCGTGGAATCCGGCGTGGGCACGGGTGGTTACCAGAATGCTGCGGCATTGCCGAGGGCGGAATTGGTAAGTGAGATCGAGTTCGTGGACACCTCGATCGGTGAAATCGTCCACGCACTCAAGCACGCGGGCCTCTATGACAGCACGCTTATCATCGTCACCGCGAAACACGGTATGTCGCCCATCGACCCAAAACTCTTCGTGGCCAACCCCTCCAATACTCCGGCAACGCTGCTTGGCCATGCCATTCCCCCCTCGGAGTCGCCACTAACTCCGGGTGGAATTGGCGCCACCGAAGACGATGTCTCCGTGCTCTGGCTGGTCAAGGATGCGAGCGTGACTTCGGCTGTGCAGCTGCTCGAAAAGAATGCTTCAACCATCGGACTGGGGCAAATTTACTATGGTCCCACGCTGGCCCTGAATTACAACGTCGGTGGTCTTGAACCAGGTCAGGATCCACGGTCGCCGGATATCATCGTCACGCCCAACGTGGGGATGACTTACATTGGTCCGGGCGCGGGTGTCGGAGATCACGGCGGGTTCGCGCATGACGACACTAACGTCATATTGTTGGTCGCTCACCCGTGCTTTAAAGCACAGACAGTCTCCATACCGACGTCAACCGCACAGGTCGCTCCCACGATCGTGAAGTCGCTCGGGCTTGACCCGTGGGCGCTGGATGCTGTGAGAGCCGAAGGTACGCCTGTTCTGCCCGAGGTTGAAGCGCAACTGGAAAAGTAATAGTCAACAAGGCAGGAGGGGCTTCGGAGGGCTCCTCCCGTTCTTTCCTCTGATAGCGGTAGCCTCCCCGTCATTGCACACAGAGAAGTAGTTCCTCTATGTGACGTGCAGCTTGCAGAAGGAGTCGTGGGAACCGCGAACGGTTCAATCAATCAATTCCCCTTGAACCATTCGGTCCTGGGAAAGTCAAGGGTAACTTGTCATTCAGGGCCTGCCGCCCGCGAAAATCCGTGAAAGTTAGATAGTGCAACAATGCCCAGTCGCCCCGCCAAGCCCTTTGTTTTCAGGTCGGACGTTGAGGCCGTCTGTGCCTGCGGTCACACCGGGTCGTATTTAAGGCAGATGGTGCCATTACTCCCTCTTCCGATTGCCACAGAGATGCGTGTGACCGATAGCCGTTCTAGGACTTAGTAGGCGCCAATCTTCTGGTAATTGGAATTTGTCGTTGTTACGACCAACTGCTTAGCAGTAGCGTTGAGAACTGTCTGCGACTCATAACTAGTACCATCCGGTAGACTGGCCATCTGCACTTGTAGTGTCACAACGTCCTTTTCCTGCCCCATGTAAGTATTGATTTTCAAGCCGGTTATTTTTTTAGTGGCAGTGTCGAACGTGAGGGTCATCTTGTCGCCGGGCTGAGCATAATCACTGAATATCAAGTTCACTGCACCGGGTACAGGATTCAAGGAAACCTTGCCGGCCTGATAGGCTGCCTGCATTTTCTGAGGGTCGGGTGGCACGTACATGCCAAGGACGGCCTTCACGTCTTGCATGTAATCCTTCATCTCTGCTTTTTTCTTCGCAATGATTTTTTGTTTTACCCTGCCTCCATTCGGTTCTGCCGGAGGGGGACCAATCGCAGTCTTTTGGACCTGACCGTCAGGACCGTACTGGCAGCTATTCTGCGTCGGAGGCTTCGCGTCACCCTTTAGAGTGAGCTGCGTTGTCTCTGTCCACTTGTACTGACGAATCTTCTGCTTGTTCTCTGAGGCAGCCTGCTTTACGGCAGCAAGTTTCTGTTGAAGTTCCGGAGCCTGTGCAAGTGCCGAGGCAGTAGCCAGAAGGACCACCGCACTGATGACCGTCAAACGTTTAGTGTTCCAGTTCATTAATACTCTCCTTGATCTCGCCCGAGTATATCCGACTTCCTTGATAATGTTTTGTCAGGAGTGCAAAAACTCTCCGGACGCACTCGGGAAGAACGCAGGACTAATTTCTTCCATGTTTTTTCTTCGCGCGTGGCGGCCTCTCAGCTGCAGTTCTCTATTAACAGGAGAACCACACTCCGTTTGCTGTCAATGACGAGAAGTGCCAAAAATCACGGTTTGTAACGGGATTAGCCGGCTGTGCCTCGCCAAAACGCTGGCCGACGGCAGAATCAATGACGACAACAATACTTCCAATCGCTGATCTGGTATAGCTCCGTGTCATGTTCAGCCTGCTTTTTCTCTGGATCAGAGCCCTGATTCGCCTCTATCCCGGAGAGAATCACTGTCGATGGTAGCTCTTTAACTTGAGATAAACAGGGTAATTCCGGCCGTTACTATAAGCGAAATTGCCCAGATGCGGTCCAGCTTAAACCAGGCGCGCTGCAAGACGGCGAGCCCGAGCTTGGTATAGACAAGCCACGCCAGTGTTCCAGTGACGAGCAGGTACGCGAATGTGTGAATCAGGACGGCGGCGACGCCTGCGAAGCCACTTGACGACTGGTGCAGATGCGCCATGTGATCACCATGGACTGCCGAGATGCCCAGGAGAATGGGCAACAGCATGAAACCGGCACCGTGCGCGGAGGCAGTCAGCATGGACCAAATAGTTAAATCCCGGAAACCTACCTGCATTCCACCCCAGCGAGGGTGCTTTCCCCAGAATAAACGAAATAGGCCAAAGCAGAGCAAGAGAAACGCGACGAAGAGTCGCGCGTATTCCTGAGAGATTGCTGTTCCAGCGAGAACTGCAAGCAGAACTACTACCCCTATCGCCAACATATGACCGGTGGCAATGGGAAGGAGCGATTGCCAGACGGCTCGACTATCGTGCTTCTGCAGACCTAGGGCGACGGCGAACAACCAGCCCATCGCCGGATTGATGCCATGCCAGGCACCAAGCAGAAAGAGAGCGCCCCACACGACGAGATAGCGGCGTTCCGTGTGGGGATGAGGGGCGTAGGGGCACAAGCAGGAACTG
>Ga0181523_10005329_pt1 | contig 10669 bp, 5 predicted proteins | sample PEATcosm2014_Bin_43_FD_119752 | JGI IMG/M metagenome (GOLD analysis project Ga0181523, IMG submission 119752) | Peatland microbial communities from MTU Mesocosm Facility, Houghton, MI, USA - PEATcosm2014_Bin05_30_metaG | ecosystem: Environmental > Terrestrial > Soil > Wetlands > Peat | place... | reverse complement strand
TACTACGCCGGCTCGGATTTAGGGTACCTAATCCTATCACTTGTTATTATGATTGGGCTGGGGGTAGGCCCTTCTCTATTCAACGGGTTACGTGCTCTATGCTCACGGCTTCGCCGAGAGCGTACGTCCTGAATGACATGGGGACCGGGAAGACGCGGGGCGCGTTGTGGGCGTGGGATTACCTGTACGGTAACAAATACGCCGGCAAGCTGATCATCGCCGCGAAGCTGTCCACGGTGGAACGGGTGTGGGCGGCCGAGTGTTTCGCCGCGCTCCCGCATCGGAAAGTGGTCGTGCTGCACGGGACCAAGAAACGTCGCTTGGAAAGGCTCAATGATCCCGAGGCGGATATCTTCATCATCAACCACGACGGTTTAGGCGTGCTCCACGACGCGCTGGTGGCACACCCCGAGATTGACGTGCTGGTGATTGACGAGTTGGCCACGTACCGCAACGCCAACGCGCGCTCCAAGCTGATGCTGAAGTTTGCCGAGCGGATGAAGTTCGTGTGGGGCATGACGGGATCACCGATGCCCAACGAGCCCACCGACGTGTGGATGCAATGCAAGATCATCACACCGCACACCGTGCCGCGGTATCGCACACATGCCCGTGACATGCTGATGACCAAGATGGGTGAATATCTGTGGCTGCCGAAGCCGGAAGCCGTGGAGCGTGCTTATTCTTGGATGCAGCCGGCGGTAAGATTTACACTTGATGACGTAGTGGAGCTACCGGAAGTTATCACTCGGTATATCGACGTGCCCCTCGGTCCCCAGCAGCAAAAGGTCTACAAAGCTGTGGCCACGGAGTTCATGGCCATGGTAGGCAGTCACCAAATTAACGCGGATAACGCCGCGGCGGCCATGAATAAGCTGCTTCAGATATCCGGCGGCTATGTCTATGCCGGCGACAAGACGATCGTGCTTGACGCTGACGCGCGTCAACAGGTGCTGGTTGATCTGATTGAGGCTGCCACTGGCAAGGTGCTGGTCTTCTGTCCGTTCCGGCATATGGTCACTGGTCTCTCTAAGCGACTTGGCAGTGATCCCACTGATCCCGAGTATATCGATCATGCCGTGATCCATGGAGACGTATCCCTTGGAATGCGGAACACGATCTTCGATGCGTTCCAGACGACGCCCCAGTTCAAGGTGATACTGGCGCACCCGGGCTGTATGGCGCATGGATTAACCCTGACCGCAGCGGATACCATTATTTGGTATTGCCCTATCACGTCACTTGAGCTATACGAACAGGCTAATGCGCGCATTCGCCGTGTCGGCCAAAAGCATCGTCAGCAGATATTCCATTTGCAGGCAACCCCGGTCGAACGGAAGATATACTCGCTGCTTACCAAGAAGGCGAAAATACAGAACATGCTTCTGTCTCTGTTCGCTGACGCAACCAATCAAGCCCAAGAGGGCCAGACCCAGGAGAAGTACGATGCCAAAGACGACGCCAGTTCAAGACCCAACCTATTTTCGTGTGGTGATGGCAGTCCGAGCGGAACAGCTGCCTTAAGTCCATAAGGCCGTGGATGGTCTTGTGTGCATTACCGAGATCGCGCACTGGTACGATCCGCCGGCGGCGAAGAAGATCAAGCGGATCGGCAAGGGCATATACGCTACTGCTAAATAACCACGGCCAGCTGTCACCACGATACTTCGGGAGCAGTATCAAATGAGTAACACGGGAGCAACATCGGAGGCCACCGTCGCAAAACGGATTGGCCAGTTCAAGGCGATCGAGGCCAAGCTGGAGGAGATGGACAAAGCGTTCGAGAAGCAGAAAGAGCCTTTACTTAAAGTTAAGGCCCTCCTGCAAGGATACTTCGAACAAATCCTCTCCTCCACGGGAGCCCAGAGCATCGCCACTCCACTTGGCACTGTCCATTGGACCCACCGCAATACTGCGTCATTGCAGGATGCGGCCTTGTTCATGGATTTCGTGATCAAGAACCAAATGTTTGACCTGATGGATCGCCGCGCCAACGCGGTCGCCGTCCGGGAGTTTGTCGAGAAGACGGGCACGGCGCCAGATGCAATTGGCGTGAAGCTCAATTCCATTCGCACCGTAGGCGTCACGAAGCCTGCGGCCAAGAAAGCCAAATAGGAGACGTATATGACCACCGCGGTTACAGCAGACTGGATGAAGACTTCGCGGCCTTCTCAGGCGTTCGCCGGGCTCGATCCGACCGAAAGCCTCGCCGAGGGTATTGGTACAGGTTACCCGGTCATCGGGTACAAAGGTAAGATTTGGTCCTTGCGCGTGCGCGGCGAGAACCACATTCTCCTGCGACCAGATGATGGTACGCCGATCGGATATATCGACGTGATCTTCTTACGACAGGCGAAAGTTAAGGCGAAGTCTTATTATCCGGACGGCTTCGAGGAGGGCGGCTCGGCGGGTAAACGGCCGCTGTGCGCATCGATTGACGGGGTTACGCCGGACCCGGACGTACAACAAGCGCAGTCGCCCCTGTGTGGCACGTGCAATCACAATGAGTGGCATACAGACGAGAAAGGACACAAGAGCCGTGAGTGCTCCGACTACAAGCGGCTTGCGGTGCTGATCCTGCCCAACCAGACTGTGCGCCTGTTCGGCCAGCCGCTGATGGAACCTGCGTTCCTACGGGTGCCGCCGGCCTCTCTGAATGCGCTCGCGGTGTTCGGGGACAACATGGCCCAACAGGGTTGGCCGTTTTCCTCATTTATCACTCGTGTCAGCTTTGACACGACCAAGGCGCATCCGGAGTTCACCTTCAAGGCGCTTCAGGCTTTGACGGACGCCGAGGCGGCCACCGTGCTCGGATTGCGCGAGGAAGTCACGTCCCGCCGCATCACCGGCGAAGACGAGATCGTGCGACGCGAACACGCGCGCGCCGCGCTCGGCGGTCCCACGCAATCGGGCGCAAACCAGATTGGTCAGCAGGCCCGTGTGGCAGCTAACCTTCCAATCGCCGCCACGGTTCCTGCCACCGTCGGGCCTTCAAGTGTGGGTACCGCAGTCCCATCGCCCCCGGCCGCCGCTACCGTGGCGGCGCCCGCTACTGTGGTAGAGGCGCTACCGAACCCTGGACTGTTCGGAGGAGTGCCGAGCCCGGCGCCCGTTACCACCAAGCCGCCGACGCAGACGGTTGACCTGCCAGCGCAAGGGGGCGGGGCCTTTGGGCTTACACCGACGCAACCGGAACCGGGCCCGGCGCCGCAGCCGGGTGCTGCTATCGGCCAAACGGCGGATGATGTAGGTGGCGCCGCCGAGGATGCAGACCTGGATGCACGGATCGCAGCGATGCTGCAAGTGGCATCGGCATAAATGAGCCAGGAAGTTGAGTATCAATGTTCGAGAGTTCCTGTCGCGCGTGTTGCCATGGCCAGGAGACGACAAGCCCGGCTATGTCAACATGCACGCGATGCTTCGGATGCCAGACGGGAAGAAGCCCTGGACCGGTACGCCGACGAAGGACGTAGACGCGTTCTTGCAGGCCGTGCATGGCGCGCTCTCTTGGCGCACGCCGCCGGACATATACATGTGCATGAGCCGGCAAGGCCGGACGAAAGAGCCCGACGCTCAGGGACGGATACGAGCAGCGAAGTCACAGGATCAAGCTCTCGCGATGAAGGGGATTTGGCTTGATATCGATATCAAGCCTACCGCCTACGCGACCCTTACCGCCGCGGTAACAGCTGTAGGCGAGTTCCTCGCCAAGCTCAAGCTTCCGCCCCCCACCGCGCTCGTTGCCAGTGGAGGCGGTCTACATGCTCACTGGATATCAGACCGGGTCTTGACCGTCGATGAATGGCGGCCCTATGCGGAAGGTCTGAAGGCGGCTGCGATCGAGTTCTTTGGCCAGAAGATGGACACTGGGGTGATCGCTGACTGTGCGCGGGTGTTGCGCGTCCCCGGCACTTACAATTTCAAGCTGGACCAGCCGCGCACCGTGAAGCTTCTGAATATGCGGGAGACCGACTATGACTTTTCGAACACGTTATCTGCTCTGGCGGCTTTATCTTCGTCTCTGCCAAATCCGGTCTATGCAGGATTAATGGGACGCCCAAGCGCTCTATTCGCAAATACGCCATGCGAGAGCCTCGCAGAAGGCATTGGGCGCACAGAACTCCCGCCCCTTGACTGGGCCCCTATTGGCAAAGAATGCGGATGGTTCCGCGAAGCACTAGCTACAGGCGGCAAAGACTTCTCGCAGGGTCTTTGGAACCTGACAACTCTCGCTGCGACGTTCCTGGAGGATGGCCATGAGATTGCACATAAAATGGCTCGGGGTTATCCTGGATATGCGTATGGAGAAACGGACGATCTATGGGATCGAAAGGTGGCCGAGCGTCGAGAGAAAGGTATCGGCTGGCCTTCGTGTCGAGCGATACAGGGGGAGGGATGCCAACACTGTAACACCTGTCCGCACTTGGCTGCTGGCAAATCACCACTTAATCTGGCAAGAATTCCAACCGCGCCCGTGCCGGCGACGGTGGCGCAAATTATGGCAAATAGCCCGGTGGGAACGAGTGCTACCGGAGGGTTACTTTCTCACGGGAGTACCGTTCTAGTCCCACTTACCACGGTTGACATGCCGACGACGTACGAAATACACGACGGGATCATTCACAAGGTGCTGGAAGTTCCCGATCGAGGCAATGGTCCATCGCAGACGGTGATGTTACCCCTTTTTCACTCGCGCCTGTATAATCCATGGGCGCAGTCACACCCCGATGCACTGCATTTTATCACGTCAGTCGACAAAGGCTCCTATCGCGACGTGCATGTTCCCCGGTCGAAAATGACCCCAATGGAGCTTATCGCGCTTCTGTACGCCGGTGGTGTCTCCACCTTTGTGCCGAACGAAAAGTATGTGAGGGAATTCATGGTCGCGTGGTTAGCAAAACTGAATAACGCCGCCGCCGCCAACACGAACGCTCCGTTCGGGTGGCTGATGGACGGTGATCAGTGTGTAGGGTTCTCCTATGGAAGCGTCCTATACAAAGCAGATGGCACCCAGGGTCCGGTCGGCATGATCGATCCGCAGCTGAAGGATATCTATGGTCCCGATGGGACACGGGATGTCTGGATGGACTGCTTACACCTGATCACCGCGCAGAAGCGGCCCGGTCTTGAAGTTATCGTCGCGGCGGCGTTTGGCGCTCCGCTCATGTACGCCACCGGCGAGTACAGTGTGCTCATGTCCGTGTTCGGCGAGAGCGGTGCTGGAAAATCCTCGGCCGCACGCGTGTCGACCGCGGTCTGGGCCAAGCCCGTGCTCGCGAAGGAAGTTGAGACGGCCACGGTGAAAAGTGTTCTCCATCGACTGGGGCAGATCAAGCACCTGCCTTACTACTGGGACGAGATCAAGGACGAGAAGGCCCAAGGCCACGCGTACGACGTGCTCTATGTCTGCACGGCCGGCGCCGAGGGTTCACGGCTTCATGCTGATATCACCCAGCAGACCAAGGGTACGTGGCAGACCATCTGCGGTATTTTCTCGAACCCATCGTTTGGGAATTACATCATCAAGCGGAACCCAAATACTACGGCGGGCCTGATGCGCGTGTTCGAGTGGCAGGAACTGAAGCCTCTCAAGAAGGACCCCGGCCAAATCAGGCAGAGCAACGCCTCACGCTTGCTCGGGAAGCTGGACAGTAATTATGGAATAATTGGCCGTGAGTATGCGGATTGGCTTGGGATGAACCGAGACGCCGCGTACCAGTTGGTGGTGGCACGGTCTCACGAGTTCGAGGATGCTGTCCTTGATCCGGACCGCAACACCAATGACGAACGGTATTGGATCGCGTTCGCATCGGCGGTGATGGCCGGGGCTGAGATCGCGAACAGCGTGATCGGAACCGACTTCGACCTGATCAAGATGAAAGAGTTCCTGATCAAGAAAATCCAGCAGCAGCGCCTGCGCAGCTTTGAGGAGAATATGCAAGGCGGTAGCTATGACCACACCGAAATGATGCTCACCGGGTTCCTGAAGGCGATGACCAAGAATACCCTGGTCACTGAGACCACCCCGATGCACGTCCATGGCAAGCCGGACCCGATACAGATCATTCGGCCGCCGGCGCCCGGTGAGCCGCCTCAGGTGCAATGGGTGCAAGGTGCCGGGCTTCTGATGATGTCCAAGAACGAATTGAACCGGTGGCTACGGCAACCGGACGTGAATGGGGACCCGCGCTCGATGATGGAGGGGCTGAAAACGCATTTTAATGCGTCGGTCGCCAAGGGCACCTTGGGTAAAGGCACCGCGATGCGGGTAGGACAGGAACAGCTTGTTACCGTCCCGGTAAAGCGGGGCTCGGCGCTGTGGGAGTTGATGACCAACGAACCGGCGGTGGAATTACCCCCGACAGATGTAGCAATATCCGCGAGTGCGGATACGGCGGGATTATTCGCGAACGCGGATGCAAAGAAAGCTTGACAACCCCACCATCCTCCGAGTAACTTCACAGGAAGTTACTCGGTACCTCCCGCCTCGCGCTTATCAAACCTCACACACCAGTCTTCTGGCCGGATCGGGTCTTGGACCCCGGTGCAATGATTGGGCTTGAGAAAATGCTCACAGCCCGAACAATGGTCCGGGCCGCGAGCGAGGTGCTCGTAGCGCACTTCTTCGTGGCTGAATTTCTTAAGATAATTTCTTGTATCACGCACGGGGCATGACCGTCTTCAGCGACTTGTCACGTCCCTGTTCCCCTTTCCCCTTTTTGACGTAGTCCTGGGGATCACCGGGCTCGGGCTTCATCTTACGGAAGCTGGCGTTGTCTCCCATTTGGGAGCGGGCGGTCATCGGGTCCGGTTCTTTCATGAAGTCGCGAGTACGGCCGAGCACGGCGCCGCCCTGGGCATAGCAAGCGGTTTCCACCGCACCACCCTTGGCATACTTCGGGGGCGTCGGGATTTCACCGGGGAAGGGCTTATAGTCAGGGCCGGGCTGTTGCGGCGGCTTGCCGGGGCTTGACGGGAGCGGGAAGGTCTGGGCCATGTTAAGTCTTCTTTCCATAGTTACGCGGGCCTTCAGTGCGATGGCCCGGCGGGGGTGGATACGCGGACGAGACGCCCATGGTCGGGGGCATGGGGACCATACCCCCACCGGCGAAATCTTGTCCAGTTCCCTTGGCGTGTTCGGCGTGTGCCGCGGCTTGCTTTGCCAGCTGGCGGTGTTCGACCGTACCACCGTGCGCCATGCCCTTATCGCTGTGGTTGGTCACCGGGTTGTCGTGGTGTGTCGAGTTGTAAATTTTGGCCGCATGCGTCTTCGCCTCGGCAAGGGGTATACCCTTCGCGGTAAATTTGTCTCGGATGGCTTCGTACTGCGCGGGCATGGTGAACTCCTGACACTATTTTGTCAGACGATTGTAAATATTTTCCTCCCAACCGCGATTACCCTTGCGGGCCCGCGTTTCGGCGCCCTTGCGCTTGATCTCCGCCGCTTGCTGCTCATACCGTCGCGCAGCAAGGGACGGGTTCTTTACGTCAAGGATTTGTTGGTCTCGAAGGGCGGCGAGGGCGCCTCCTGTCTTGCTCTCCAGCGCCCTGCTAGCGATGCTATAAGGCGCCACCAACGACTTGGCGGCGGCAGAAGCTTCTTGCACGGCAACACGCCCAGCGGCCTGCGCCCGGTGCGGGCCCTTGGCTATACGAGAAACGTCGCCCGGTTCCACGATCGGTCGACCAGCGAAGTCACGGTTGGACCCTAGCTGGGTGAGAGCGGTGCGAAGGGGAGACGGTGTCACGATTTCAGAAGGCACCGTGTTGAGCAAATCTTCCTTCCCTTGAAGCCCGCGCATCATGTGATACGGCAAGGTCATGGGGCCACGGCGTCGCGCTTCGGCGTCCTTATTCCCGGTGATCGCCTGCACGGCCTTGTCCCAAAGAGGATATGCGGCGAACGCTAGAAGTCCCAGGGCCATCATATGCCCGATTGCCTGGGTGCGCTCCTCCCCAGTTCCGCGGACTGCGTCCTTCACAATATGCGCGTAGCTGTTGAACATGCCGTAGTGGTATGGCCCAAATGCGAACAGGGTGTTGTCACGCAGCGCCTGAGACATGAACCGCCCGGTCCAGCCATCATTTATGACGCGACTAGGTACGCGATAGTTAGGAAAGTGCTTCTCGGTCTCCCTGATGGCGTCCGGCATGGACATACCCTTGCCGAGCTTGGACATGACCAACTGCGTGTAGAACACGTCATTGGCTGCCCACATGATCTTGCTGGAGAACCGGTAGATGGCGCGACCCAGGTCCGGTGCGGACATATCGACGACACGGGCGATCGGGTCCCACTTCGACGGGTTGCTTGCAATGGTTTCACCGGCGGCCTTTGCAATCGAGTTCCAGCGGTTCTGGTTGAGCACGCCACCGAATTGAGTGCCGCCCCCGTGTTCTCGTATGATATCTTGGAACCGGCGCAACTCGGGACTATTCATGCCGAACTGCTTGCCAAGCGGGCTACCAGCGATGGCACTGTCCTGTGAGAGCACAGACCGTATCGCGTTGACCGCGTGTACTGCCTCGGTACGCCACTCGTGTGGCTTGACCCAGTCCCAGCCTTTGGCCACGAACCAATGCGCGCCGACGTTCGCAATATGGAACAGCGGGTTGATAAACAGCAATTTGGTGGTGAACTCGCTCATACTCCGGACTTTGTCCCACGCCTCATTGGTGGTGAGACCCGGCGCGGCGAAGTCATCCATAACCTCGCGCAGTCGTGGGTGCATGTACCAGTCCTTCATCTGGGGCATAACGGTCTTGCTCCAGGGCTCGCCTTCCTTGGCCCACTCCAGGGCCTTCTTGGCGTCCGTGGTCCCGAGCTTTTCTTTCTCCAGCTGCGGTTTCAGGCTCTCCAGATATAGAAGATGATCGCGGATACCGCGCATCTCGGCATTGGTGACATACGCACTAAGAACAGCGTTATGATAATATTGCGCCTTCTCTCCGTTCTTGAACATGGCGTGTTGTTCAATTTCGGGAGTTAGCGCATCCTTCACCGTCATGAGATTGTTGTTCAGATCGCGGAAGGTGGTACCGACTTTTGGTTCAAAGTTCGCATTGGTGCGTGCTACGGACTTATAGTTATTCCACTCTCGGTATCCGTCGTTGGTGGGAGATACCACCGTGCGCCGTCCTTGCGGGTCCTCGATCGCCATGAATTCTCGCTGCATGGTTTGACTGGCGGATAGTTTAAGTCCGCGCCGGCGGGTCGCCATGACGTTGGCAACCGGGTCGCCACCGAAGTCCGGATGAAGCCCCTTCGGGATGCGCGAGATATGGCTTTCCACTTTGTCACCCAGCAGACCAGGATGCAGCTGATGAATTTGGTCGTACAGGTGGTCGTTGTCTTCCAACACCGGATCGAGCGTCTTGTAATAAGTATCGCGCACGTCCTTTGGGAGACTGGCGATGTCGTCGCGCTCGCGGGCGAGGTATATATCCTCTGCTTTCTTCTTGATCAGGTCCGGTTGAAGTGATGCTTCACGCTCGCGATCGAGCCAATTGGTATCGTCCATCTTGCGCACGGCATGCAGACCATCGGACAAGGAGCGCGCGAACTGGTCGCGCCACGATACCGTGGTCTTAGCGGCGAAGGTCTTGGCAAAGGCTTGGTTCTTGGGCCCGAAGAAACCTTTTAGGTCCATCATGAACTTCTGCGGATTGAACTTACCATCCTCGTTGGTCCAGAAGTCCTGTCGGCGCTCATAATCATCCAGGCTGGCCTTTTTGCCGGCGGAACGCTCGCCCCAGTCTTCGGTACTGAACTCGTCTCTTTGGTGCTCGGCGGTCCCGAATTCTTTCTCCCACGCTGCGCGCTCCTCGTCTGGAAGCGTCGCGGTCCAGTCACGGATTGCGCTGTCAATTGGGTCAGTGGTAACCTTGCGCTTGTTAAGCGCCACGTCACTTTCGACTTTGTTGAACTCACGGATTTCCGATGCCTTTGCACCGTTGCGCAGCATGCGCTCGTCACCGAGGAATTTGACAATCGCCGCCGGACGTGGGGTCTTGGGATTTTGCACCGTGCCAACTAGATCACGTGCGGCCTTTAACCATTCCTGGGCTGGGGTACGCTTTTTTATGGTACCGCCCTTTGTCGGCGCAGCCTTAAACGCTTCACCAGCTTGCCCTTCGGTAACCACGTCACCCTTCGGCATGGCACGAGTGCGCGGAGGTTCAAGCGGGCTCACTCCAAAATTAGCTTCCGTCGCATGGGCAAGAGCAGAGCGTAACCTATCCTCCAGACTGATATCGTCACGCGGTGGAAATTTCTCAAACGCTTCTTGTGCTGCCGCTGCCGCTTGCTGCGCCCGTTTTGCTTTACCTTGGCTCGCCGTAGTCACTGTGCCTTCGTCCGCCACTTTTACTACTTGCCCCTCGGCCTCTCGGCGCGCGGCGTTCTTACCGGCCTGTTCGGTTGCAAGTGCTTCCTGTTGTTCCTTTGCAAGTGGATTGCGTGCCTCCTCCATAAGGGTCTCGGCGGCGCTGCGTTCCTCGTCGGTTTGCGCACGCTCTAAAAGGCGCCGCGCGCGGCGGGCCTTCTCGGCATCCACAGGGGTAGCTTCTTGGGGTTCGATCGTCAGGTCCTGAAGGATACGCCGTGCTTGGGGCTCAAGTTCTGGGTTCTGCTCGATTGCATCAGCAACCCGGTTTGCCACCTTCGCAC
>Ga0181523_10005327_pt1 | contig 10670 bp, 7 predicted proteins | sample PEATcosm2014_Bin_43_FD_119752 | JGI IMG/M metagenome (GOLD analysis project Ga0181523, IMG submission 119752) | Peatland microbial communities from MTU Mesocosm Facility, Houghton, MI, USA - PEATcosm2014_Bin05_30_metaG | ecosystem: Environmental > Terrestrial > Soil > Wetlands > Peat | place... | reverse complement strand
TTTTACAGTGCTGGGCGCAGTGGCGGAACTGGAGCGCAGCCTTATTGCGGAGCGTGTACGAGCCGGGCTGCGCAACGCGCGTGCCAAGGGTAAGCGGCTGGGCAGGCCAACCAAGCACGTAAACCCAGCCCAAATAGCCGCCCTGCGCGCCCAGGGCGTGCCGTGGCGGCGTATTGGCACCCAGCTTGGGGTAAGCGCTGCCACGGCTTACGCGGCCTGCAAAGGGCGTTTGTAAAACCCTAGTGGCCGGGGTACGGCAAGTGGTTCACTTTGCTAGGCCAATTGGGGCCGTAGCGGTGTTTGCAAAACACATGTTTTGCAAACGGGTTAGGTAGGCACACACAAAGGGGGCACAAGCATGAAGGCATTTTTTGTAACCAAGCGGCTGGCGTTTGGTAGCGCGGTAACCACCTGGGGCCACGTGGAGAGGCTCCGAGCATTAGGCATAACCCACGTGGTCAATCTCAGGCACGGCAAGCATGGCAAGAAAATCCGAGAGTTTAAGAGTTTGTGGCTGCCATTCAAGGACGACAAACAGCCACGCCCGAATTGGTTCCATCGTCGTGCGTTGCTCTTCTACCAAAAAGCCATGCGTCGGCCCAAATCCAAAGTCCTGTGTATGTGCCATCACGGCGTGAGTAGAAGCCCATCCCTTGCTTATTTCTTGCTGAGGGAGGACGGACTCAGTATAGCCAAAGCCAAGAGCACCGTGCTCAAAGCGAGACCACAGGCTCGCATCGTTCCGGCGTACGAACGGTCGTGCGAAGACTTTCGATCACTGTACACATTCCAGCAACTGATCAGGGGCAAGTCCACAAAATCCTAAACAGGAGTAGCAACGTGAAACCTCCGCACACGATTACGTACTGGGAGTTTTCCATCGACATTCTGGGCCCGAGGTATAGAACGAAGAGTCAGCGCCGGGCAATCCACAAAGTGCTGTCCAGAAAACGGCTGCGGGATATAGAGCAAGCAGCACTGCTTGCTACAAAGGCGAAATTACCTTCGGGCTTCAGAGCGATGCTATCCTAAAAAGCCTCTACGCCGGACTAAGGAACGCTGGCAGGAACAATCGGTGCCAGACGGTCAAACGCCTCTGAAAAGTTGTGCAATGGAAAGCCGAAACGTCTTGGCAATTCTCTCGATATTCACCAACGCCACGTTCCGTTCCCCGCGTTCGATCCCACCCACGTAGGTTCGGTCCAGGCCGCACATGTCCGCAAAGGCTTCTTGAGACACCCGTAGCTTTCGCCGTTTCTGACGGACAGCTTTGCCAAACCGGACTCGAATGTCTTCCATGTACCGTTGCGCGTCATCTTGAAAGCCTCGGCGTTTATGTGTCCACGGACTATGAGTATCATTGCTACGCTACAAGCGGTAATCGTGGTTTCCAGAATCAACAGGCAAAGCAAAATGGCACCGACCTATCGGATAACACGCTGGGAGATAGATACGTGGTGAACGACAATTTGGTAGTCCACTACGGTCCATTTTGGGCAAGGAATGCTAAGAATTTTCAAAAGCTGCAAAAAACGGCTGGACATTCTAGCGGCGTCTACTTGCTCTATTGTGGATGGTTTCCGGTGTACATCGGCAAGGGGAAACTTTACGCACGAATCCGGGCACATACACAATCTCGCAGAAAAGTCTGGGATCGATTCACCTGGTTTGCACTCGCTGATCCCAGCGGTAGGCACTGCGGGGAGTTGGAAGCCATTTTCCTTCGGAGCCTGCCGTTTTATCTACGATTGAACAACAAGCAGCGCGCTCACCTGCCTGTTCGGTCCACCAAAGCCGAAGATAAAACCCCGGCGCTAATCAAAATGCCCAAGACGATGCGGAAGAAAAGACACAGATAGGAATTGAGGCGACGTACTGGCCGTCTGGCACCATTCCCGCATACCGAAGTGGGCCAGATTGGCAGGAGTAAGAGGTCATTATGAAAGGAGGGGGGCGCAATGAAAATCGCAATCCTATCGCTTCTGCTTTCATTCATATTCTTGCTACCCGCGCGAGGCCTCGCACAGCAGAGCAAATATCCCGCAGCGGGTCTCGTACTGCAAAATCTTGCGACCCAGAGGCCTGTGCAACCTGGGAAAATGGGCCGTATGAATGCTGTCTTTGAAGTGGTTCGGAATGCCTTCAAAGAGTTCTGCGGCAAGAATGGGAATCACCCGGTCTGCAAATCTGAAGCGACTGAGGAAGAGGCCATAAACAAGCTCGTCCAGACGAATCCTCAACTGCTAACTTACATCAACACTGGCTCTATTCCTGATCTGTGCAGGAAAGGACGCAAAGAGTTCTGTGGAGAGTCCGTTGGAGAGGCCCAGCCGCAGAGGATTGTGGGAACATCCTCTCCTGCCGATTCTGTGGACACGCCGAGCAGCGATGCTGGGGCCGCCGCTGGGCAGCCGTCGATAGATCAGGTGGAAATTCTCAGTCTTAGTTGTGACGCGCTCGGTAGGACCATCCTGCGCGCTGTAGACCCGAAATTAGACGTTGATTTTCCCGGTCGTGGAGATTGGGAGAACGACCTTTGTCGAGATAGGGAACAATGGAAGATGCAATATGACCGGTACGTAGCCCACAAGGGAACGGCCACCGAGGCGCATGAGCGGGAATTGGCAGCCGACGCATACCAATTGCTTCAAACAAGATCGTGGGAGGGGCCTGCACTCGCCCGGCGCTTTATCAACGGAGAAAAATAAACATCGTTCATCGCCGTTTCTTCGTCGGATCAATGAGGACACCCCGGCCGCCTAGACGCCCCGCGTAAATGGAAGCAATTCTGGAACCTGGAATCGGCACCTACCCACTTTGTCCTAGGCCATTAATGACGCATCGAGAAGAGACCAGCGAACAAGAAATATAGTGACCGCCATTACAGCCACTTTTTTCGCGGTTCGGTCTCTCCAGTCTGCTATTCGTGGCCGGGTGGGCCCTCGGCCTTCTTGGAACCTGCTCGCAGCTTCTTATACGCTTCTGAGGCAAGCCAGGTGGTTACGAGTTTCTGGAACGCAGAGTCATTCATATAACGCACAAAGATGTCTTCGTTTTGGTCCATTCGCTCAACAAAGAGTGTTTCGAGCAAATTCTTGAACACCAACTCGAACTTATCGGCAGGATTCACAGTTGCGGCCTGCTTGAGCGCCTCATCGGCGACCGCCGCTTCCACGAGCTGATCGAAAAATAACTGATCGGCTTCGTTGAATTCCGTACCAAACCTCTCATTCAACAGGTAAATCAACTGAGAAAGCGGTACGGGCTCCTCGCGAACCAATCCACTACCCACCTCGGACGGTCCCTCCAATCTGCCGGCTTTGCCTTCTCGCAAGCTGATGGACCCTTCGCTGATCTTCTGCAAGCGGTAGTACTCTAGTCGAACGTCTTCATCGAATTGGTAAGTTGGCCCGATGTGTCGTCGCGGAAGCTTGGCGCTGAGATGTCGCAGAAAGACGTAGAGTTTTTCTAGGTCGGTATCTTGATATGGGATTACTTGGCTGAGAAAATTATAAAGATTGCGAAAAGCCTGAAGCTTTCCCCGCCACAATTCCGCCTCATCCGCATTTTCTTGTTGTCGCGCAGAAAATCGAGACACCGCAGGGTCAAGCGCAGCATTCATGGCCTGATGGTCAGCCGCACTCTGGCGCTGCTTCGGCTTGAAGTAGACTTCGCAGAAACGCTGCAATTCCTCTGGGAGATAAACACCCGACGCGTCGAGCTCCGCTTTGATTTGATACATCCGGGAGGGGTCAACCTCTTCGCCCATCTCTGCGCCTTCGTAATAAACCTTAAAAGCCTCACGGATTTCCTCTCGGTCGTTTACAAAGTCCAGAACAAATGTGTCTTCCTTCAACGGATGGGTGCGATTCAGTCGGGACAAAGTCTGCACAGCCTGAATACCCGCAAGTCGCTTGTCGACATACATGGTGTGCAGAAGAGGCTGGTCGAATCCTGTTTGATATTTCTCTGCCACCAGCAGTACTTGGTATTCCACTGCGGCAAACTTCTCGGGAAGCTCTTTCTCCTTGATGCCCGCGTTCATTCCCTCCTCGGTGTACGTGACATTTTTGAGCTTGGGGTCCACTACGGTTCCAGAGAATGCCACTAGAGATTTGATCCGATAACCTTTTGCTTTGATGTAACGGTCGAATCTCTGCTTGTAGCGCACCGCTTCAAGGCGCGAGCCAGTTACAACCATTGCTTTGGCGCGGCCACCGATCTTGTGTCGCGTAAAGTGCTGAAAATGTTCGACCATTAACTCAGTCTTTTGGGCGATGTTGTGGGGATGCAGCTTCAGGAAGCGTGCGAGTGCGCGAGCCGCTTTTTTTCGCTCGACATTCGGGTCATCTGCCCGTGCCTTTAGCAGCCTGAAATATGTCGCGTAGGTCGTGTAATACTTCAGGACATCGAGAATGAACTCCTCCTCGATAGCCTGGCGCATGGTGTATCGGTGTGCTGGCTGACCGTTGCGACCAAACACCACGAGCGTTTTATGCTTGGGAGTTGCCGTGAAGGCAAAGAAACTCAGGTTTGCCTGCCGACCGCGCTTCGCCATACTTCGAAACAACTCTTCCATATCGTCGGCGCCCTCTTCCGCCGCACGCGAGGCTGCCGCTTCTCGCAGAGCTTCTCCCCCCAGCACACCTTTCAACTCTGTAGCAGTTTCGCCCGACTGCGAACTGTGAGCCTCATCAATGATCACCGCATAGCGTCTTGTTGGTAGGACTCCGCTGCTGGTCTCGCCACGCTGCTCTGCAATCTTGAGCAATTGGCGAGACACGAACGGAAACTTCTGGAGCGTGGTGATTATGATTGGAACTGCACTCTCCAACGCCTCCGCCAGCTGCTCGGAGCTTTCGTCGATCTTCTGCACGACCCCGCGTTTGTGCTCGAATTGGTAGATCGTGTCCTGCAACTGCTGGTCGAGAACAATACGGTCAGTGACTACAATTACGCTATCGAACACTCGCTCGTTCCTGATGTTGTGCAGTGAACTCAATCGATGCGCCAGCCAGCCAATAGTATTGCTCTTGCCGCTTCCGGCTGAGTGTTCGACGAGATAGTTGCAGCCCACGCCCTCGCTTCGGGCCTCATGGACCAGCAAGCGGACTGCTTGGAGCTGGTGATAGCGAGGAAAGATCATCGTCTCCTTCTTCACCTTGCTTCCATCCTCGGTGCGCTTCTCCTCAATCTGGAGGTGGATGAACCGCGCAAGAAGATCGAGCAAACTGTCGCGCTGCAAGACCTCTTCCCAGAGATAAGCCGTGCGATAGGTTCGCCCGGCGGGATCGGGCGGGTTTCCCGCGCCACCATCGCACCCCCGGTTGAACGGCAAGAAGTGTGTGGCTGGACCCGCCAGACGCGTCGTCATGAACACTACTTCCGTGTCCACAGCGAAATGAACCAATGTCCGGCGCTTGAAATCGAAGATGACCTCGCGGGGATCACGGTCATACTGAAATTGCTTTCTAGCGTTATCTACTGTCTGGCCGGTTAGGGGATTTTTCAGTTCTGCAGTAGCGACGGGGATGCCGTTCAGGCTTATTGTGACATCAAGAGATTTCTCCGAGCGTGGGGAGAACTTCAATTGCCGGGTGATACCGACACGATTGGCAGCGTAGCGTGCCTCCAATTCCGGATTCAGCTGATGCGCCGCCTTAAAGAAGGCTACACGTAGGGTTCGCCCGTAGCACTTGAATCCGTGCCGCAAGGTCGCGAGTGAACCATACGTATCCATCCATTTGCAGAGGTCTGTCAGTATCTGATCGGACGTCTTCTCGCCATGCAGCGTCTCAAGCTTTGCCCACTCCGTCGGTTGGGTCTCGCGTATGAAAGACAGCGCAATTTCAGGAAAGACCGCTCTTTCGCGGTCGAAGGCATCCTTGGAAACCCCATGATAGCCATGCCCTAGGAGATGCGCCTCGATCACAGTCTCAAAGGCAGCTTCAGTGTGCGTAGCTTCGAGCATCCCTATACCTGCCCTCCGGGTCGAAGGCAGGCATCTTCGTTCGCGTCAAAACTGCTCGCGTCTGTGCCCTGAAAGGCCTGTCGCAACCTTCGTCTCATGTCCACGTCACCGGCAAACACAGTCCACCAAATCGAAAACATTCCGCGACCACGTGCGTTCTCGACAATCAGCTCCCTCACTTCGGGGCTATTGTTTGCAGCCAGCAGTTGCCGGTCTCTGTCAGCAAGTTGCCATGCCTCAAACCGTCTCTGCCATCTCTTATCAGAACTTGTTGGTTCACGACCCGGGTTTCCTGGGAATTTGTCGAGTCCAGCAAGGTGGATTATGGCCTGGGCCTTGGTCCGTAGCGTCAATGGAAGTAACGGACTCGCTTGGACGAGGCCACCCATGCTGTAGACCAACGCCCGCAACGTATTATCGGAATCTGGCCACAAATAGTCGGCCACCGTCACTGGCAAGTGACCCTTGCTCGAATTGCAGTGGACACAGCTGAGCAAAAAGTTGGACCAACTGGTCCGAAGCTCCAGGACTTCGCTTTTTGGCTGAACATGTTCCACGGCAAGATGAGTCTCAATCTGGCGCTCGCAGTAGCTACAGTAGTCGCCAAGACGGTTTTGCAAATCGAGCCCCGCGGCCTGATACGTAGCATAGTTATTGGGAGCCACCCCTCTATCAACGGGACGCATTTCCACCCGGCCTAGTCTGAGATTCACGTTCAAGCTTAAGCAAAGCCTGGAACGCCGGGTCGTCACTAAAAGGAGCTGCCAGCTCATTCAAACGCTCTTCGGCGGCCCTGATGTCCTCAGCTGTTCTCAAAGGCATTTCACGGAGTAAGGTGAAATATTGTTCGGCCGCCTCCATCATGCGCTGGTACCTTTCACTTTTCTGAGGCAGCTCCACACCCATCACGGTCTCGGCGATGTCCTCGATACTCTTATCTGAATACTCCCCGAACTCTTCAGGGTCCAGATTGATCAACTCTCCCGGCCTGAGCGACTGGATCACAAAAGGAGAATGCGTTGTGGCAATGAACTGTATGTTAGGAAAAGTCGTGCGCAGCTTCTCAACCACTTCTCGTTGCCAACGCGGATGCGAATGGAGCTCAAGTTCGTCAATTAACACAACCCCAGCACCGTCGAGCGGATTTCCTAACTGTGGATTCGCCAAGGCGAGTCGTCGGATGAGGTCGCAAACCAGAGCGACATACGAACGCTCCCCTTCAGAGAGTTGCGAGAGATCGAGCGATTTGCCGTGCTTATCTACAAGCAGTCGAGGCGGGTTATCCTGAACTCGAAGATTGCTGAATCCGCCGAGAAAGACCCTGAGTGCTTCGGAAATCACTCTGACGGCACGGTCTCCTAGGAAATATGGGTTTGTTTGACGCTCTTCATTCTTTGTTTGACGCTCTTCATTCTCTAAGATGACTGATGCTCGATACCGGGCCATGAAGTCACGGAAGTTCACCGTCCGATTGAAGAGTGCCCCCGCATAGGCCCCTGCCTGCCCTCGTGGCACCTCGGTCGGGAGCTTCCTTGGAAGTCGATAACTGGCGCGGTCGATCGTATAGTAGACCGCGAATGGTGCTGCTTTGGTCGTTAGCGCGGGGTCGCTGTAAGCTTTCCGGACCTCTCGCCTGAGCTGAGCGGAGAGCTTTCTTAGGGGCACGATTTTTCGGCGCTCCTTGTCGTACCCGAGACTGTAGTCAATCGGGATGCCCGCGCAGGTTACCTTCATCGCCAATTCAGCGTTACCTGCGTCCAAGTGGACCTCGGCCGCGCTCATCGTTCGGTAGCCGCTGTGCGCTGGCGAAACCAATGGCAAGAATCGGGAGAAGAGAAGAGCTAGGCCGTCAAGAATGGCCGTCTTTCCTCTGCCGTTGATACCAGCGATTACGGTGAAGCGATCGCTGAATTTGAACGGATTGGGGTCGGCAAAGGCACGGTAGTTTCTGAGTGTGAGCTCTCCAATATGCATCGCGCTCAACCAACGTGAAGTTGACCAGTCACAGCGGCAGCTATGAGGGCGGTCCGACGTTCCCGCAGCATTGCAATGGTCGTCTCAGCGGCCGCCTGCAATAAGCCCAGCCTCGCCGACTCCGCCGTAATGTAGTCGACGATAGCCTTTTGTTCGCTCAGCGGAGGTACGGGAAGAGAGAGTGTCAAGAAGTTCTCCGAATAGAGCCTGAGAAATCCTGATGCCCCGGTCCCAAGTCCGGTAGATTCAGAGCGGAAAACAGTCTGCATAAGGTTTGTTTTAAACAAGTGTGCAAAAAAATGTGGGTCAACATCCGAACCAGCCTTAAATACCGCATAATCTGGGCTCACCAAACCGTCTTGCGGCGCAACCGCCACGAGCCCACTCGCAGCGCGCATTCTGTTCAATACAATTTCACCTTTAGAAGCCATTTTGTAGCCCACTAAATCCTCGCTGTGTGTTGCCTTCTCTGAAACCTCGTTATGCGGAATAAGTCCTACATCCATTCTTAGCGAAAGCAGGGTCTCCTCTCCAGTAGTCGTCCTATCGTCCCGCTCTGTAAACAACCATTTGGCGCGTTCGGTTCGCCAGTGAAGCGGAATCTGGTCTAGCCCGAGAATGTTAGTTTTGCGAAGTGGTGCTCTCGGGTCTAAGCCTAAAGTAACCGCACGTGCGGTCAAAGACTGTCGCTTCTCCGCGATCAATGCTAGCAACCGGTTTTTGGCTGCGAGAAGAGCATCCACCCTTGCGACTTGCTTGCTCAGGTAGCTTGATATCTGATTTTGTTCACGGGGCGGCGGGACTAAAACTGGGAAGCTCCCAAAAGCATCGGAAGTTAGGTGCTGCATGGTCGAGCCATGCACTTCCCGCTCCATTTCCGTGATAAACCATTGTGCCAGCCACACGAAGAATTCTTTGTTAATGCGCTGTTCGTCCAACATGACCTTGAATATGTGCTGATTAAGCCATGACTCTTCACCATCCCATACGTATACACCTAGGGACGCCGACCAAGAGATTAGGACGTCCCCTGATTTAACAAGGTAGCGGTCAGGTATCTCGCCGGCGAAGCGATTTGGGGCCTGTTGCTTTGAACTCAGATTCTGTATCCGAAGGATAGGCCGTCCGATCGGGCCCCAATCGTCGGGCTTAAACGGGTAGCCATTAATGTACGTTCCGAGGTACTTAACCCGAGTTTGGGTCCACGTCGCTGGAATAGACGGCACTCCATGTTGTTGAAGGCGAGTAATGGAATCCTTGTTGCTCACTCGATGACCTCTCGGAGCAATTTCATGATGTCGCGCTCTGCTTTATTAAGATCGGAGTCGATTTCTTCCAGCGAGCGAGCCGGGACGTGACGGTAGAAATATCGGTCAAAGCTGATCTCGTAGCCGACCTTGTCCTTCGAGCGATCCATCCAAGCGTCTGGAACGTGCGGAGACACTTCGCGTCGGAAATACTCCTCGATGTCCTCTTCGAGCGGGATGTTTTCGAAGTCACGTAGGTCACTGTCGGGCTCGAAGGCCTGTCCCTGGATACTTTTCAAAACGGCCTCAGCCTCGGGATCTTTTTGAGTGAAGACGGAGCGGAAGAGCCTCTCCTCGGAATTCTTCCAACTCGATTTGCGAGAGCGAAGAATGCTTTGGATATGACCCCAAACAGTATTCCAATCATGTTGGGGCATCCGTCCGAGAGTTTTGTCGATCGCTTGAATGTCATCAACGAGTTGGGGGCAGGTGTCAAGGAAACGCGCCTTCTCCTCTACGGTCATTTGATATCGCAAACGCAAGGGCCGTTCGACAGTCACTCTGGTGTAACCGAATTCGGAGTTATCAAAAGCGCGGGAAATAATATTTGTTTCGATGCGGTGTTGATTTGTCGGGGAAGGTGCAGGGTCATCTGGAGCCAATAGTCGCAACCCGGCACGATTGTCGTTCTCATCGAACCATTCCGCGAGCCGCCAATCTGCCATGGGGCCGTAGGCTCTAACGAGCTCGGAAATCTGATCCGGCGTTCCATCCTCCCCGTTTCCGAGCATCCTTCGTTTCTCACCAAGATTGCGTCGGAGGAGGACGTATACTCTTCGCGCATCAAACAGCTGGATTTTGCCCTTTCTGTGTTTCGCTTTCCTGTTTGTCACGATCCAAATGTAGGTCCCGATCCCGGTGTTATAGAACATCAATTCCGGCAATGCGATGATTGCTTCCAACCAGTCATTCTCAATAACCCATCTTCGAATCTCGCTTTCCCCGGAGCCCGCACCGCCGCTGAAAAGTGGGGAGCCATTGAACACAATGGCCAAGCGCGAACCGTGCTTTTGCTGCGCAGGTGCTACCCTCTCAAATTTGCTAATCATGTGTTGGAGGAAAAGCAAAGCTCCATCGTTAATGCGCGGCAATCCAGGTCCAAACCGTCCATTGAAGCCCAGCTTCGCGTGCTCCCGCTCAATCTCTTGCTCTTGCTTTTTCCAATCAACGCCGAAAGGCGGGTTAGAAAGGAAGTAATCGAATTTCATTAGAGAAAATTGATCGTCGGTGAAGCTGTCACCAAAACGGACATCGTCTCCGGTGCCGTTATGGTTGACTTCCTTGATCAACATGTCGGACGCAGCTGTGGCGAAGGCGCGCTTATTGTAGTCCTGCCCATATGCATAAAGCTTGGCCTCTGGGTGGTGCTCGCGAAGATAACGCTGGGCCTCCGCCAACATGCCACCGGTGCCGCACGC
>Ga0181523_10005326_pt1 | contig 10672 bp, 7 predicted proteins | sample PEATcosm2014_Bin_43_FD_119752 | JGI IMG/M metagenome (GOLD analysis project Ga0181523, IMG submission 119752) | Peatland microbial communities from MTU Mesocosm Facility, Houghton, MI, USA - PEATcosm2014_Bin05_30_metaG | ecosystem: Environmental > Terrestrial > Soil > Wetlands > Peat | place... | reverse complement strand
TCCGCCGCACGAGCGCTTCCTCCATAGATGCTGAGGGCAGCGAGCAAGGGGACTATGGATTGAAAACGCATGGATCGAGCGTATCGCTAAGTCGTTGACTTGCACAGTCCCGCCGCAGCGGCTGAATTCGTCGCCGGCCTCGCCGATATCGTTGGCCGACAGCGGACGTTCGCGACCGTCGCATAAGGGTCAGGAGCCGTCGCCGAGCCGATCCGGCCGGTTCGGGCGGCTCGCCGTGAGCGACAGGGCCACGCTGGGGTTGCTGATCGGTCGGAAGTCAACCTCGCACTAGTTGCTAATCGCCGCGCAGCGTCGATAGTGCCTGGAGTACGCCAGCATGATCGACTTCGAGCCTGAACTCGATTGGCTGGCAGCAAATCTGGCAATCCTCGACGTAGCGTGCGGAGCCGGAACTGGTGTCAAGTTGCGTCTCGAAGCTCTCGCCGCAATACGGGCACTGGACCAAGTGAAATTGCACACCACCTGGGGCGCCGGCATCGTCCGGGGATAAGCCGGGTTCGATTACCGGCTCAAGACCGTACTGCACATCAATGCTCTGCGCATCGCTTAGGTTCACGTCAGACTTGCGTAGCTGCTTGCCAGGAATGGGCCGTTTCATAGACTAACGATCCGCCCAACAGCAGACGCTCGTCAATGCCCGCAACGGGTCGGCTTTGACCGTTGGCGGACATCGGCGAAATCGCCAACGTCAAATTGGGTAAATTCGAGCCGAACGACCCGTTCGGAGCGAACAATCGGTCGCTGATCGGCCAATAGCGGAAGTTGGTCGGGTTGAATTCGTCGCCCGTTACTGGACGTTCGTGGCGTGCAGCTTGACTTCCCCCAGAACGGTGGACAACCTCTTTGAACGGACTGTCGCACTTCGCAGACGAATGTACGTACTATCCGATTATTGCGATTCTGCGGGCAACCGCATACCGGCGTGGGGCTTCGATTTCATGACACGATATTACGCGCAGTTTCTATCGTACCTTGCAATCGTCGCATTGCTGGCTGCATGCGGGCAAACGAGTTCTAATGCTGATGCCACACAACCGCAGATCTCCACGACTACTGGATCCGTGGGCAACAATGTGGTGACCTACAAGTACGATGTCATGCGCACCGGGCAGAATCTTACGGAGTCGGCCCTGACACCGTCTAACGTCACTTCCTCGACCTTCGGCAAGCTCCGCAATCTCAAGGTGGACGGACTGGTCGATGCGCAGCCGCTCTATCTTTCGAAACTCACCGTGGCCGGTGCCGCACACAATGTCGTCTTTGTCGCGACCGAGCACGATTCGGTCTACGCGCTCGACGCAGATACCGGAACGATCCTATGGCAGGTCTCGCTCGTCAGCGCAGGCGAGAGCACCAGCGATGATCGCGGCTGCAGCCAAGTAACACCGGAGATCGGCATCACCTCTACGCCCGTGATCGATCGGAATGCGGGGGCCCAAGGCACGATTTATGTCGTCGCGATGACGAAGGACGCTTCATCCCACTATCACCAGCGACTGCATGCGCTGGACCTTACGACGGGCCACGAAATGGCGCCCAGCCCGACCGAGATCACGGCAACGTTCGGAGCGACGACTTTTGCACCCGGACAATACAAGGAGCGCGCCGCACTGCTCTTGAACATGGGCACGATCTACACGACTTGGGCGTCACATTGCGACTACGGCCCCTACGGCGGCTGGATCATCGCGCTGAGTGAGTCCACGCTCGCGATCACCAGTGTTCTCAACGTCGCGGCCGGTGCGAGCGGCAGCGGCTATGCGAGTCAGGGTCCTTCGATTTGGATGAGCGGCGGCGGTCCGGCGGCGGATTCGGCGGGCAATGTGTATGTCCTGACCGCCAACGGCCGTTTCGAGACCAGACTCAACGCTGGTGGATTCCCGAGCGGCGGAGACTACGGCAACTCCTTCATAAAGCTCTCCTCCTCGGGCGGCACTCTGGCGGTGGCCGACTACTTCGCGATGTCGGGCGAGATCGCTGAGTCCACCAACGACAACGATCTCGGCTCCGGCGGGGTGATGCTGCTGCCCGATTTGACCGACGCCGGCGGGACGGTGCGTCACTTGGCCGTCGGAGCGGGCAAGGACGGCAACCTCTATGTCGTCAATCGAGACAACATGGGCAAGTTCACTTCCGTGGGTAACAACATCTGGCAGGAACTCGACGACGTTTTGGATGATGGCGTCTACGCGACGCCCGCCTATTTCAACTCGAGCATCTACTATGGCCCCCAAGGCGGCTCCTTGAAGGCGTTTTCGGTGACTGACGCGCTGCTCACGAGCGCTCCGACGTCGCGAACTTCCACGCATTTCGCCTATCCCGGAACCTTCCCGGTCGTCTCGGCGAATGGCACGGCGAATGCGATCGTCTGGGCCTATGAGAACACTTCGCCCGCGGTGCTTCATGCCTACGCGGCTGCCAATCTCGCCACCGAGCTTTACAACAGCAACCAGGCATCCAACGGGCGTGATCAGTTTGGCGCCGGCAACAAATATATCGCCCCGGTGGTCGCCGACGGAAAGGTCTTCGTCGCGTCCAAGAACAGTGTCGCCGTCTTTGGTCTGTTGCCGTGACCACACGGCATGATCCCGCGCCGTGAAGGATGGGGCATCGCGGACCTCCCACTCCGATCGATTCGTCCCGCGCAGGAACACTTCATCACTCGACTTCCCAATAGCGGACTGTCGCGACAGGCCGTAGGGGGTCGATGACGCCCATTCGTAGTCACCTTCTAAACCAGCATTGCTAAATCAGTAACGTTTCTGCACGCACGCGGCAGATATTCGCCTAGCCGCGATAGCCGCGGCCAGTCACGCTGCCGGCATGGCGAAGCAGCGAAAGCGGCGCCAGCCGATCGACGATCTAATCGACGCGCACGTGTGGCTGCGGCGGGGGGCGCCAAGCCAGCAGCGTACTGCTGGCGGAATGCGGCTTCCGCCTGCAAATCGGACGCGTCCGGCCAGAAATGCCAGCTTGCGGCTATATATTCATGCAGTACGATCGGCTGGTGAGCAAAGGAGCCTTCCGATGTTCTGATGCACCGCCAGTACGGGTACTGAGGCGGGACCGATGTTTTAATTCGTCGCAAGCTTCGCGCGGCGGGCACCATGCGCAATGAGGCTAATTCGCAAGCTTTGCGCGTACTGATTAAGTCGACTCACGGAACCAATCGCGCCGCAACTAAGGCAACACGGACGGATCTGGTAATTGAAGAATTCGCACGTCGTTCGAAACGTCACCTGAGTCATGACTGTATGGGGGATTCGGCTCCAGCTGCCGAGTAACCTTACCGGCCACCACCACAAGTCGATGGTTTGCGGAATCGATATAGCAAATAGGTGCGTGTCGAGGTTCGACTCCCAGCTGTAAGTCATCTGGGAGTTTCGAGCCGATATCCATTTTGAACTGCTTCCAGTTCAGGCCATCTTTCGTGTACCAAACGTCTGCGAGGTTTGTAGCAAACCGAATGGCTCCGGGACTGGCGGTTGCGAAATCTGCCGAAAAGCCGCCAACAAGCCAGGTAGTCCCGCTCGAATCCGTTGTCACGCATGGCCATTCCCGCTGGGACCATTCAGGAGACTTCGAAGCTTTGGTCCAAGTCACCCCGTCACTGCTCGACCAAATATCGTGGGTGTAGTCCGATGAGCTATCGCAGTTCGGTGAGGCATTCTTACCGCCCTCAACCCAGACTTTTCCACCGGAGGCAAACACCGCAGCGCCGCAGCGCGGCTGTAAACCCGCGGGAGTGCCCAGGTCGGTCCAGGGCGTTCCGTTGGGATTGCCCGTCGTTTGCACGTCGACTACTGGCTCCGGCTGAATGTAAAATATATTTCCTCCCACGACTACAGCACGGGCGGCATTTTCGTCAGGACCTGTCTGGGTCGGCGTAGCAGATCCGCCGTTGGGAGATGCGCGCTTCACCCATGTTGTGCCATCGGCCGAGCTGAATACATAGGACCCCAGCGCCCAGAGTTGAGAGTTCCAGACCACGAGAGCGCTAAAGGCATCCCAACAGGGCGGGTCGGACACGGCGTCGATCGGGACGTCGCCGTTGCATTCCTCCACGGGGGTTGCATTCCAATTCGTGCCTGACTCATCCGAAGCGGTCGACCACAAGTCAAAATAATTGAAGCTGGCATAGAGGACCTGCGGCTGGCTGAAATCAGAGTTAAAAAAGCCACCGCTTAGATATAGACGCCCATTGAATACAGCGCCATGAGCACTATCTCTGATCGGAAACGGTCCATTATCGGCGTGCACCCAGTTCGCAACGGAAATCGTAGAGCCACCGCCGCCGAGATTCTGTCCGTTCGGGCTTAGATATACGCCGTTACCCACAAACTCGGTGAGTAGGCCGCCTCCAATCTTCAAAATCTGCTGAATGGCATTGGGACCCGTGTAGGCGTCAACTGTGTTGCCGCCTCCTCCGATATCCCTGTTGTCTGGACTGTAGTAAGCCGTGCCACTATTGAAGAGGGTTACCACCGACGATGAGTCGACCGGCACAATTTCCGTGATTCCGACGCCACCGTTGTAAATGGAGACGGAGTTTCCACCTCCACCGAGATTGAGACCGTCGGGGCTGAAATAAGCTCTTTCAATTCCCCCCGTCGTCGCAAGCACTGCATCCACGCCATTCCCTGCAGCCACAATTTGAGTAATTGGCACACCAGAGCTGGGGCTGTACGCAACGACCGTGCAAACCGATCCCGTGCATCCACCACCTAAATTTTGGCCGTTCGGGCTGAAGTAGACGGAGCCGCCTTCAAACAGCGTATCAACCCCCCCGTTTACCGGGACGATTGCCTTGATCGCGAGGGGTCCTATATAGGCAGAAATCGTGTTTCCACCGTTTCCTTCTAGATTGAATCCATCGGGACTGAAGTAGGCAGCGTTAACAGCCGGGGTATTGCGGTCTTTATTTGCTGGGATATTGAAGAAGGCCACAGTGCCGCCGCTGGGACGAACGATCTTGGTCGTTATGGGTCCACAGTGGACCGGGTCCAGATTTTCCGTCGGACAAGGTAACTCTGCTGCTTGGATCTGTGAAGCAAGACAGAACGCAACTAGAAGGGCACCGAAGGTAGAAACGGTTTTCATCAGGTCTACATCGAGTTCCGCAACGCGCGGCACTATCTATCATTAGTTTAGGCCACTGCGGGCGCGATGTCACAGGCGTTGGAATCTGCGTCTTTCGATTCATTCGACTCGTGACGTTGCGGCGTACATCAGACAGGGCGGCGCGTCACACTGCGTCACTGTTGGTCGAGCCGCCACAGCAAAGCACCTTCATGCTCCGCCCGCTATGGTCGGCTGACGTATCGCGCGACGATGTTATCGAGCAGGCATTCGCCTCGAAGCTGGGCAAGGAGGCCATCCAATACCTGAACGAATCGCCATGGCGTGATATCCGCGTGGTCCCGGTTCGAGTCGCGGTCTAGTTTTTCACTTAACGCGGGCAGATTGCGAGAGCGTAGGGACGGGGCCCCATCACGCCCCCGCAACCAACTCACACCTAAGTTATTGATATAGAAGAAAGTTGGTTTGTATTTGTGAGTGACACCCGCTACCAATTAACCAGTTTCGCTACGCCCTAAGGCCACACTTTAGAACTTTGACTTCGATACACAGTCCATGCATGATCTGTGTATGGCGACCAAAACCATCTCTATCGAAATCGACGCTTACGAACTCCTGGTGCGGGAGAGAAAGGACCCCAAGGAGTCGTTCTCACGCGTCATCCGCCGTCTGCTTTTGGAGCGACCGGCACTGACCGCCGGAGATTTACTCGATGCCATGAAGGCATTCGAGGGCCGAGGTGCTGGGCCGCGGCGGCGGCGATCGCGCGATGCTGCTGCTTGATACCAGCTTCCTGATCGAGTTCGAGGATGAGCTAGCCCACCGAAAGGTGGGACCCGCACATAGCGTGTTGGCCGCACATCGCCGACAGACAGCGGCGATCAGCATCATAACGCTTGGCGAGTTTGCGGAAGGCTTCGCCGACCCGCGCGCACTCGTTGAGTTTCTCGCGCCGTTTCGCGTCGTAATTCTGTCGCGCGCCATCGCATGGCGAACGGCGGTGCTGCAGAGTTCGCTCTCCCGCCGACTCGGGGAAAATGACGCCTGGATCGCGGCAACGGCGTTATCTTATGAAGCCACTCTAATCGGACGTGAGAAGGCGTTTGAGCGAGTGCCGCGACTCGACTACTTGTCGTTTTAGGCCCGCAGAACTCGCTGTTAGAATTCCGAATCACGGCCCGCTCACCCGCAAGGGACGGGTGTTCTGTGGTGCGCTGCAGCGCTCAGGAAGTAAAGGGCGTGTCTCGCTGGGCGCTGCGCGGATCAAACTGCAATCCGGTCCGGGCCACGAGCGAGGTCTCCACACACTGGGCGAGCGTCGTGATGATGGCGCTCGATTTCGACGGCGGCTCCACTCGGATCTGCGCAAAAATGGCCTAGCCCGTTTGCATTCCCAGCATTGTCCGCGCCGATATTACGGCGCACTATAGCGGCGCGTATACGCACGGCGGGCGTGCAGCGCGAGCGTATTACCAGCACAATTCGCGCGCTCAAAACGCGCGACCCCCAGCTTGGCGCTTCGATGGAGGAGGCGCACTTAACATTTCAGAGCGAGACCATCGGAAACATTTACCCCAGTAGCACTCTACTGTTCCGATAGCGGAGCTCCGTAGCGGCCGAGCGTTAACCCACATCAGGAGATACGACGATGAGCGCAGTTCTCAAGGAAATCCCTACTTCGAGTCCAGTGACGCAGTTTCTGGCCACCCCGAAAAAGATGTTGATCAACGGCAAATGGGTCGCTGCCGCTTCCGGCAAGACCTTCGAGGTCACGAACCCGGCCACGGGTAACGTAATCGCACACGTGGCCGAAGGCGACAAGGCGGACATCGATGCGGCTGTACAAGCCGCACGACGTGCTTTCGAGTCGGGGCCGTGGGCAACCATGACTCCCTCGGATCGCGGCAAGATCATCTGGCGCATTGGTGACCTGATTTCGAAGTATGCTGGCGAACTCGCGGAGCTGGAGTCGCTCGACAACGGCAAGCCGATGGCGATTGCCAAAGCGGCCGACGTCCCGCTGGCGGCGGACATCTTCCAGTACATGGCAGGCTGGTCTACAAAGATTGAGGGCAAGACGATTCCGCTGTCGGTCCTCTACACGCCCGGTGTGCAATACCACTCCTACACGCGGCTGGAACCGATTGGTGTCGTGGGACAGATCATTCCGTGGAACTTTCCGTTGCTCATGGCCGCCTGGAAACTTTCGCCGGCACTGGCCACGGGTTGCACGATCGTCCTGAAGGTCGCCGAGGAGACTCCGCTCTCCGCACTACGATTGGGTGAGATTGTGCAGGAGGCCGGAGTGCCCCCGGGAGTCGTGAATATCGTCACCGGATTCGGCGCGACGGCGGGCGCGGCGCTGGCCGCTCATCCGGGCGTCGACAAAGTCGCGTTCACGGGGTCTACCGAAGTGGGGAAGCTCATCGTCCAGGCAGCCGCCCGTGACTTGAAGCATGTGTCGCTCGAACTCGGCGGCAAGTCACCGAATATCATCCTTAAAGATGCGGACCTGGATGTCGCCATTCCGGGCGCGGCGAGCGCCATCTTCTTCAACCACGGTCAGTGCTGCTGCGCAGGCTCGCGCTTATACGTGCAAAAGGACGTCTTCGAAAAGGTCGTTGAAGGAGTGGCGGCGCACGCGAAAGCGATCAAGCTTGGGCCGGGACTCGACCCGACGACCGAGATGGGTCCGATGGTGTCCGAGACGCAGCGCAACCGCGTGTGCGGGTATCTTGACGCCGGCAAGCAGGAGGGCGCCCGAGCCCTCACGGGAGGCAAGGCGCGGGAGGGGGCAGGATATTTCGTGGAGCCCACCGTGTTTGTCGATACTCGCCCGAACATGAAGATCGTTCAGGAGGAGATCTTCGGCCCCGTCGTGACCGCGATGCCGTTCAAGGAGATGGACGAGGATCTGGTCCGAGAGGCGAATGACAGCATCTATGGGCTCGCGGCTGGTATCTGGACTCGTGACCTCAGTAAGGCACACCTGCTGGCGGCGCGGATACAGGCTGGATCCGTTTGGGTCAATTGCTACAACATCTTCGACGCGGCACTGCCGTTCGGTGGCTACAAGCAGTCCGGTTGGGGGCGCGAAATGGGCGAATCGGTACTGGACAGTTATCTCAGCACCAAAGCCGTCACGGTCAGACTGTAGTTTCAATTCAACGGGCGATGCACGGACCCCGCTGCGGCGGGGTCCTTGTTAGGAGAACATAAGAATTTGTGAGGTTTCAAGCCGTTGCCCATTCCGGTGCACCAACAGGAAACCTGCCCTTCGACAACTGGAGCAAGCATCGTGCTAATGCCGGTTGCGAAGCGAAGCACCGGATCCTTCGCCCCGAAGCATGAATATCGCCAAGGGCTTATGGATGCTATTGCGGGGCAACATTGAATGCATCGGCAGCCGATCGCCCAGATCCCGCGGGCCGCCGGCGTGGGTGCGTGCCATATTCGTGACAGATCTTCATAGATTGCTTGACACAGTCTTCGCCGAGGCGTTTAAGGGTAGCCTCAGGGGGTTGGATGCCGCCTTTGGCGGCTACCAGAAATCGGGCACAGGCCGTGAGACGCACAAGATGATGCTCGACCACTACCAGCAAACGAAGAATGTGCTCGTGAGCTACAGTACCAAGGTGCTGGGGTTCTTTTAGGCGGTATCAGCCGGGGAGGGTGTTCCTCTTGGATACGAAAAATAATATGGGCCGGTGCGCCGCTGAGTCTATGCGGGGCGGTTGGTTGTTGGCGGCGATGGTGCTGATGCCGCTGCCGCTGCTCTGCAATGCGGCGCCGGAGTACGGGGCGGTCACCACGGATCGCCTAGTTAATGCGCAACAAGACACCGGTTGGTTGATGTACCGGCGGAATTATGAAAGTACGGGCTACGCCCCGTTCGATCAAATCAATACCGCCAACGTGGGCCAGCTCAAGATCGCTTTCGATCACAAAAGTGATTTGTCTCAAGGTCACGAAGCGGCGCCGGTAGTGAACGGTAAGTACATGTTCGTCACCACGCCGATGGACCACGTGATCGCGATGGACGCGACCAGCGGCACGGTGCTCTGGCAGTACGAATACCCACTCGACAAGAAAGCACTGAAGACCGTGTGTTGCGATGTCGTCAACCGCGGGGTAGCGCTGTACGGTGAACTTGTCTACATGGCCACTCTCAGCAATCACGTCGTGGCCCTGGAGGCGGGGACCGGGAACGTCAAATGGGATACGGAGCTTGCGCCCCCGGGAGTCGGATTCGCCATCACCGGTGCGCCGCTGGTAGTCAACGGCAAAGTGATCATAGGGGATGGCGGTGGCGAGTACGGTGTGCGGGGATTCATCGTCGCCTTGGACGCGATGACGGGTAAGGCCGAGTGGAAGACCTACACGACGGCGGAACCGGGGACACCGGGGGGCGACACGTGGCCGAAGGGAGCGTACGAGACTGGCGGTGGCAATCCGTGGATCACTGGCACCTACGACCGCACGACCAATACGCTCTACTGGGGCGTAGGCAACCCTGGTCCATGGCTCGCCACGACGCGCACGGGCGATAATTTGTACACGGACTCGGTGATGGCGTTGGATCCGGACACCGGGAAGCTGAAGTGGTACTACCAGTGGACACCGAACGACACGTGGGACTACGACGGTGTCAATGAGACGGTGATGACGAATCTCACGTATCAGGGCAAGACATACCAGGCGCTAGTGCACGCAGATCGCAACGGCTGGTTTTATGCGCTTGACCGTACCAACGGCAAACTGATCTACGCAGAACCGTTCGTTCATGCGACCGCCATCATCGGCATGAAGAATGGGGTACCCCAATCCGACCCGGAGATGCGGCCGACCGTCGACAAACAGGTCTTCGCATGCCCGAGTTTCCTGGGGGGCAAGAACTGGTGGCCAATCTCCATCGATCCGCAGACGCGGATGGCCTACATCCCGACGCAGCACGCCTGCATGGATATCAAGGGTGCGCCGCCAGTGGCGTACAAAGCGGGACTCGCGTTCCTCGAGGAAACCTTCGAGGTCAAGCACGATCCGACCGACGATCACTGGGGATCGGTGCAGGCAGTCGACCTCGATACCGGCAAACAGGTTTGGCAGTATGAAACTCATCTGCCCTGGTCAGGCGCGACGCTGGCAACGGCCGGTGGGGTGATGTTCAGCGGCAGCACCGATGGGCATTTCATGGCGTTCGACGCCAAGACCGGTAAAGTGCTCTGGACCAGCCCACAGTTGAGTTCCGGGATTATCGGTGTTCCCACGACTTATATGGTGGACGGCAAGCAGTACGTGGCCGTATGGGCCGGTTGGGGTGGTGCGGGCCCGATCTGGGGCGGTCAAATGGCCAACGATCCGCAGGTCAAGGCGATTCCGAAAGGCGGGCACCTCTATGTCTTTGCCCTTTGACAATCGCCTCGGGCAAATAGCCGCATTATTGTTCAGTGCGGTACTCGCGCACCGCGCCGGGGCAACGGACGCATTTGCGTTTGTTCCCTTCGAAGGCTTGCACCTGCAGCCCGCGGTTTACATTCAAACGGGGACGGCTTCATCGCCCGCGGGATATTTC
>Ga0181523_10005325_pt1 | contig 10677 bp, 7 predicted proteins | sample PEATcosm2014_Bin_43_FD_119752 | JGI IMG/M metagenome (GOLD analysis project Ga0181523, IMG submission 119752) | Peatland microbial communities from MTU Mesocosm Facility, Houghton, MI, USA - PEATcosm2014_Bin05_30_metaG | ecosystem: Environmental > Terrestrial > Soil > Wetlands > Peat | place... | reverse complement strand
ACGTCATCGTCGTCGGCGAACTTCGCGACACCGAGACCGTGCGCATGGCGCTTGCGGCGAGCGAGACCGGACACCTCGTGCTCGGAACCATGAACACCCCGAGCGCGGCAAAAACGATCGACCGCCTCGTCGACCTCTTTCCACCGGCGGATCAGCCGCAGGTCCGCCTCGCGCTCGCCGGCGGCTTGCACCTCATCGTCAGCCAGCGCCTGCTCCCGGCCGCCAACGGCTCCGGGATGGTCGCGGCGGTCGAGCTCTTGCCCGGATCGGTCGCGCTGTGGAGCCTCATCCGCGACAACAAGACGTACCAGATCCCTAGCCTCCAGCAGCGCGGCAAGGCCTTCGGGATCGTGCGGCTCGACGACTCGCTGGCCGAGCTCGTACGGGCGGGTCGCGTGACTCGCGCAGCGGCGCTCGCGGTCGCCGAAAACCCCGACGAGCTCGACGCGGTACTCTCCGGCAAGCGCGCCCCAGCCGTCTCACCGCTGCAGCCCTACGGAAAGAAGGGTGCGTGACATGCCGCGCATCGACCAGCTCTTCGACGCACTCATCACCGCAGGTGCCAGTGACCTCCATCTCGCGGTGGGCCACCCCCCCATGATGCGCTTGCGCGGCGATCTCGTGCCGATGCGGGGGGCGGTCATCGATTCCGCGGAGATGGACGCGCTTCTGTTCGAGATCGCGAGCCCCGAACAGAAGACGACCATCATCGAAACCTACGACCTCGACTTCGCCTACGACTACGGCCAAAAGTCCCGATTTCGGGCGAACTACTTCTACAAGGCGACGGGGCTCGCTGCGGTTTTCCGCACCATTCCAACGCGCGTCCTGACGCTCGACGAGCTCGCGTGCCCACCGGCAATCCGCAAGCTCGCCGACCGGAGATCGGGGCTGGTCCTCGTCACAGGCCCGACCGGATCCGGCAAGTCGACCACCCTGGCCGCGATGATCGACCACATCAACAAGACGCGCGCGTGCCATGTCCTCACGATTGAAGATCCGGTCGAGTTCGTGCATGTGCCACAGAAAGCGCAGATCACGCACCGTGAGATCGGGGCCCACGCGTCGACCTACGCCGACGCGATCCGCAGTGCTGGCCGCGAGGATCCGAACGTGATCCTCATCGGCGAGCTTCGGACCAATGAGACCATGAAGCTCGCGCTCCAGCTCGCGAGCTTCGGTATCTTGGTGTTCGCGACCGTGCACACGAACAGCGCCGCCGCCACGATCGATCGCATCGTCAATGCCTTCTCGGCCGACGAGCAACCTCAAGTGCGCGGGATGCTGGCCGAAGGCCTCGCGGGGATCGTGGCACAGCAGCTCGTTCGCTCCGCCGACGGCAAGCGGCGCCTGGCCGTGCACGAGATTCTCGTGGGCTCGGCGGCTCTCTCCTCCATGATTCGCGAGAACAAGACGTTCCAAATTCCAAGCCTGATGCAGGCAGGCCAAGCCCAAGGGATGCAGACGATGGACATGGCGCTCGAGCGCCTCGTCCGCGCAAAGGAAATTTCGCACGAGACTGCGTTGGAGAAGGCCAGCGATAAGGAGAGCTTCAAGCTTGTCTAGCGACGACTCAGACTCGAATTTCTTGCAAGGCACGCTTCTCACGATGCTTGACGCATCCGATGAGGGGTACATCGTCATCGACGGCAACGGGCAATGCCGCATGATCGGCCGCCGCGCCGGGGAGATATTCGGTATCGAGCCGGCCGCGTGCGCCGGCAAATCGGGCACCGAGGTACTCCAGGTGTTCGCAGACGCTTGCGACGAGCCGGACGCTTTCTTGCGAGCCGCCGCGGCACCGCTCGGGGACTCGCCTACGGCGGCCGAGATCGACGTGTGCCGGCCACTCGCGCGTACTGTGCTCTGCCGCTCGGTCGCGGTGACTCGGACACTCGGCGGCACGACCTCCGACGTGCCGTCTCCACTTTACGTGGAAGGCGAGGACGACAGCCTTGCACGCATCGTCTTTCTTCGCGACATCACGCTGGAACGCGCCGCAGAGAGCTCGACGCGACAGCTTCGGGCTCGCCTGCGCGCGCTGATGCCATTCGACAGCCTCACCGGCCTCTTGAATCAACGTCGCCTCTACGAAGAGCTCGGGCGCGAACACAGCCGGAGCACACGAGCGTGGGACAGCTACGCGCTGCTGCGCCTCGACGTCGACTCCATGAAGGCGATAAATGACGAATTTGGCCCGCCCTCCGGCGACCAGCTGCTCGAGAGGATCGCCAGGCGCCTAGAGACATGCGTGCGTGAGTACGACGTCCTCGCCCGCTTGGAGGGCGATGAGTTCGGGGTCCTGCTTCCCGGGGCCGACTCCGTCGCCGCGCGCGCCGTTGGCGAGCGGATGAGGCGGGCCGTTTCGGGCGAGGCGTTTGCGTTCGTCGCGACTTCCGCGGCAGGCGCGTGGGCCATGGAAGACGAGGGCGCTCTGCGATTGCCTGAGCCGCTCTTGCCGATGCCCTTGGAGCGCACAGTGACGGTATCGGTGGGAGGAGCACTGTGGGTCCCGCCCTCCCGACAGAGCGCGGAGGCAATTTTCCGACGTGCAGGGGACGCGTTGCGCGAAGCCCGCAAACTGGGAAACGGCCAGATGCACTTATATGAGACGTCGTGACGCCGGCATGGCCGGACACCGAGTAGCCGGCGCGTTCGCCGTGGCCTTATGCTGCAATGAGTCTTCGCCTCCGCCCGCCCGCCATCTCCCCCCGTGCGCGATCCCACCTTCTACGTCAATGGTCTGCTCGAGCTTCACAAGCTGAGCGCCTCCGCCGAGCGGCGCGCGTCCTGGCGGCAGTGCATGGCCGCCCTGGCGCGAGCAACGGCTGACGATGGGCCGGGACCGCTCGAGGGGGTGCATCCGGAAGCGCTCGTGGCGGGCGTCCGTGCGGCGCTTCAATCAGGGCTCGTCGACGATCTCGAATGGCTCGCGCCGCCGGCCGCAGGCTCCGCGCTCTACGAGCTCGCGTCCGCGCTCCCGCCTGGGCCGGAACAGCGCGACCTCGGACGACGCGTCCTGGCCCGAGTCTTGGCGGCGGACGCGGCGACGTTCGTCGCGGTCGCTCGGCGTATGGCGTTGGGGCCGAGCAAGGGGCTCGCCAGTCCAGGGATTCGTGCGCGCGTAGCGCTTGTCACCGAGCTGCCCATCGGGCTCGGAATCGCCGACGGGCCCCTCGCGCTCGCCGTGGTGTCGCGCCGCGACTTGGCGCGCGAATGGATCGCGCTGCCTTCCACCGGATCCCTTCCGTCGCGGCGCCTCGCCGCAAGGCTGCTCGAACGAGCGGCGCGCGAGGCGGCGCGTCGCGCGGCATACGGGGACGACCACAATTTGCGTGTGTTCAAGGCCGACGCCGTGCTGCCGGCCTGGGAGCGGCTGCTCGGTGACCGCGAATCACTCGTCTGGCGTCACGTGGCCGTCGCGCGCGGCTTGCTTGCACCCTGGATCTCAGAATTCGCGCGCGCCGTTGCGAAGGGACTGGATCCGTCGCTATCGCCAACCGAGTGGCGGCGCGCGGCATCGTCCGTCGCCGCCAACGTGGCTGTGGCACCCGAGGCCGCCTTGGCGGCTGCACAGAAGGCGCTATCGCAGGGACTGCTCGAACGCGATCCAGGAGCCGCCGCGGCGTTCGTTTGGGGCTTGCCACGCGCGGCGGAGGCGGAGCGCGAGGCGGCGCAGGAACTTCTCGACCGGGTGCTCGACCGGGCTTCACCCGAGGTCGGCGAGGCGCTCGTTGAACTGAGGATGGAGCTCGGCGAGTCACCGCTTTCCGAGCGGGCCGCGCGAAGAGGCCTGGAGCTCCTAGCGAGGCGGGCAAAGGGCGTTGGCGACGACGGCGCCGAGGGGCTCGCACTCGACGTGACCCGCGATCTCGACGGAACCGCACGCGACGATGCGCCCCTTCGTGACCAAGTCGCCGGGGCGCTCCTCGCGTTCGCCACATCTGGGGCCAGGGAGGCGCACGCGCGAGTCCGCGATGCACTCGCAGCAGCGCATGGCGCGCTCGATGCACTCGAGGCCGTCGCACCGGAGGAAGACGGCGCTCCTGGACGGGCTGGCTCGATGGCCCGGCGAGCGTCGCTCGCGGTCCTGCGCGATCTCGAGGTGAGCCTGCTCGAGCGCGACGTGCTCGAGCACTTGCTCTCGCTCGGCGCGGGAGGATCGGAGCGCCACGCGCTCGATCCGCTTCGCGATCGACTTGCCGATTGGATCCTGGCGCGCGAACGGGCCCCACTGGTTGCGACGGAAGGAGGCGTGGGGCGTCCGGAACACCCCACGCTTTCGCTTCGCCGGCTCCGGGCTCTTCTTCATCTGGTCGACAGCGACATGAGCGGCGACGACGCCGACCCACAGCATGCCGCGCGGCTGCGTGACCGCTGGCTTCGGGTCGCCAGAGCCTTGCTCGAGCGCTTCGAGCGAGGCCCACCGTCGCCCGTGCGCCGAACCATTGTCGCGGCGCTCGCGCGCGCCCTCGACGCGCTCGTCCGCGCTGGGGCATGCGATGTGGTGGACGTCCTTCTGGTGGTCGCGCGCCACGCCGTCGACCACTCCGATCTGGAGACGCTCGCCGAGGCGTCGATGAACCCCGATCTGGTCCACGTGCTCGATCACTACGCGCGCTTCGCGAAGGCCGTCGGCATCGACGCTCAGGGAGCCCTTCCCGCGTACGAGACGCTCACGCGGGATCTAGCGCCCGATGCCTCCGGGCGCACCGAAGCGCTGCGCGCGGTGCTGGGGCGGTTGGGTGCGGCGCTCGCCGCACTTGCCTCGGCGACATCGCTGCGCACCCTGTCGGCCGATTCGAGGCCGGAAGCGGTGACGCAGCTCGAGGGGGCGATTTCGTCACTGGCGCAACTCGCGATCGGCGCGCGCAGTCGGTTCGATCCGGAACGTGCTCCCAAGGCACGCGCGGGGTCCGGCTTTCGACCGCTCACGGTATCGGTGGCGCGCGTGCTCGCGGGCACGGAGCCGTTGATGCGCGATCACGTCGTGGCCGCAGCGCTCGACGACCTGCTCGCGGGCGTGCCCAAGGCGATTGCCAAGCTCGTCGCGAGCGTCGTGTGGCGCGTCGCCGAGCTTCCGGTCGAGGGGCCGGCGACCGAGGCCACCGTCGGCGTCCACGTTTCCGATGCCCTACCCGCTTGGCTTCCATCACGCCGCACGATTGGGGGATTCTACGTTCTTCGCGCGCTCAGCGCGGGGGCAGCGGGCTCGGTGTTCGTCGTGACCCGCGACGAGGACAAGAGCGATCCACACGCCGAGAAGCTCGCGCTCAAGGTCCCCGAATACTCGGCCAACGCTGCGAGCCAGCTATCGGAAAAAGAGTTTTTGAAGATGTTCCGCGAGGAAGCGGGCGCACTCATCACGCTCCCGCAGCACCCGAACCTCGCGCGCTTCGTGACTTTCGATGCGGGAAGCAAGCCGAAACCCATCCTCGTGATGGAGCTCGTGGAAGGCATGACCCTCGAGAGGCTCCTCGAGACTGGGGGGCTCGACATGCCGCGCGCGCTGCGCATCCTGGACGACGTTCTCCAGGGACTCGAGGCGATGCACGCCGTTGGCGTCGGCCACCTCGACCTCAAGCCGTCCAACGTCGTTCTACGGCGCGGCGAAGAGGCGGTGCTTGTCGATTTTGGGCTTGCGGGACGGCACATTCGCCCTGGGTGTGCCACGGGACCGTACGGCGCGCCGGAGGTGTGGGGGGCGGGCGATGGCCCGCCGGGCGGCGCGGGCATCTCCCCGGCGAAGGCCGATACCTACGCGTTCGGCTGCGTGGCCTTCGAGACCCTGACGGGGCGCGTTCTCTTCGACGCGGAGACGGAGATCGCGCAGATATCTCTTCATGTCGCTCACGATGGGTTTCCGCTTCCTCTGCGCATGCTCGCCAAGTCGATCGCGCTGCCGAGTTTGCCCGAGCTCCTCTTTTCGACGCTGAGGCGGAATCCCCGCGATCGCCCGACCACGGCAGACGTGCGCAAAGAGCTCTCGCGCATCGCGCCGGAGCTCGCGCTTCTCCCCTGGCCGGCGGGCGGTCGCTAATCATGCCGCTCGAGCCCATCGCGGGCCTCCCTGATTCGGACGGGGCCGATTGCGTCACGTGCGGCCGATGTTGCCACCACGGTCCGAGGACCGTGCACCTTCTTGACGCGGACGACGCGCGCGTCCTCCGTCACCCCGCGGGCGCCGAGATCCTGCGTCGCCTTACCGTCCTCGACGGGCGCCCGCCCGGCTGGCGGTTCGTCGAGAATACTGGCGAGCGCTGCGCTGCCCTCGACGTGTCCGTGCCCGGCCGCTACCCGTGCAGCATGTACGACGTGCGCCCGGACGACTGCCGTCTCGTCGAACCAGGATCGCCGGCGTGTCTGGATGCACGAAGGATCGGACAGCTCGGCAGCAGCGTCGAATTCGTGCGGCCAAAGTGACCATTCGCCCGGCGCAGGTGACCGGGGGTGGACGTCCGATCGCTGCGTTCTCGCCGCCCTCGCGCTTGGCATCCCAGCTGCACCCCCGTCCGGACCGCGGAGAACAAGACCATGAGCTCGAGCTGGCCGATTTTACTTGGATTCGTCGTCATCGTCATCGCGGCCTTCTGGTACGACGCGACCATCGCCCCTGTGGCCGGGCATCTGTCCGAAGCGCCCCCGGTTGAGCACGTTCGCGAATAGGATGCAGTCATGTACGGCCCCGCAGGCGACATTTTCGGCGAGGCGGTCCGCCACATCCGCGGCGCCGGTCTCGAGAAGGGGGAACGACTCATCCTTGGGCCGCAGGCCGCCTCGATACGGGTGCGCGATTGCGCCGCGCCGGTCCTCAACTTCTGCGCAAACAACTACCTCGGGTTGAGCTCACACCCGGGCGTGGTGAAAGCCGCGCACCAGGCGCTCGACGATTACGGCTTCGGCTTGTCGAGCGTCCGCTTCATCTGCGGCACGCAAGGCGTGCACAAGCAGCTGGAAGCGAAACTCAGCGAGTTTCTGGAGACCGAGGACACCATCCTTTACTCCTCGTGCTTCGACGCGAACGGCGGCTTATTCGAAGCGCTGCTCGACGAAGCCGACGCGGTGATCTCCGACGCGCTCAACCATGCATCGATCATCGATGGCGTGCGCCTTTGCAAGGCCGAGCGCCACCGGTACGCACACGGCGACCTCGCCGCACTCGAGGAAGCGCTCAAGAAGACCCAAACAAAGCGGCTCCGGATGATCGCGACCGACGGCGTCTTCTCGATGGATGGGGATGTTGCACCGCTCGAAGGCATCTGCGACTTGGCCGACCAGTACGGCGCCCTCGTCATGGTCGACGACAGCCATGCGACCGGCGTCCTGGGCAACACGGGTCGGGGGTCGATCGAGCATTGCGGCGTCATGGGACGTGTCGACATCGTTACCTCCACCCTCGGCAAAGCCCTGGGCGGCGCAACCGGCGGCTTCACGACCGGGCGCAAGGGGGTCGTAGAGCTCTTGCGCCAGCGATCGCGCCCCTACTTGTTCTCGAACACCGTCGCGCCCGCAATCGTCGGGGCGAGCCTGTTTGTCATCGAATTGCTTTCATCGACGACCGAGCTGAAGCGACGGGTGACTGACAATGCCGAGAGATTCCGTACGGCGATGACGGGCGCAGGGTTCCGAATCAACCCCGGCTTCCACCCGATCGTGCCGATCATGATGAGCGGCCCGCGCGCCGAAGGCGGAGGCGACGCTCGTCTGGCCCAAGACGTGGCAGCCGCGTTGCTCAGCGAGGGGATCTATGTCGTCGGCTTCTCGTACCCGGTGGTGCCGAAAGGTGAAGCACGGATTCGCGTGCAGCTATCGGCGGCGCACACGCCCGAGATGATCGACCTCGCCGTGGCGTCTTTCGTTCGAGTTGGAAAGGCACACGCGCTCTTGTAGTGCAAGGAGACTCCTTCACCCCCCTTCGCTCGCCACCCGCGGCCGCCCCACCGCGCTCTTGGGCGGCTTGGACACGTGCGCGCTGTCCGCGTCGAGAAAGCGCCACGGTCGATCCGCCCACACCCCCGCATACCCCACACCGACCCGCGCGGTCACCGCGATGCGTGGCCTCTTCTGGCGCGGGCACAGATAGAGGGGCGGCTCCGTCAAATCGCGCCCGTCGAACGCGCGCGTGATGCCCATCGCGCGCGCGAAGCGCCCGGGGCCGTCGAGGCGCACACCATGCTCGATTGGCTCGAACCCGGACACCGGTTCGCCAGCGCGCACCAGCACAGCGTGGCCGCGGCCTTCGCCTCCAAGGGTGACGTTGAAGCAGTCGTGCATTCCGTAAATGAAGAAGACGTACGCGTGGCCCTCGGGTCCCAAGAGCACGCGCGTTCGCTTGGTCAGACCGGCGCGCGCGTGACACGCGAGGTCGCGCGCGCCTCGATAGGCCTCGGTCTCGACGATTCGCGACACCCTCGGGCGGCAGCCGGCCGGTCCCTCATGGACCAGAAGGCAACCGATGAGGCTTCTGGCGCGGATGATGGCGTCGCGCGCATACCACGTCCGCGGCAAGCGCGCCGCGCGAAGCTTGTCCAAGGGTAGGTCGGTGCTGGCTCCGAGGTGCATGTGGGTGGTCCGCGATGGTCCCCCTGGAAGCAGGCGGCCGCAGGCGCTAAATCTAGTAGCCACAGACGGGCATGGAGCAAATGCTCGCGAGGGCGCCAGAGAGCAGACATGTTCGATCAGTTCGGGATCAACGCAGGGTATGTCGAGGAACTTCACACACGCTGGCTTCAGAGCCCTCAGTCGGTCGACGAGGACTGGCGGAGCTTCTTCGAAGGGCGAGGGTCACGGGTAGTCGCGCCGGCCCCTTCTTCCAGTGCGCCGGCCTTGGGCCTCGATCGTGCCGGTGCGGAAGCCCCGTCCAAGAACGGCAACGGTTGGGTCGCGCCTGCGCCGACAAACGGAAACGGGAACGGAAATGGAACCGGCGCCCTCTACCGCGAATCGGTCCGCGAATCAGTCCGCGAAACGGTCATCGCTGCCACCGAGCTGCAGAGCCGTGTCGCGCAGCTCGTCAACGCCTACCGCGTGCGAGGGCATCTCTTCGCCGACGTCGACCCGCTTGGCAATCCTGCCACTGCCCATCCCGAGCTGGAGCTCGCGAACTTCGGGCTGACGGACGCCGACCTCGGTAAGACGTTCTCCACCGCAGGCATGAGCGGTCTGCCGGAGCGAGCGACGCTGCGCCAGATCGTCTTGCACTTGAGTGAGACGTACTGCTCGTCGATCGGCGTCGAGTTCACGCACATCGAGGAGCCCGAGCCGCGCTTGTGGTTGCAAGAGCGCATGGAGTCGACGCGCAACCACGCGTCGCTCAACCATACCGAGCTCCTTCGCATCCTGACGAAGCTGACCGAGGCCGAGATCTTCGAGCAGTTCATTCACAAGAACTACGTGAGCGCCCGGCGCTTCTCGCTCGAGGGGGCCGAGAGCGTCATCCCGATGATCGACCTTCTCGCCGAAGCCGCCGCGCAGCACGGAATCGAGGAGCTGGTCATCGGCATGGCCCACCGAGGGCGGCTCAACGTGCTCGTCAACGTTCTCGGAAAGAACGTGCGCGAGATCTTCGCCGCCTTCGACGACAAGCGCCCAGAGCGCTTTTTCGGCGCAGGGGACGTCAAATACCACCTCGGGTACTCGAGCGATGTCGTCACCCAATCCGGACGCTCCCTGCACCTGTCGATGGCCTTCAACCCGAGCCATCTCGAGTTCGTCGATCCCGTCGTCGAGGGGCGGGTCCGCGCCAAGATCGATCGCCGCAAGCGCAAGAGCACGATGCCGCTGCTCATTCACGGCGACGCATCGTTCATGGGGCAGGGAGTCGTGCCCGAAACGCTCAACTTGTCGCAGCTCGAGGGATACACGACCGGCGGTACGATCCACCTCGTCGTAAATAACCAGATCGGCTTCACCACCCTCCCCAAAGACTCGCGATCGACGCGCTACTGCACCGACGTCGCGCGCATGCTCCGCGTCCCCGTCTTTCACGTCAACGGCGAGGATCCGGAGGCCGTCATCCAGGTAACGCGCCTCGCCATCGAGTTCCGGCAGCGGTTCAAGCAGGACGTGGTCATCGACATGTACTGCTACCGAAAATATGGCCATAACGAGGGGGACGAGCCGCGCTACACGCAGCCGGTCATGTATGCGCTCATCGACAAGAAGCCGACGGTGCGCAACGTCTACGTGGCGCGTCTCGTCGAAGCGGGGCACATCACCCGCGAAGAGGCGGACGCCATTGCCCAGGAGCGCCAAGCGACCCTGGAGCTTGCGTTGGAGGAGGCGCGCAAGGGCGACTTTCATCAGATGCCCGAAGCGATGGGCGGGGTGTGGGCCCCCTACCGCGGCGGTCCTGACGCGGGCGTCCCGGAGGTGTCGACCGCGTTCCCGAAAGATTTGCTTCTCGAAGCGCTCGAAAAGCTGAGCAGGATGCCGCCCGGGTTTCACCCGAACCCCAAGGCGCTCAAGATCGTCGAGCAACGGCGCGAGCGAGCGGCCGCGGGCAACCCGCTCGACTGGGGGACGGCGGAGCACTTGGCGCTTGCGTCGATCCTGCTCGAAGGCCACGGCATTCGCATCAGCGGCCAGGACGCGCGTCGCGGCACTTTCTCGCACCGCCACGCCGTACTCTTCGACACGGATACGGGCGCGTCCTACACGCCGCTCGCGCACTTGGGT
>Ga0181523_10005323_pt1 | contig 10681 bp, 6 predicted proteins | sample PEATcosm2014_Bin_43_FD_119752 | JGI IMG/M metagenome (GOLD analysis project Ga0181523, IMG submission 119752) | Peatland microbial communities from MTU Mesocosm Facility, Houghton, MI, USA - PEATcosm2014_Bin05_30_metaG | ecosystem: Environmental > Terrestrial > Soil > Wetlands > Peat | place... | reverse complement strand
GTCGCGGGCACGCACTTCACAGGCCCCCGCCTCGTCCATCGAGTCCGCGACAGGAGGACGTAAATCGATCTCACCCCGGTCCGACCTGTCCAGACTCCTCCCTCTGGTGCCGTCGAAGGAGCGCGCCCCTGCTCGGCAGCTTCTGACGGCATGCCTTGCTCGTGTTTGGCCGCCTGCGGTTTGGCACGACGAAGACCATCACTGCCTGTCGGTTGCCAACCGACGACCTAACAATGATCCAATCAAGCTCAGCATCAAGGCCCCTATTACGCCGAGGCACCAGAGGCGAACGACCGCAATCGGCACACCCTCATGAACAATCCAGAGCCTGCGGAACTCTGCGCCGAGCAGCAATATCGCCAACGCAAAGCTTGCGGCAGCGAAAGCATGGGCCACCGCGGTGGACGGACAGCGGAATCCGGCACGTGCACCGCCGAACAGGAAGGCTGACGCCACAAGGAACGCCGGAAGGATCCAAAGGTGAGTCGCCTGCTCAATCATCGGGCGGCCATGCCAATCCTCTTCGAGGACCATCGCCGGGATCGATACAGCGAGCACCAGGCATGTCGGGAGTACAACCTCCGCCCACTTCATTCCCCGGGGTGGACGGCTTCGCCTCTTGCCTCCGGACATTTCGTAGCTCGACACCTCTTCATTATCCCCGATGACAGTCCCCGACATTGCGCTTACTGAGCCACGGGATCCCGGGATCCCCGCCAGAAGGGGGCTCGTCCGACCGGGCGCACACGGGGCCACGGTCTCGACGAGGGATCGACCCAGGCGACGCCGCGCTTTCCCGATGGAGCGATCTACATCTCCGATAACTAGCGTGCCACTCCGCTCAAGAGTGCTCCTACTGGTGGAGAAGGCCGTGCCCCTCGGTCTCAGCGTCTTGGTCATCGCAACGCTCTCGGCGTGTTCCCTCTCGCATTCCGGACTCTCGAGGCTGGCTCTGGCGTCAGCGCCAGCCGCAGCGACAGTCACGGCGGCATCCGGCTACCGCCTCGTTGGAGCCGATGGTGGGGTGTACAACTACGGCGACGCCGCGTTCTACGGCTCGACGGGGAGCGTGCGACTCAACCGGCCGGTCGTGAGCATGGCGGCCACGCCCGACGGCGGCGGCTACTGGCTCGCGACGTCCGACGGCGGGGTGTTCACCTATGGCGACGCGGTGTTCTACGGCTCCGCCGGCAGCGTGCACCTCAACGCCCCCATCGTCGGTATTTCCGCCACGCCCGACGGCGGCGGCTACTGGCTCGCGACGTCCGACGGCGGGGTGTTCACCTATGGCGACGCGGTGTTCTACGGCTCGACCGGCGCAGTCCACCTCAACGCCCCCATCGTCGGTATGGCGGCCGCGCCCGACGGCGGCGGCTACTGGCTCGTGGCCTCCGACGGTGGGGTGTTCGCCTACGGGGACACCGTGTTCCACGGCTCTTCCGGCAGCGTGCACCTCAACGCTCCCATCGTCGGTATGACGGCCACGCCCGACGGCGGCGGCTACTGGCTCGTGACGTCCGACGGAGGGGTGTCCACCTACGGCGACGCTGTGTTCTACGGCTCGACCGGCGCAGTCCACCTCAACACCCCCATCGTCGGCATCGCTTCCACCCCTACTGGTAAGGGCTACTGGCTCGTGGCCTCAGGCGGCGGCATCTTCGCTTACGGCGACGCGGTATTGCACGCTTCGACCGGCGCAGTCCACTTCAACGCCCCCATCGTCGGCATGGCTCCCCTCGCTAGCAGTCCGCGGACCACGATGCGGTGGGCGTGTATGACCAGTGACCGGATGGGTCACTGCCCCTTCGGTGCCGACCCGCAGATCACAGGCGCCAGCAGCGACCCGTGGGTGGACCAGAACGTGTGGAGTCCGATCTCCGGCTGGCAGCAAACGCTGACCTCCAACGGCCCAGGTGATTGGCAAGTCGTGGCGAACATGCCCGCTGGCAACACCGGGGTCGTGTCCTTCGCGAACACTGGTGTCGACCTCTCCGGGGCGGTGGACAGTTACTCGCAGATCACCAGTTCCTTCTCCGAAACCATGAACGCAACCAACCAGACCACCGCCTGGGCCATGTATGACCTGTGGTTCAACAACTGGGCTGACGAGGTGATGATCCAGTATGACTTCGCCAACAACGACGACTGCACCCCCGTGGCTACCGCCACCTTTGGAGGCTCGAACGGCGTCCCGGTGCAGAACTGGCACCTGTGCGACTTCGGGACAACACTGGACTGGAAACTTGGATCGGGCGAAGGGGCGGCAAAACACAGCGAGCATTCCGGCAGCATCGACATCCTCGCCATGATCAAATGGCTGGAGTCCAACCGCTACTTGCCCGCTGGCAGCACGTGGACCGTGCTCAGCGACGGCTGGGAGATCTGCTCTACGGGCGGGCAGAACGAGACCTTCAAGCTGTCCAGCTACTCGGTAACTGCCTCGTAAGCAAGATGGCTCGAGATCTGAGTGGCCGAGGAATTAGCTTTTGCGGTGCCGTACGGTTCGTGGGCTCCGATCCATCACCCCGGCCAACTTGGTCTCAAGCGGCGCGACGGATCGTGGCTGCCGTACTGACGGTTGCGAGGATGAGCATATGACGCCGGCGCTTCGAAGGTCATGGCTTGGCCCGACTGGACGGCCTGGACAGAAGTTCCGGCCCTTTGAGTATGACCATGACGATGTACTGCTGTCAGTCAATCCGGTCACCGGATCATCACTTCATCGGCGGCTCCAACCTGCAGCACTATTCCCCTTGACCGTACCGAGCAGAATCACAACTAGCTGTCAACGTGGTAGGTCAACGCCTCCCTTCATCTTCCTGCCTGGAAGGAAGGTCGCTCATCGGCAACCACGTGTCTGTATCAGGACGAGGCAATCGGGAATCGTTATACGTTGCAAGGCTGACCTCTCACCCGCAGCTGGCTTTCGGCGCTGTGGAAGAGGGGCGCCACAAGGTGTTGGCTCGCTCAAGAGCCGGAAGGAACTTACCGTGCACGCATACGTCATCAACTTGGCTCGCTCACCCGATCGACGGGCGCATATCACTGCCGAGTTGCAGCGCGCTGGGTTGGATTACGAAATCACGGCTGCCGTCGACGGCCGTGATTTAGATCTGAATGACTCTACCCTTATCGATTTTTCTTCACTTTCCTCTCGATGTCCGTTCCCTGTTGGTATGGCGGGGTGTTGTTTGAGCCACTTCAATGTCTATCAGAAGATACTTGAGGACAGCCGAGATCGAGCCTTGATACTGGAGGACGATGTCACACTGCCACCTGACCTAAGTGACTTAGCTGATGACGTAGCTGGTCATCTGACTGGTGCGGAAGTCGTGTTGCTCAACTCCAGTAGCTATCCGCCGGGCCCATTGAAAATAAGCTTGGAAGGCTCGGTCGACCTTCCGTCTTCACGATTGCTGGCGCTGCCTATTGACGCTCGTCAACTGGTGAATGCAGGCGCCTACGTCATAACTCGCCAGGCGTGCGCGCGCATGATCGAACACAGACTGCCCATTCGTACAAACTCTGATGACTGGCGGTTCTTCTATGAGGAGGGCATCCTCGACCGCGTTCGCTGTGTGGTGCCCCAGCCAGTTACCAAGAACCCAAATTTCGAATCAATGATCGGGCTCTATTCGCTGGGGAACGGCGTCAAAGCGCGATTGGTGGGACCACTCGTGCGCCATAAGGTCCCTCTCTTGCACCAGGCGATCCTCTATAGAAGACAGCGCATCATGCGCCACTGGGATCGAGCCGAAGTGGTCGATATGCCATTCATAGAGAAACCGTCACGGCTGGGATAGTCCACTGCCCGCGACGCCCAGGGCCCCTCTGTTATGACGGCGTGAACGGCACGAACAGTTGAGGGGTCCCAGCCTCGTGCCAGAGCAGCCCAGCTGGCCGCGTGCCAATCCTCCCCCAAACAGAGCAGTGGCCGGCGAGGAAGATACCGCCTCTTCGAAGATGCCTGAGTGTATCTCCTCGGCGTCCCATCGCTCGTCTGAGGTATGGCAACATCGTGCGGCTGGCTGTCGGCCGCGCCCCACCGCGCGACGGCATGAAGATCGCTGTCTTCGGACTCGGCTACGTCGGGACCGTCACCGCGGCCTGTCTCGCCGCCAACGGTCACGACGTCTGGGGCGTCGATCCGGACGAATTGAAGGTTGCTGCCATTTCGGCCGGACACAGTCCGGTCCTTGAGCCAGGTCTGCCGTCCCTGGTGGCACAATCCGTCGCGTCAGGCACACTTCACGCCACCGTCCGGCCTCACGATGCGCTGGAGAATGCCGACGTCTCGCTCTTGTGCGTCGGCACCCCGTCCACCACGAGCGGTGAGACCAATCTCACCTACATCTACCGTGTGGTCGAGGACCTTATTCAGCCGCTCACGGAGTCGCTACAGACGCCGGCATTTCATGCCGTCGTAATCCGCAGCACGGTGCCACCCGGAACGGTCGAGGACATCGCCGCGATACTGCGGGACGCCTTCGTAGATTCGGGACCGGACGTCGCTGTCGCGATGTGCCCCGAGTTTCTCCGGGAAGGTACGGGGATAGCCGACTTCTACTCGCCTCCTTTCACGGTGATCGGCGCCTCGGACCTGCGAGCCATCGACAAGATCTCGCGTCTCTTCTCCTTTCTCGATTCCCCGCTTCGAGTCGTACACCCGCGTACCGCCGAGGCCCTCAAGTACGCGTGTAATGCATTCCACGCCACCAAGATCTCCTTCGCCAACGAACTTGGACGAATCTTCAGTCGCCTTGGAGTCGACAGCCGGGAGGTCATGGGACTCTTTTGCGAAGACACTTTTCTCAACATCTCTCCCAAGTACTTGCGACCAGGCTTCGCCTTCGGCGGATCGTGCCTTCCAAAGGATCTTCGTTCTCTTCTCTACTTGGCGCGAACCGAGAGCATCGATATACCGCTGCTCTCGGGCGCACTGGCGAGCAACCGGTTGTCGATCGATGAAGCTATCGATCGCGTAGTTGCCGGAAAGGGTCATCGTGTCGCCCTGCTCGGGCTGAGTTTCAAGCCCGGTAGCGACGATCTCCGTGAGAGCCCCTATGTCGACCTGGCAGAAACCTTGTTGGGCAAGGGCTACGAGCTCCGCATCCATGACCGTGTCCTCAACCCCTCGTCACTCGTCGGTGCCAACCGCCAGTACGTAGAATCCAGGCTTCCGCATCTCAAGCGCATCCTCACCGATGGCCCCGAGGAGGCGATTGCCGGCGCCGACATCGCGATCGTCTCCCATTCGACCGAAGAGGTCATCGGGGCATTGCTGAAATCACCGCCATCGCGGATCATCGACCTCGACGGTCGACTCGGACCGGAGCTCGAGACTCTGGACTGCTACGAAGGTTTCGCCTGGTGACTGACGGCAGTCAGGCCGCCGAGGACCGACTGCCCAGGGCACGACTCGGGAGCGCCCCGCAATGAGCAAGCCTCCCCGAGTGCGAGGACGGGTGCTCATTCTCGTGCAGAATCTGTCGGTCCCATTCGACCGCCGTGTGTGGCTCGAGTGCCAGTCGCTGGTGGAGGCCGGCTTCCGAGTCGCCGTCGTCTGTCCAAAGGCGCCAGGTGACCCGACCTATTACCGGCTCAACGGGGTCGATCTGTTCAAGTACCGAGCCTATGCTCCCGGCAGCTCGAGCATGTCGTTCATCCTCGAATACGTCTACTCGTTCCTCGCCACTCTCCTGCTCAGTCTAAGAGCGAGTCTGCGCGGTCGGTTCGCCGTCGTTCAAAGCTGTAATCCACCCGACCTCTTCTGGCCCATCGGACTCCTGTTTCGGGTGCTTCACGGGTCATCTTTCGTCTTCGATCACCACGATCTCTGTCCGGAGTTATACCAATCGCGGTTTCCAGACGGGAACCAGCTGATCTACCGGGCTCTTCGACTAATGGAGCGCTGCACCGCAAGGAGCGCAGACCACGTCATCTCGACCAATGACTCCTATCGACAGATCGTCCTCGACCGGGACGGCATCGCGCCAGCGTGCGTGACCGTCATCCGCACGGGACCCGACTTGACCCGACTTCGTCGCACCGCAGCGGAGTCGAGCCTCCGACGCGCCAGACCTCATCTAGCTGCGTATCTGGGTGTGATGGGGCCTCAGGATGGCGTTGACCTCGTGTTGGAGATGGCGGATCACGTTGTGCACCAGCTCGGGCGTCGGGACATCGGCTTCACCCTCATCGGATCGGGCGATTGCTTCGATGACCTCGTCGCGCTGAGCCACCGCCTCGAGCTGTCTGACTTCGTCACGTTCACCGGGCGGGTCCCCGATGCGGAGGTGGCCGCAATCCTTTCCACAGCCGACGTAGGCATCTCGCCGGATCCCAAGAATCCATTGAACGATGTCTCCACGATGAACAAGACCATGGAGTACATGGCTTTCGCACTACCCGTCGTTGCGTTCGACCTACGCGAGACCCGCGTATCGGCAGGTGACGCTGCTGTCTACGCAACCCCGAACGACGTCGGTGAGCTGGCTCGGCTGCTAATTGACTTGATCGATGACGAACCCCGGCGGCGTGTAATGGGAATAACGGGACGTACTCGGATCGAGCAGGAGCTGGCCTGGGGTCACCAGGCTCCGCGCTATGTCGGGGTCTACAAGACGCTCACCGCGGGTTCGCAGTGACGGCCGGAGGCTGACCTATGTGCGGTATTGCAGGCGCCTACCAACAAGTCGACGGTCACGTGGCCACCCAGGAGATGGGCCGGTGCCTCGATCACCGGGGACCGGACGAGGCGGGTTCGTTCTCGTACACCGACGAGCGGGTCGACGTCCACTTCGCCCACCGCCGCCTTTCGATCATCGACCTTCAGCATGGTCAACAACCCCTCGTCAAGCGACCATTCGTGCTCTGCTACAACGGCGAGTTGTACAACTACCGGGAGATCAGAGCTGAGCTGGTCTCCGGCGGTGCCAGGTTTGCCACCACCTCTGACACCGAAGTCGTCCTCGAGGCGTGGCGTCGCTGGGGACCTCGATGTTTGCCGCGATTCCGAGGCATGTTTGCATTTGCCCTGCTCGATCAAGCGACTGGCTCTCTCTTCCTCGCTCGAGACCAGTTCGGGATCAAGCCCCTGCACTTCGTTCGTCGCAAAGACGGTGTCGTGTTCGCTTCCGAGCTCAAAGCGCTAGTGAGCGCTTTTGGTTCCGAGTTGCGCATCCTTCCCCAGGCACTCGTGGCGTCCATGCTCTACTACTGGGTGCCCGACCAGAGATGCTCAGTGCAAGGTGTCGAGAAGCTCCAGCCGGGCACTTGGGCCGAGTTCCGTCCTGACGGCGCCTGTCGCGTCGAGTCGTATTGGGACATCGTCGGGGAGGCAGCTGCAGCTCGAGAGGAGCATTACGACCTCCGGGAGGTCATTGAGGACTCAGTGAACGCCCACCTCGTCGCCGACGTCCCGGTGTCGAGCTTCCTCTCCGGTGGCCTCGACTCGAGCATCGTGACCGTGCTGGCGAAGCAGGCCAACCCTCAGATCGACGCATACACCATTACATTCCGGGCTGAGGACCAGCGGCTCGAAGCCATGCCGGACGACGCCGTCTACGCCCGAAAGATCGCCCAACGTCACGGTATCGAACTGCACGAGATTGAGGTACAGCCAGATGTGGTCGGCTTGCTGCCGAGGATGGTCGATATCCTCGACGAGCCCACGGGCGACCCGGCAGCCATCAATACCCTCCTCATGTCGGAGGCAGCCCGCGCGGCCGGAGTCAAAGTCCTTCTGTCGGGGATGGGCGCGGACGAACTGTTCGGGGGTTACCGCAAACACGTGGCCTGCGTTCTGGCCGGCCGATATCGCGAGCTTCCCGCCTTCGTCCATCGCTCGACGAACGGCGTTGTCGGCCGCCTGCCAGTAACCGCTGCGGGCCGCGGCCTTCGCCACGCCCGGTGGGCCAAGCGATTCGTGACGTTTGCCGAGCTTCCCGAAGAGGCGGCATTCCGCAGGAGCTACAGTCTGTACTCTCCCGCGGAGTTGGCGGCACTTCTCAACCCCGAGTTGCAGCGGCACATCGACGACGTCCTCGAACAGCACCTTCAAGTCTACGAGGACAACCTGCTTTCGGACGGGATCAACCGCATGTGTTTGGCGGATAGCCGACTGTTTCTCCCTGGTCTCAACCTTGCCTACACGGACCGAGCCAGTATGGCCGCATCGACCGAAGTGCGCGTTCCATTCGTGGATCCCGTGGTCTTCCGGGCCGCGTTCTCACTGGCCGGCAAGGAGAAGGTCTCCGGGAGAACCGGAAAGATCGCGTTGAAGCGGGCGGCACAGGCCTGGCTCCCGAATGAGATCGTGCACCGACCCAAGGCGTCCTTCTCGGCACCGCTCCGGGCATGGGTGACACAAGACCTGCGTGAAGTAATCGACGACTCGTTGCTCGGGGGCGAACTCGTGGGTACGGGGTTCCTGAACCGGCCAGCCGTCTCCGTGCTCGTCGAAGAGCACCGATCGGGGCGAGAGGACCGGTCCAAGCAGATTTGGCAGCTACTTACGCTCGAGTTCTGGTACCGCCAAACCCGTCGAGCCGGAGTAGGGCTGTGACCCCGGGTCCAAGAAGGGAGCCGGACGACCGGTGAAGCAAGTGGCACAGAACTACCGCTCAGGGGAACTTGCCGTCATAGACGCGCCTGCTCCTTCGTGTGCCCCGGGCGGGGTGCTTGTGCGATCGCTCTACTCCTTGATCTCCACGGGCACAGAGTTGATGAAAGTGGGAGAGTCCAAGATGTCACTGGTCGGCAAGGCACGCGCGCGCCCCGACCAGGTGAAGAAGGTGCTCGAAAACGTACAGCAGCAGGGCGCGATTACTACATACAAAAAGGCCATGAACCGTCTCGACTCGTATTCGCCGCTGGGTTATTCGCTGGCGGGGGTCGTAGAGGAGGTGGGAAAGGGAGCTGAGGAGTTCGCTATTGGCCAACTCGTGGCTTGCGCCGGCAACGAGTTCGCCCTCCACGCCGAGATCAACTGGATACCGACCAATCTCTGCGTGGTGGTGCCCGACGGTGTTTCGCCTCAGCTGGCCGCGTTTGCCACCGTGGGTTCGATCGCGTTGCAAGGTGTTCGTCAAGGGAACGTCCAGCTCGGGGAGACCGCGTGCGTCATCGGCCTGGGCCTGGTCGGGCAGCTGGTCGTCCAGCTGCTCGTAGCCTCCGGCGTCCAAGTGGTCGGGCTCGATCCCGACCAGGACCGATGCTGGTTGGCAGAGAAGTCAGGCGCCCTGCTTTGCACGGCACCGGACGAGGACGGAACGGCCGCGGTGGAACAGGCGCTGTCCAAGGCCTCGGACGGTCTCGGTGCCGACCGCGTGTTCCTCGTCGCGGGCGGCACTTCCAACCAGCCGGTTGAGTTGGCGGCGCGCCTCGCGCGCGACCGGGCAACTGTCGTCGACATCGGCAAGTGCAAGCTGGACTTGCCCTGGAACGATTACTACGAAAAGGAACTCGACCTCCGGTTCTCCCGCTCATACGGTCCCGGCCGCTATGACCCCAGATACGAAGTCGACGGAGTCGACTACCCGGCGGGGTACGTACGATGGACGGAGCGACGCAATCTGCAGTGTTTCGTCAACGCCGTGGCCAGAAAGCAGATCGATCCCGAGCCGCTCATCGCCGGGATCTTCCCTCTTCGGGACGCGCCGAGCGTCTACGGGCAGCTCGGCACCGGCGTGGTGCAGGGTGTCGGCTTTCTCTTCGAGTATGACGTACCGAATGAGACCGATCCTCATGCTCCGAGTCACGGTCAGGCCGATGCACGCGCGGTGCCCGGTCGGCGCACGACGGAAGTGTCTTCGCGTCACACGCCGACCCGCCATGACGCTCATGAGGCAGACTCACTGAGGATCGGCTTTGTCGGCGCCGGGAACTACGCGTCGTCGATGCTGCTTCCGCACCTCGTGAAGCAACCGGAGGTCGAGCTGGCTCACGTTGCCACCCGCCGCTCGCTGTCGGCCGTCAACGCGCAGCGCAAATTCCGGTTTCAAGATGCCAGCACCGATCCGGAAGCTCTCTTCGAGGACCAATCGGTTGACGCCGTGTTCATCGTCACGCGGCACAGTGCGCATGCCGACTTGACGTGCCGCGCCCTCGAGGCGGGAAAGGCGGTCTTCGTCGAAAAGCCGCTGGCTCTGACATCCGACGAGCTTGACCGCATTCTCGCCACGGTGGACGAGACCGGGAACGACAGGGTCATGGTCGGCTTCAATCGTCGATTTGCTCCGCTCCTCGTGGAGATGCGGGCACGGTTCGGCCGATCACCCGAGCCGACGAACGCCCGCTACCTGGTCAACGCAGGACGACTCGCGTCGGACAGCTGGTATCGGGACAGCGAACTCGAGGGCTCTCGCTTCGTGGGCGAAGGGGGCCATTTCGTGGACACCATGAGCTGGTGGATCGGAAGCGATCCGGTGGAAGTCATGACGATGGCTGCCGGCGGTCCCGACGAGGTGCAGGTGAGCCTTCGCTACGGTGACGGGTCGCTCGCGACCGTCACCTACTTGACGAGTACACACCGACGCTTCCCCAAGGAGACTTTCGAAGCCTCGAGCGGTGGGCGGACAGCTCGACTCGACAATTTCAGGCGAGCCACCGTCTGGTCGGGTGCACGCGCTCGAGTCCGCCGGCACCTCGGTTCACCGGACAAGGGTCAACCCGCCGAGAT
>Ga0181523_10005317_pt1 | contig 10690 bp, 10 predicted proteins | sample PEATcosm2014_Bin_43_FD_119752 | JGI IMG/M metagenome (GOLD analysis project Ga0181523, IMG submission 119752) | Peatland microbial communities from MTU Mesocosm Facility, Houghton, MI, USA - PEATcosm2014_Bin05_30_metaG | ecosystem: Environmental > Terrestrial > Soil > Wetlands > Peat | place... | reverse complement strand
TCTTCTTCGGCATTGCAGTCCTCCTTCATGTCAAAAGACATACTTCAGGTCGGACCACTTTTCTGGGGGAGGACCACGTAGCGGCTCATGGCACTATCCGCGGCCATGTCTATCAACCGTTGGTGCAATCATGTCATGGCAACACATTCGTATCTCCCGGTTCGGCGGCCCAGAGGTCTTGGAACTGGCGGAACAGCAGACCGTCCCCGATCCCGGCCCCGGCGAGGTCCGTATCAAGGTGCTCGCCGCCGGTACCGGCTTTACCGATACCTTCATTCGGCGCGGACGCTACCCGGACTTCAAGGGCCCGCTGCCGTTCACGCCCGGCTACGACCTCGTGGGTATCGTCGAGCAGACCGGCCCCGGTGTAACCGAACCACGCAAGGGCCAGTTGGTCGCCGATCTTTGCGTCGTCGGCGGCTACGCTCAATATGCGATCCGCCCTGCGCGTTTCCTCGTTCCTGTCCCCGATGGTGTTGATCCCGCCAAAGCGGTGTGCATCCCGCTCGCCTATCTTACCGCCTTCCAGATGCTCACCCGCTGCTGCCACCTGACGCGGGGTGCCACGATCCTAGTTATTGGCGCCTCTGGCACGGTCGGCACTGCGCTGCTCGATCTGGCGCGCCACTTCGGCCTCAAGGCGATTGGCACCTGCTCGGCCGCAAATCTCCCTGTGGTCGAGGGCTTCGGCGCAACCGCGATCGACTATCGCGCCGGCGACTTCGTTGCGCTCGTGCACAGGCTTAGCGCGGGCCGCAGGGGCGGCGCTGGCGTCGATGCCGCCTTCGATGCGATCGGTGGCGCCCACTTCAAACAGTCGTTCGCCTGCCTCGCCCCCGGCGGGCTGCTGGTCGGCTATGGGTCTCAAACGATGGCAGTCGGGCGCGAAGGCTTGGGTTCTGCAGGACTCGGTTTGGCGCGGCTCAAGCTGTGGGCCGCGTTTAGCTTCCTGTTCGGCGGCCGTCGCGCACTGTGGTACAGCATCACAGACCGCCGCATAACGCACCCGGAGGAGTTCAAGGCCGACATGGCCACGCTGTTCCAGCTGTTGCGCGACGGTGCCATTCACCCTGTCGTTATTGACCGCCTGCCGCTCGCGGCCGCGAGCAAGGTCCATGCCCGCATCGACGCAGGCGGGCTCGGCGGCAAGATCGTGCTGCTGCCCTGGGCCGCGTCGTGATGTGATTTCTGCTTTGCCGACAGCCGACCGCCGCCAAAAAGGTGAACTCCTGAGAGGGTTGTTCCGTTCGGCGCGCAAGACGGCGCGCAAGCGACCCTACCCGCGACTTCGAAGAGGCGGAGGCGGCACCAGCGGGGCGCGCTGCCAGATCGTTCCACGATCGAATTGCAGCGTGAAGCCGTCAGGCGAATAGATTGCGCCTTCGTTGGCCCTCTGAACCCAAATATGACCGGGATAGTCGATCCAGGCTTTTGACGGCATTCCCACCTCGTTCACGAGGTTAAGGTCCCAGCCATTTTGCGTGATGTAGGCAAAGCCGCCCGGCGACCCGGCACACAGTGCCACACACTGCCATGGGCCGCTCAAGTTGACGCCCTGGGCGTGTGCGCTAGCCGTCACCGACGCTGCCGAAAGTGCAATAATTGCGGTCAGCATTACTTTCATGGTTGTCTCCTGCATGCCCGACAAGTCACTTTGGTTGTCGCCTGCGATAGCGTTCGACGGTCTTAGCTAATAGAGGCCGGTCACGTAGTTCTCCGCAATGAAGACATCAGCCTGCTCGACGGTCACGGAGGCCGTTTTGGTTTGTTCGACAATCATGCGACCCAGCGAAGGGAAGGACCGTTTGTCGACCCGATAGTCGTCCTGCCAAAGCCGCGAACGCTTCAACGCCTTGCCGCAGTGCAGAAAGGCTTCCCGCACTTTGACCAGAATGATCAGGCGCGGCGTCCGGCCGTTGACGGCAGAAGCGGCCAGAAGCTCTGGCTCGCGAGACAGCCGCGCCGTGCCGTTGATCCGCAGTGTCTCGTCAATGCCCGGAATGAAAAATAATAGCTCGACTTCGGCGTCGGCCACGATATTCGACATCGTATCGAGGCGGTTGTTGCCGGGGCGGTCCGGAATGGCGATGGTGTGCTCGTCGAGCACGCGGACAAAACCCGGCGCATCGCCGCGCGGGCTCACATCGGTGCCGCGGCCGGGGCGGGTCGAGCCGATGACGGCAAAGGGCGAATGAGCGAGAAAATTGCGGCAATGTGCATCGAGCCGGTCCAGTTGCTTGAGAACCGCGAGTTCCCTAGGCGGTTCGTAGAGCCCGCGCAGCGCCGCTTCCTCGCCTACCAGCGTTGAGCTTCCGACGGTATCATCCATTGCGCTCTCCGGGTTCGAAAAGCTGAAAACTAAAGAGGGTGGCAGAAGGACGCAAGCGGCGAGCCGCACATCGCTTCAGCCAATTATCTGACCGACCAGCGCGGTATAGTGATCCGCGTCGCTTCGACACGATACCCTCGCAGCCAAGGGCGTAAGTGTGCTTAAAAATGATCGCGCCGTCGCCGTCGTAATGCTCGTTGAGTGCAATCCACGTATGACCTGGCCGTCGCCCAATCATCTTTGTCGATGTAACGGTGGAACGCACAGCGCACGTACTCGTGCCACCGTCAATTCGCAGCACCTGTCGTGTATTACAATGTGCCGGCCTCGCACCGTGTCGGGGGCGTAGCGTTCGGTGAGTCTTAGTTTGTCACCAGCCACGGGTAGCAGGTTACCCCGCGGAATGCTGGGCGCCACGATCTTCTACGAAAGATCATTCGCTGCGCGAGCACACGCCTGGCGATCCGCGTCCTCTCGAACGATCAACGGGCGACACTATAGTACTCTCCGCAATTTTTTAACTCATCATTTAGGCAGTTCAGAAAACACCGGCAAAGGCCGTTCTTGGGTACGTTTAACTAATTGCTTTTGACGTACAGCTTACTACTGACAATGAGACACTTCTGGAAACCGCATGTCGTCGGTGTTGCAAGCAAGCCGCGGGGCCCATCAGGCGAACCCGCGCATGCCGCAGGCAGTTCACTCACCTTCAGCGCCAGAACCGCACCGAACACTCGTCTGATCCGATGGATCATTATCTTGGGCGTCGCACTGGTCGCAGTGATCATCGCAGCGACCGGGCTAATGCTGCTGAGTCTCCGCGACCGAGAACTGGCCGCAAGCGAGCACGAACAAACAAGCCTCACATTTGTTCTTGCCGAGCAGATCGATCGCAGCTTTCAATCGATGGAACTCATCCAGACCGCGGTGATCGAGAGAATGCAAAGACTCGGCATCGCCTCCGCGGAGGATTACGAACGGCAGATGTCCGGCCAAGACACTTATCAGCATCTGAAAGACCAGATCAGTGGATTGCCGTACGTCGACGCGTTGGTGCTGTTTGATACAGAAGGTAAACGCATCAATGTCTCCCGAACGTGGCCGACCCCGTACTATAAGAACCCTGATTTCGACTTCATTCTAGCATTCAAGTCTGACCCACATCTGACCACCTATGTAGCCGAGCCGCTCCGCAATCCGATTACTGGAACTTGGGTTCTTCATATCGCGCGTAAGTTCACCAGTCCAAACGGCGAGTACTTGGGACTAGTACTCGCAGTTGTGACGATGCAGTCCTTTGAGCAAATGTTCCAGGCCATCGTCCCAACACCGAATAGCACGATTGTACTCACCCGCCGCGACGGCACGCTGCTTGCCCGCTGGCCCCATCTAGAAACAGCCCTAGGGCGTCCCGTACCCAATCGTGAATTGTTCGAGACTTTACTGTCGCAGTCCGATCAAGCCACAGTTCGCCGTGTCGGTGTGTACGACGGCAAGGAACGGTTGGTGTCTGCTCACCGCCCATTATCCAATTGTGGTGCTGGCCACTACGGCAGTAGCTGATGTTATTGCAAACTGGCAAAAAAAGATCATCTACATCGCTAGCTCGGGCATCCTGTTAGCGTTCCTAGTCGGGGGCCTCGTTTTTCTCAGTGCGCGACAGGTCGCAAGAAGGCTGCGCAGTCAAAACCTGCAACTCGATACGGCCCTCAACAATATGGCGCAGGGCCTTGTGATGTTCGATTCGTCGGCGCGAGTTATCGTATGCAATCAGCTTTTCATGCGGATATACAATCTTTCGCCGGAGGTGGTGAAGCCGGGATGCACGTTACATAAACTCCTCGAGCACAGAAAAGAGGTCGGTTCGTTCGCCGGAGACCCTGGACAACTGTGTCGCACAATTCTCGACACTATTGCACGGGGAGAGACTGCAGCCTTGGTTCAGGAAACTAGCGATGGTCGAACGATCCAAGTTGTGAACCAGCCGACGCCCGGCGGCGGGTGGGTGAGTACGCACGAAGATGTTACCGAACGGAAGCGGGCCGAGGCGAAGATCGCGTATATGGCCCACCATGACGAATTGACCGACCTGCCCAATCGTGTACGCTTCCACGAAAAGCTCAAAGAGACGTTGTCATTGGATCGGAAAGAAAAGCGGGTCGCTGTATTTTATCTCGACCTCGATCGTTTTAAGAAAGTCAACGACACGCTCGGACACGTGGTTGGCGATCGTCTACTGAAAACCGTCGCCGAACGGCTGCGGAACTGCGTTAGGGAGGTTGATACGGTTGCCCGTCTTGGCGGCGACGAATTTGCGATAATTCAGCCTGCTATCGAACGGCTGAGGAACGCGGCCGTTCTCGCAGACCGCATACTTGATGCAGTTGCGGCACCCTACCAAATTGGTGGCCATGAAATCATCGTGAGTACAAGCATCGGGATAGCCATCGCACCCGATGACGGCACTAACATAGACCAGCTGATGAAAAACGCGGACATGGCTCTGTACGGAGCCAAAGCCGTAGAACGTGGCACATATCATTTTTTTGCAGCTGAGATGGATGCGCGCATGAAAGCGCGGGCCAATATGGAAACTGATTTGCGCAGGGCGCTTGTCAGCGGCGAGTTTGAGCTGTTCTATCAACCTCTAATTAACGTTCAACGAAATGAGGTCAGCTGCTGCGAAGCGTTACTGCGCTGGCACCATCCACAAGATGGCATGATTTCACCCGCCGAATTTATTCCGGTAGTGGAAGACATGGGCCTCATCGTTCCGCTCGGCGAATGGGTGCTAAAAAAAGCCTGTACCGATGCCGCCGAGTGGCCCGATAACATCCACGTCGCGGTCAACGTCTCAACAATTCAGTTAAAAAGGCGGAGCCTAACGCGGACGATTATCGCCGCCCTCGCGGCATCGGGCCTGCCAGCGCACCGGTTGGAGATCGAGATTACAGAAACAGCTTTTTTAGAAGACAGCAATGAAATTCGCGCCACACTGCATCAACTGCACGAGCTTGGCGTGCAGATAGTGATGGATGATTTCGGCACTGGTTACTCATCGCTGAGCTATTTGCGGAAATTCCCGTTCGACAAGATCAAGATCGATGCCTTCTTCATCCGCGAGCTATCGGACGGAGACGACGGCAGTACCATCGTAGAAGCAATCACGAAAATGGCGAACACCATGAAAATCGCGACGGTGGTTGAAGGCGTCGAAACACCGCAACAGTTGGCGAAAGTGCAAGAATGGGGCTGCACCGAAATGCAGGGATATCTATTTAGCCGACCTAAACCCGTCGAGGAGATATTGCCAATGTTCGCACCACGCGCTGAAAGGACAATAGCCGCGGCGTCCGCGGCTTGATCGACTTGAGGGGCGACTATTACTCGCCAGATCCTTCACAAATAACCCGGTATCGGCAGGGCACAGGGCATGTGCTCGTGCCACCGTCAAAACCTAACAGATATTAACGCGACCTAAAATCGGGTCCCATCTGCGCGACCCACTCTTGTTCGCGCGCGACCCACCCCGCCTGTCCAGCATCCCCAGGGGGGTCCATCAGCCTGGCATCACGCGGCAAAATTTAGAGACCTGCTCGACGCGGCTTTGGCATGCGGCCGTTCGCAAACACGGTCGCGCTGTAGCAGCGAGGCCGTGTTGTGAGACGTGATCTTTATGCAGAGGTATCGAGGCGCATAGTTGTGGAGTTGGAGAGCGGGGCAGCGCCATGGATTAAGCCATGGTCAGCAACGGCCGGCGCAAATACGCTGTGCAACGCCGTGACCAGTAGGCCCTACTCGGGATGCAACGTCGTGCTGTTGTGGATGACGGCGAATGTCGGCTATCGGACACCGCGCTATCTCACTTTCAAGCAGGCGTTGGAGTTGGGCGGCAACGTGCGCAAAGGCGAGCACGGCACCTCGCCGACCGGGACGGCGAGGAAGGCGAAACGCGCATCGTTCCCATGATGCGGGAATACACCATATTCAACGTCGATCAGTGTGAGGGCTTGCCCGACCGCGTTCTGACGTTGAGCGAAGTGAAGGTGCGCAATCCCGACGGGCGCGACCTAACGATTGATAGCTTCCTGGCGTGCAGCGGTGCCAGCATCCGGCAAGGGTTCGGTGAAGCCTATTATCGGCCCGGGGATGACTTCATCAGCCTGCCGCGCTTTGAAGCCTTCAAGAGCGCCGCGCATTTCTACGGGACCGCTTTTCACGAGCTAGGACACTGGACGGGGCACAAGTCGCGCCTTGATCGTGACCTGCGCCACCGCTTTGGCGAACGCGCGTATGCGGCAGAGGAATTGGTCGCCGAACTATGCGGGGCATTCTTGTGCGCCGAGTTCTCGATCGACGGCGATCTACGGCACGCCGGTTATATCCAAACCTGGATTGGCCTCTTGAAGGCCGACAGCCGCGCGTTCTTCACCGCATGCAACAAGGCGCAAGCCGCCGCCGACTATCTTCGCGGCTTGGCCCTTGCCCAGCCCGCGGAGATTGCGGCGTAAGGCCCTCAGCGGCGCGCTAGATCGGTCGCAATCCTGTCATCCCGCAACCATAGTGGGGCCATGACCCCTCGGTGATATGGCGCGGTTTGTGCAGTTGCCTATCTATCCTACCGTCAAGGAGGCTTCTGTGGCTCGGGCGGTGATGTTCGACCCAAGACGACGCACAGCCTACGAACCGCTGTACGACATTGACCCACAGACCGGCGCCAGCGTCGAAATTTTCTACGCTGACCGCGTGCTCGCCACGTCCTTCGGCTTGCATGGCGACGGATGGTTCTGGTGGGCCTGCCAGCCCGGCTGTCTGCCAGATGGTCTGCCGACTGGCCCCTTTGCTACCAGCTATGGCGCCTATCGCGATGCGTTGGATGGCGGGAAACGACTGCTCGTATAATGCGTCTTGTACGAGCAGTTCATGATTGTTAGGAGCCAAACAATGGCCAAAACGCCTCTGCAGCTGGTCACGCCAGCCACCAAAAAACGAGCAGTTGGCCCGTTGCCTCCGCAGCCGAGAGCACCTCATCGAGGCCGAGGTCGGAAAGCTAATCGAAGCCGCGAAGGACAATCGGTATGGCCACCGGGACGCCACCATGATCCTCGTGGCCTACCGGCATGGGCTGCGGGCATCGGAGGTCTGCGACCTGCGATGGGAGCAAATCGACTGGAACTCTGCAGCGCTTCATGTCCGCCGGGTCAAGAACGGCAAGCCGAGCACTCATCCCATACGCGGCGACGAGCTCCGGGCGTTGCGCGGGCTCCAGCGGGAAGCGCCGAGGTCACCGTTCATTTTCGTGAGCGAGCGCGGTGGACCATTTACGACGGATAGCTTCAACTGGATGATCAAGCGGGTAGGACAGAAAACAAGCATTCCGTTCCAAGTGCATTCGCATATGCTGCGCCACGCCGCCGGCTATAAACTGGCAGGCGACGGTCACGACACCCGATCAATCCAGGACTATCTTGGGCACAAGAACATCCAGCACACGGTTCGATACACGGAACTATCGCCAACGCGGTTCAAGGATTTCTGGCGGAATTGATCGGCGCAAGCCCCGTGAGTTTCAGCTTGGCTGGATCAAGCGGAATGTCCGCTTTGATCGGAAGCAGACATCGGTCTGCTGGCAAAGCCGTCGTAATGGGCCATTCAGGTTTTCGAGTGAGCGCAAGCGACTTTCCGCTTGTCCCCCGATTCCGGACATGCCGCTGCACCGCACTAACTGATGCGGTGGCAAGGTCGTGTTACTGCAGAAAAAACGGCAAGCTACGACGTTACCGACCACGGTGCTATAGTCGTGGCGTGCTCCACCGCGCATCGAGGACGCGCGGGTCTCCTAAAAAGAATCCAGCATCCGCCGTGATCGTAGGCAGGCACGACGGTTTTCAGCATGCCAACCTCGCCCCGCCAACACGGCGTTCCGTGAATATTCGACCGCTCCTCAATCCCAACCCAACTTGCGATTTATCAAAGCCGTGCTGTAAAATTTGCCGCATCGTTACCAAGCGGCCTTGGCCAAACGATTCAAGGTTCCGGCCTTTCCTGCGTTTGTTGCAGCGACAAATCAGAACTGCCGGTGAATTCAAGTGTTTGAATTTAAACGCTAGTTCGGGGCTGAACGGAGCAAGCTCTTAATTACGCGCAAAGGACCTGCTACCGGCGCACGAGCATTCGCGCGACGCCGCTGCATAGAAATAGCAATCGAATGTCACGCACACTTCGGCAATGAACTGTGTTCGACAACTAAGGGAGAGAAGCATGACATCGGGCATCCATAAGTTCAGTCTCGGTATCGTTATCGCCAGCGCCGCGTTTGCCGCACAGCCGGCCACCGCCCAGCAAGCGGAACCCTTTAAGCTCGGCATCGTCACGTTCCTATCCGGTGCGGCGGCAGGTCCGTTCGGCGTGCCGGCGCGCAACGCGGCCGAGCTGGCGGTCGAGACGCTCAATGCCGGCAAGATGCCGGCGCCCTATGACAAGAAAGGTATAAACGGTCAGCCAATCGAGTTGGTAATCGTGGATGAAGCCGGCGGCACCACCAAACAGGTGACCGAATACCGGAACCTCGTTCAGCGCGCCAATGTCGATGCAATTATCGGCTACATCTCGTCCGGCGACTGTCTCGCCATCGCCCCGGTTGCTGACGAGCTGAAGAAGCTCACCATCTTTTTCGATTGCGGCACGCCGCGCATATTCGAGGATGCGAGCTACAAGTATTTGTTTCGCACCGGCGCGCACGCCACGATGGATAACGTCGCGGCCGCACGTTATCTGCTTGCGTACAACAAGAACATAGAGACTATCGCCGGAATCAACCAAAACTACTCATGGGGAACCGATTCCTGGAACGATTTCAAGGCGTCGATGCAGGCGCTCAAGCCGGGCATCAAGATCGCGACCGAGCAGTTTCCCAAGCTGCTCGCCGGGCAATACGGAGCAGAAATCTCAGCTCTTCTCGTCGAGAAGCCTGACGTCATCCATTCAAGTTTCTGGGGCGGCGACCTGGAGGCGTTCGTCCTGCAGGGCAAGGCGCGCGGCGTGTTCGAGGGCCGCATCGTCGTGCTGACAGCAGGCGAGCCGGCCATGTTCCGTATGGCTGCGCAAATCCCCAACGGAACGGTGATCGGCGCGCGTGGTCCGCACGGCTTATTCGCTTCGGATAATGCATTGAACACTTGGCTGCGTGCGGCCTATTCGGAGCGTTACGGCACGCCGGCGGTATATCCTTCGTACAAGATGCTGCAGGCCATTCTCGGCTTGAAAGCGGCGGTGGAGAAGGGTGCTGCGGGCAAGCCCGAGAAGCCGACGACGGAGGTCGTGATTTCCGCGTTTGAGGGGCTCTCATTCGAGACGCCGAGCGGCCGGGTAGACATGATGCTCGGTAAAGGCCACCAGGCGATGCAAGGCACCGCGTACGGAACGTTCAAGTTCGACGCTGCCAAGGGCCCACAATTGGTCGACGTCGTGCATTATCCTGCTGAATGCGTAAACCCGCCGGAAGGCAGCAAGAGCGAGGAATGGATCAAGGGCGGCTTCAAAGGCGCCAAGTGTTGACGACATGACGAACATCGGCCCGGGCGCGCTCACGCCCGGGCGGAGCGGGCGATGCAGAAGTTCTATGTAATTCTCGTCGACGGCACGATCTATTTCTCGTGGCTCTTCATTGTGTCGATGGGGCTGACACTGATTTACGGCGTGATGAAAATTCTCAACATCGCGCACGGAAGTTTCTATGCGCTTGGTGCCTACACGGCGGCCTACGCCGTAGGCGTTTATTTCGCCGGACGGTACCCGCCGGTCGGCAGCTTCCTGGTGCTCATTGTGGCCGGGATCGCTGTCGGCGGCATCGTCGGGTTTCTGGTCGAGCGCGGTCTGCTGCGACCCATGTACGGGCGCGACGAGATCGTTCTGGTGCTCGTCACTTATGCCGCGTTTCTGGTGTTCGAGGACCTGATCAAGCTCATTTGGGGTGTCGATCCCTATTTCGCGTATCAGCCTTATGAGCTGCTCGGCCGCGTATCGATCGGGGGGATCGCCTTCGCCGTTTACGATATCGGCTTGTTCGCACTCGCAGTCGTCATCGGCATTGCGGCATGGTGGGCGCTGGAGCGCACGCGATCGGGAAAGCTCCTGCGTGCGGTGATCCATGACCGTGAGATCTCCACGGCCATGGGTATCAACGTGGCGCGCATGTTCACCGCGACTTTCGTTATTGGGGCGATGCTTGGCGCGCTCGGGGGAGCAATCACGGCGCCGGCGATCTCGGTGGTGCCCGGTATCGGCGTCGACGTGATTGTGCTTGCGTTCGCTGTGAGCATCATCGGTGGACTGGGTAGCGTGGCAGGTGCCGCCGTCGGC
>Ga0181523_10005314_pt1 | contig 10691 bp, 9 predicted proteins | sample PEATcosm2014_Bin_43_FD_119752 | JGI IMG/M metagenome (GOLD analysis project Ga0181523, IMG submission 119752) | Peatland microbial communities from MTU Mesocosm Facility, Houghton, MI, USA - PEATcosm2014_Bin05_30_metaG | ecosystem: Environmental > Terrestrial > Soil > Wetlands > Peat | place... | reverse complement strand
GCTTCATCCTTCGGCGGCGGCACCCAGCAGGCGCGCAACGCAGCGAACATTTCTCGGATCGTGTCGAGGGTCTGCTCCTCGCGCGGCTTCTCAGCATCGCCCGCCGGCGCATCCGCCGGCTCGCGGCCGTCGGTCGAGACGATGGTGAGCTGCAGATCTTCGCCGAACGGCGGCAGAAATTGCGGGAAGCACGGGCCGCGGTCAAGCACGCTGCAAAACGAGGGATGGCAGGGGAGCCCGCTTAGCACGCTGCATGGAGCGCGGGCGGGAGGGATTTCGACCTGCGCCCGCGCCTGGCTTGCGGCCGCCAGTGCAGCGAAAACGATAAGCGCGCAGATCGGGCGCATGCGGTCTCGCTACTTCACGTCGGCAGCCACCTGCATATGGACAATACGATCGGGGCTGGCCGGCGGTTCCCCGCGCTTGAGCTTGTCCACCACCTCCATGCCGCGCACGACCTCGCCGACCACAGTGTATTGGCCGTTGAGGAACGAGCCATCGGCGAACATGATGAAAAACTGGCTGTTTGCCGAATTGGGATTGTTGGTGCGGGCCATGCCCACGGTTCCGCGCTTGAACGGCACGTTCGAGAACTCGGCCTTCAAGTCGGGATGTTTGGAGCCGCCGGTGCCGTCGCCATGCCCGCCGTCGCCGGTCTGCGCCATGAAGCCGTCGATCACGCGGTGGAACGGCACGTTGTCGTAGAAGTGCTCGCGCGCGAGCAGCTTCAACCGCTCGGCGTGATTCGGCGCGATGTCGTTGCGCAGCTTGATGATGATTCGGCCCTGCGCGGTGTCGAGGTAGAGCGTGTTCTGCGCGTCGAGGCCGGGCGGCAGCGTTTCAGCGAGGACTGGAGCGGCACACATGATAGCGAACAGTACGGCAAGGATGCGGGTCATGTCATCTCCCGGATGAACGCGCGTTACGCCGTGGCAAATTTACGCTTCAGCCGCGCCGCAACCGGCGCGGGTACGAAGGCCGAAACGTCGCCGCCCATGCTGGCTATCTGGCGCACCAACGTGGCGGTGATCGGGCGCACGGCAGGCGAAGCCGGCAGGAACACGGTCTGCACCTCGGGCGCCATGGCGGCATTCATGCCGGCCATCTGCATCTCGTAATCGAAATCGGCGGCATCGCGCAGGCCGCGGATCAGCATTGTCGCTCCGGCGCGCCGCGCCGCCGAGACGACGAGGTCGGCGAAGGTGGTGCAGGCGATTTCGCAACCGGCCTTGCGCGCCACCGGGCCGCAAATCTCCTCCAGCATGGCGATCCGTTCTTCGGCGGTGAATAGCGGCGCTTTGCCGGGGTGAATGCCGACGGCGAGGACCAGCCGGTCGGCCAGGCGCACGGCGCTGGCGACGACGTCGAGGTGCCCGTTGGTGATGGGATCGAATGATCCGGCAAACAGCGCGGTCCGTGGCATTGCGGCGGTCTAGCCCGCGCTCCAAGCGACCGCAAGCCAAGTTGGCCGAGAGCCACAGGAGAATGGCGGGACGTGGGGTTCTCGCCGATGGGGGTATGCAAATGCTTCGACGAGAAACATTTTCTTTAAATATTTCAAAGCTTTGCCAAAAGCAGCGGAATTGTGATGCCCATCAATGTCGGAATCGACGGCCTGCGCGAAATTCTAATCAGTCAACACGCGACCCAACGCAAAACCAAGCCGTCAGGCACCAGGGCGCGAAACGAGACAACAGGGGACCGGTGTCATGCTCAAGACAGTTTCCGCCATTGCCGCGGCTGCCTTCGTAGCGGCTGCTTTTGTGACGTTCCCCAGCCTGTCCCCGCAAGTCGAAGCACGTTCGGTGGTTCAGGGCGCGAAGGCCGACCGGGCCGACACGCGACCGCTCGCCAATGAGTGCTCACGGCGCGGATGGCCATATTTCGAAGCCGCCTGCCTGCGCGATGCACGAAATGCATATGGCGAGGCTCGCCCTGTGCGCTTCGTCTCGTCGGACCGCTTGATGGCGACGCAAGGAACGCCGGTTCGCTAAACGGCGCCGGCGGCTTCTCCGGCACAGAGCGCTTCGCCGCCTAGGTTTTCGCCGGGATCGCCTGTTGCCACACGCGCGGCAGCACGGCTCGGGTCAGGCCATGGCGTTGCGGCGTCCGCAACCGGTTCCGCATCCGCGGCCATCGCGGCGACACATGTGCGCAACTCGGCGATCAGTTCGCCGCTATTGGGAAGGTGCGGCGCTTCGGAGTCCAGGATCTGCATGAAGCCGCGCGCTTTCAGCGCCAGCAGATCGGCCTCGGTGAGAACCCCCGGTCCGACCGAATCGCAGACGATGTCGACCAGCCGGTCCAGCGCATGCAGCCGGCCCAACAGGTAGTCGTTCTCGCGAAACGCCCGCGATAGGAACGCGGCGGAATGCTCGAACGCGACTCCCTTGAGTTTTTGCGCCCGCTCGCAGTTCCTCAGCGCGCGGGCATCGTGGACGCTGATCCGGTCGATCAGCAGCTCGTTGAACTCGCCGATCTCGCGCCAGGTCATGACCGGGAAGGTCAGCACGTCCCAGAATGGGAAGCCGAGATAATTGATCAGGACTTCCCGGCTCGCCTCCCGCGGCCAGCCCTCGCGGAATGCCTCCGCCAACAGCCCGTCGATGTCGCGGGTGCTCGCGTCGAGATCGGTGGTCGATGCCAATCGCTCGATCAGGTGATCGATCTTGGTGACGTGTCGCGCGGCAATCGAACGGACGTATTGGGCGATGTCCCTGATTTCGTCCGCCGAAGGCGCCTGTGGGAATATGGCAGCGACGAGATCCCGAATGTCGCGGTCGCACTCGGTGAGCGCCTCGCGTCGATGCAACCCGTCGAGGCTGTCGTAGAATTTGCGCTTGAGCCGATCGACCAGACTCGCGTCGATGCCCTTGAGCGGGGTGGCATCGAGCATCTCATAGAGCCGGTTCTGCCCCTCGATCAGGAAATGCAGCCGGCGTTTGCGATAGTCGATGTCGAAGTTGAGCAGCAGGTTGATCCAGCGCGGCGCCGCCTCCAGACCCTGCGCCGCGCCGGTGCGGAACGACTCGGTCTGCTGATCCAGCAGTTCGGCCTGGGCGGCCCAGGCGTCAACGACGTCCGCGATCACCCGCGCAAATGGCGAGCCCGGCTGCACGCCGCGCACGGTCATGATCAGCTGGCTGATGAAGGCGCGCGCCGACGCGAGCTTCAAGCCGACATAGCCCTCATAGGCGAAACCGCCGTCGCGCGCGGCGCGGACATTGGCCTGCTCGCGCCATTCGCGAATTTGCGCCTGGCCGATCCCGTCATGGGAACCGATCATCACGTTCTCGACTAAACGGCTGACCTGCGGACGCGCCCGCTCGACGATGCCCTTGAGCCGGCGGGCGCGCTCGTTGAAGCTGTTGACCCAGCTGAGTTCGTCGGTCACCGGCTCGGTGCGCGGAATGTCCGACAGCGCGCCCTTCAGTGTGGCGAAGAAGCCGGGCGCCTGATCGCGCGGCCGCGCGGCCCCCGACCTCGGATCGGGGTCGATGTAGACGATCCGCCTGTCCACCTCGCGATAGGCCGGCCGCCCCGGGATGGCCCTGATCGCTTCGCGGAACGGGCGATTGTTCAGAACGCTGCCGTCAATGAACGGCGCCGATGTGGGATCGAGATCAGCCTCCAGATAGTTCGCGAAATTGCGGCGGATGAAATCGTCGCGGCGCGGCCATGCCGCGCCTCTTTCGCGCACCAGCTCGTCCATCTCCACGATCCGCGCCGGCGGAAACGCGCCCGGGATCGACGAAGTTGCCCGCGCGGCGAAGGCAAGCGCCGGCGCGTTGGCGAGATCGAAGTCGCTTTCGACCTCCCCGTTGGCGCGGCGCCGGTACTTGAAATGAAACAGATGCCGATGCACGCGCTCATGGATGATCGCAGGATCATGAATGTGCACGAGCTGCTGACTGCCGTAATAGTCGGTGACGGTGACGAACAGATCGAGCCCATGCCCCGACGGCAACAAGGACGCTTCGGGGCTCTTCGGACGGCCCATGGCGGTGACGGCGTCGTACATCAGGCCGGCCATGCGCAGGCCGTCGAGCGGCGGCTTGAACCAGCGCGAGCGTACGAACATCGACAGCTTGGCGCGCACCTCGGCATCGCGGGCAAACTCGAGACGCGACGCGCCGACCGCCCAGATCAGCGGGCGCAGGAACCATTTGCTCCATCCGCGCGCCCGTGCCTCGGGAGCAAGGAGCTCGCTGACGTCGGCATGGTCGAGCCACAGGTCGCGCAATCGCACCGTCGGCAGATCGTGGCTTAGCGCGCGCGCGAGCATCGTGCCGTTGATGCCGCCCGCCGACGCTCCGGCGATGATGTCGACGATCACCCGCAGCTCGACCTTGCGGCCGAGCTCGCGCAGCAATTCGAAATAGACTGCTTCGCTGTCGTGTTCCGGGTCGTTACCGTCGACAAAATCGGCGAAGGAGGCGTTCGACCGCTTGGACCGGTCGGTGATCTTGTGCAGCGTGCTCGAGGCGCGAACGAGCTTGAGGACTTCCTTGGTGATGCCATGCATGTAGATGGCGAGCGAAACGCCGCCAAAGCACACCAGCGCGAACCGAAGCTCTTTCTCCTTCACGGCCGTGTCCTACCCCTCGCCCCCAAGGCGACCACCATGCACCCCAAGGTGTTTAAGCGCGGTTGCCGATTTCTTGGGAATCCGTTACGAACAGCCTCCCTCGGACGGTTCGGCCAGTACGCTATCCCGCATTGCGAAATGGGCGCATCGGCCATTTTCACCCTCGGAGAATCCTGTGAAAGTCGCTGTTTGCGCGGAGAGCGAGGGTGGCGAATTGCGGGTATCCGCGACGCCGGACACGGTAAAGCGAATGGTGGCGCTCGGGGCCGAGGTCGCGGTTGAGCCGGGAGCCGGGGTCGAATCGGGCATTTTGGATGCGGACTACGCGGCGGCGGGGGCGAGCCTCGCCGCGGATGCGGCCGCGGGTGCCGACGTGGTGCTCAAGGTCCGTCGGCCTTCGGCGGCGGAGGTCGCCCGGTACAAGAAGGGCGCTTTGGTCTTCGCGGTGATGGACCCCTATGGCCACGAGGCGGCGCTCACGGCGATGGCCGAAGCCGGCGTCGTGGCCTTCGCGATGGAGCTGATGCCCCGCATCACGCGGGCGCAGACGATGGACGTGCTCTCCTCCCAGGCCAACCTTGCCGGCTATCGGGCGGTGATCGAGGCGGCGGAGGAATTCGGCCGCGCCTTTCCGATGATGATGACCGCGGCCGGGACGGTTCCGGCGGCCAAGGTGTTCGTCATGGGCGCGGGCGTTGCCGGCTTACAGGCGATCGCAACGGCAAGGCGGCTCGGCGCGATCGTGACCGCGACCGATGTGCGGCCGGCGGCCAAGGAGCAGGTGGCGAGCCTCGGCGCCAAGTTCATCGCGGTCGAGGATGAGGAGTTCAAGCAGGCGGAGACCGCCGCGGGCTACGCCAAGGAGATGTCGAAGGATTATCAAGCGAAACAGGCGGCCCTGGTAGCGGACCACGTTAAGAAGCAGGACATCGTCATCACCACCGCGCTCATCCCCGGCCGGCCTGCCCCGCGGCTCATTTCCCGGGCGATGGTCGCATCGATGAAGCCCGGCTCGGTAATCGTGGATCTCGCAGTCGAGCGCGGCGGCAATGTCGAGGGAGTGAAAGCCGACGAGGTCGCGACGGTCGATGGCGTCAAGATCGTCGGCTACGTCAACATGGCGGGCCGGCTGGCCGCTTCCGCCTCCGCGCTCTACGCGAAGAACCTTTTCGCGCTGCTCGAAATCCTGGTCGACAAGAAGGCGAAGGCGCTGGCGGTGAAATGGGATGACGACATCGTCAAGGCCACGGTACTCACGCGCGACGGCGCGGTCGTGCATCCAAGCTTTGCTCCGAAGAGCGCGGCCTGAGGCCGCAGGAGACCGTTCATGGTGACGCTCTCGATCCTCGCTCAGCTCGATATCATTGCGACCGCGCGCGGCCCGCTGCATGAGGTCGGCGGCGCGGTCGATCCGTTCGTCTTCCGGCTGTCGATCTTCGCGCTGGCGGTGTTCGTCGGCTATTACGTGGTTTGGTCGGTGACGCCGGCGCTGCACACGCCGCTGATGTCGGTGACCAATGCGATCTCCTCGGTGATCGTGGTTGGCGCGCTGCTCGCGGTTGGGGTGGCGCTCGTTGCCAATGATGAGGGGCCGATCTGGGCGCGAGCGCTCGGCTTCGTCGCCCTCGTCTTCGCTTCCGTCAACATCTTCGGCGGCTTCCTGGTGACCCAGCGCATGCTCGGCATGTACCAGAAGAAAAAGAAGTAGCGCCGATGAACGCCAACCTGGTCGCGCTCCTCTATTTGGTCGCCGGCGTCCTGTTCATCCTGGCATTGCGCGGGCTGTCCAGTCCGGAGACGAGCCGGCAGGGCAACCGGTTCGGGATGATCGGCATGGCGATCGCGATAGCGACGACGCTTGCCTCGCATCCGCCGGAAGACGAAATCGCCTGGGGCCTCGTGGTAGCCGGCATGGCGCTCGGCGGCGGCGTCGGCGCCTTCATCGCGCGGCGAGTGCCGATGACGTCAATGCCGCAGCTCGTTGCCGCCTTTCACTCGCTGGTCGGCGTGGCGGCGGTGCTGGTGGCGGCGGGGGCACTCTATTCGCCGGCCGCGTTCGGCATCGGCACCGTCGGCAATATCCACGCGCAAAGCCTGATCGAGATGTCGCTCGGCGTCGCCATCGGCGCCATCACCTTCACCGGCTCGGTCATCGCCTTCCTCAAGCTCGATGGACGCATGAGCGGCGCGCCGATCATGCTGCCGGGGCGGCATGCGATCAACATCGCGCTCACGGTCGCGATCGTTGCGCTGATCGTCTGGTTCGTACGCAGCGAGCAGTATCCGGCGTTCTGGCTGCTGGCGTTCTCGTCGTTTCTGCTTGGCGTGCTGATCATCATTCCGATCGGCGGCGCCGACATGCCGGTCGTGATCTCGATGCTCAACTCCTACTCCGGTTGGGCGGCGGCCGGCATCGGCTTCACGCTGGGAAACTCCGCGCTGATCATCACTGGCGCACTGGTTGGCTCTTCCGGCGCGATCCTCTCCTACATCATGTGCAAGGGCATGAACCGCTCGTTCATTTCGGTGATCCTCGGCGGTTTCGGCGGCGAGGTGGCGGGCCCGCAGGGCGCCGCGGAACAGCGGCCGGTCAAGCAGGGCTCGGCTGACGACGCCGCGTTCATCCTCAAGAATGCGGCGAAGGTGATCATCGTGCCCGGCTACGGCATGGCGGTGGCGCAGGCCCAGCACGCGTTGCGCGAGATGGCCGACAAGCTCAAGGCCGAAGGCGTGGAGGTGAAATACGCGATCCACCCGGTGGCCGGCCGCATGCCCGGCCACATGAACGTGCTGCTCGCGGAGGCGAACGTTCCCTATGACGAGGTGTTCGAGCTCGAGGACATAAATTCGGAATTCGCCCAGACCGACGTCGCCTTTGTTATTGGCGCAAACGACGTGACCAATCCGGCAGCGAAGGAGGATTCAACTTCGCCGATCTTCGGCATGCCGGTGCTGGAAGTGTGGAAGGCGAATACGGTCATGTTCATCAAGCGCTCGCTCTCTTCCGGCTATGCCGGCATCGACAACACCCTGTTCTACCGCGATAACACCATGATGCTGTTCGGCGACGCCAAGAAGATGACCGAACAGATCGTCAAGGCGCTGTGAGTTCAAGAGTACGCGTATGATCGTCCTGATCGACAATTACGACAGCTTCGCCTTCAACCTGGTACATTATCTCGGCGAACTCGGGGCGCCGGTGCGCGTCCATCGCAACGACAAGATCACCAGCGCAGCGGTCGTTGCCGCCGATCCCGATGCGATCGTGCTCTCGCCCGGCCCGTGCACGCCGAACGAGGCCGGCATCTGTCTCGATCTGATCGCCGCGGTCGCCGGCAAAATCCCGATCCTCGGCGTCTGCCTCGGCCACCAGGCGATCGGCCAGGTCTTCGGCGGCAAGGTCGTGCGCGCTCCGGCGCCGGTACACGGCAAGCTCTCGCAGATCCGCCACCGCGGCGCCGGCATCTTTCGCGGTATCAATGCGCCGTTCCAGGCGACGCGCTATCACTCGCTCGTCGTCGAGCGGCAAACCCTGCCGAACGAACTCACCGTGACCGCCGACACTGATGACGGCCTGATCATGGGGCTCGCGCATACGCGCCTGCCGGTGCACGGCGTGCAATTCCATCCCGAGAGCATCGCCTCCGAGCATGGTCACCTGATGCTGCAGAACTTTCTCGACATCGCCGATGCCTGGAATGCGTCGAAGGGACGCCGCGACGCAGCGCCGAGGCGAACCAGGGCCTCCCGGGCGGAGCGCAGCACAGCGCACGCCGCCGCGTCTTGATCCGTGTCGATCATTGACAAGAGCGGCCCCCTCGCCACACTGGCCGCCGCGAGACGAACGGCGAATTGCGAGCCATCCCAGTGACCGACGAATTCAGGGCGCTCATCGGCAAAGTCGCGACCGGCGCCACGCTCACGCGCGAGGAAGCGGCCGGCGCGTTCGAGCGGATGATGTCGGGCGAGGCGACGCCTTCGCAGATGGGCGCGCTGCTAATGGCGCTGCGCGTACGCGGCGAGACGGTTGACGAGATTACCGGCGCGGTCAGCGCCATGCGCGCCAAGATGCTGCGCGTCAACGCGCCGCCCGACGCGATCGACGTCGTCGGCACTGGCGGCGATGCCTCGGGCTCATTCAACATCTCCACCTGCGCCGCCCTCATCGTCGCCGGCGGCGGCGTTCCCGTCGCCAAGCACGGCAACCGGGCGCTCTCTTCGCGCTCCGGAGCGGCCGACGTGCTCACCGCGCTCGGCGTCAAGATCGATCTTGCCCCGGAGGTGATCAGCCGCTGCATCCGCGAGGCCGGGATCGGTTTCATGTTCGCGCCGGCGCACCATCCGGCGATGAAGAACGTCGCGGCGACGCGCGTCGAGCTCGGCACACGCACGATCTTCAATCTACTCGGTCCGCTTTCCAATCCGGCGGGCGTGCGGCGGCAGATGATCGGCGTGTTCTCGAGGCAATGGACGCAGCCCTTGGCGCAGGTTCTGAAAAATCTCGGCGCCGAGCGGATCTGGGTGGTGCACGGCTCCGACGGGCTCGACGAGATCACCACCGCCGGGCCGACCAGCGTTTCTGCGCTCGAAAACGGTACCGTGACCAATTTCGAGATTTCGCCCGAGGAGGTCGGCCTGCCCAAGGTCAAGCCGGAATCCTTGCGCGGCGGCGACGCGGCGGCGAACGCCGAAGCCCTGCGCGGCGTTCTCGGCGGCGAGAAATCCGCCTTTCGCGACGTGGCGCTGTTTAATGCCGCGGCCGCATTCGCTGTTGCCGGCAAGGCCAAGACCGTCAAGGACGGGGTTGCGCTCGCCGCGCAGTCGGTCGATTCCGGCGAGGCCGCCAAGCGACTCGAGCGCCTGATCATGGTTTCCAATGGCTGACATTCTCGCCACCATCGCCGCCTACAAGCGCGAAGAAATCGCCACCGCCAAACGGCAGCGTTCCCTCGCCGCGCTCGAAGGCGACGCCAAAGCCGCGAGTGCGCCGCGCGGCTTCCTAGCCGCAATCGAGCGGCGGCGGGCGGTGGGCGACTACGCGCTCATCGCCGAGATTAAAAAGGCCAGTCCGTCGAAGGGACTGATCCGGGCCGACTTTGATCCCGCGTCGCTCGCCGCTGCCTATCAGGAAGGCGGCGCCGCCTGCCTTTCGGTGTTGACCGATGCGCCCTCCTTCAAAGGCAACATCGATCACCTGCGCGAGGTGCGCGCAGCGTGCGCGTTGCCGGTGCTGCGCAAGGATTTCATGTACGACCCCTACCAGGTGGTGGAGAGCCGCGCCGCCGGCGCCGATTGCATCCTCATCATCATGGCCGCGGTCGATGACGGGTGCGCGGCGGAGCTGGAGACTACGGCGTTTGCGTTCGGCATGGATGTGCTCGCCGAGGTCCACGATGAGCAGGAACTGGCGCGCGCCTTGCGCCTGAAATCCCGGCTCATCGGCATCAACAACCGCGACCTGAAGACTTTCGAGACGACGCTCGCGACCTGCGAAAGGCTGGCCCGTTTGATCCCACCCGGACGGGTCGTCGTCGGCGAGAGCGGCATCTTCACGCCCGACGATCTGGCGCGGCTCGCCGAAGCCGGCATCTCGACCTTCCTGGTCGGCGAAAGCCTGATGCGCCAGGGTGACGTCGCCGCGGCAACGCGCGCGCTCCTCGCGCGCAAGCCAGCGCTCGCTCCCGCCCGGTGAATGCCGTGGCGCGGCGGGCCAAACTCACCCATCTCGGCGCCCGGGGCGAAGCGCTTATGGTGGATGTTTCGGCCAAGGCCGCGACCATACGCGAAGCGCGCGCTGAGGGGCGCGTGCTGATGCGAGCCTCGACGCTAGATATCGTGCGCAAGGGCGACGCGAAAAAGGGCGATGTCCTTGGCACCGCCCGCATCGCCGGCATCATGGCGGCCAAGCGCACGCACGAACTGATCCCGCTCTGCCATCCGCTTGCGATTTCGCAAGTCGAGGTGGACATCAAGCCCAACTCCAAGCTGCCCGGCATCGAGGTGGAGGCGCGAGTGAAAGTCGCCGGACCGACCGGGGTCGAGATGGAGGCACTGACCGCGGTCGCGGTCGCCTGCCTGACCATCTACGACATGGTGAAAGCGC
>Ga0181523_10005312_pt1 | contig 10696 bp, 11 predicted proteins | sample PEATcosm2014_Bin_43_FD_119752 | JGI IMG/M metagenome (GOLD analysis project Ga0181523, IMG submission 119752) | Peatland microbial communities from MTU Mesocosm Facility, Houghton, MI, USA - PEATcosm2014_Bin05_30_metaG | ecosystem: Environmental > Terrestrial > Soil > Wetlands > Peat | place... | reverse complement strand
GCTTGTCGGCCGGGTCGACCAGCACCTCGGCATCGGTGCAGCCGTGCTCCTTGCGCAGCCCGTCCACGCTCTCGTACGCCGAGTGCCAAGCGGCATAGTCCTCGACCTCGTGCCTCACCAGCAATGTTGCCTGTGCCATGTGTCTACCTCTCTCTCGAGGGCCCACTCACTTGAGGCCCATTAGCTTGATATCAAGCTACTCCTGACTACGGAGATGTCAAGGGGGAATTTCGGAATCGACGGCACGCAGCCCGAGTAGTGCCCCCCTGCCGGCTACGCGTCGCAGAATCTCGGGCTGAAATTGCGGCTCGCTAACGATCGCGAGCACCTGGGTCGTCCTCACCGCACCCGCGAGTGACCGCCTGAGTGGAGCGCACAAATCTGGCCAATCACCACTCTGAGCTGCGGTGTCACGCCCCGAAGCCAGTGTTTCTTACCCCGCTCACGAGACATGGGGTAACTGATTGCTGAGGAACCTCAGGACCGATGGGATGGCAGTGGAGGATGGCCCACGGCTCCGTGGTAGTTGCATATCGCTCGAATCAATTCCTCATCACACTCGGTACCGCCGCTCGCGAACCTCGCATGCGCCCGGAACAACACCTCGGATGCATGCCCCACTTGGATATGGCACTGTCAAAGTGGGACGCCTCTATGGGAACGTTGGAGTTGAACGTGGACGTACGCCGTTACCTCCGTCACGATCTGGCAGCCGTCGGCAAGATCTTCGGCACCTCCGAGAGGCGTTTCAACGGACCCGGTGCCCGCGAATGTTCACCGACCCAGAACGGCCCGATGCGGGCATCCATCTCGCTCGGCCGGTGAACATTTGAGTGCATCCTTGGCTATTCCCGTCAGAATCCCCGGCTTGCTCGCTCGGCGTTCGAAGGTTGGAGATACGACCGCATGCGGACGTGCTCATCCTGACCCAGCGCGCCAAGCAGTGTGTGCAGAGCGACGAATCCCGCGTCCCCAAGCTCGGAGCGCAACTGGCGTTCTACCCCACGAGCCGCCTTTCGGTAAGCCGCGAGGTACTCGGCCCCTCGGGGGGTGAGAGTCACGGACTTCTCGCGCACACTCGTCGCCGAATCGGCGACCGACACATAGCCACGATCGCATAGATGGCCGACAACCCTGCCGGCCCCCTGACGGGTGATGCCCAGCTCCCGCCCGATCCCCGAGATCGTCGATCCGGTGGGCCCCGAACACAGGCGGAGTACCCGCCCGTTGGGAAACTTTTGCTCGCCGAATCCCGCGACCGTCATTGCCTCATCGAGGCGCACCTGATATCCGAGCCAGGCCAGGCGCAAGGCCGAGCCGAGTCCCACCGAGCCCTCCTGCGGAGACGGCGCATCGGCAACGGCGTCCGCATCCGAAGGTGGGCTGCCCTGGTCCATGAGCAGAGATGTTATCAAATTGTAAACTCAGTTGACAATCAGGAGTGGCCAACCCATACTGCGACGATGGGTCAACCGGTCACTCCGTCAGCTGTCGCAGAGAGGCCGCGCTCGAGGGTGCGTCTTCGGTGGACGTGGCTCCTCGGGCTGCCCATGGCGGTTCTGCTCGCCGCCTGCGGCGGCACCGGTACGGTCCCTCACCAATCGTCGGGCACGGTCGTCTCCCGGTTCGGCGTTGTCGGGAACAGGGGGGCAATCGCCCAGCTCGAACTCAGCACCCCAACCGTCGTCTCCGGAATCAGTGGCGAGGTCGTCCAGATTGCCACCTCGAACTCCGACGGCTACGCGCTGACCTCCACCGGCGCCGTCTGGGCCTGGGGCGTGAACGTCTACGGAGAACTCGGCGACGGCACGGCGAGCCCCTTCGCCACCCGGGCGGTGAAGGTCGACTTCCCGGCTGGGGTCAAGATCACCTCGCTGGCCAACCCGATGCCCTTCGACGGCGCACTGGCGATCGATTCGTACGGTCACGCCTGGGGCTGGGGCCTCAACCTCGAAGGTGACCTCTGTCTCACAGGCCTCCAGGAGCTTCGGCCAGGTCAACTCCCACTGAGTGGCGTCACGCTGGCCACCGGTGCGCTGACGCATTCGTTATTCGACTCTGATGGCCAGATCTACGCCTGCGGCAGTGGCACGTACGGGGTGCTCGGCAACGGTACGACGACGGGGAGCCCGACGCCGACGGCGGTTGTCGGTCTTCCGAGTTCCGCACGTGTCACCGCACTCACCTCATCGTGGGGAGGTGCGGGAGCCCTGCTCAGCAACGGCAGCTATTACAACTGGGGCTACAACGACGCCGGACAGCTCGGCAACGGCAGCACCACCGACAGCGATCTGCCGGTCCGTGTCGGGCTAACCGCCGGTGTGCGGGAGGTGTTCCAGGGTGGAAGCGGCCCGACAAACGGCCAGACCATCGCCATCTTGACGAACGGATCGGTCTGGATGTGGGGGAACAACGCCAAGGGCCAGCTCGGCAACGGCAGCAGGGTGAGCTCCGACGTCCCGGTGAAGGTCGACGTGCCATCGGGGGTCACCTTCGTCAAGGTCAACTCGGGCGGCTACTCGTCCTATGCCATCGACAATTCGGGAAGGCTCTGGGCCTGGGGTGGCAACCAGAACGGACAATTGGGAACGGGTACAGGCACGCGCATCGAGACCCACCCGGTCGACGTCGGCGTGCACCTGACCCAGGTGTCGTCGACGGCCAGCAACGTCGCTGCGTTCGAACGCAATTCCAGGTAGGAAGGGCTTCGTTCGCATCGTCGAAACCATTGGGGCCGTTCAATGGCATAGTCACAGGTTCCGCACAGTGACGAAACTGGCCCCCGCCCGGATCAGCTGGGTAGGTGGCACTTCCTCTGGGTTTATCTCCAAAACGAGGTGCCCGTACGAGCGGATCAACTCGAAGCGGGGATCAGTGCCCCAGTTCACCGCATCATTCTGCCCCGCGGCCCGCTGAGAGTCGGCGATCGATCTCGGCTCCCATGATCTTGCAGTCTGTTGCCGGGTGGTCGAAGCGGCAGAGCAGCGCACCGGAAAGGTACGCCCGGGCCTGAAGCAACGTTGCGATCTCCTCGTCGAGCGCCTCGAGTCGGCGCGTGGCAATGGCCTTCCATTCGCTGACGTTCGAAGCGTCGAGGATCCCGGCGATGTCAAGGAGGGCGAGCCCAGCGTCCTGGAGCATGCCTATGAACATAAGCTTTCGGAGGGTCGCCATGCGGTAGCGGCGCTGCCCGGACATTCGGGCATCGGCGACGAGCAGGTTGAGGCGTTCGTAGTAGCGGATCGTCGAGGTGGCAACGTCCGCTCGTTCGGCGACCTCCCCGATGGTGAACAGTGGTTCGGACACGCGCCCACTTGACTTGAAGTCAGGTTCAACTGTCAAGGTGAATGCATGGAGGAACGGCAGGCACTGCCCAATCACCACGCCGACTACCCAGGCTTTGCCGGGGTCGCGGGGCTCGTCGCCGCACTCAGCATGGCCTTCGGGCGCCAAGGCGACGCACAGCTTGCAGTACGACTGAGCGGCATGGGATCGGGCGACAAGGTCGTGGACGTCGGGTGTGGTCCTGGAGTCGCGGTCCGCTACGCGGCCCAAATGGGTGCGATGGCCACCGGAGTTGATCCGGCGCCCGTCATGTTGCGGGTCGCCAGGCTCCTCACTCGGCACCCCGGCGAAGTAAGGTACGTCGAAGGTGCCGCCGAGGCGATCCCGCTGCCTGATGGTTCCGCGTCGGTCGTATGGTCGATCGCCACCGTGCACCACTGGTCGGACATCGACGCCGCGCTTCGAGAAGTACGCCGAGTACTTCTCCCCGGCGGTCGTCTCGTTGCCATGGAGCGGAGGACTCAACCAGGGGCTCGAGGTCACCAGAGCCATGGCTGGACCGACGAACAAGCCACCGCCTTTGCGGATCGATGCCGCGAACACGGCTTTACCGACGTTCGTCTGGAACGGGCGACAATCGGGCGGCGTTCCACGGTCAGCGTCGTAGCCAGCGCGCCCTGATGCTCTGGGTTTGACCCGATTCCATGGACACGGGTGTCTCCATTTGTTCATCGACTACAGCGCCTCAGGGTCACCCTGCCGGGTGGGGTTCGCGAGTGTCGGTGCCGCCGGTTGAGCGTAAGGTGAACCGGCTGGCCGATGGTGCCCAGGAAAGACGGTTGCAACCGGCCGGCCAGACTGCTTAGAACGGCCGGTTATGCGTCGAAGTATCTGGGGCGTAGGTAACGGCGTGCGCGCTATCGCGAGTACCCCTGTCGACATCGCTGATCCCGCGATAGCTGCTCTAGTGAAACGGAGCAGAATCCACCATTGGGCCTCTGGCCTGGGGATTCAAGGCCCCAAGCCAGGGCTCCGGCACCCTGCACGAGACATGGTGTAAGCGAATGCTGAGGAAGGCGGGCCTTGCCCGGCACTGACAGGCCCGGTGACCAGCGGATGCTCACCTCGAGATCGCTTGGCGGAGACATGGGTCTACTAAATGTTGTCCACGCGGCAGTTCCCGCCTTTACGCTGTGCGCCCATGGACCCACCGATCACCGAGATCTCGGACGGGGACACCACGTGGCGCTTCGACCGCTCGTTCCTCACCTCGAACTGGACCTGCATCTGGGGCCGCGGTTGTCTGGGAATCCTGCCGTACCCAGCGGCCGAACTCGGCCAAGGATGTTGCTCGATCGGCGCCGACCTCGACGGCGACGACGAGGCGGGGCTGATCGGCGCGCTGGCGGACACATTGGAGCCTTCTCGCTTCGAGTACCACGCCACGGCGGTCGAGGGTGGTGTCTTTGGCGACGCCACCCGCAGCAGCACTCGGGTTGTCGACGGGGCCTGTATCTTTCTCAACCGGACCGGTTTCAACGGGGGAGCTGGTTGCGCGTTGCACTTGGCGGCCCTCGATTCGGGCGAGTCGCCCATCGACTTCAAGCCGTCGGTCTGCTGGCAGTTTCCGATCAAAGTGGACTGGGAGCCAGGTGACGACGGGACCGAAATCGCCACAGTTCGGGGGTGGACCAGAGGCGACTGGGGCGCCGAAGGCGACACCATGGCCTGGTGCTGCACCGAGGGCACCCAGGCCTACGTTGGTGACCGGCCAGTGATCGTGTCAATGGCCGAAGAGCTGGACGCGATCGTGGGTTCCGAGGTGTACCTCGAGCTTCGGCGACGCCTCGATAACTGACCTCGCCCTGTCAGCCCGGAAGGGTTCGGAAGGGGATCTCCATTAGGTGTTTGGTCCAGTGCTGCGCCCTAAACCCCGGGAGTGTGACGCGATTCAGCGTTCAACTCGGAGGCGGAACGAATCGTTGATGTTGCCTGTACTCGCGGCATTCAATCGTAGGATTCGACCGTGCCCGCACTCATGGTTCAGGGAGTCTCGAGCGACGCCGGCAAGAGCCTGCTCGTCACCGCACTCTGCCGATGGACGCACCAGCACGGTATGACGGTGGCGCCGTTCAAGGCGCAGAACATGTCCAACAATGCCCGAGTCGTAGACGGAGGCGAGATCGGAACGGCCCAGTGGCTACAAGCGATTGCAGCAGGGGTGCATCCCGACGTGCGCATGAATCCGATCCTACTCAAGCCCGAAAGCGACACAAGTAGTCAGGTGGTCCTGAACGGTGTTGTCAGCGACGAGTTCACTACTGCACCGTGGCGGGATCGCTCAAGCCGCCTATGGCCGTATGTGACCGAGGCATTCAGCTCCCTTTCGGACGAGTTCGACGTCGTGATCATCGAGGGCGCCGGCAGCCCGGCCGAGACCAATCTTTGGTCCAGCGACATTGTGAACATGGCCGTGGCGAAGCTCGCTGATGCGCCTGTGGCACTCGTCGCCGATATCGACCGGGGCGGCGCCTTCGCTCATCTCTTCGGTACTTGGGCCCTGCTGCCACCACCTTGGCAGCAACGGATTGAAGGCTTTGTCCTCAACAAGTTCCGGGGCGACCTCGACCTGTTGGCGCCTGCGCCCGAGGACCTGGAAGCAGCTACCGGAGTTCCGACCATCGGCGTGCTCCCATGGCTCGATCATGGACTCCCCGACGAGGAGGGCCCGACCATCCTCGTCAGCTCGGGGTCTGGTCCGCGAGTGTCCATCGTCTGCGGGCCCTACGCGTCGAACCTCGATGAATTCGTACAGTTGCAGCAGGTCGCCAGTGTCGACTGGGTGCGGACAGTTGACCAACTCGCCGACGCCGACCTCATTATTCTCCCGGGGTCCAAGCACGTGGCCAACGACCTGGACTGGCTGCGTGACACCGGCCTCGCACATGCCGTTTCCAATGCTGCGCGAGATGGGATTGCGGTGCTCGGAATCTGCGGGGGATTGCAGATGCTGGGACAGCGAGTCGAGGATCCTGCCCGCGTGGAAGGAACGGCAGAGGGCCTTGCCCTTCTCCCCATGGTGACTCGCTATGAGACCTCGAAGCGGACCGTGCAGAGCACCATCTGCTTCGGACCGCTGGCGCCGCCGTGGTCATGGCTCGGAGAACGTCGGGTATCAGGCTACGAGATCCGCCACGGCGTCACTCGGGCTTCTGAGGCCGTAGAGATCGTGCCTGACGGGCTGGCATTCGGGCGGGGCAACGTGCTCGGCCTCTACTTGCACGGCGTGTTTGAGGATCCGGTCGTACTCAAGGCGTTCAGCGGCACTTTCCCCACCGTCATTGACACGACATTCGACCGGCTCGCCGATGCCATCGAGAAGCATCTCGACACGGCATGGCTGCTGCGACGCCTCGAGGGGGCAGTCAGGCCTGTCGGAGGTTGAGCATTCGGTCACGTGTCAGTCAAGAGCAGACCGTGAGATTGTCTGTGGTCGCCTGATGCGCGTGTGATCCATCTGCTCTCTCAGTACTTTCCGTTCCATGCTGGGAGCATGCCCAGAGGTCATCAGTTCTCGTCTGATGCCTCGAGATGGGTCCCAGCGATGGCCACCATCGCTGGGACTCGGAGAGCCGCAGTTAGACCTCGGCCTGCTGAACTGGACGTTCATGGGTTGGAGTCGATCTGGAATGGTCCGCACGAGACATGGGCCTACCGCATCCTCAATAATCTCCAGACCTTGGGGTGGCGGCGGAGGATGGCCCATGGCTCGGTGGCGGTTCCGTACCACTAGGTTCAGTGGTTCATGCAGGGCGGCAGCGCTCGGGATTGTTGCGTGCGCCCGGAACGGCACGAGTGGGGCAGCCAGCAACAGGCGCTCGCGGAAGCAACGACGGAGTGCCCATCCGGGCACCCCCCCCGGATCAGGCCCCGGCGACCTGTCCGGCCAGTTCGGCCTTGGACATCCCGTCAAACTGGGTAAGCACGTCGGCGGCCCACGCCACCTGACGGGCGGCAAGGGCCGGGTCGAGCTTGTCGAGCTCCCCGGCGTAGGGGCTGGTGGGTGAGGACATGCCCGTGGACACCAGGTAGGTGGGCCCGGCGATGAACGATGCCTCCGGCACGCCGGCGTTCTGGATCGGACCACCGACCCCGAAGTACTCGGATCCGGCCGGGGCGGCGCCGGTCTGGAGCAGGTTGTGGGACTTGATCGTGTCGATCACCGTGTTCTCCACGGATGATGTCTTGGCGTTGTAGACGACGGTGATCTCGGGCCTGCCGGTGGCGTGGTAGCCCTGGGCGTCGTCCCACCACTCGGTGCTTCCGAAGTGCTCGATCGTCACGGCTGCAGCGGCCCGGTCGATGAGGTCGGGGTGGTCGTTCACGAACCCCTGGGTCTGGGGGAGGACCGGCCCGAAGTGCCCGGTCACCGCGCTGAACGCCAGGGACCGGTGAAGGCGCTTGGACTTGGGCAACCCCGCGAAGTACCGGGCCAACATGACCAGGGCCACCACACCGTTCTCCTCGGCGAAGTTCGGGCCGTCCGAGTGGGTGTTCAGGATCAACACCTCATCGGTGCTGCCGTCGCCCTCGAGTACCGCCACCACGCTCGGTGAGGACACCGTCTTCTTGGAGGCGGTCATGACCAGTCGCACGCTGGGCAGGCCGGCGGCCGCACTGGTCAGGGCCGCCCCGGTTGCCTGGTCCACGTAGAGCGCCGGGAAGTTCTGGTACGCCTCCCCGAACGGCGCATAGTTGCCGGCACACGCCGCGAAGGAGCCGTCGAGGATGTAGATGGCGGCCACCGCGCCTCCGGTGTTGCCGCCCTTGCCCGATGCCAGCCACATCCTGCGGTAGTTGTGGGACATCCAGTTCGAATTGGGCCAGTCGATGTATTCGAAACCGAGGGTGGCGGCCAGCTGCCCCTGGGTGATGTCGGCCGGGGCATTGGTGTCGATGAGCATGATGTTGCCGGCCGCACTGTCCTTGCCCGCCGCGACGAGGGCCGGAGTGACCAGCTTGCCGACCACGCCACCAGCCGGTGTCTCCCCGCCGTAGGGGTAGTAGGAGGCGATCTTCACCGGTCCACGTGCCGGGCCGTCGAGGACCTGGAGCGACCAGTCGTCGGCCAGCCAGCGCTCGAAGGTCTGCTGGTCGTAAGGGAGGATGCTGCACCCTGCCGCCTTGAGGTTTCTCACCGTCCAGTCGATGAAGGCATTGTGGGCGTCGGAGCCGGTGAACCGGGGCCCGAACCCGACCATGTGGGCGATGTTGGCGCGCATCTGTTGCTCGGTCGGGAGCTGTCCAAGGGACGGCATGCCGGACAGTGCCGTGGTCGTAGTCGTTGTCGAGGACGAGCTGCCACATGCGGCCAACGCAGCAGCAGCACCGATGCCGAGGGCACCACCCAGCAGGCCACGGCGCGAGATCCGGAGGCCCTCGAGTTGGCCAGTCACCGCATCATCCATTGTCCGTCCTCGTCCGTCGTCCGATAGGGCGACGCTATCCCGCCATCGTCCGCGACGTGGTGACGTGCCTGACGCAGTCGGAGCCAGGCTGCAGCGTGTCTACGCCTCGACGGCGAAGTGCCGGACCAGCGACGGCGCGAAGTCCGGCGCGAACACGGCGCCGAGGTGATCGCCCTCCAAGATTTGGAGGCGTGCGCCGGCGATGGCCTCGACCAACACCTCCGGCCGATCGGCCAGCGGGTCGTCGCGTCCGGCCAGCACCAGGGTCGGCGCGGTGATGCGCTCGAGCGGGATCCTCACTCGGTGAACGGCGTCGGCCTGGGCGGCGAGCGCCAGGCGGTCGTTGGTGGGGCTGGAGTCTGCGAAGGCCCGGAACGATCGCGCCACCGGGTCCGTAATCGCCTCGGGGTCGTCCAGTCGCAGGGCGCCCGCGAGTAGGTGTGTGTCGAGGTGTCGGGTGTTGACACCTCCCAACTCCACGACTCCTGAGCCCACACCCCCGACGGCGAGGCGCCGGACTCGGGGCTCGCGGGTGGCGGTGATCAAGGCCACGATCGCACCCATCGAGTTCCCGGCGAGGTCGACCTGCTCGAACTCGAGGTAATCGAACAGTTCGCTCATGTCTCGTGCCATGCGGTCCTCGCCATAGAGAGCTGGGTCATGGGGCTTGTCCGACCGGCCGTGACCACGGGCATCGGGGGCCACGACCCGCCGTCCGCCTTCGACAAGCGCGGCTACCACTCCCGGCAGCTCCCAGTTGAGTTGCGCGTCGGCGGAGAAGCCGTGGTGCAGGATCACGGGCGGGCCCGAGGTGGCCTCCCCTGACCAGTCCTCGTAGACGATGCGCACCTCATCGGAAGCGGTGAAGGAATTCATGGCCGCAGGGTACTCCGGGACCGATCTCGCCTACCCAGTAGATGCGGTGGGAAGCTAAGCCCGGTTCTGAGCCGGACCGACCATGCGTTCCTGGGCCACGAACGGCGGGTGCCCCGGAACAGCGGGAGCAGGGCGGTTATTGACCGTGGCTAAACGGCACTTCGATGGCAGTCTCTTCAGTCGCTTTACGGGCAAGTCGGTGGGGTGGCATCCTTTGTTGATGTCATGGGATCCAGCGAAGCCCTGGACCGCACCCGTCACGTCATTGGTCATGTATCGAGACGGAAGCCGGTGGAGGTTTGCCCTGAACAGTGAATCGGGAATCATCGACGATAGCCTCATCGACCTCGACGAAGGTGCCACATTGGATGTGGCGCAAGACGCCCTGATCCGTGAGGTCGAAGACACCAACAGAATCTGTTACACGGCGACGTGGTCCGTCTTCAAGCCGGACTGGTGGAGTGCGGAGCTGGTCGAGCAAGACCCCGACTGAGGGTTGGGAGTGACCCTGCCGGATCGGCGACCCACTCCTGGTTATCCAATGCGTCGCAGCTCTGCAGTGAGATGGTGAGAAAGTGGCTGCCCGACTGCTGTCATCCGAAGCGAGTAACGGAGAACCTCACCCTCAATAGTGAAGTCACGTTCGACCGCTGTAACCTCCTTGGCGGTTCTCGTGCGGGCAACGCAGGTCGATCGCAACAGGATGGTGGGGTCCTGGAAAGTGCCTTCTGCGACTTCCACGATTCCATTTGGGTGCGACACGACGAGTTCGACCCAACCTGGATTCGCCATACGCCAGAAGCCGCTCTCCCCGTGAAGGAGGCGACCATCGGCAGCGTGCTTACTGACTTGGCTGTAGGAGAGAAACGGCTTACCGACGTGAGAAAAATCGATGGTCTCCTCGTAGTCAAAGTCATCGATTGTCGGATACTCGCCGTGGCCGGTGTGCGCGATCTCTGAAACCCGCGTTCTGTAATCACCGAAAACCGCGATCGGCGATCAGCGAAACCCGCGATCTGTAATCAGCCAAACCCGCGTTGAGCTGACTCCTGCGTTCCTCCTGGCCG
>Ga0181523_10005307_pt1 | contig 10705 bp, 7 predicted proteins | sample PEATcosm2014_Bin_43_FD_119752 | JGI IMG/M metagenome (GOLD analysis project Ga0181523, IMG submission 119752) | Peatland microbial communities from MTU Mesocosm Facility, Houghton, MI, USA - PEATcosm2014_Bin05_30_metaG | ecosystem: Environmental > Terrestrial > Soil > Wetlands > Peat | place... | reverse complement strand
CGAGAAGGTCGCCCGCCTCCACCTCGACGCTCTCGGTGTCCGTTTGACTACGTTGTCCCCTGAGCAGGCTGACTACATCGGTGTCCCGGTCGAGGGCCCGTACAAGCCGGAAGCCTACCGATACTGATCGTTTCCGAGGGGCGACCTTGATCGACAAGCTGGAGGCGAACGGGCTGACGCTCGCCTACGAGGAGATGGGCGATCCCGCCGGTCGGCCGCTCCTCATGGTGAACGGTCTCGGCTCCCAGATGAACGGTTGGCATGACGAGTTCTGCCGGCTGCTCGCCGGGCGTGGGTTTCGACTCGTGCGCTTCGACAACCGCGACGTCGGCGAGTCGACTCACTTCTCCGCCTACGGGGTACCCGACTTTGCTGCGGTGTCCCGCGGGACGCCGCCGCCGCCGCCGCCCTACCTCCTCGAGGACATGGCGGACGATGCCGCCGGTCTGCTCGACGCCTTGGCCATGGCGCCGGCCCACGTCGTGGGCATGTCGATGGGCGGCATGATCGTCCAGGCGCTCGCCATCCGTCACCCGAGCAAGGTCCGCAGCCTCACCTCGATCATGTCGACGCCGTCCCGCTCGGTCGGGCAGGCGACTCCCGAGGCGAGCGCGGCGCTCATGGTCCCCCGTCCCACGACTCGGGAGGCGGCCATCGAGCAAGCCGTTCGCACCTTCCGGATCATCGGCTCGCCCGGCTTCGAGTTCGACGAGCAGTGGCGCCGCAGCGTTGCCGCTGCCGCCTTCGACCGTGACCCCGACCCCTTCGGCCGGGCACGCCAGCTCTTCGCCATCATGTGCTCACCGGACCGCACTCCGGGACTGGCGTCGGTGAAGGCGCCGGCCCTCGTCATCCACGGGGCAGCCGACCCCCTCGTGCAGCCAGCGGGAGGTCGGGCGACGGCCGGCGCCATTCCCGGCGCCGAGCTCATGATGATCGACGGCATGGGCCACGATCTGCCGCGGGCAGTCTGGCCGAGCATCGTCGACCGTGTGACCGCCCTGGCCGACCGTGCGGATGGCCTCGGCTCCGACTCCGCGCCGTGAAGGGACGGGCGCGTCTCTTCAGAGCTGTGCTCAACCTGCCTTCAGGCGTCCTCTGCTATCTCGTAGCTGGCATTCACGGACACGATGACCTGCTGCTCGCCGACTTCGACGGGAGCTGCCGCGGCGCGGGCGGAGATTCGTCTCGCGGGTCGCGGTTGACCGGTGACACGTTGCCCGCCGCCCTCCTCCAGTGAGATGAGGCGTCCGAGTCGCACTCCCGCCGCCGCCGCCAGCTCCTCTGCCGTCCGGCGGGCATCCTCCACGGCTTCCTGCCGAGCCTGCGAACGCGCCTCGGCATCGTCGGCGACGTCGAACGCGACGTTGTCGATCGTGAGGGCGTCGCCGCCGGCGTCGACCGCCACGGCAAGCACCTCGCCTGCGCGCTCGGGAGGCCGCACGGTCACGACGAGGCTGTTCAGGGCGAAGTAGCGGTCAGAATCGTGTCGTCGTGACAGGACGATGCCCGATGTCGACAGGTCGCTGCTGCTAATGCTGGCCTCGGCCAGCGCAGCGATGACCGCAGCCGTCTCGGACGAGCAGGCGTCGAAAGCGGCTGCCGCTCGAGCATGCTCCCCGAGGCAACTCAAGCGCAGCCTGGCGAGATCGGGACGCAGCGCTACGTGCCCGGTCCCTTGAACAGAGATACGGCCTCCGTCGTTCGTCACGGCTCGTGAGCCTACGCCTGCCATGCCGGCGTCTTTGCTCAGCGAAGCCCAGCCGCCACGTCCTCGAGCAGGTCCATCGACTCGTTCATTCCGCCTTCCATGCCCGAGTTGATGTGAGCGTCGCGGGTTTCCCGGCTCGGGTGCTCCACAAGGATCGTGAGTGTCGTGCGTCCGTCGGTCTCGCTGAAGGTGGTCGTGGCAACCGCTTCGATGTCAGGAAACGCCTCGTAGATCTCGGTCGAGACGACGCGCTCGTTCGGGACGACCTCCCGGTACTCGCCGTGGAAGGCGACCTCGAATCCATCGTTCGCCACCATCACGTAGCGCCACCTGCCGCCGACGCGAAGATCCACTTCTGCGATCGTGACTTCGCCCCGCTGTCCTGCCCACCACCGCTTGATGAGCTCAGGCGTCGTCCACGCTTTGAAGACGAGATGCTTCGGTGCATCGAACTCGCGCCTGATCTGGATTTGCGTGTCCATCGGGAGCGTCACCACGGCAGCCATGACGGCATCATATACCTATATGGACATACGTCAACGGCCGGCAGGCTGCGCCCGTAGGCTCCCGCCGGCCGCTGACGGCAAGCTCAGGCGGCCGCCGTGCGTCCCGTCTGAGAGCCCGATGACTCGCCGGTGGCGCCCGCCTCGAGCGCAACCGACAGCACGTCGCTCACGGCGGCGGCCAAGTGGAACGTCATCTCTTCGCGGACGGCCTCCGGCACGTCTTCGAGGTCCGGACCGTTCCGCATCGGCAGCACAACCTCGCGTAGCCCGGCCCGGTGGGCGGCGAGCACCTTCTGCTTGACGCCGCCGATCGGCAGCACGAGACCCTGCAGCGTCACCTCACCGGTCATGCCGACCGCCGATCGCACCGGCCGCGCCGTGAGGAGCGACACGAGGGCGGTCACCATCGTCACCCCGGCGGACGGCCCGTCCTTCGGCACGGCGCCGGCCGGAACGTGCACGTGGAAGCGCCGACCCGCCAGCATCGAAGGGTCAATGCCGAGCTCGGCAGTGTGCGACCGCACGTACGAGAGGGCGATCTCGGCCGACTCCTTCATGACGTCACCGAGCTGGCCGGTGAGCACGAGACCTTCTGGCCCGTCCATCGAGGAGGCCTCGACGTAGAGCACATCGCCGCCGGTGCCCGTGACGGCCAGACCGGTCGCCACACCCGGCACGGCAGTGCGGTCGGCCGCTTCGAAGAAGAAACGTGCCCGGCCCAACCATCCGCGCACGTCCTCGGCTCCGACGAGGACGGGAGCCTCGAGGGCGTCGGAGGCGAGCTTGGTGGCAACCTTGCGCAATAACCGGCCGAGCTCTCGCTCGAGAGAGCGAACGCCGGCCTCCCGTGTGTAGTCGGCGATGATCGTCCGAAGGGCCGGATCGTCGACGGAGACCTCGTCGGGGCGGAGCGCCTGCCGCTCGACCTGGCGGGGAAGGAGATGGTGGCGAGCGATCGCCAGCTTCTCGTCCTCCGTGTAGCCGTCGAGCCGGATGACCTCCATCCGGTCGAGCAAGGGCGAAGGGATCGTGTCCACCATGTTGGCGGTCGCGATGAAGAGCACCTTCGAGAGGTCGAGCTCGACCTCCAGGTAGTGGTCGCGGAACGTGTGGTTCTGCGCAGGGTCGAGCACCTCGAGCAATGCGGAGGAGGGGTCGCCCCGGTAGTCGGAACCGAGCTTGTCCACCTCGTCCAGCAAGATGACGGGGTTCATCGTGCCGGCTTCGCGCAGCGCCCTCACGAGGCGCCCAGGCTGGGCGCCCACATAGGTGCGACGGTGGCCCCGAATCTCGGCCTCGTCCCGCACACCGCCCAAGGCGACGCGCACGAACGATCGTCCGAGGGCGCGAGCGACTGATTCACCGAGCGACGTCTTGCCGACGCCCGGAGGCCCGACGAGCGCCAGGATGGCGCCCGCTCCGCGGCTGCCCTTCACGGGTGTGAGCCCGCGCTCGGCTTGCAGCTTTCTCACGGCCAGATGCTCGAGGATGCGGTCCTTCACGTCACGCAGGCCGTCGTGGTCCTCGTCGAGGATTCGGCCGGCCTCACCGACATCGAGCCGGTCGTCCGACTCCTTGCCCCAAGGCAGCTCGAACACGGTGTCGAGCCACGTCTGGATCCATCCATGCTCGGGGCTCTGCTCACTCGTGCGCTCGAGGCGCTCGATCTCCTTCAGGACGGCGGCTCGCGCCGCCTCGGGCAGCCCGGCCGTCTCCAGCCGCTCGCGGTAGCCGTCCGGTCCAGTCGCCGTGCCCTCTTCGGAGAGCTCGCCGAGCTCCTTACGGATGGCTTCCAGCTGACGGCGCAGGAGGAACTCGCGCTGCGTCTTCTCCATGCCCTCCTCGACGCTCGTCTTGATCTGGTCTCGCAGTGTGAGATCGGCGAGGGTCTCTCGCGCAGCGGCCAGTACGAAGCGCAGGCGCTCGGTGATGTCGATCGTCTCGAGGACCTTCAGCTTGTCGTCGAGGGAGAGGTCGGGCGAGTATCCGGCCAGGTCGGCGATCTGCGAGGGGTCGGTGACGTCGCGAAGGCGCTCCGCCATCCGCCGGGCACCACGTGAGAGCAGGATGTTCTCGAGCACGGCGCGGTACTCGCGGGCGAGCTCGTGGGCGCTCACGGAAGGCTCGGGCTCCTCGATCGGCTCGACTTGGATCCACAAGGCCTGCCCGGTGCCGGGCACGCCCGTGCCGATGGTCGCCCGCCTCTCGCCCCGCACGACGGCGGCAGGGGGTCCACCCGGCAGCTCCCCGGTCTCGAGAATCTCCGAGATGACGCCGATCCGGGCGTAGCGACCGTCGATGCGCGGCACGAGAACAAGGCGGCCACCAGCTGATCCGGCCGCGTCGACGGCGGCGCGGGCCTCGTCGGTCTCGAGGGCGAGCGTGAAGACCATCCCCGGAAGGACGACGCCCGAGGTGAGCGGCAGTAAGGGCAGGGTTTGCTGTTCATCGAGCTCAGGCACGCGGACTCCTTTTGTTGCTCATACAAACAATATGGGGTGCACCCGGTATTCCGGCGCCCTCCTTCAGCGCCTCGCACAGGCGGGGAAGTCCGAGGCCATCGGCGGTGTTGGTCTTGAGCATGATGAGGGGAATGGCGGCGGGCGGAGGCGGTAGCCCGGCGAACTGGGGTCTGATGCGGTCGTTCCGCCGCGACGAGAGCGTGAAGAACAAGCAGCTGCCGAAGGGGATCGTCAAGCGCATCGGTGGCTTCGCGAGGCCCTACCGGCTGCAGCTCGGCGTCTTCTTGCTGCTCATCATCGTGAGCGCCGTCATCGGCGCCGCCAACCCCCTCATCGTGCGAGCGCTCATCGACGACGGGATCGGCAGGCACCGACCTCATGTGGCGATCGTCCTCGCCCTCGTCGTCGCCGGGCTCGCCGTCGTCAGCGCCGGTCTGACGCTGTGGCAGCGCTGGATCTCCGCCCGCATCGGAGAGGGCCTCATCTTCGACATGCGGACGAAGGTCTTCACCCATGTCGGGCGGATGCCCATCGCCTTTTTCACCCGCACCCAGACCGGCGCCCTCATCTCCCGGCTCAACAACGACGTGCTGGGCGCCCAGCAGGCCTTCACCGACACGTTCTCGTCGGTCGTGGGCAACCTCATCACGGTGGCCGTCACGCTGGCCGCCATGTTCGTGCTCTCCTGGCAGATCACGCTGTTGGCTCTGGCGATGCTTCCGGTGTTCGTCTTCCCGTCTCGCTGGGTGGGTCGGCGCCTGCAGGCGCTCACGAGGGAGAGCTACTCGTTGAACGCCGAGATGAACACGACGATGACGGAGCGGTTCAACGTCTCCGGTGCCCTCCTCGTCAAGCTCTTCGGTGACCCGAGCTCCGAGACGAGGGTCTTCGACCGGCGCGCCGGGCGGGTGCGCGACATCGGCGTCACCCAGGCGATGTACGGCGGCGTCTTCATGACGTCGCTGCTGCTCACCGCTTCGCTGGCGACGGCTCTCGTCTACGGCGTCGGCGGCTACGAGGCGGCAAAAGGCGTACTGCTCGTGGGCACCGTCGTTGCGCTCACCCTCTACCTCACCCGGCTCTACGGCCCGCTCACGGCGCTCTCGAACGTCCAGGTCGACGTGATGACGGCCCTCGTCTCCTTCGACCGTGTCTTCGAGGTGCTTGACCTGCGTCCCATGATCGAGGAGCGCCCCGGCGCCGTCGCCGTGCCCCGCGGCCCGGCCACGATCGACTTCGAGCACGTCGACTTCAGCTACCCGACGGCCGAGGAGGTCTCGCTCGCCTCGCTCGAGAGCGTGGCGGTGCTCGACCAGGCTCCGTCCCAGCAGGTCCTCTACGACGTCTCGTTCCACGTGGAGCCTGGTCAGATGGTGGCTCTCGTCGGCCCGTCGGGGGCGGGCAAGACGACGATCAGCCATCTCGTTCCCAGGCTGTACGACGTCACCGCGGGGTCTGTGAAGGTGCACGGCATCGACGTACGCGAGGCCCAGATGGATTCCCTACGTGCCGCCATCGGTGTCGTGACGCAGGATGCCCACCTGTTCCATGAGACCCTCCGGTCGAATCTGCTCTACGCCAAGCCGGACGCCACCGACGAAGAGCTGCGCGAAGTGCTCGCCGCCGCCCAGATTCTGAGCCTTGTCGACACGCTGCCGGACGGCCTGGAGACGGTCGTGGGCGACCGCGGCTACCGGTTCTCCGGAGGTGAGAAGCAGCGCATCGCCATCGCCCGCCTCCTCCTCAAGGCGCCCGACGTCGTCGTGCTCGACGAAGCCACCGCCCACCTCGACTCCGAGTCGGAAGTAGCGGTGCAGCTGGCACTGGCGACGGCCCTCGCCGGCCGTACATCGGTCGTCATCGCCCACCGCCTCTCCACGGTGCGCGACGCAGATCTCATCCTCGTCGTCGACGGCGGTCGGATCGTCGAGAGCGGCAGCCACGAAGACCTTCTGGCGGCCGAGGGCTTGTATGCCGAGCTCTACAGGACGCAGTTCGAATCCCAAGTTGCCACGACGATCTGATCGAACACCCCAAAAGAGATCGCCGGGCCTTTCGACCCGGCGATCTCTCTCTGTGCTGCGGGGCCGTTAGTGACTCGCGAGTGGTTGCGGGTACACGTCCTCGATGTACTCGTTCACGCGGTTCTCAGGCAACCGGCTGGCGACTGCCCAGTAGTAGATGACGAAGCTGAACGCTACGACGATGAGCATGTCCCACCAGAAGTGGAGCTTCCCGTCCGGTCCGATGAGGTGGGTGTTGAACCAGCCGATGCCGCCGACCAGCTTGTAGCCAGTTCCGAAGTTGCCGAAGTACGAGATGACTGCCATTCCCGCGAGGTACACGGGTATCCAGGCGCCGCTCTTGGCGTCGAGCGCCGGCCTCTTGTCGTTCAAGTTCAATGCACGCGAGACGAGCATCAGGATGTATCCGACAAGAATCACGATCATCAGCGTACCGACGGTGTACCACCCGGCCCAGTAGACCACCAGGTTCGCCCCGGCGAACGACAGGGGGGCAAGGACGCCGGCCACCGGCAACCGGAAGGACCTCGGCAGGTTCGGCTTGGACGACCGTAGGGCGCCGAGTGCGAGCGGGGCGCCCGCGTACATGAGCACCGAAGCGCCCGTCACGATCGACACGAGACTGTTCCAGCTCGGGTAGGGGAGAAGGAACAAGACGCCGATGCACGCCGAGATGATGATCCCGAGGGCGGGGACCTTGGTCCTCCCACTGGTGTTCTCGAACAATCGCGGGATGTAGCCGTTCTTGCTCAGGCCGTAGCTGATCCGAGAGGTGGACGTCGTGTACACGAGACCAGTGCCGGCCGGCGAGACCACGGCGTCAATGCGGAGCACGTAAGCCAACCACGTGAGACCCGCCAGCTTCGAGATCGTGTAGTACGGCGCTGCGTTCAACCCGACGTCCGACCCGAGACTCTCCCAGGTCGTGTGGGCGAGGACGTTCGGATCCAGTGCGGCGATGAATGCGAACTGGGCCAGGATATAGATGCCCGCGCCCAACAGGATCGAGTAGATCACAGCGCGGGGAAGGTCTCGCGGATTCCTGCTCTCGCCTCCGAGCTGTACCGCCTGTTCGAAGCCAAGCAGCGAGAACACGATTCCGGCGCCCGGAATGGCGATGAAGATGTCCTTCCAGGCGTCTCCAAGGTTCGAGACACCGTTCGTCTTGGCGAAGAAACCGCCGCCCCCGGTGAAGTTGCCGCCGTGGAAGTGGGTGATGAGGAGGACGACGATCGCCACGATCGGAACGATGACCTTCCACGTCGTGACGACGCTGTTGACACCCGCCAGCCAGCGGATCCCGATCAGGTTGATGATCACGAATACGACGAGAAGAACGATTGCAGCGACGATGCCAGTCCCGTGCAAGTGTCCGGTGAGCTGGCCCGGGCCGGCGGGCACGTACCAGTTCTGAGCCCAAGAGGCGACCGAGGCGTACTGAATGACAGCGAGCACTTCGATCGGGGCGACCGTCGCCGCCTGGATATAGGCGAACCAACCGAACGTGCCTCCGGCCAGGCTGCCGAAGGCGTAGTGCGGGTAACGGCTGGTTCCTCCCGAGACCGGGAACATGCTGCCGAGCTCCGCGTGAACGAGCGCGAGCGGGATGATGATGATCGTCGCAATGATCCAGCCCAAGATGGCCGCCGGGCCGGCGATCTCGGTGGCGTACAGCGCGGCGAACAGCCACCCCGACCCGATGATGGAGCCCTCAGACGCCCACGTGAGACCGAGAAGCGAGACGTCACGCTTCAGGTCTTCCGCGACGAGGCTCGCTTGTTGTCCGACATCTTGCATTGCCATGCTTGGGCCCTCCCCCCAGAGAGAATCTGTGTTCTCAGGCTTGCGATGTGCAGGTCGGCGAACTGACTTTTCGGACGAAAGATATCAGCACTCGGTTGGGATTTCACGGAAGTGTTGCGGGGCTGTGGATAGCCGAGGCTCTGGCGGCCGAACCGGCCTCCGCCGGCACGCTGCTCCCGGGTCGTCGTGGTGCGGCGCCGCTCGGCGAAACGGACACCAGGAGTAGGCGGAACTCGTGAACGCGACTACCCTCTAGGACGTTCGCGGGCGTAGTTCAGCGGCAGAACATCAGCTTCCCAAGCTGAGAACGCGGGTTCGATTCCCGTCGCCCGCTCCAGGAGTTGCCGGAGATTGTCCCAGCTCAGGCGCACGCTTTCCTTGCTGCGGGTCACCGGGCTTCGGGATCAGGCATCGAGACGGCTGCAGGACCGCTCGCTGGCCGTGGGCGCCGGTCCCGAGCCTGCACACCGCGCGCCGAGCTGGGCCGCCTCAGTCCCCGAGCTGTATGCAACCGAGGTCGCTCTGACCTATCCTCGCGCGGGTGGTCGTGCCGCTCGTCGGTGGGGACGGCGGCACCGATGGTGGCGTGGCGAGACGGGGGTGAGGCTCTATGCCGTCAATACGGGCTGCAGGATCCACACGGCGGTCGAGAAGGGGGGCCGCCGTCACGAGCGGCCGCAGCTGGCTCGTGTGGGCCGCCAAGCGTTGCGCCGTGATGACGGTGGCCCTGACCGCAGCCATCGCCCTCACGACGGCGACCACGGCTCTTGCCGGCGGTGGCACAGTCGGCGAACCGCAACCGGAGCTCGCCCTCTTCCAGGTGGGCTCGAGCTCGGGCTCGGGTGCTGGTGCGGTGCTGCCCGACGGCACGCTCGTGCTCGCCGCCGGCTTGAGTAACGGGACGATCTCCGTCTGCCGACTGCACCCGGGCGACCGGAAGTGTGCCTCGACGGCGACGTTGCATGCGGCGAGCGGCGACACCTTCGGGGGTGGACCGCTACAGGTCCTCGCCACGGGAGGCAAGGACGTCTCGATCGTGGCAGAGGATTGCTGCTATTTCGGGAACAAGCTTGGCTTCTCCGGCGGCGCCGCCGTCTTCGACAGCACGAACGACGGCACGACTTTCGGGCACGAGATCTACGCCGGCACGATCAGCTCGACCGGCGCGGGCACCTTCGCCGACGGTCAGATCGTCGTGGGTACCTACGAGAGTGGCTCGCTGGACGTACAGGCCTTCCCTCCGAACCCATCCACCGCCGAGACGAACACGGCGCAGCCCAACACGGCGATCGACGGCAACACGTCGCTCACGACCGACGACCATAAACTCCTCGTCGCAAGCGACGACACCGCAAACACGCGTGTCGAGTACGCCTCGTTCGGGAGCGACTTCAACGCCACGGGCTCGTACAAGCTCGTCGCCGACCTACCGAACGAAACCTTGAACGGGATCTCCGGCAATGCCCTCCTCACCGACAAAGGAGGTTCGATCACCGGTGGCAGCGAGCGCCTGCGCTTCTTCAACGGCTCGTCATTCGGTGCGCCGCACAAGGTGCCAGAACCGAAGAACGGGGACGACGGTTACTTCACCCTCGAGGAGGTCGGAAGCGTCGTTCACGTCTTCTTCCTCAACCGGCGCAACGGCTACGACATCTACCAGGAGACGACGACCAACGGTGTGAAGTGGTCCGGGCTCACGGTGTACAACACGGCGATCACCTCGAGCGACCTCGTGCCCGTGCTCGACAGCATCGGCTCGGGCCTCGTCTTCGAGAGCGGGACGGGGAGCTATCACTCGCTCGCCCAGCCGATCCTGCTTCCTCAGTCGGTGCACGTCACCCTCGAGCACTCCACGGTGACCGTCGGGGCCTCGACGAAGCTGTCGGGGACGGTGTCGCCCCACCTCTCAGGTCAAACCGTGACGCTCGAGAGGCTGGCGTCGAAAAAGTGGTACAGCGTCGCCACGACGACGGAGTCGGCGGCCGGGAAGTTCTCGTTCACCGTGCCGGGAAAGACCGAGACCTACCGTGCCGTCGTGGCCTACAAGCCCGGCTACTACCTCTATGGCTACTCCAACAGCGTGACGCTGACGGCGGTGCCGAAGAAGTCACCGGCGCGGCAAGACCGCAACCACCGCTAGCTGGCGTCGGGAGGTACGAACGGCCGACGTGCCAGCGCCTGTCGCCGAGGCTGCGTGAT
>Ga0181523_10005302_pt1 | contig 10709 bp, 11 predicted proteins | sample PEATcosm2014_Bin_43_FD_119752 | JGI IMG/M metagenome (GOLD analysis project Ga0181523, IMG submission 119752) | Peatland microbial communities from MTU Mesocosm Facility, Houghton, MI, USA - PEATcosm2014_Bin05_30_metaG | ecosystem: Environmental > Terrestrial > Soil > Wetlands > Peat | place... | reverse complement strand
TTCCATCGCTCCCACAGCTCAGCCTTCTGCGCTGCCGTGAACCAAATCCTTGATGTCACCATGGCACACCTCCTCACCTCGTAAGATTAGAAGGTGTTGCGCTGATCGGTTGAATCCGCCCCCGCAAAGCTGACATTCCCTGTGCGTTTCTCAGTCCACGCGGTCCAGGCCATCGAGCCAATCCTTCGTGAATCGGCTAATGTAATTTGATGGGCTTCGAATCGCGCGGCTTCGCTTTGAACAACAGCAGCCTCTTCCTCGGCATTGAAAGCTCGGCGACGGGGCGTGCGTGGCGCAACCGGCTCGACGAGCGCGGCGCGGCGCGGGCGCTGGCGATCGCGCAACGGCATGATCTTCCCGAACTGCTGGCGCGCATCCTCGCCGGCCGCAACGTCGAGGTCGATGCGGTCGCGGCCTTCCTCGATCCGACGATCAAACAGTCGATGCCCGACCCCTACGTGCTTACCGCCATGCCGGAGGCGGCAGCGCGGATTGCCGATGCGATCGTGCGCGGCGAGACCATCGCGGTGTTCGGCGATTACGACGTCGACGGCACGACCTCCGCGGCGCTGCTGGCGCGCTTCCTGCGCCAGGCCGGCATCGACCCGTTGATCCACATCCCCGACCGCCTGTTCGAAGGCTATGGCCCGAACGTCGAGGCGGTGCGGGCGCTCGCCGCGCGCGGCGCGACGCTCTTGGTGACGGTCGATTGCGGCACCACCAGCATCGAGCCGCTCATGCAAGCGCGGGCGCTCGGTGTCGACGTCGTCGTCATCGATCACCACCAGGCCGACGAGGTGCTGCCGCCGGCCGTGGCCATCGTCAATCCCAACCGGCGCGACGACCTCTCTGGCCTCGGGCATCTGGCCGCGGTCGGGCTGACCTTCATGACCGTGGTGGCGGTGAACCGCGTGTTGCGTTCCCGGGGTTTCTGGACCACGGAGCGTCCCGAGCCCGATCTCCTGTTGTTTCTCGATGATGTGGCGCTCGGCACCGTCGCCGATGTGGTGGCACTCACCGGGCTCAATCGCGCTTTCGTCGCCAAGGGCCTGATCGCGCTGCGCCGCCGCCAGCGCGCCGGCCACGTCAGCCTGATGGACGTGGCGCGGCTCTCCGGTCCGCCCGAGGCGTGGCATCTCGGTTTTCTGCTTGGTCCGCGCATCAATGCCGGCGGGCGCATCGGCCGCGCCGATCTCGGCGTGCGGCTTTTGCTCGAGGACGATCCCATCGAGGCGGCGCGTATCGCCGCCGAGCTCGACCGGCTCAACCGTGAGCGCCAAACCATCGAGCTGGAAACCCTGGCGCAGGCTGAGGCCGAAGCGATGGCCGCGCTCGGCATCGAGGAGAAGGGCGCGGTGGTGGTCACCGCCGCCGAAGGCTGGCATCCGGGGATCGTCGGTCTCGTCGCGGCGCGGCTGAAGGAAAAATTCGGCCGCCCGGCGTTCGCCATCGCGCTCGAGCCCGGCGGCATCGGCACCGGCTCGGGCCGCTCTATTCCCGGCGTCGATATCGGCCGGGCGGTGCGGCGCGCCGTGGCGGAAGGCCTGCTGGTCAAAGGTGGCGGCCACGCCATGGCCGCGGGCGTGACGCTGCGCAAGGACTCGCTCGCGCCGTTGCGTGCTTTTCTCGAAGCGACGCTCGGTGCCGATGTGGCGGCGGCGCGGCGCGCGCACGGTCTTCTGATCGACGGCGCCGTCAGCGCGGCGGGTGCGGACGCGGCGCTCGTGGCGCTGATCGAGCGCGCCGGGCCGTTTGGTTCGGGCAATCCCGAGCCGGTGATCGCGTTGCCGGCGCATACGCTCGTCTATGCCGAGGAAGTCGGCCAGGCGCATATGCGCGTGCGGCTCAAATCCGCCGAGGGCGCCGGTGTCAACGCCATCGCCTTCCGCGCGGCCGGGCAAAAACTCGGCTCAGCGCTCCTGGCGAGCCGCGGCCGGCAAATCCATGCCGCCGGCTCCTTCGCGCTCGACCGCTGGCAGGGCGAAGAGCGCGTGCAATTCCGCCTCACCGACATCGCGCCGGCGGAGCCGTTTGCGGGGCGTTGAAAAGCTAGACGGGAGGCCAAGGTGGCGGTCCAGCGCCTGACGATCAAGCAAGCCACAGTGCTTCGAAACCCCGGCAAACAATCGATGCAGATCGTTTCGCCGGAGAACGCGCCTGACGCCGCGGTCACCATAACGCGCGTAACAATGGAGCCGGGCGCGATCTCGCCGAGACACAGCCACGCTCGCTCCGAGCAGATTTGGATCGTCGAGGAAGGATCGGCCACGCTCCTTCTGGGCGGCGACCGGACCGAGCAGCTGGCAGCCGGCGATGTCATCCGCACGCCTTGCGGTGACATCCATGGCGTCGAGAATACCGGGCAGGGGTCATTCGTCTATTTGACGATCACCCATCCGCCCGAAGACATGACTCCCTTCTACAAGGAGCGCATCGCGGCAGCGGACTCAGACACGCGGTCTTCTCGCGGCGCGCGAGACACTTGAGACCGCGCACCCTAGTGTCCATGGTGCGCTCTGTTACACCTCAATCCGGCCTTCGAGGTAAAGGACGGCGCGGCCGGCGATGCTGACCCGGTCGCCGTCTAGCGCGCAGGACAGCGCGCCGCCGCGCCGCGAGAGCTGGCGGGCTTCGAATTCCGTCTTGCCCAGGCGCTTCGCCCAATAGGGCGCCAGCGTGCAATGCGCCGAGCCGGTGACCGGATCTTCCGCAACGCCTTGCGCCGGTGCGAAAAAGCGCGAGACGAAATCGACGCCGTTCGCGCCAGGTGCCGTCACGATCACGGCCCAGCAGTCGACTTTGGCGAGCGCGGCCAGATCGGGAGTAAGCGCCGCGATCTCCCCTGCGCTGCCATAGACGACGAGATGATCGCGGGCGCGCAGCACTTCGCGCGGCGTGCCGCCCAACGCCCCGAAGAGACCCGGCGGCGCCGCAACCGGAACGGCCGGCCGCGCCGGAAAATCCATCACAAGCCTGTCGGCCCGCCGGCTCACGACCAGCGTTCCGGCTTTCGCGGTGTGAAAGCTCACGCTTTCGCGCTGCGGTTCGAGAAAACGCATGACGACATAACCGCCAGCGAGCGTAGCATGGCCGCAAAGGTCGACCTCGACGCTGGGCGTGAACCAGCGCAACGCGTAATCGCTGCCCTCACGCACGAAGAAGGCGGTCTCGGAAAGATTGTTCTCGGCCGCGATGCCCTGCAGCGTGGCGTCCGGCAGCCACGCTTCAAGCGGGCACACCGCGGCCGGATTGCCGCGAAAGACGCGGTCGGCAAATGCATCGACCTGATAGATCGGAAGGCGCATCATTTCCATTCCCGGCGATTGCAGGAAACGGCGTAAGTTATTGGCACAAATCCCCGCACGCGGCTATGTAGAACCCCTCGCTGCGCCATGAAAGAAATTTGAATGGCCAAGCTTAGTCTTTCGGTCGCCATCGGCGACTATGACCGCACCCGCGCGCTGATCGACGGCAGCGTCGCCATCGACGGCGTCGACCCGGTCTATATGCCGCTGGTCCCGGAGGAGATTTTCTTTCGCGCCTTCCGCGCCGCCGAATTCGACATCTGCGAATTGTCGCTATCGAGCTATGCGATCAAGACGGCGCAGGGTGACTGTCCCTACGTCGCGGTGCCAGCCTTCGTCTCACGCGCCTTCCGCCATAACGCGATCTATGTCCGCACCGATCGCATCAAGAAGCCGGCGGACCTCAAGGGCAAGAAAGTCGGCGTGCCGGAATATCAGCTCACGGCCAATGTGTGGGCGCGCGCCTTCCTCGATGACGATTACGGCGTCAAGCCCGCCGACATCCACTGGATTCGCGGCGGCATCACGCAGCCTGGCCGGCCGGAAAAACTCACCGTCAAGCTGCCTGCTGGCGTGCGCCTCGACAATGCGCCGGAGGGCGCCACGATTTCCGCCCTGCTCGAAGCCGGCGAGATCGACGGCTTCATCGCGCCACGCCCGCCGAGCCGCATCGAGAAAGGCCACCCGCATATCGGCTGGCTGTTTCCCGACCCGGTCGCGGCGGCCAAGGATTACTTCAAACGCACCGGCTTGTTCCCGATCATGCACGTACTGGGTATCCGCCGCGCCCTGGCTGAGCAGCATCCCTGGCTTCCCGGGGCCGTGCTCAAGGCGTTCGAGCAGGTCAGGCAGCTGGCGGTCGCGGAGCTCGCGGACACTACCGTCGCCAAGGTGACATTACCGTTCGTCGAAGAAATGCTCCGGGACGCGCGTGCATTCATGGGCGAGGATTTCTGGTCCTACGGCGTCGCGCCGAACCGGAAGGTGCTTGATTATTTCCTCGGCCAGCATCACGCCCAGGGTATGTCGTCGCGGCGGCTTTCCGTCGACGAGTTGTTTCACCCGGCGACCTACGAGACGTTCAAGGTGTGACCGACCCGAAAATCACGACCCTTCACGCAAGCGGGCCAAGAGCTTGAGCCCGGCGTAGCCGTCGGCCGGCTCCATGCCGATCTTGCGCTGGAAGTTTTGCACCGCGAGCATGGTGTCATTGCCGACGCGGCCGTCGGCGCCGCCGGTGTCGTAACCGAGCGCGGTGAGCCGGCGTTGAATCTCCTGCACCTCGGCGAGCGTGGGCGCCCGTTCGGCGCCGGGAAACGGCTGCACGAATGCGCCGCCGCCCATCACCCGGTCGCCGAGATGCAGAAGCGCGAGCGTGTAATTCATCGACGGGTTGTAGCTGCGCACGGCAAAAAAATTCGGGCCGAGCAGGAAAGCCGGGCCGCCCGGCACCGGGACCCACAAGCGCGCGGTCGCGTTCGGCTGCGGGAAAGTTTCGCCGTCGGCGCGCACGACGCCGCGGCTTTGCCAGTCGGCGTAGCGGCGCGCCGCCGCGCCGCCGGTTTTTGCCGTCGGCAGGCGGACCTCGTAGCCCCAATGTTCGCCGCGCCGGTATTTGCCGCGCTCGACAAAAAAACGCGCCGTCGTGCCGAGTGCGTCGTCCGGCTCGCCGAACGGCGAAATCTTGCCGTCGCCGTCATAGTCGATGCCGAGATGCAGCCAGACCTCCGGCATCCATTGGGTATGGCCCATGGCGCCGGCCCAGGAGCCGACCATTTCCGCGGGCGAACTCCCGCCGCGCTGAATAATTTGCAGCGCGTTGATCAGTTCGTCTTCCCAATATTTGCGCCGGCGCGGCTCGCCCCAGGCGAGCGCGGCCAGCGAGGGGATGACGGGCCGCATATGGTTCTTCTGCACAAGCGGGTCGCCATACGTCGATTCGACCCCCCAGACGCCGAGCATGACCGAGCGCTCGACGCCGAAATCCCGTTCGATCCGGGCAAACAGCGGCGCAAATTGCTTGGCCTTCTCCTTGCCGGCGATGATGCGCCAGTCGGAGACGCGGCGGTTGAGATATTGCCAGAGCTGTTCGCCGAATTCGGGCTGATTGCGGATCGCCTCAAGCCCGGCGGTGTCCGGCCTTAACCCGTCCGTGACCCGGGCGTAGGTTTCCGGCGTGATGCCGCGCGCCAACGCTTTGGTACGAAACGCGGCGACCCATTGATCGAACGAAGTGTGCTCCGCGCGCGCGCCCCCCGGCAACAGCAGTCCAACAAACGCGCCGGCGATGGCCTTGAGCGATGCGCGTCTGGCAATGTTGGGCGACGATGCGATGCTCAAGGCCGGTCTCGCTCTTGCTCTCTGTTTTGGGTCCCGTTCGACCCGTTTGACCGCTCTCGGTGGGGGGCTCCGCGCCCGGCGCGGCTTCCCCGGCCGCGTCGCGCGCTGCGACACTCGGCATAGTGACCGCGTTCGCGGAGGTCGTCACCAAAGAATTGGGCTCGGACATGGCATCGATTTCTCCCCATGGCGCCCGCGGTCGGCTTGTGTCCGAATTAGCCGCCGCGATTATCGTCCCTCCGTCAAGTTCATCCATGAGCCGTCCCACGCTGTCGGCGAAGCTGGCGACGTCGAAATTGAGCGGATCGTCGTGGCCGTTGCGGATGCCGGAATCGATGGCGGCATGGAACGCCGGAATGAGCCAATGCTCGGCCCGCGCACTGGCGATGACGTAAACGAGCGCCAGCCGATCATATTGCGCGGCGGTGAAGCTCGGATTGGGGCTCTGCGCGTCGTTGCGCCGGCCGCGCCCGGCCTCGCTGCGCCGCGGCTGGATGAGTTCGACGTGGAGGAAGAGCCCCTTCAGGGCGCCAGTGAAATTCGCCGCTTGCTCGAACCGCGTTTCACGCCAGGGAATGGCAAAATCGTGATCGAGCAACATCCCGCCGGAGCGATTGACGACCACGTGAGCCTTGCCCCAGCCATCCGAACACTTGAAGCTGCCGAGATTGTTGAGCTTGGCGCTGACGTCGATGTCGGCGGGAAAGGACCGGTGTCCGTAATTCGGTCCGCTGGTATCGTGGATCACGAAATAACGTGCCGGCGGGGCGTCCGCATCGTTGTCGTGCGCGCTCGACACCGGTTGCCAGAGATAAGCGGCGAAATCCCATTCCAGATTCTCTTTCGATAGGAAGGCGCTCAGCGCCTCCCGCGACGGCAGCCCGCCATCTTGTCCGATGCGGCTGGCGAGCGCGGGCGGCAAGCTTTCCAGCGCCGGCGCGAGATTCCTCGTCGCGTCCATGCCGCGCATCAGACATTTGGCTTGCGCAACCGGATCGCCGGAATAGCTCAAAGTCTGCGGGTCGAAGGCGCAAGCACCCATTGTGTTCACGAAGAAGGCCGGTCTGAAATGATTTGGCTTGCAGGCGCTCCAGGCAGAGCTGGCGGCGGTGCACCAAATCACGCAGACCAATACGGCCCTGATACAAGGGCGCAGACGCGGCAGGCTGCCGGTTGTTACCGCAACGGGCATGGCTCATCCCAATGCAAAACTCCGTACTATCGTCACCAATGCCTGCCCTGCCAAGCGGTGCCGTGGATGCGCACGATGAATGAATGTTCAGATGGGAGCCGAATGTCCACGGGGTCACGCCGAGTTCTGGGTCCCCGCTTGCGCGGGGACGAGCGGATCGCGACGCGGCCTTACTCCTTCGCCCGCTCGATGTAGCTGCCATCGGATGTATTCACGACGATCCTGGTGCCTGCGGTGACGAAGGACGGCACCATAGTGCGCACGCCGTTGGAGAGGAGCGCCGGCTTGTAGGACGAGGCTGCCGTCTGGCTTTTGATGGTCGGCTCGGTCTCGACCACTTCGAGGGTGGCGCGCGGCGGCAGCTCGATGGCGACCGGCACGCCCTCGTGCAGGCTGATCGTCACCTCCATTTCCGGCTGCAGATAGGCCGCCTGGTCGCCGACAATGTCGGCCGGCAGCGCGACTTGATCGTAACTCACCATATTCATGAAATGAAAGCCGTCGCCGTCCTGGTACATGTATTGGTGCTTGCGGTCTTCGACGAAGGCCCGCTCGACCTGGTCGGTCGTCTTGTAACGCAAGCCAACCTTGACGCCGTCGGCGATCCGGCGGACGTCCATCTGGGTCACCGGCGTGCCCTTGCCGGGATGGATATTCTCGATCGAGACGATGACGCCGAGCTTGCCGTCGACCTCAACGATATTGCCTTTTCGCAGCGAGCTGGCGATGACTTTCACGGTTACCTCGACGGTTTGCCTCTGAATAAGGGGCGCACCATAGCGATCCTGAGCCCGATCGCCACATATTTCCTCGCTTCCCTGCGCACAAGGACATGCCGGAAACCTCGCCCGCCGCCTCGCCCTTCTGGGCTCCCCACGTCCACGCCGACCGGCGACCGGCACTGTTGGCGCGCGGCCGCATCGTAGCGGCGCTGCGCGCCTGGTTTGCGGCGCAGGATTTCATCGAGGTGGAGACCGGCGCCTTGCAGGTTTCCCCGGGCAACGAGACCCATTTGCACGCGTTCGCCACCACACTCGCGGCGCCGGACGGCACGTCCTCGCGCCTTTATCTGCGCACCTCGCCGGAATTCGCCTGCAAGAAACTCCTGGCCGCCGGGGAGCGCCGCATCGTCGAATTTGCCAAGGTTTTTCGTAACCGGGAACGCGGCGCGCTGCACCATCCGGAATTCACGCTGGTCGAATGGTACCGCGCCGGCGAGCCCTATGGGACGCTGATGGCGGACTGCGCGGCGATATTGGCGGTCGCGGCGGAAGCGGCCGGCACCAAGCATCTGAGCTTCCGCGGCCGTTCCGCCGATGCGTTTGCCGAGCCGGAACGCCTTACCGTCGCGGAAGCATTTGCGCGATTTGCCGGCATCGACCTCTTGGCGACGCTGCCGGGCGGCCAACCCGACCGCGAGGCTCTTGCCCGCGCCGCGACGGCGGCGGGCATCCGCATCGGCGACGACGACCGCTGGGGCGATATTTTCAGCCGCGTGCTGGTGGAGAAGATCGAGGGCCGTCTCGGCCTCGGCCGCGCGACTATTCTCGATCAATACCCGGCCGTGCAGGCGGCGCTGGCGCGGCCGGCGTCCGACCGGCGCGTGGCCGAGCGCTTCGAGCTTTATGCCTGCGGGGTGGAGCTCGCCAATGGCTTCGGCGAACTGACCGATGCCGTCGAGCAGCACCGCCGGCTGGAACGGGAGATGGCGGAGAAGGAGCGGCTTTACGGCGAGCGCTACCCGATCGACGAGGATTTTCTTGCCGCTCTTGCGGCGATGCCGCAGGCTTGCGGCATCGCGCTCGGCCTCGACCGCCTTGTCATGCTGGCAACGGGAGCCTCGCGCATCGAACAAGTCTTATGGAATCCGCTGGCATGAAGTCCCGCTCGACCACCTTGCGCGTCGTTGACGCGCTTTGCCGCTCGGCGCTGGTGCCGCGCGAACGGCTCGATGAGCTCGCCGCGGTCGCCGCGCGCTATGCGGTGGCGATCACGCCGCTGATCGCCGATGCGATCGACCGCCGCGATCCGCACGATCCGATCGCGCGGCAATTCCTGCCCGATGCGCGCGAGCTTATCGCGCAGCCCGAGGAACGCGGCGATCCGATCGGCGACGATGCGTTCAGCCCCGTCGCCGGCGTCGTCCACCGTTATCCCGACCGGGTGCTGCTCAAAGTCGTCAATGCCTGCGCGGTCTATTGCCGGTTCTGCTTCCGGCGCGAGATGGTAGGGCCGGGGCGGGGAAGGTTTTCGCCGGCGGCGCTCGCCGCGGCGCTCGACTATATCCGCGGCCATCCGCAAATCTGGGAGGTCATTTTGACCGGCGGCGATCCGTTGGTGCTGTCAGCGCGCCGGATCGAACATGTGGTAAAAAAGATTGCGGCTATCGCCCACGTCAAAATCATCCGCGTGCACACGCGCGTGCCGGCCGTGGCGCCCGAGCGGATAACGCCCGCATTGGTGCGCGCATTGCGCGCGCGGAACAAGGCGACCTTCGTCGTGCTGCACGCCAATCATCCGCGCGAGCTGACCAAACAAGCCCGCGCCGCCTGCGCGCGCCTGATCGACGCCGGCATCCCGATGCTCTCGCAATCGGTGCTGTTGAGCGGGGTGAACGACGACGTCGAGACGCTTGGCGCGCTGATGCGCGCATTGGTCGAGTGCCGCATCAAACCCTATTATCTGCACCACGGCGATCTCGCCCCCGGCACGGCGCATCTGCGCACCAGCATCGCCGAAGGCCAGGCTCTTATGCGCGCGCTGCGCGGCCGTTATTCGGGCCTGTGCCAGCCGACCTATGTGCTCGACATTCCCGACGGCTACGGCAAATCGCCGATCGGCCCGAATTATTTGAGTGAGGACGGTGCCGTGGTCGAAGATTTCAACGGGCGGCGGCACGCCTATCCGCCGCGCGCTTAGCCGGTAGCGCCCGCTGGTGGCCGGCTTAAGGAATTCTAATTGTCATATAAATTCAACTCAATATAGCAACGGGAACTGGCGCAGGACGTGGTGGAGGATATCGGTGTAGGATTTCACCGATGCGCAGTAAAACGGAGGGGCAAATGAATATCAGGGCGATTCTTGCCGTACTGAGCGTCGGGGCACTCTTGATACCGCAGCCGGCTTCGGCTTTTGGCGCGCTTGCCGTGGGCGTTCCTGCCGAAGTCGCACGTAGCGGTTTCGCCTACGGCATCAACGTAAACTCGCCGACCGAAGCGATGGCGCGCGAGACGGCTCTTAGCAATTGCCGCGGAACCAACCCCAACTCAGAGGTCCATTCCGAATCGAGCCAGCCAGCGCGGGACCTGTGTACGGTGGTGACAACGTTTCGTCACCAGTGCGCTGTCGTGGCCCAAGACCCGGCTGCCGGAACCCCCGGCGTCGGCTGGGCGATTGCGCCCACGCTCGAGGCCGCAACACAACAGGCGATCAACAATTGCAGGGCCACGGCGGGTGAATCGCGCAAGCAATTCTGCGCCAGAGATGCTTACAGCTGCGACACCAAGTAGGCGTCATCAGATTCAGGCTGCTGCAGATGCGCGCCATCACTTCAGATTGAAGCGATTGGCGCTCTAATATTTCAGTGGCGCATGATCTTTTCGGAAAACCGGTTTCCACTTTTCCGGATCATGCGCTAAGCGGCAGCTTGTTCCAGCGCCGGGAAGAACACCGCGGTTTCGAATTCATAACCGCAGGCTTCGCACGACCAGGTGTGACGCACGCAACGCTCGCTCAAATGTTCGGACCAGTCGGGTGCCAGCAGCCATGAGCTGCACTGCGGGCAAACATTCTTATCGTAGGTGACTAGGTGAGTGCGCGCCGCGCTATTGGTGTGCAGTGCCATGATGGATCTCCTCCCTGCATCACCCCTC
>Ga0181523_10005301_pt1 | contig 10710 bp, 11 predicted proteins | sample PEATcosm2014_Bin_43_FD_119752 | JGI IMG/M metagenome (GOLD analysis project Ga0181523, IMG submission 119752) | Peatland microbial communities from MTU Mesocosm Facility, Houghton, MI, USA - PEATcosm2014_Bin05_30_metaG | ecosystem: Environmental > Terrestrial > Soil > Wetlands > Peat | place... | reverse complement strand
GGGCCAGGTTTCGTGGGCAAACCGTCCAAGGGGCGGGGGTCACTCCGCCGACGGCCTGACCACTTCCAGCGACGCACCTCGCACGCCGGTCGTAATGCCGACAGACATGATGCCCGGACCGCCCGGGAGCCAAGCTGATGAGGCTTGGCCCGCGGGCACCGCACTCGCCCCTTTCCGCCCGGCATCACCCGGACGGCGTCCCTTGGGGCGAGATTTGATTCGCTGCCAAATGTAACTAAAACAGGGACGATTGTCAATAGCTTGTCCCCATAATTAGGACATCCCGCCATTGGGGCTGCGGCGCCATCTGGTACCGGATCCACCGTCGTTATCGCGCCTGCCACGGGAAGACGTGGATGGCCGGAACAAGTCCGGCCATGACGCAACCTATAGCCTTCGGCACAGAATCACTTCGGCGGCTTCGCCGCGGCGGAGTAGCGACTGGTGCTGAACCGTGATACCGCTCGCCGCGGGTTGGGCGACGACAAGGAGTAACGCGATGGCTCGGCTCTTGGTGATGTATAAAACTCCGCGCGATGCGGCCGCCTTCAACCAGCATTACGCGGAAAGGCACATCCCGCTGGCGAAGAAAATCCCGGGCGTGCGTAAATACGAAATCAGCAAGGGCGGCGTCGCGACGCCCGCCGGACCGGCGCCCTATCATCTGATCGCAACCCTGCATTTCGACGATGTGCCGGCGATTCAAAAGGCATTCGCTAGCCCGGAAGGCCAAGCCGCAGTCGCCGATGTGCAGACCTTCGCCACCGGCGGCGTCGATATTTTCATGTTCGATAGTCGCGAGGCCTGAGAGTAGTACTCGTCATTCCGGGGCGCGCCAACGGCGCGAGTCCGGAATCCATAACCGCGATCGCTGCAGGACTTGCACGGACTGTGATTATGGGTTCCGGACTTGCCGCTTCGCGGCAATCCGGAACGGCGTGGAGGATTATCCCACCTTCCGTTTGATCGCCTGTTCCAAGAACAGCGCGGCCTCGAGCGTTGCGCGGTCGCGGCCGAAACGGCCGACGATTTGGACGCCGAGCGGTAATCCGCCCTCGCTTAATCCCGGCACATTGACGCACGGTGAGCCCATCAGCGTCCACAGCCGGTTGAACATCGGGTTGCCGGTCGCACCCAATCCGTGCGGCGCGGCGCCTGGCGCGGACGGCGTCAGGATCACATCGAATTCGGACATGGCGTCGGCGAGCATCTGCCGCCCGCGGCTCGCGGTACGGCGCGCCGCGTCGTACTCGTCGGCGGAGATCGCCACGGCGCCGTCGAGATGCTCGCGCAGCATTTTATCGATCTGGCCGCGATGGCGCTCGTATTCGTACGCGAGCGCGCGGACATTCTCATAATCCTGGATGGTATATTGCGCCTCGTAGGCGTCTTCCAGGAGCGGCGGCAGCGCCAATTCCGTCACTGTCGCGCCGGCCGCCGCGGCGATGCGGGCCGCGGTTTCGACGGCGTTGTGCATCGCGGCGCTGGCCTGCGGCCACAGATGCGTGCGCGTGAGCGCGATGCGCGGCGCCGCTGGCGCAGTACGGTCGACGCGCAGATCGCGGTCCAACACCGCAGCCGTTGCGAAGGCAACATCGGCGACGCCGGAGCCGAACACGCCGGCGGTGTCGAGGTGCCAGGATACGTCCTTGACGCCGACCATCGGAATGAGCCGATAGGACGGCTTAAACGCGGCAACGCCGCAATAGGCGCCGGGACGGATCACCGATCCCGCCGTCTGCGTGCCGAACGTGATCGGCGCCATGCCGGCGGCAACGGCGGCGGCGGAACCTGCCGACGATCCACCGGGCGTGTGCGCGGTATTGTGCGGATTGCACGTGACCGACGGCACCAGCGACGCCATTTCGGTGGTCACCGTCTTGCCGATCATGATGCCGCCTGAGCGCCGCGTCAGCGCGACTGCCGTGGCATCGGCCCGCGGACGATAGCCGGCGTAGATGGGCGAGCCGCACTGCGTCGGTAGATCGGCGGTATCGAATATGTCCTTGAACGCCACCGGCAGGCCACGTAGCGGCAACGACGTGAGGCGCGGTTCGTCGGCTGCGCGGCGCGCTGCGTCAAGGTCGAGCACAACGAAAGCGCCCACTTCTTTCTCGCGCGCGGCGATGGCCTCGGCGCACAGTTCGATCGCGTCGCGGGGCTTTAATTCGCCGGCCTCGACGCGGCGGGCGAGATCGAGCGCGGAGAGCATTTCCGTCCCCTCTTTCATTGCCGCGATGTGGCCCGAAAGGCTCGTGCGGATCAAGGGGGCATGGTTAACGGACTGCTTCCGGCGCGACCGCGGCTTATCATTGAGCAGTCCTTAACGGAATTCCTCGCATTGTCTTCGTATGACGCGCGGAGTTCGTAGGTATCTCGTCAGCTCCCTCGTCCTCGTCGCCCTGGTCGCCGTTGCCGGTTGCAGCCATTACATGCTGGCCGAGCGCGAGCCGTGGCGGCACGAGGCGGAACTCACGTGTCTGAATTCCGGCGCAGTCAACGACACGGCGGGACGCGTGCGCATCTCCGCAATCGAAGGACCGGGCGCGTGCGGAATCGATTATCCGCTGCGCGTCTCGGCGCTGGGCGAAAGCAGTCCGCTCTCTTACCAAGACGAGCCGGTGCCGCCAGGGTCGATCCCCAACGCCTCGATGCCGCAGAATTGGCCCGGCGCCGAGCCCGCCCAACCCTACGCGGTCCAGTCCACTCCATTGCCGCCGGTACAGACCGGCGCGCCGCAACCCTATTCTTCTTCGCAGTATCCTCCGCCGCAGACCTATTCTCCGCCGCAGAGCTATCCGGCGCCGCTGCCCACGGCGCAAACCGGCGCGCCACTATCGCTCGATCCGCCAGGGCTGCCGCCGACCGGCGATAACGATGACGATATCGGCATCCCGGGCGGTCCGCCGCATCCCTACTACGGGGGTCCCAGCGCGCCGACCTATTCGCCGGCGCCGCAATCGCCAGTGCCGCCGCTCGGCCCGCCCAACCCGCCGATGGTCACCGCATCTGCCGAACCTGTCCAAGTGCAGCCGCCGGCGACGCTGGCCTGTCCGATCATGTCCGCGCTCGATCAATGGATCGCCGGCGCGGTGCAGCCCGCGGCGGCGCACTGGTTTCGCCAGCCCGTTATCGAGATCAAGCAAATCTCCGCTTATTCCTGCCGCGGCATGAACGGCAATCCAAACGCGCATATCTCCGAGCATGCCTTCGGCAACGCGCTCGACGTCGCCGAATTCGATCTTGCCGACGGCCACAAGATCAGCGTGCAGTACGGCTGGCACGGCACGCCGGAGGAACAGGGCTTTTTGCACGACGTGCAGGCGGCCGCATGCGATCAATTCACCACCGTGCTGGCGCCCGGCGCCAACGTCTATCACTACAATCACATTCACGTCGATCTGATGCGGCATTACAACGGCCGCCATATCTGCGAGCCGTCGGCGATACCGGGCGAGGTCGCAGCCGCGCGGGCACGCTCGCAATTCGCCGCGCAGCGTTACGGCGAACACTCCTATGGTCCCGGCATCACCGGTTCGATCAAGCCGCAGACCCACGCACGAGATTATTCCGGCGAAGACGACGACAGTCTGCCGGAGGCCGTGCCGGGCGACGACTGATTTTCAGCTTTTCTCGGGCATCCTCAGCACCGGCTTGATCGTAATGCCGGCCGAGGATTCCTGCGCCGCCAAGTTGATGTCGGACAATGCGTAGAACTTGATCATCTTCTCGATCGGAAATTTGCCTTCGACGACGAAGTCGACCAGCTGCGGTATGAACTCCTTCGGCACGCTGTCGCCTTGCACGACGCCGCGCACGCTGCGGCCCTGCTGTAAAAACGGCATTTCGAACGACGCGTCGGTGCCCCTGGCGGCACTGCCCAACAGCACACAGGTTCCGCCCGGCATGAGCGACTCGATCGCTTGGCGCAGCACCATCGGCACCGCCGACGTGTCGGCCGCATAGCGCACGCCGTTGCCGGAGATGTTGCGGATGGTGCCGACGACATCGCCGCACGTCTTGTAGTCGATCGTGCAGGTGGCGCCCAGTTCCTGCGCGAGCGCAAGCCGATGCTCGTGCACGTCCACCGCGATGATCGGGTCGCAGCCCGCGATCTTCGCCGCCATCAGGGCCGACAGCCCGACCGCGCCGACGCCGAATATGGCGATGCTGTCGCCCGGACTTGGCTGCATGACATTGAACACCGCGCCGGCGCCGGTCTGACCGCTGCAAGCGAGTGGGCCAAGCTGCTCGAGCGGCGCGTCCTTGCGCACTTTGACCGCCCAGCGCGCTTGCGTCAGCGCGAACGTGCCGAACGAGGATTGCTGAAAGAACGCGCTGTAGATCGGCGCGCCGTCTTTCGACAAAAGCGTCGAGCCGTCGTGCCGCGTACCGCCCATTTTCAGCTTGCGGCCGTGCAGGCAATGATTGGTCTGCTCATCGCGGCAATTATCGCAATCGCCGCACCACGGGTAGGACATCACCACGTGGTCGCCCGGCGCGAAATCATGCACGGCGTCGCCGACGGCATGCACCACGCCGGCGCCTTCGTGCCCATAGACCGCGGGGTATGGGCTCGAGAAATAGCCGTCACGGCCGTGCAGATCGGTTTGGCACATGCCGCTGGCCACGACGCGGACGATCAGCTCGTCCGCGCGCGGCTCGCACAGCTCCAATGTGTCGATGACGAAGCGGCCCGACTTTTCACTGACGACGGCGGCTTTGATACGCATGATCGGTACTTTGAAAAATGCTCCGCACTTCGTCAATGCATTTGCATTTGCTGCAGCACGGCGGCCGTCGGCCAGCAGTCGACCTTGAGCCCGTTCTTCTTTTGATAGGCGCCCAGCGCGGCGCGCGTCAGCATGCCGGCTTTGCCGTCGAGCTTGTCGTGGTAGTAGCCGCGCGCGGTGAGAATTTGCTGCATGCGGTCGAGATCCGCGGTCGGCAGCTGCGCCACCTTGCCCCATGGCGTCTCGAATGGCCGCGGATCGGTCATGCGGTCGGCGAGATGACCGACAAACAAAACATAGAGATCGGAGAAATTGTATTGCTTGATGACGAAATAATTCGCGGTGGCGAAGAACGACGGCCCGTAGAGCCCGGCCGGCTGCAACAGCGAGGCGGGTTCGACTCGCTCGGCCGCGGACACCGTACGGCCGTAAGCCGGCACAAAGCCGCGCTTGAGCCAGTCGCCGATCGGCAGCGTGTAGTCCGGCACGCCGATCGTGCAATCGACGTTGGCCGGCGGGCGCACCTCATAGGCCCAATGCACGCCGCGCTGCCAGCCTTTGCCGACGAGCTGCTTGGCGGCCGAGGCAAGCGCGTCCGGCACCGAATTCCAGATGTCGGCCCGGCCGCTGTGCTCGAAATCCACCGCGTATTTCAGATAATCCGACGGCAGAAATTGCGTGAGCCCCATGGCGCCGGCCCAGGAGCTTTTCATATCGGCGAGCGCGACGTCGCCGCGCTGCAGGATTTGCAGAGCCAGCAGAAATTCCTCCCGGAATTTTTCCTTGCGGCTACCGAGATAGGCCTGCGTCGCCAGCACACGGATCGCATTATGCGTGTCCGCGGCCCGGCCGTAATCGGTCTCGCGGCCGAAGATCGCGAGCAGAATAGTGGGCGGCACGCCGTATTGGCGTTCGATGGCGTCAAGCGGGCCGCGGAATTGCGCGAGAAGTTTGCGGCCTTGCGCCGCGAGCCGTTCGATCACGGGCTCCTTCAGATAATCCGCCGGCGTCTCGACGAATTCCGGCTGGCCCGGCGGCGGCTTTTGCGGCCGGCCGGGCAAGACGAGGTCCGGCAGCGTGAGATCGGGCTCAAGCCCGCGTGTCGCGGCGTCGAACGTAGCGCGCGAGACGCCAAGGGCCTGCGCCTGGGGCCATAGCGCTTGCAGCCAGGCTTCGAACGCAGCGTCGGCAAAAGCGGGATGAACGCCGAGCGCGCCGCTCAGCAAGACAATGCCGAGCAGAGCGCCGTAGACTCTCATCGCACCGCCAGGATGAACAGACGCGGGAATCGCAGCAGCACTTTGCCGTCGTAGCGCGGCTTGTAGGCCGCGACGCACTTCGCCGTGTAAGCGGCAAGAAATTTCTCGCGATCGGCGGCGGACAGCGGGGAGAGAAACGGCTGCAGCGACGAGCCTTTGAACCATTCAGTGATCGCCGCCGGCGACGCCATGACGTGATTATAGACGGTGTGCCACATATCGAGATGCGAACAGGCGGGCTTGAGCAGGTCGTAATATTCCTCGATCGACGGCAGATCGTCGCGCGGCGCCGCCTTCACCTCCGGATGATCCTTCCAAGGCCCGCTCTCGCCGACTTCTTTCTGAAATCGCAGCGCCGGTTCGCGCGTGTTGTCGGGCATCTGGATCGCCAGAACGCCGCCTTGCGGCATGGCTTCGAGAAGACGCCGCATGATCGCGGGATGATCCGGCAGCCATTGCATCACGGCGTTGCCGAAGATGAGGTCGGTGGCCGGATCGGGCTTCCAGGTCGCGATATCGGCCTCGATGAATTTGCAACTCGGCAACCGCTCGCGCGCCTTGCGCAGCATATCGGGAGACGAATCCAGTCCGACGACTTCGGATTGCGGATAGCGCTCGACCAAGAGCTCGGTCGAATTGCCCGGCCCGCAACCGAGATCGACGACGAGCCGCGGACGCTGCAGCGGCACTTGCGCGACGAGGTCGCGCGGCGGCCGGGTGCGTTCGTCCTCGAATTTGAGATATTGGCGGGCGCTCCAGTCTTCCATGACCTTTTATTCCCCGGTTCGCGACTTTCCCGGTCGACTCGATTATGCTTTTTTACTAGCAGGAGTTTTCGCCGATGTCCTACCGCAGAGGCGCCATCGCCGTTCTGGTCGCCGCGGGCTTCGCCGGCGGCGCCGCCGCGCAAGATAAGACCAACGAGTCGATACCCTGCTCCGCCATCGACAGTATCGGCACCGCGGAAATGTCCAATGACGGCACCATCACGCTGCACTTGCGCTCGCTGTGGCCGGACCCGATCGCCGAAGGCGAAATTCGCTATGCGCCGGACGATCCGCAATATGGCGAGATCAAGCAGCACCTCGGCGGCATCGCGCCGGGCGATATCAAGCCGGTAAAACCGTGGTGCTGAGGGTCATTGCGGAGATTTGCGCCCGCCGCTAACGCGGCACATGCGCTGGTTCGGCGCGGTCTCGGCTGACGAGAACGTTCGGCCAAAATTTTTGCCGGCAATCGTTGGCGATTAGGCTTTTTTCTTCATGCGCCAGAGCTGGAAGCCGCAGCCGTTTATCGCCGTCTCGATCGCATCGCGCGAAAGATTGTACGGCAATTCCTGCTCCGGCCCGATGGCGCCCGTCGCATGCCACGGTTTGAATTGACTCGGCAGCTGGCTGCCGACCAGATCGCCGCCGAAGGCGCGCAGGTCGGGCTTCGTCTCGGACTTGAAGATGAAGATTCGCATTGTGTCGCCTCTGATTGTCGCGGTGCCGGCCTTGTTGCCGGACCCCGTTTAGCGCAGTGAAGTCACCGCCGACGATACTGGTTGCGTTGCGGCGGCCGCGGTCCGGTTCCGGCGCGCTCGTCCTTATGGCGGAAGATCATTCGCCCCTTCTCGAGGTCGTAGGGCGATACTTCGACAGTCACCCGATCGCCGGCCAGCGTCTTGATCCGATTCTTTTTCATACGCCCCGCGGTGTAGGCGATGAGAGCATGCCCGTTATCGAGCTGAATGCGATAGCGCGCATCGGGCAAAATCTCGGTGACCAACCCTTCGAATTCCAGGAGCTCTTCCTTAGTCATGTCAGGATCCTTTCGAATGACCGGTCCGACGCGGTTCGCCTTGGGCCGTGCCGTGGTCCGCCGCAGCATCGCGACGCAGGAAGGCAACGGAACCGATGCCGGATTCTCTTGAGTGCCCGTTATGCGGCTGCCCGTGATGAGGTTGCTGGCTCGCGCCATTGCCGCGGCGCCGGCGCCGCGGCCTGCCGTGTCCATTGCCGGAACGGTCGGGTGCATTCGCTGCGATCCGCGGCTCCGCGCGGTGCGGCTCGGAACGCCGATCGCTCATCGGGAGCGACATGCGGATGAGCTTCTCGATGTCGCGCAGGAACGCCATTTCCTCGGCGTCGCACAACGAGATCGCGATGCCCTCCGCCCCGGCGCGCGCGGTGCGGCCGATGCGATGCACATAAGTCTCCGGGACGTTCGGCAGATCGAAATTTACCACATGGCTGATGCCGTCGACGTCGATGCCGCGCGCGGCGATATCGGTCGCCACGAGTGTCCTGACCTTGCCGGTGCGGAAGGCCGCGAGCACGCGCTCGCGTTGTCCTTGCGACTTGTTGCCGTGGATAGCCTCGGCCGTGATGCCGGCCTGCACCAGGCGCCGCACGACTTTGTCGGCGCCATGTTTGGTGCGCGTGAAGATGAGCGCGCGCTCGACCGCTTCCCGCCGCAGCACATCGACCAGGATTGCCGGTTTCGCGGCGCGGTCGACGCGGATGACGCGCTGCTCGACGCGCTCGACCGTCGAGGCGGCCGGCGTTACCGCGACCTTGACCGGATCGCGCAGCATCTGGGCCGCGAGGTCGGCAATGGCGCGGGGCATGGTGGCGGAAAACATCAGCGTCTGCCGGTTCGCCGGAAGCTTGGCCACGATTTTGCGGATGTCGTTGATAAAACCCATGTCGAGCATGCGGTCGGCTTCATCGAGCACGAAACATTCGACGCCGCCGAGGCGAAGCGCGTTGCTTTTGACGAGATCGAGAAGCCGGCCTGGCGTGGCGACGAGGATATCCACGCCATGAAGCAATGAGCGGACCTGCGCACCCATCGACACGCCGCCGATCACCAACGCGGACCTGAACCGCAGATGACGGCCGTAAGCGCGGAAGCTGTCGAGAATCTGACCCGACAGTTCGCGGGTCGGGCTCAGGACCAGGACGCGGCAAGATTTGTGCTCGGCGGCGCGCGGATTGGCGGCGAGCCGATGCAGGATGGGCAGCGCGAAGGCGGCGGTTTTGCCGGTTCCGGTCTGCGCGATACCGATCACATCGCGACCCGACATGACGGTCGGGATGGTCTGCGTTTGGATCGGCGTTGGGGTGGAGTATTTCTCTTCGATAAGCGCACGCGTGATGGCGTCGTTAAGTTGAAAGTCGGTAAAGTCGGTCAAAGAAATAGCTTTCTGTTATGCGCGCTGCCAATGCCGTCGCGCGATGCGCCACGGCTGGCTTTGCGGGAAAACCGGACACCCCGCGCGATCTGGGCTGTCGATGAGGTGGAAAAGAGCGAGCCAGAAGCCATTTAACGGGGTTTAGCCGTCGGGGATCCCGTACACGCGGCTCGCAGCGGGCCTAAAAGGCCGCACGTCTCATATGGAACATCGATGTGTCGGTTTCAAGGCGTGGCGGCTTAAGTCCGGCCTGCGCCGTATAGTCCAGCGAACGTTAAAGCTTGCCGCGACGGGTTTTACCGGCAGTTTCAGGCACTTCGCCTGCGACGGCAACGCCGTCGGCCGCCTCTTTAGCCAGCCGAAGCGCCTTCAAGCGCGCCATTTGCTCGCGAACCACGCGGCTATTGGTCTGATATTCCGTCATTGCCTTTGCGCCGTCTTTGGCGCGTTCTTCCTTCTTGAAGCTTGCTTCCGCCCGGGCTTTGGCCTCAGTCGCCCGGGCCTCAGTCGCTCTCGTTGCCAATGTCTTCTCCTTTTGCGCGGGGAGCGCGCAGATACGTCCCTCAAAGGCCGTTTCTTGCCTAAACCAAGCCAGATTATCGGCCTTTTCTCAATATATATGTATTTGCCTTAGAAAACGGAACCTGCGCGCTGGTGGCGAACTGGCCGCTGCGGACAGGGGAACACGATCTATCTTGAGAATTTCTTATACTTGATTCGCTGCGGGATGATCGAATCCGTGCCCAGCCGCCTCATCTTATCCTTCTCGTAGTCCTGGAAATTGCCCTCGAACCACTCGACGTGGCTGTCGCCCTCGAAGGCGAGCATGTGGGTGGCGATGCGGTCGAGAAACCAGCGGTCGTGGCTGATGATGACGGCGCAGCCGGCGAAATCCTCCAGCGCCTCTTCCAGCGCACGCAGCGTGTCGACGTCGAGGTCGTTGGTCGGCTCGTCGAGCAGCAGCACATTGGCGCCGGACTTGAGCATTTTGGCGAGATGGACGCGGTTGCGCTCGCCGCCGGAGAGCGCACCGACCTTCTTCTGCTGATCGGCGCCTTTGAAGTTGAAAGCCGAGCAGTAAGCGCGCGAATTGACTTCACGCTTGCCGAGCTGGAGCATATCGGCGCCGCCGGAGATTTCCTCCCAGACGCTCTTTTTGCCATCGAGCGAATCGCGCGACTGATCGACATAGCCGAGTTGCACCGACTCGCCGATCTTGATCGTGCCGTCGTCCGGCTTCTCCTGGCCGGTAATCATGCGAAACAGCGTCGTCTTGCCGGCGCCGTTCGGGCCGATGATGCCGACGATGCCGCCGGCCGGCAGTTTGAAGGTGAGATCGTCGATCAGGAGATTGTTGCCGTAGCCCTTCCGCAAGTGCTCGAAATCGATCACGTTCTGACCGAGCCGCTCGGCGACCGGGATGACGATCTGCGCGGTCTGCGTCTGCTTCTCGCCGGCCCTCTTTAACAAGTCCTCGTAACGCTCGTAGCGCGCCTTGGATTTGGCCTGCCGCGCGCGCGGCGAAGCGGTAATCCATTCC
>Ga0181523_10005300_pt1 | contig 10712 bp, 6 predicted proteins | sample PEATcosm2014_Bin_43_FD_119752 | JGI IMG/M metagenome (GOLD analysis project Ga0181523, IMG submission 119752) | Peatland microbial communities from MTU Mesocosm Facility, Houghton, MI, USA - PEATcosm2014_Bin05_30_metaG | ecosystem: Environmental > Terrestrial > Soil > Wetlands > Peat | place... | reverse complement strand
TTTCTCATCGGGTGCGGGCGCTGCCGCGAGCAGCGCGAAGCAAGCAGCCAGAACCAGCGCAGAGCAGAAAACGATTTTCATGGACACTCCGGTTGAAGACACCAGACTTGAACACATCAGCGTTTCACGATACGCCGGGCAACTTCAACCAATTAAACATAAACAGATCCAAGATCGCGCACTCCAGACCTGAGCGGCGTACTCGCGCGGAAAAGAAAAAGGCGCTCCGAGATGAGCGGAGCGCCTACGAACTTCGTGCTGCTTCTCGAGTTGGGCCGCTATTTCACCACGTCCAGTTGGACCGTCGAGGTGACGGTCGAAGAGCCCGATGTAGCGGTCAGAGTGATCGTGTAATTGCCCACGGGTGTTCCCGGGTTGGAGTTGCCGCCGCTGCTGCCGCCGCAGGAGGCCAGCCACATGGTGGAGAAGCCCATGACCAGGATGAGTCCCAGGAGGCGCATGCCGCGCAGCGAGCGACGGCGCGTTCCCGCCGTTAACATCAGGCCGAACAAACCTGGCAGCAGAGCTGCATAGAGAATCCCCGTCCCCCGGCTGGACGGATGTCGCAGCGCGGCGGTCGGGGCTGAGGTCGTGATGTTGAAACTGACGGTCTGCGTCGTCGTGATCCCCTGCGCCGGAGAGGTGCAGATTGACTCCGGAGCGGGGTCGGCGCACTGGAACGCAACCGTTCCGTTAAAGCTCCCGTTTACCTGTACAGTGACCAGCACGCTAGCGTTCGACCCTTGCGAAACCTGGTAGCTTGCAGCCGTCGGAGCGAGCGAAAAGCCAGCCGGCAATGTCGCGGCCCATGCGACGGCCAGGTGGTTTGAGTTGACTGACCCAAGACCGGTGGCCAGGTTGAAGCCGGTAGCCGAATCTGCGTTCGAGGCCTGGAAGCCAATCAAGCCAGCCGTCGGTCCGGTCGACGGGCACCGTAGCGCGGGTGGCTGGACGGATGGCTGCCCCTCTTCACAATACGCAGTGTTCTCGCCGGTTGTGACTGGGTTGAACGCTCCGTTGGCTTGGGTCTTCGCCAGCGAGTAGAGCGTTTGGTTAATGTTCCCCAAGCCCGGCGGGGTCCCTGCGGGCAGGTATTGGTTCAGCAGCGTCACGATACCGGCAAAGATGGGGGCCGAGGCCGATGTCCCGCCGATGATCGAGAAGTCTCCGACCGCGGTGGGGATTCCGTTCGCACAACTGCTGCCGCCCGACACCTGGGTGCAATAGACGAAGCCCGGGAAATTCGGGGTCGCCAACAAAGAGACATCCGGCGACATACGCGTCGTCTGCCCAGAAATGGTCACGGTTTGCCATGCAGGCTGCGGGAAACCGGATACGCACGCCGAGAAGTCTGCGTTCTGCACCGCGCAGTTGCTGGCGCCCCCACCGCCGGCCCCAATGCCGAAATTGTCCTGCGCCGTGGCTGAAGAGGTAATCGGAACCCAGCCGGACTGGGGAGGCGTTCCGCCCTGGCTGCAAAACAGGCCCGGGAATTGCTGGCAATATTGCGCGAATTCGTCGTCGTCGTTCCAGGTCTGTTCCGGAATATAGCCATTTCCCGGTCCGTTGGGCAGAATTGAGCCGCCATTGGCTCCGTTAGCCTGACCCCAGTACGCAGCCGGAGGTGGAATGATGTCCGCCAGCGGTATGGCTGTACCCCCAACGCCCGTCACTTCCGGGCTGCTCGCCGGGTAGGCTACGGCCAGGCCTCCAGTGGCAAGGCCCGTGGCGGTGAGCGTAGAGTTGTCGTCGCACTCCGCTGCACCGGAGTCGCCGCTGGAATTCACGAAGGTGATTCCCTCCGTATTCGCTTTCTGCAGTTCGGTTTCAAACAGGGCTGGCTGACCTATTTCTAATTCGCCAATGTTCTCCTCGAACTCGCAGCCGCCAAAGCTCAAACTGATCACGGTCTCGCCGAGTGTGCTCTGATTGTCGATCGCGTAGTAGAAGGAAGTGAACGCATCGGTCGAATTCACGAAGATGATCTGCGCACCGGGCGCGATGGCTCCAGACCACTCCAGATCCAGGTCAGCCTCTTCGAGGGTGTTGCCCCCGACCGGCCCGGGATCAGCGCCACCCAGCACGTAGCTAAAATGGGGATCGCTGCACGCCGTGACCAGGTCGTTCGGCGGGTTCCCTGCGGTGCAACTGATCGCGGGAAGCCCGAAGCCCGTGCGAAAGTCGTTAAGATCAGACAGGTAAATATCGGTCGCCCCCATGATCGCCAGTATCTGCCCGCTGCCGTCGATTCCGTTCTTGTGAAGGGGATTGATGTCGTAAATCGTATAGATGTCGCCCGGGGCTATGTACTGTGCAGTATAGGTCCCACCGTTGTAGAAGTAGTCCGGGCGGGCCCGCCTAACGCCCATCGGCCGGGGATGGAAATCGTCCAACCCACGCACGCCCGTGACAATGCCGGCGAGAGCCGCGGGAATCTGCGGCGCCGTGGCGTTGGCGTAATGCAATTCGCCTTTTACGTTGTAATGGTGAATTTCAGTGCCGAACGCGGTCTCGACCTGGGCAGCCGTGCCGGTAAAAGAAATCCAGTTACGCCCGTGCGCCGGCTCAATCATGGTGAATCCTTGGGCGGACAGCCAGGCCACCAACTGCTGCATGTCGTTCTGGCTGAGGCCGAAACGGTCGGCGTACTGCTCCGGCGTGATCCACTTATGGTGGTTCGGCGATTTCCGGTCCTGCTGCTGCGCCAGCAGCTGCTTGATCGCGCTCTGCTGCGCCGCGGTGGGCGCGGTCAGCAGCGTCATCGTGCCCAGACGCATGGCGGGATCGACCCGGCCCTGGTCGTACTGTGGCAGCGCCTGGTGGCGGACGTTCCCTTTCAGCCCATGGCTCTGGCCGCTGGCGAGCGATCCGGAAATGCGGTCTTGCTGGGCCGCAAAACTCAAGCTGGAGAAAAGGCTGGCGACGAGGAGGGAGAGCGACAACGCCTTGACGATTCGCATGGAAACTCCGGGCAGATCGGATACCTGCTGTGTTTTAACTTATAACGACTTATCCCTGTTCGATCAAGGCTGTTGCATAGAAGGTTGTATGGAGGGCCAAAGTTAACAAAGATTCGGCCGAAATTCACTCTTTCTGGCTTGCCCCGGTCGGTTTGACAATCATCAACCACGAAAATCAGGGGCCTCGTGATACTTCGTGACCTTCGTGGTTGATGCTTTTGGGGCGTCAAACCGACCCACTGAAAATCACGGAATCTGCCAGGCCACTGCCGTATACTGCGACTGCCCTGAAGCCCCCGCAATCCCGGCATGCCACCCCCAAACGCCCCCAAATCGCGCCTCGCCTACATCGACTGGATGCGCGGACTGGCCTGCCTGCTCATGTTCCAGACCCATTGTTACGATTCGTGGCTCAGCCCGCAGGCGCGCCAGAGCCGCTTTTTCATGTATTCGCAGCTGGGTGGAACTTTTCCGGCTCCGCTGTTTCTGTTTCTAGCGGGGATTTCCTTCGCGCTCGTCACCGAGAAACTCTGGCAGAAAGAGGTCGCGCCGGCGCAGATCGCCGGCAGCACCATCCTCCGCGGCGCCGAGATTTTCGCCTACGGCCTGCTCTTCCGCCTGCAGGAGTACGTCATCGCCTGGGGCTGGGCACCGAAAACCGACCTGCTGCGCGTGGACGTGCTGAATACGATTGGCCTCTCCATGATGCTGATGGGGGTGGTCTGCTGGCTGGTACTGGCGGCTCGGGGCGGCCCGCGCGCGCGCCCGGCATTCGTCCTGACGGCCGCGGGCACGGCCTTACTGATTTCGTTGCTCACTCCGCCCCTGTGGACGACCTGGCGACCGACCTGGCTCCCGTGGCCGCTGGAATCTTACGTCGACGGCGTGCACAACCTGGGAGTGTCGCAAGCTGGCCTGTTCCCGGTTTTTCCGTGGACGGCGTTTGCCTTCGCCGGCCTCGCCGTAGGATTCATCCTGCAGAGCCCATGGGCGCGCGCGCAGGAAGCGCGAGCATTTCTAGTGCTGGGCGTGGCGGGCGCCCTGCTGATCGAATTCGCCCGCTGGCTCGATGCCGAGCCGCGCCAGTTCTACTCCGTCCAGGATTACTGGCACACCAGCCCGAGTTTCTTCCTGATCCGCGTCGGCATGTTGCTGGTAATTCTGACCGGGAGCTACGCCTGGTGCCGCTGGGGACTGGGGCAATGGCGCGCCGGGTTATGGGGATTCAGTCCGCTGACCCTGCTTGGCCAGGCCTCGCTGCTGGTCTACTGGGTGCACATCGAATTCGTCTACGGCCGGGTGTCGATCCTGCCCAAACACCGCATGGGGATCGGCGCAGCATCGGCAGGCCTGCTGGTGATTTCGCTGGCGATGCTGGGGCTAGCCTACTTTCGCACGAAAACGAAGGGCCGCGGCGTGGAACTGCTGCCGTGGCTGCATCGCGCTCCTGCGCCACTGTCGGGGCAATGAAGCCCTGTCACAGTCACACCCCTAGAAGCTGATTTTCACGGCCAACTGCACCTGCCGCGGACTGTTCTGCATGCGCGGGATGATTCCAAAGCTAGGATCACCCACATTGAGCGTGCTGTCACCGTAGGGGCCGGGAGTACCCAGGCTGAACAGCGGATGATTGAATGCATTCTGGGCTTCCAGACGCAACTCCAGATGAAACGCCCTCATGCGCATTCGTCAACAGAAACTGCTTGCTCACCGACAAGTCGCTGGTGAAGGCGAGCGGCGTGCGCACCATTGATGTGGTCCGCGGCATGTTGCCGAGAGTGAACTGGTTTGGGACATTGAGGATATCGCCGACCGAGTTGTTGTTGGTGGGAGCAGCATTCGGATCGGTAAAGAACTGGTCCTGCCAATCGGGACCGTAGTTGCGTTTCAGCGTGCCGGTAATGTTGGGCCGTTGACCGCCATAGGTGGGTATCGGCGTTCCGCCGTTAGAGACGGTGATGGCCAGCGGCCGGCCGTCGGAGATCTGCCAGATGCCGTTTGTCTTCCAGCCGCCAATTAGAGCGTCCAGCGCCCGCGGCATTCCGCTCCCAAACGCCCGGCCGCGCCCGAACGGCAAATCGTAGCTGTAACTGAATTTCAGCACGGAAGGAGTGTCGAAGGTCGACAGGCTTCGCTCCAGCCACGGCTTGTTGGGATCCTGCAAACTGGTGAAGCTTCCCAGCCAGGTTACGTTGTCGTCGCCAATCGAGGCGTCATCGATCGACTTCGACCAGGTGTAATTGACCAGCAGTTCCAGCCCGTTGCTGAAGGCTTTATTCGCGGTCAGCTGCAGTCCGTGATAAATCGAACTCGCACTCATCTGCACATCGGTGGTCACGCCCGTGAAGTGCGGATAAGGAGTCCGGAGTTGGGCATACGACACGGCCGGGTACGACAGGCTGCTGTTGGGGTCTGTAATGTAGGCAGCGAAAGGATTTGGCACCAGAGTGTTGAGGCAGGTCATGGTGAGGGTTAGGCAAGGCTGAGTTAAGTCGTTGGGACCCGTAAGGGGCAAACTCTCTACCCAAGGCCCCAGAGCGTCGGGGTTGTTCATCCCGCTGAAGGGAAGATGTGTGCCTTTCTTTCCGAGATATTCCACGTCAAACACCACGTTCCACGGCAACTGGCGCTCAATGCCGAAGCTCCAGCTTTGTTCATACGGGGTAAGGTCTGCGGCGCGGGTGCGAAGCGGCCCGTTGGCATTGAAGCCTACATCGTTCATTAGGCCCAGCGAGTTTCCTGGCGGCTGAATCAATCCCAGGGGAAACGGATTGCTCAGGTGCAGGTAAGGTGTGGCGCCGTCACTCTGATAGGTGGTGATCATGTTGGTGTATTCGTCGAATCCCTGGCCCCCATAGGGCACGACTCCACTGGCGCCGGAGCGGGACTGGCCGTAATAAATGCCGTAGCCTCCACGCACCACCATTTTCGGCGCAAACTGGTAGGCGAAGCCGAAGCGCGGCTGAATGTCGCGCCAATCGGTCAGGTAGTTCGTACGCTGGTGGGGACTGGCGAACACCTCGCCGCCCAGAAGCGGGCCCGTGACCGGGTTGCCGCTGACCGGGTCGGTGTAGGAAAACGTTCCGCCGTTGAGCGGGTTGGTCACGTTCGGATCAAACCAGTTCTGGCGGTTGTAGCGATCGGTGCGCGGCAGTGAGACGTCGTAGCGTAAACCCAGGTTCAGGGTGAGCTTGTGGGTTGCCTTCCAGTTGTCCTGGACAAACATGGCGTACTGATAATTTTCGGTCGCGGGCTGAAACTGAATTTCGTAGAAGCCGCTCTGCACCTGGCCCATCATGAAGCTGGCCATGTCATCGCCGCCGGCGATCGTCACTTGATCGCCGCATATTGATGAAGGGCCGATCGCCGGGCAAATCGAGCTGCCACGGTTATCGAAATTGAAGTAACCCAGGGGCGCGTTGGTTTGAATGTAATTCTGCTGATGCAAGCGGGCCTCGGCCCCGAACTTCAGTTCGTGAGCGCCGTGGATCTTGGTCAGGATCCCGCCCAGCTGGCCAGTAAGCTGGCCTTGCTTGTAGTTGCCGTAGGGGTCGTTTCCGGCGTTGGGAAAGCCCGCGGTGGTGTAATCGTTGATGAACATGGCGGGCACGCCGTTGAAGCCATTTTCCTCGAGATAAGACGGGAAGCCGAGCGTGCTCAGCGGATCGGAACCCAGGCTCGAGTTGTAGGCAAAAATGCGCATGGCGCCGCGGGTGATGCCAAACGTCGTGGTCAGCAGCAGCGTGGGAGTGAAAGTGTAGGTATCGTTGATCGCAAATATATGCGCCGTGCTCTTGTTGGATCCGCCGCCACAGGGATCGATGACGGTCTTGAAGCAGTCATAACCAGTGTAGGAACTCCATTCCTGGGAGTACTTGGCGCTCAGCAGGTTCTTTTCATTGAAACGATGATCGATTCTCAGATCGAATTGATCGTTCGAGTTCGGGCTCGCCCCTGAGGCGGTCCAGTTCTTGTAGAGCGTAGGGTTCGACATGGATGGCGTCGGAAGGGGAAACAAGCTCATTACCTTCTGCGCAACCGAGTCGATCAGGTTTCCGGCAACGCCCGGCGCCGGTTGGAGATTCGCGGGCAGCGCAGGGCTGCCGGGGCTGACGTACAGGTCAAGCCGGTTGTTGGGAATGGGAGTGGTGCGAACCGCTCCGGCGTCAGTGTCGTTATAGGTGCCAGAATAAGGATCCCAGAGCTGTCCTGAGTTCAGTTGGTTGCCGGAGCCATCGGTGCAGATCCCGCCGACGAACGAGCCGCCCTGCGAGGTGCAGATCTCGCCAAAATCTCCAGTCCGCTCCGCCGCGCTGGGCACGCCCGCGAAGTAAGTACTCATGTTGCTGGCGCGCAGACCCTCATAGTCGAAGAAAAAGAAGGTCTTGCTCTTGAAGATGGGTCCACCAAACGTGGCGCCGAAATCGTGCCGGTGAACCGGGGGAATGGGAGTGTCATTGCGATCATTGAAGAAGTCATTCGCGTCGGTGATGGTGTTGCGAACGAAGTCATACACGCTGCCGTGGAATGTGTTGGAGCCGGAGCGCGTGACCATGTTGAGAATCGAAGCGCCCGAGAAACCGTATTCAGCGCTGAAGTTCGTCTGCTGCACTTTGAATTCTTCCACGGCTTCGGGCGAGGGAATGTAGACGGCCTGGGTGACGCCGCCATTGGGCTCGAAGTTGGTGACCGAGGCGCCATCCATCAGGATATCGGCGCTTGCACCGCGGCTGCCGTTGGAAACAAAGTTGGTCGAGCCGCAATTGTGGCACTGATCGTCCATGTCGGTGACGCCGGGCGCGAGATAAGTCAACTCCGTCACGTCTCGGTCAATCAACGGCAGATCGTTGATGAGCCTGCGGTCGACGACCTGGCCGGTCACCGCATCTTCAGTGGCGATGCCCTGCGCCTGGGCCTTAACCTCAACCGTTTGCGCGGCACCCGTAACCTTCAGAGTCAGATCGGCCGTAGGGTTCTCACTGATGTTCAACTTGATGTGGGTGCGCACCTCCTTCTCAAATCCCTTCATCTCCGCCGACACGGAGTACACGCCCGGGGGAATCGAAGCGAAAAGATAGCGGCCGTTGGCGTCGGACGTGGCCGTGAACTGATACCCCTTCTGCTCGTCGAGGAGAGTGACTTTCGCTCCTTGAATCACGGCTCCGGACGGGTCGGTCAGCACACCGCTTACCGTGCCGAAGTAGCCCTGGCCGGAGAGCATGGTGGGAAACGTAACCACCGTTGCCAGGAGCAGGCAAGCCACGAGAATCCTTTGAGAGCTGGTCTGAAATGTCGAAACGAGTGAATGCATCTTCCCCCCTTGGTCGCAGTGGAAACAGACACGACTCGATGGCGCTGCCAGACGGAACGCGGGAATATTAAACCGATTTAATGGTTTGCGCCAGAGGGGAAAATCTGACCGGCGGCAAACTCCACCACCTCGCGCTCCGCCCATCGCCCGTCGTCCGCGGCATCGCCGTTGCGTTCGCCCAGATTCCTTTCCCCCAGGAACGCACAGTGCCCACCGTCCTCGGTCTCGACGTACGTAATGTTCGGATTCGCAGCAATGCGCCGCAGAGTCTGCGGGGTTAGGCGAATGAACGGATCATTCGCGGCATGAAGGATCAGCGTTGGCACCGTGATCCGGTCGACCACGTTGGCGGCCGCAGCGCGGGCGTAGTAGTCGTCCGCCCCGGCAAATCCGCAGTAGTGTGCGGTAATGCGATCATCAAACAGGCGCAAGCTGGAAATCCCGCGCAGCCGCGACACATCGAACTTTCCGGGAAACAACCGCGCCTTGAGCCGCAAGCGCCGGAATAACTGCATCAGGAAGTAATACTCGTAAATCCGGTTGCGCGGCTCATGCAGCGCGTCGGCCGACGCCGCCAGGTCCAGCGCCGGACACACCGCCGCCACCGCCCGAAATTGCGCCGGAGCATTTCCGTCGCGACCCCACTCCCCGGCAAGTTTCAGCACGAGGTTCCCACCCATCGAAAATCCAATCAGGGCGAAGCGTGAGACACCGTCGTTCTCGATCACGTTCCGCACCACGGCGGCTACGTCCCCGGACAAGCTTGAGTTGTAGAGAGTAGGTGCGAAGTGATCCATGCCGCCGCAGTTGCGCTGGTTCATGAGCACGACGTTCATCCCCGCCGCCAGCCCGTTGCGCGCCACCCCCTGCATGTACTTCGAGTCGGAAGAACCTTCCAGGCCGTGGACGACGATCAAGGTCATCGCCGATGCGCGATCCTGTTCGTCCGCTGGTTTCTGGGCACCCTGCCAGTAACACCAGCAGCGAATCTTGATTCCCGGTTCAACCTCGACCAACCGCTCCTCCGCCGGAGGCAAATGAATCTTGCGTGGGAGCAGAAAGCTGGCGATGGTCTGCACATGGCCGCCGCCCAACCAGCGCCGCGCCCGAAAGGATGCACGCCCCGTCCACCGGCCCGGCGCCGTCACCAGCGCGGGGCCAGAATTTGACCCGTTAAAATCTGCTCCGCCAGAATCTGGAATAGGAACACCCGGCATTTGCGAACTGGCCACAAATTGATTCTAATGGAGACAGATCTGGAGTTGCTCAATGCCCATCTTCGAATACATCTGCAAGGAATGTCACCATCAGTTCGAGACGCTGATCTACGGCAAGCAAAAAGCCGAGTGTCCCAAGTGCCACGCCACCAAGCTGGAACCTCAGCTCTCGGTCTTTGCCGTGTCGGCAAAAGGCTCGTCGGCCGCGACATCCCCAACCCGGGCCTGCGGATCCTGCGGAGATCCCCGCGGCCCCGGCGCCTGCTCACTCGGGGACATGAACTAGATCGGTCGGGGCTGCCAGTTTTCGATCGCTGGGCCTGGCATGAAGTTAGCGCCGTGGCGGATGCAAATTCGGCAAGTTACCTGAGAGGTTACCCTCGCGATCCCTAGGCCTTTTTCGTGCGCCCAGTTGCACTACCGTACCCTGTCTGTCTGCGGCGGCTCGGGATAGCCTCTTCGGATGGACTCCTCCAAACCCCAGGAACGGCGCGGCACTCGCTTCTCTCTGAACCTTCCGGTTTCTCTTACGCTGTCCCACAAAACAATGCACGGCCGCTCGGAGAACATCAGCCTGGGTGGAATCTTGCTTTCCAGCGCTTTTCTGATTCCCGAGGGGTCGGAGGTCGACGTAGCCGTTCGCGTGGCCGCCCTTCCCCAACCGGGCACCGAAATGACCGCTCGCGGCAAGGTTATTCGAGTAGAGCCGAAGCCCACGGGAAGTTTCTCCGTGGCCGTCGTGTTCGATCGGCCGATCGAGTTTAGTTTTGATCTGAAGCCCGGAGCTGGCGCTCCGATCGAAAACCGTCGCTTCCCGCAACGGAAAAGCAAAGCTGCCGCTGCCGGTGGGATGAACGTGGCCTCGGCCTGGCTGATGGAAACGTAAGTCGATTCCGGGCGTTCGTTCCCCGATTTCTGGATCCGCAATTCATGATTCCGAATTCATAGACTCGCCGCCGGCTGCTACACTTCCTTGCGATGCGCGTCAAGATTCTCGGCTCGGCGGCCGGCGGAGGATTCCCTCAGTGGAATTGTGCCTGCCCCAATTGCCGCGCCCAGCGCGGTGGCGCCTTCGCCGGTAAGGCCCGCACCCAGGCGCAAGTTGCGGTCAGTGCCGACTCGCGTAATGATGACAAATTATGGTTTCTGCTGGGAGCTTCTCCTGACCTGCGCGCGCAAATCGAAGCCACTCCCGAACTTCATCCGAGCGAACTTCATCTGAGC
>Ga0181523_10005298_pt1 | contig 10721 bp, 10 predicted proteins | sample PEATcosm2014_Bin_43_FD_119752 | JGI IMG/M metagenome (GOLD analysis project Ga0181523, IMG submission 119752) | Peatland microbial communities from MTU Mesocosm Facility, Houghton, MI, USA - PEATcosm2014_Bin05_30_metaG | ecosystem: Environmental > Terrestrial > Soil > Wetlands > Peat | place... | reverse complement strand
GAACGTCGCCCACTACAACGGACACCGGCCGCACCGGGCCCTGGGTCAACAGGCCCCGCTCTTGCCGAGCATCCCGCCTGCAGCCGATCATCCCGCCCCTACGCGGCTACACCGCAGCGATGCAGTCTTCGGTCTGATCCGCGAGTACCGACTGGTGGCGTGACCTGACCGGATGGGATTTTTGGCACCCACAGGCGTCGAACCAAGCCTTCGGCGCACAGTATTCTTGTTCTTGGACGAATGGACGGAGGTTTGGCTGTGCGCCGGAAAATGCTAAACGGCAAGATTCACCGCGCTCGGGTCACTGATGCTGACCTCAACTATGTCGGCTCGATCTCCATCGATCCGTTGCTCCTCAAGTCTGCAGACATCATGGTGAACGAGCAGGTCGCCGTGTACAACCTGATGAATGGTGAACGGTTTGAGACTTATGCCATCGAGGGTTCTCCTGGGCAGATCTGCCTTAACGGGGCTGCGGCCAGGCTGGCGCACGTCGGCGACCTGGTCATCATCGCCACGTTCGTCGACGTCGAAGCGGACGAACTGGCGGCCCATGAACCCAAGGTAGTTGTTGTCGACTCTGATAATCGCCCGGCCGGGCAGTACTAGGGCTCAAGCACTAGGCAGTAGGCCAGTGCGCCAGGCCGATGAAGCTACTGGGGGCACTGTTGCGTTGGTGGATTGTCGGGCGCAGGCCCGCCAGCTCCGGTGGGATTCGCGGGTCAGACCACGAGCGCGAGCTCGTCGAAGGCAGCGGCGAGGGTCAGTCCCGGACGTGCATCGGCCCCGAGTTCGTAGTGCCCTCGCCGTAGGTTCTGGATGAACGCATGGCCTCGGACTACGACGCTTGCGGTCCGGTCCCGTTTGAGGCCCCGCATCGGACGAAGCCTGGCCTTTTCGACGAGGTCTTCAAGGCAGAAGGTGTCCGCATCATTCGCACACCGGTCAGAGCTCCCCGAGCCAACGCCTTCGCCGAACGCTCCGTCGGCACCGTCCGCCGTGAGTACCTCGACCGCCCGTTGATCTTCGGTCGTCGCCACCTCGAACGCGTCATGGCCGAGAACGTCGCCCATTACAACGGACACCGGCCGCACCGGGCCCTGGGTCAACAGGCCCCGCTCTTGCCGAGCATCCCGCCTGCAGCCGAGCATCCCGCCCCTACGCGACTACACCGCAGCGATGCAGTCTTCGGTCTGATCCGCGAGTACCGACTGGTGGCGTGACCTGACCGGATGGGATTTTTGGCACCCACAAGGCGAGGACCGAAGAGAAGTGCCAGTCCAGAGGCCCAATTGGGGGTTTGGTGCCCTACACCTGGCAATGGCAAGACCGGCATCATGAGCCTCAGGGCAGAGCCGACGTCTTCGACGGCCTCTCGGGATTCAGGCGCTAGAACTCGCCTCCTGGATTCGCCCCGGCAGGCCCGCCCGCAACGCCTCGAGATCCCACATCTCGCCGAGCGCCGAGGCCGGGGAACGGCCCAAACGGTCAAGAGCCCAGGGGGCGGCGACCGAGGCGCCGGTGGCCGCCGCAGCGGCTCCGGCGCTTATGCCCCAACCGACGGGGCCGAGGGGCGTGCAGCCGAAGAACTGGCTAACGACTGGTGTCTGGACGATGGCCGCCAGGGCGGCTGCCGAAGCCACGGTGGAGACCAGTACCAGCGGGCTCGAACCACCGACGGCCGCCGTTTGACCGAGCTGGGCCCCGATCAGGGCGACGAGAGAGACAGTGCTGGCCCGGCGCTGAGTCCCGGTGCCCCGAGCCACGAGCCAGGCGCCGAGGGCCCCACCGGCGGTCATCGTGCCGCGCAGTGCGATCTGGCTCACAAGCGCCGATCCGAGCGAGGCGTCAGGCCCCTCGTGCAGCAGCATTTCCGGCGATCGGTTGGCGGGCGGCCGCATGGCGATGGTCATGGCCGGCAGCATGTCGGTGAGCAGGTTGACCAACAGCAACTGGCGGGCACCAAGGGGGGAATCGCCGGCCAACGCGGTGGCGATCACGGTGAACGCCACCTCGCCCATGTTGCCGCCCACCAGAATGGCCAGCGCGTCGCGCACCGAGGCCCACAGGGCGCGTCCCTCGACGATGGCCGAAAGGATGGTCTCGATGCGGTCGTCCACCACTACCAGGTCGGCCGCCTCGCGTGCCGCCGCCGAGCAGTGATCGCCTAACGCAATGCCCGCGTGGGCCAATCGAATGGCCGGCGCATCGTTGGCCCCGTCGCCAGTCATGGCCACCACCCGGCCCAGACGTTGATAGGCACGCACGATGCGGACCTTGTCCGTGGGGGTGACCCGAGCGAAGACCGACACTTCGCCGAGCGCCGCGTCGAGTTGGGCGTCGGACATGGCGTCGAGCTCAGGGCCGGTGACCACCCGGTGCCCGTTGACAATGCCGAGCTCGGCACCGATGGCTCGCGCCGTGCTCGGGTGGTCCCCGGTGATCATGACCACGTCGATCCCAGCCGCGCGCAGGTCGACCACGGCGGCGGCCGCTGTCGGGCGCACCGAATCAGCCAAACCGAGGAAGCCCAGCAGCTCCATGCCACTGACTCGTTCGTCGCCCACCTCCGAGCGGTTCGAGGCAGGCCGTTCGGCTACGGCGAGGACGCGCAGCCCTCGACGGGCCAAGCGCTCCACTTCGGCCTCGAGCCTGCGTCGGATCGGCGCGTCAAAGAGCACCGGACCCTCCGGACCAACCCAGGAGGTGCAGCGCGGGAGGATCACCTCAGGAGCGCCCTTGACCGAGACCCGAGCCCCGGCCGGGCTGGTCCCGATGACGGCGTGGAATCCCCGCGCCGGGTCGAAGGCCAGCTCGCCCAATACGTCCCAGCCGCCCAAACCATCGGCTGCCGTCACTCCTGCCGTCTGTGCCCCCGCCAGGACGGCCCGGTCGGTGGCGTGGGGCAGAAGCACGAGGTCCTCGCTGCTGGTGTCGGGACTGGCCCGCAGTGCAGCGGTCAGCACCGCCCGGGGCCGCCGACCCAGTTCGCCGATGCGCTCGTCGGTGGCGCCGTCGGATACGCGCTGCAGGCTGATCTCGCCCAGAGTGAGCGTCCCGGTCTTGTCGAAGCACAGCGTGTCGACCCGACCGAGGGCCTCGATGGTGCGAGGGTTGCGGACCAGGGCACCGCGTTCGGAGAGCCGCCGGGCTGCGGCCATCTGGGCCACGGAGGCCACAAGCGGCAGGCCCTCGGGGACGGCAGCCACCATCAGGCTTACCCCCGACGAAATGGCCCGCCGGGGGTTGTGGCCCCGGAGGAGGCTCATGCCCGCCACGGCCAACCCGCTGGCCACCGTGGCCGGCAGGGTCACCGCAGTGAGGGTGCTGAGCCGGGCCTCGACACCGCTTGGTGGTGGTTCGGGGGCGTCGGCCAGACTCCGGCCCACCTCCGTCTCGGACCCGACAGCCACCACGACGGCCACGGCCCAACCGTTCGACACTGTCGTCCCCTCGTAGAGCATGCAGTATCGGTCGGCCACGGCGGCCCCGGGCACCGCGGCCACCTGCTTGACCACAGGGAGCGACTCGCCAGTCACCACCGACTCGTCGACCTCGCAGGCCTCGGCTTCGAGGATTCGACAGTCGGCCGGCACCACCTCGCCCGCCGCCAACTCGACCAGATCGCCGCGCACCAGCTCCTGGCGCCCGACCGGCATCGGCTCACCAGCACGGCGCACCACCACCAGGGCGTCCGAAACCTCCGCCAAGCGCTCGATCGACACCTCGGCCCGGACTCGTTGCACGCCCCCGATCACCGCGTTGGCCCCCATCACCCCGGCCACCAGCCCGGCGTCGGTAATGGACCCAACGGCAGCCGCAAGGCCGGCACCAACCGCGAGCAGTGGGGTGAGCGGGTTGGCCAGCTCGGCGGCAATTGCCATTGGCAGTCGCAGGGCTGATGGTGGAGCGGACCGATAGTCCACCCGACGGGCGGCGGCTTGTTGGGGGCTCAGCCCGCCCGGCGTGGTCTCGAGCTCGGCCATTACCGCCGGACCGTCCATCGCATGCCACGGGGTGTGCGATCGGGGGACCGGGCCCGGACGGCGGCGGAGCACCTCGGCCGAGGCCATGGCCTGGGCCTGGGCCGCCAATGCCGCCACATTGACCGGGAGGGCGGCCCGGCGCCCGGCACTTCCGGCCGGTCCGACCAGCGACCACACCCCGCCGATCCCGGAGCCGGTCAGGGCCAGGATGGCACTGCGGGTGGATACGGCTCGGGCGACCGATACGGCCTCGACAACGAAGTGGGCGTCGGCCATTCCGTCATTGGCCAAGAGGTCAGCCCCCCATGGCACAGCCTGGCAAGTGATCCCGACGCCGCAGTCAGCGGCCCGAAGGCCTTCGGCGATCCCCGACACGAGCAGCACCGCGTGCCCCTCGAGCTGAAGAGCCCGTACGGTATTGGCCATCCGGCGACCGCCTGGCAGCGAGCGACCGCTGCCCAGCTGCTCGGCCAGTCGGGCTCCCCCGCCGGCCACGGCAACGTCGAGGCCACCGCGCCTGGCCGCGCCGACGAGCGCCTCGGCCAGCGGGTCGAGCTCTTTGTCGACGGTGGCCAGGCCGACGATGACGCCCCGGTGCTCGAGGGCCAGCACCACTACGCCACCCTGACCGAGAAAGCGAGCCCTCGCGGCAGCGCTCTGGGGAAGCTGGGCCCCCGCGGCCTTCAGGCCCTCGAGCCGCCCGAATGCCCATGCGCCCCGACGGCGTACCCGTCCGGGTGACGCCTCGTCGAAGAGGTCAGACGCCACTGTACGCAAGTCCTCGGTCGTGGATCCGATCGCCTCGACCGAGCCGAGAACCGAGCGTCGGATGACAACTTCGGCATCGAGTAGAACCAGGTCGATCCGATCGAGGCGGCGCAAGATGGTGCGGTCGACGATGAGCACGTCCCTCCGGGCCAACTGGCGGCCGAACGAGGCGGCGAAGGCCTCGCGTCCCATCCGCCCGGCCTTGGGCAGGCCGGCCACCACGAAGCTGGCCGCCCGTCGGGGGCTGCCGGTGAGTGCAAGGGCAACACCGGATAAGCCCAGCGACGCGACGGCGGCGCGGCTGGCGTAGTGCTCGAGTGGGCCTCCGGGCAACGGGACAGGCCGCTCCACGGCCGCCAATGCTCGGGGTGGCTTATCCATGGCTTGCGTATGCAGTTCGAACTCGCGCCGTTCCCAGCCTCGTCGACGCTCCTGCGACTCGCGTACGAGATTGGCCCGCTGCCCGATGTCGACGACCAACCCGAGCGGACCTTGGGCCAGCGCCTGGACAAGAGCATTCGACAGGCCCAGGCCGAGATCGGTGGCCGGCGCGCCAAGATGCTGCTCCAAGAAGCCCCGTAGGTGGGGCTCTGTGTCGACCAGCGACACCAGCGAGGCCAGTTCAATGGGGAATGGGGTGGCCCGTAGCACCTGACCGAAGACGCTCGCCCCCAGTCCCACGACGTCGGCACCAAGAGCGATGGCGTCGCGACGGAGAGGCTCGAGGTCACTGGGATGCTCGGGCCGGTCGTGGGGGAAGCGCTCGTCACCCACTTCGTGGACCTCTTCGATCCCTTCGATCTTCTCCACAAGATCGTCGAGGGACGTTGCGTCAGGGTCGAAGACCACGACCACCCGACCGAGCACGGCGTTCACCTGGGCCCAGTCCACTCCTTCGACCGCGTTCAATGCCGCCTCGAGGTCCTTGACCAATCGGTCGTGACCGGGCCGGTCCACTGCCCGGACCTCGATGTGGGCGCGACCCTCGCTCACCCACACCCGTCGATGCCGACGTCCGGGGTTCAGTCGCTCGAGAGCGTCGCCGGCTATTCTGCCGACCGCCCCTGGGGCACGTAGTGCGCTCGAGACCGCCTGGCGGGGACTCAGCACGCCCGCTCCGGGTTCCGACTCAGAGTCAGCCCACTTTGCCTCGAGACTCGAGGGGGCGATCGGAGTGTCGAAACATGGACCAGGCGCTCCGATGAGGACGGCGTCAGCGGGGTCCGGCTGGGATCAGGCGGCCACCGCCTGAGTGACGTGACCGACTGGTGACGGCGATCGCTCCCTGAGCCAGTTGACGATTCGCAGGATCGCAAACTGAGCCGCGAAGACCGCCAGTTCGAGGAACAACCGTTCGAGGATGACCTCCATTGAAACTCCCAACTTGTCGACGTACTCCTTCGACGAAGGATAGGGAAGGGAGATGAACGGATCGCTATCGACGCGCGTCGAATGGGCCAAAAGATGATGAACCGTTCGTGACGTTGCGCTTCACGCGCCTCGATCGTTGTGACCGGACAAAACCGGCATCGTGCTGCGCCAAGGAGGTTCGTTCGGAATTGCGTATTGCATCCACGGCTCAGCGCGGGACATCTGGGACAATCAATCCGAGCCGTGGTGTCGCGCGACGAGTACGCCCGCTCCGATGAGCGCGGCCAGAGGGAGTTCGATTGCTCCGAGCACCACGGCACCTCCCAGTGCGGCCCAGAACCCGACGTTGACTGCAGCCTCGGGAACGGTGATGTGCACGATGGGCATGACGTAGGCACCGTGCCCGTTGCTGCTCGCCGTCGGGGCAGAACGCGTTCGTCTGGCCGGTGGCTTCTTTGCTTCCTCAGCGTCTGTGGTCGGTGTCGGCATATCTCCTCCATGTGATGTGGGCTGTTGTTCTCGTGTAGGACTTCCGGCGCTCGGTTGGTTCGGCCGTGATCCTCACCGGACCGAGGCGGTCAGGCCTCTTCCAGTACCTCTCCGAGCTCATGCAGAGCCGGTCGGTTGGTCGCGTCCATGAGGGCATGACCGGCCATGAGAAGCAAGGCCAGCGGCCACTCGATGATCTCGATCGCGGCCAGCACGCCGAGACCGGCGTAATAGACCAGGTGCTCGACCGGCGGCGCCTCGATGGTCGTCTCGTCCACCGTCAGCACTACTCTGTGGCCGCCACGCTCGGTGTCCATCGCAACCTTTAGTGCGACCATATCCACCCTCCTCCGGGCCGGGCGGGCCTAACGCGGTCCCGTCCAGCTCACGGTGATCGGTCAGGCCCTGGTGACCACCCACCCGAGGCGAGTAGGTACCACTCGGGATCGGCGCTCAATTCTGGTCGCCGATCCACTACCGATCTGAAACGTCATCTTCGCATACTGGGGCCGCGAGCGCACGCGCGACCGACCGTTCCGCGCTCCTGCAAAGGCGCTCTCAGAAGGCGTTGGTTGCTCACTCTCGACTCGGTGCCACGTCATGGTCGCCAACCTCCTCTTGGCTGTCTGAAGTCGGCTCGCGCCACAACGTCGAATAGCCATACGAGCCGCCCACATCCGCGCTCTTGATGGACGGGCCTCAAGCCTGGCCGATCGTTCTGCAAGCATGTCAAACGTGAAGGCGTGGAGGCGGAAACCGTGGCGACGCCGCGTCCCGGGATTTATACGGAGCATCGGTCCCGAGCTGGTATCGGGAGCGTCCGACAACGACCCGACGAACGTGGGTACGGCTGTCGCTGTCGGAGCGCAAACCGGCTATCAATTGGCCTGGGTGACAGTCCTCGTCGCTCCACTCCTCGGCATCGTTCAAACTATCGCGGCCCATGTCGGTTCGGTGGCGCGCAATGACCTCCAGACGCTGACCCGAATCCGCTATGGCCGGGGGGTCGCCGCGGTCCTCCTGGTGTCGGTCGTCGTCGTCAACGTGGTCACCATTGCGGCCGATCTGCAAGCCGGGGCTGCCGGGATCGGGATCCTGGCCGGCGTCGAATCCCGCTGGCTGGTACTCCCGCTAGGGCTGGCTCTTGTCGGTCTGCTGCTCGTCGGCAAGTACGACGAAGTCGTGGGTGTGATGAGGTACCTGATGCTCGGCTTTCTGGCGTTCGGGGCGGTCGCCTTCCTCTCCCATCCGAACTGGCCGCTTGTCCTCCGCTCCAGCCTGGTACCCACGCTGTCACTGCATCGCGACGTGATCGCCGGTGGCCTCGCCCTGATCGGCACCACACTCACCAGCTACGTCTACGTGTGGGAGACCGTCGAGCGGGGAGTGGAGGAGGTGCCCGACGAGTCCGGCGAAACCGTGGTGCTGGCGCGAGCCAGGATCGGTGCCGTCGTTGGTGCCGTATTCACCGCCGTGATCTTGTGGTTCATGCTCGTCGCCTCGGCAGCGACGCTCGGCCAGCGTCACCAGACGGTCACGTCGGCACAGGAAGCAGCCCAGGCGCTACGCCCGCTCGCCGGCTCGGGGGCGGCGGATGTTTTCGCGATCGGGCTCATCGTCTCCGCCGTGGTCGCCCTCCCGGTCCTCATGGCCACGACCGCCTATGTGGTCGGCGCACAGTTCGACTGGCGCCGCGGGCTGTCCGAGCCGGTGAGCCACGCCCGGGGCTTCTACGGCGTGCTGGCGGCGTCCATAGGACTGGCCTTCGCCGTGACCCTGGCCAAGGTCTCGGTCATTGTCATGCTTGTTGCAGCCAGTGTGATCGGGGGATTCGGCACTCCCATCGGCCTGGTGATCCTGGTCCTGCTCGCCCGCGATGACCAGGTCATGGGCGCCCAGCCCATATCGGGGCCACTAGCCATCGCTGGCTGGACAGTCGCGGTCGTCGTCGGCAGCTTCGGACTCCTGTTCGTTATCGGAGCTGCGCTGGGCAAGTTCTGATCCGACTGTGTACGAGCTGAAGGACGCCAATATCTCGATCACGTCGCTCGATCCCGGCCGGGAACCCGTCACCGTGGCCGCGACGTTGCGATCGCGTGCTGACGGCTTCTCCTCAACTGGCTCTTGCCGGCAGCGAGCGATCATTGGCTCCTGCGGTGCGCAGAACGTCTCGGCGCACCGAACTCCGCACCCGTTGCACCCAACTGCAGCCCGCCAACGGGAGGACTCCCGCCGTTCGCTTGACGCCTGTGGGTGCCAAGAATGTCATCCGAGCCGTTGAGCTGGGACTTTCGCCGGAGCGGATGTAACCGCGAAAATGGTCCGTGGTCCTCTCGTTTCTCTACCTCGCCTTCCTCCGGACCATTCAGATCCTCTGCCTGAAATGGTCCGACGAGTCCGATCTGGCCATCGAGGTCGTCATCCTCCGGCACGAGGTGGCGGTCCTCTGTCGCCAGGTGGTCCGTCCGGCCCTGCGGCCGACGGACCGGGCGCTCCTCGCCGGCCTCAGGCAGCTGATCCCCCGGGCGAAACTCCATCGGTTCTTCGTGCAGTCCGGCACCCTGCTCCGTTGGCATCGTGAGCTGGTCCGTCGTAGGTGGACCTGCCCGAACCCCTCAGGTCGCCCGAAGATCCCCACGGGAACAGTGCAGCTGGTGGATCGCTTGGCCAGGGAGAACCCGACGTGGTGTGAGTTCCTGAAAGCCCAGACCGCGACGATGCTGGCCTGCGACTTCTTCACCGTGGACACCGTGCTTCTGCGGAGGCTCTACGTCCTGTTCTTCATCGAACTCGACACCCGCAAGGTGTAACTCACTGGGATCACGGCCAACCCGGCTGTTGCCTGGGTCGTCCAGCAGGCCAGAAACCTGTCCTATGAGCTCGCCCAGCGTGGACGACCGGTCAAGTTCCTGATCTGCGACCGGGACACCAAGTTCACGGCCAGCTTCGACGAGGTCTTCTGCTCCCAGGGCATTCGGACCATCCGTGCGCCGATCCGGGCCCCTCGTGCCAACGCCTTCGCCGAGCGATTCGTGGGCACCGTTCGCCGGGAGTGCGTCGATCGCAGGCTCATCGTAAGCCGACGTCACCTTGAAGCCGTCGTCCACGAGTTCGTCGAGCACTACAACAGCCACCGGCCTCATCGATCGCTGGGTCAGCTACCGCCTCAGCCGAAGGGCGATGCCCCAGCAGAATCGAAGAATGTCGATGCTTCACGACTCCAGCGGACGAATCGGCTCGGAGGATTGATCCATGAATATCGCCTGGTCGCGCGACGTGGATCACGTTCTTGGCACCCAGAGGCTCCAGGTAGAGTTGTTGCCATGGTCTGGAAGAGGCATGCGAAGGCGCTCGCATCTCGTCCGGAATCAGTAGCCCTGAGCGCCTTAGAACTTCTTGAGCCCAAGCGCCAGGAATGTTTGACGCGGATCCTGACCCTGTCCGAATTGGCCGAGGCAGTAAAGGCGAACAGGCGCCGACGAACACGCGGGAGTCCTGACAAGTTGCCGACTGCCAGGAGTCAGCCGAGCGCCTTAGAACTTCTTGAGCCCAATCGCCAGGATTGTTTGACGCGGATCCTGACCCTGTCCGAATTGGCCGAAGCAGTAAAGGCGAACAGGCGCCGACGAACACGCGGGAGTCCTGACAAGTTGCCGACTTGTGGGTGCCGAGAATCTCATCTAGGTCCCTGAGCAGCACTTTCGCTAATCGACCGATGGCGACCAAACTGGGTGAAGGACGCCAATATCTCGATCACGTCGCTCGATCCCGGCCGGGAAGCCATCACCGTGGCCGCGACGTTGCGATCGCGTGCTGAGGCGTCTCCTCAACTGGCTCCTGTCGGCAGCAAGCGATCACTGGCTCCAGCTGTGCGCAGAGCGTCTGCGTGCACCGAACTCCGCACCCGTTGCACCCAACTGCAGCCCGCCAACGGGAGGACTCCCGCCGTTCGCCGAACGCTTCGTCGGCACCGTCCGCCGTGAGTGCCTCGACCGAACGTTGATCTTCGGTCGTCGCCACCTCGAACGCGTCCTGGCCGAGAACGTCGCCCACTACAACGGACACCGGCCGCACCGGGCCCTGGGTCAACAGGCCCCGCTCTTGCCG
>Ga0181523_10005297_pt1 | contig 10722 bp, 7 predicted proteins | sample PEATcosm2014_Bin_43_FD_119752 | JGI IMG/M metagenome (GOLD analysis project Ga0181523, IMG submission 119752) | Peatland microbial communities from MTU Mesocosm Facility, Houghton, MI, USA - PEATcosm2014_Bin05_30_metaG | ecosystem: Environmental > Terrestrial > Soil > Wetlands > Peat | place... | reverse complement strand
GCTGATCGCATAGCGAACCACGGGTACAAAGTAGGTGTCGGGTCCAATTTCGAGGAAGGAATAGCGGACCCCGAAACCCGGCATGATCTGCCACTTGCCGCTTCCTAACGAGTCGGCGGCAGTTGGAGCGACAAAACGAGCGCCAAAGCCGAAAGCCCAATGTCGATCGATGTCGCGGATGAGAGCGGCCTGGAACGCCGCATCTCCGACGCCGAGATCCCCGTCCGCACCGATAGAAGTGAAGGTGGTCTTGTCGACGACCGGAACCTGAGCCAGCAGTCCGACCCTCCAGCCATTATCGAGTTGAGCTTTCCAATTGGTCCTCAGCAGCCAGCTTGCGCGGTCCGTTTGGCTGGTTGTGCCTGTGGACGTTTGATACGCGAATCGTGTTTCGAAGCTCTGTTGCGGGCGCGTGAAATCTTCACCGTTATATTCGGGGTCTTCCTGTTCTGCATCGGACCGCTGTGCCCACGACGTTTGACCATTGGATTGCACCGGAGTCTCGCCCGCGGCCGGAAGGGTGCAGCAAATTACCGCTGCCCATGCGATGGGAAGCGCAAGGTTCGAATGCTCACGGTGATGTTTTAGTTTGGCGCTCACTCGGAGCGAAACTACCACGAAACTGGAGGCGAGTACCCTGACGCCGATTCTCTGGGTTTCTCTTCCTGACCGCTTGGCGGCGCTGCTTGCAATTCCGAGTTTGAATTACGTCGTATTTTCAATGGCATCATTCGCCAGCGGAGACGATTAAGCTGCATCAATTTGCTTCTGAGGTATCCTGTTCGTTCATTCTTCATTTAAGTCACTTCGTCATGTGCGGTATCGGACATTTGACTCGACATTCTGGCGGATGCGGTCTCAGTCTGCCCTTCTCGGGCGCATGATCGACGCGAACAAAGGCAACTATTGCGTTTGTTGCTTGCAGGAGAAGCGGCGAAAAGACCTACGCGCTCGCCCAGGTGAATTATTTCGGGCCGCCGCGAAAGGCGGAGGAGATATCTATGGCGCTCCACGACCTTCACACGGATGAGGGTTTGGAAGGCTTATCGCCTGGGCGCAAGCCCGACGCGGACATGGTGTTCATTCCCGGCGGCACCTTCCGCGTGGGCTCGGACAAGCACTATCCAGAGGAGGCGCCGGTACATTGCGTCACGGTCGACGCGTTCGCGATGGACCGCACGCTGGTGACGAACCGGCAGTTCAAAGAGTTCGTCAAGGCAGCCGGCCACGTTACCTTTGCCGAAATTCCGCCTGATCCGAAGGATTATCCGGGCGCGCTGCCGCATATGCTCTATGCCGGCTCGCTCGTGTTCTCGCCGCCGTCGCACCGGGTCGATCTGCGCGACTGGAGTCAGTGGTGGACCTTCCTCAAGGGCGCGGACTGGCGCCACCCCTGCGGCCCGAAAAGCAACATCGACGGACTCGACAATCATCCGGTCGTGCACGTGGCGTTCGCCGACGCGCTGGCCTACGCCAAATGGGCCGGCAAGGATTTGCCGACCGAGGCCGAATGGGAATTCGCCGCGCGCGGCGGGCTCGACGGCGCCGAGTTTGCCTGGGGCGATGAGTTCACGCCCGGCGGCAAGCATCTGGCGAACACCTGGCAAGGCGAATTTCCGCGCCAGAACCTTTGTACGGACGGTTTCGCACGCACATCGCCGGTCGCTGCATTTCCGCCTAATGGCTACGGCCTATACGACATGATCGGCAATGTCTGGGAATGGACGACCGACTGGTATTCGGCAAAGCACGAAGCCGACGCGCCAAAGGCGTGCTGCATTCCGGAAAATCCGCGCGGCGGACCCGAAGCCGCCAGCTACGATCCAAGCCAGCCGAAGATCAAAATTCCACGCAAGGTACTTAAAGGCGGTTCGCACCTCTGCGCCCCCAATTATTGCCGTCGCTATCGTCCGGCCGCGCGCCATGCCGAGCCGGTCGATACCTCCACAAGCCATGTGGGCTTTCGGTGCGTCATCAGAAGTCAACAGAGAGGAAGCGCATCATGAGTAACGACCAAGGGCGGGCAAAGTCTGAGGACGGCACGGCCCTCAACCGCGAAGGCCTCAAACGGCGTGATCTGCTACTGAGCGGCACGTCGCTGGTGGCTGCTTCTGCACTGTCGGGTGTGGGTATTGCGACCTCTGCGCAGGCGCAGCAACCGGCATCGACGCCGTCGACCGGGAAACCGCCGAACATCGTCGTCATTATGGGCGACGACATCGGCATGTGGAATATCGGCGCCTACCACCGCGGTATGATGGCCGGGCGGACGCCGAACATCGACAAGCTCGGCGCCGAAGGCATGCTGTTCACCGACTACTATGCCGAGGCGAGTTGCACGGCGGGACGGGCGCAATTCATCACCGGCGAGTTGCCGATCCGCACCGGCATGACCACGGTCGGTCAAGCAGGCGCCACCATCGGTATTCCGGCGCCGGCCGCGACCATAGCGACGGCGTTGAAGTCCATGGGATACGCCACCGGCCAATTCGGCAAGAACCACCTCGGCGATCTCAACGAATTCCTGCCGACAGTGCACGGCTTCGACGAGTTCTTCGGCTACCTCTATCACCTCGACGCGATGGAGGACCCCGCGCATCCCGGTTACCCGCAGGAATTGTTGAATGTCGTCGGCCCGCGCAACATGGTCCATAGCTGGGCTAGCGAAACCGACGATCCGACGGTGATGCCGCGCTGGGGCAAGATCGGCAAGCAGAAGATCGAAGACGCCGGGACGCTCTATCCGAAACGGATGGAAACCGTCGACGACGAGATCCGCGATCTGTCGTTCAAGTTCATGGACAAGGCGAAGGCTGACGGCAAGCCGTTCTTCGTATGGCTCAACCCGACGCGCATGCACATCGTCACGCACCTGTCGCCCAAATACGAGGCGATGCGCAACTCGAAGAACGGCTGGACCATCCATGAAGCCGGCATGGCGCAACTCGACGACGACGTCGGTTTGGTGATGCAGAAACTCAAGGACATGGGTGTCGACGACAACACCATCGTCGTATTCACCACCGACAACGGCACCGAAGTCTTTACCTGGCCCGACGGTGGGCAAACGCCGTTCGCGCAGAGCAAAGGCACGGTGTTGGAAGGCGGCTTCCGCGTCCCGGCAATCATTCGTTGGCCCGGCAAGGTGCCGGCCGGCAAAGTCGAGAACGGCATTATCTCGGGCCTCGACTGGTTCCCGACTTTCGTTGCGGCGGCCGGCAACCCGAACATCATCGAAGAGCTTAAGAAGGGCAAAGAGCTTGGCGGCACGGCCTACAAGGTGCATCTGGACGGCTACAACCAGATGGACTTGATCACCGGCAAGGGGCCGTCGAACCGGCACGAAATCTGGTATTTCGGCGAAAGCGAGCTTGGTGCGGTACGCATCGATGACTTCAAGTATCGCTTCATCGACCAACCGGCCGGCTGGCTAGGTGAAAAAACGAAGATCGACGTGCCCATCCTGATCAACCTGCGCCTCGATCCGTTCGAGCGCACCGGCTGGCCCGACAGCGGGACCAAATTCGGCGCGCAGCAATATTTCGACTGGTTCAGATACGAATTCTGGCGCTTCGTATTTGTCCAGCAGCAGGTGGAGAAATTAGCCATGACTGCGATTGAGTTCCCGCCGATGCAAAAGGGCGCGAGCTTCAACCTCGATGCCGTAAAGGCGAAAATCGCTGCAGCCCAAGCCTCAATCGGCAAGTAGGCGACCGAGCAACATCCGAAACGTCAGTCGGGCGGACGGGTTTGCGCGCCGAACTAGAGTAGGCGCAGATTGCGGTCCAGCCAGAACACCAGGGAGTTTATCGTGAGCATTTGCAGAGGCATCTGTCTCGGTCTTTTGGCGTCGTCTGCCGCCATGATGGTGGCAGCCGCGCCGGCAATCGCGCAGCAGCAGCAAAAACCAAACATCCTCGTCATCATGGGCGACGATATCGGCTACTGGAACATCAGTGCCTACAACCGCGGCAGGATGGGCTACCGCACGCCCAATATCGACCGCATCGCCAACGAAGGTGCGATCTTCACCGACTATTACGGCCAGCAATCATGCACTGCCGGCCGCGCCGCATTCATTACCGGCCAGAGCCCGCTACGCACCGGCCTTCTGAAAGTAGGCCTGCCAGGTGCCAAGGAGGGGCTGTCGGACAAGGACCCGACGCTTGCCGAGTTGCTCAAGCCGCAGGGCTACGTGAGTGGACAATTCGGCAAGAACCATCTCGGCGACCGCAATGAATTTCTGCCCACGGTTCACGGCTTCGATGAGTTCTTCGGCAATCTCTACCACTTGAACGCCGAGGACGAGCCTGAGCACCCCGACTATCCGAAGAATGTGCAGTTCAAACTGCGCTTCGGTCCGCGCGGCGTCCTGCGCTGCACGGCGACCGTCGCCGAAACGCCAGGCGAGGATCCGCGTTTCGGCAAGTGGGGCAAGCAGAGCTGCACGGATACCGGCCCGCTGAGCAAAAAGCGCATGGAGACGGTAGACGAGGAGTTTCTCAGCGCCACGCTCGACTTCATCGACCGCGCGAACCGGGACAAGAAGCCGTTCCTCGCCTGGTTCAATTCGACCCGCATGCACGTCTGGACCAGGCTTAAGCCTGAGTCGCAGGGGAAGACCGGACTCGGCCTTTACCCGGATGGCATGGTGGAGCACGACGCGCAGGTCGGCCAGCTTCTGAAAAAGCTCGACGATCTTGGCATCGCTAACAACACCATTGTGATCTACACGACCGACAACGGCGCTGAGACATTCACCTGGCCGGACGGCGGCACGACGCCGTTCCGCGGTGAGAAAAATACCAACTGGGAGGGCAGCTATCGCGTACCGGCGATTGTGCGTTGGCCCGGCCTGATCGCCCCGCACACCGAGATCAACGGCATCTTCTCGGCGGAGGACTGGGTGCAGACACTGACGGCGGCGGCGGGTGACCCCGAGATCAAGGACAAGCTTCTGAGGGGCTACGACGCCGCCGGTAAAACCTTCAAAGTGCACCTGGACGGCTACGACCAGCGCGACATGCTCGCCGGCAAGGGCCCCGATCCGCGCCGCGAGTTCTTCTACTGGACCGATGACGGCAACTTCGCCGGCCTGCGTTACGACCAATATAAAGCGGTGTTCATGGAGCAAAAGGCCCACGGCCTTGAGGTCTGGATGCAGCCGCTGGTTCCGCTACGCGCGCCCAAGCTGTTCAACCTGCGCTCCGATCCGTTCGAACGCTCGGAACAGGAGGCGGGCGACTACGTCAAATGGTTTATGGAGCACATTTTCGTGCTGGTTCCGGCGCAGGCGATCGTCGGGCAGTTCCTGGCGACATTCCAGGAATTCCCGCCGCGCCAGAAACCGGGCAGCTTCACGGTCGATCAGGCTCTGGAGAAGTTGAGTAACCAGGAAGGCAGCAACTAGTTGCCGCATTGCGCGTCCGAAGGAACCCGACGTGAAGCCGCGCAAGTGGCGCTATCTGCATTGCTGCGGGCTTGACTCAAATCAATTCGCATCGGGAAATATCGCAGTATTTTACTGGTTCGGTACATTGGCGACATTGGGTCTTCGACGTGAGCACTCCTCGCAATAGGCCGGCGCAGACCAATCGAAACGTTCGCGCAGAACGCGAAGATCGGGAGTCGAAACGCAATCTGAAAGAAAGAGCCAAGGATCAGATAAGAAATTTCACACTGATGTTCGTTTATCTCTGGGTCGTGTTCGGTATGTTAGCCGTTCACGAATCGATCGTTCTGTCGCAGCATCAAATCAATTACCGATTTCACGGGCTTGCTATCATCAATGCGTTGGTTTTCGCCAAAGTCCTGCTCGTAGCCGAAGATCTGCATCTAGACCAGAGATTTAATGATAAGCCGTTGTTTTATTCCATACTATTCAAATCGTTGTTGTTTGGCGTCACGCTTATCTGTTTCCATATTGTGGAGCATGTGCTGATCGGGATGTGGGATGGCAGGTCGATCGTCCAGAGTATTGCGGAGGTCGGCGTCAATAAACTAAGTGGAGTAATATCGCTCGGCATCATTTCGACCGTCGCATTGGTGCCATTCTTTATTTTGCGAGAAATTAGCCGCGTGATCGGTCCAGACAAGTTCTGGTCTCTCTTTTTTTGCCGTAGAAACGCTGAACTGCAGTCCTGAAATCTCAGCGGGGGCACTCGGGTCGCTGCAACTGGACGCCTCCCCGCCGCCTCGCCGCCAAAGTCCCGGCGGCGGTGTCTAAAAGGAGCTACCTTTGTCGCCAAAACCCTCCTTCGCAGGGGTCAGTCGCCGGTTGCTGCTTTCCGCTCTGGCGGTACTCCCGACGTTGTCTGTTCTTTTGCTCATCGTCCCGGCGCAGGCGCAGCCCGATCCGCTGCCATCGTGGAACGAAGGGGTAGCCAAGCGGGCAATCACCGATTTCGTTGCCCGCGTCACGTGGCAGGGCGGACCGGACTTCGTGCCGCCGGACGAGCGCATCGCGACGTTCGACAACGACGGGACGTTGTGGGTCGAGCATCCGATGTACGTCCAACTGGCTTTCGCGCTCGATCGCGTGAAGGCGTTGGCGCCGATGCATCCGGAATGGAAGGACAAGCAGCCGTTCAAGGCGGTGTTGGAAGGAGACATGAAGACGCTCGGAGCATCGGGCGAGCACGACATGGCGGAACTGGTCATGGCGACCCATGCCGGCATGACGACCGAGGAATTCCGGAAGATCGTCACCGATTGGCTCGCGACCGCGCGCCACCCGTGGTTCAAGCGCCCATACACCGAGCTCTCATATCAGCCGATGATCGAGCTACTGGCTTATCTGCGCGCCAATGGGTTCAAGACCTTTATCGTCTCGGGCGGTGGTGTCGAGTTCATGCGGCCATGGACTGAGCGGGTCTACGGTGTGCCGCCGGAGCAGGTCATAGGTTCGTCGATCGAAACTAAGTTTCAGATGCGCGACGGCAGGCCGGAGCTGTTCCGTTTGCCGGAGGTGAATTTCGTCGATGACGGGGCCGGCAAGCCCGTCGGTATCAACGAGTTCATCGGCCGCCGCCCGATTGCAGCCTTCGGCAATTCCGACGGCGATCTCCAAATGTTGCAATGGACGACAATGTCCGGTGGTGTCCGCCTTGGCGTCCTGATCCATCATACCGATGCGGACCGCGAATACGCCTACGACCGGGACACATCTTTCGGCCGCCTGGACAAGGCCCTGGACGCGGCGGCAATGAATCATTGGGTCGTTGTCGACATGAAAAACGACTGGAAGCGGATCTTCGCGTTCGAATAACGAGGTTGCGGAGTGGTGCAGTTGCTTATCAACGTCTGTTACGGGTAAATTGTCCACGCAGTATCAAAGCGAAGTGGCTGCGTATGTCAAAGGGACCATTTCTCATGATTCTTGGCTACGCTCGTGAATTGGGTTGAGCTGTGAGACCCATATTGATTTCTGTGATTGCGTTTGCGTGCGTTTTAGGTGGGACATTTCTCGGCATATTTCTCCGCACTAGGTTGCCAGAAGAGCATCTGAGCGAGTCCACAAAGGACGTCGTGAGATTGGGAACAGGTCTGGTTGGGACGATCGCCGCTCTTGTGCTTGGATTACTGATCGCCTCGGCAAGCAGCACTTTTCAAACTCGGAACAGTCAGGTCGAGCAGCTAACTGCCGATGTTGTCGTGCTCGACCAAACTCTAGCACAGTACGGGTCGGAAACGGGTTCGGTTCGCAACTTGTTTCGGCGTGTAGTCTCCTTGATGGCCGATCGGATTTGGCGCGAAAACGGTTCCGCTTCAAGGAAGGTAGCGCAGTTCGAGTCGAGCGCTGCAGCCTTGTCCCTATTCGATGAGATTCTGAAACTGTCGCCGCAGAACGAGACACAGCGCTCTCTCCAAGCCAGGGCATTAGACACACTGCAAGACCTTGGAAAGATGCGCTTACTCCTGTTCGCCGAGGCGGCGGGTATGGCAATCCCGGTGCCCTTCCTTGTGATACTGATTTTCTGGCTCGCCATCATATTTGCAAGCTTCAGCCTGTTCGCTGACAACAACGCAACCACCGTTATTGTCTTGTGCATTTTTGCACTATCGGCGTCTGCTGCGATCTACCTAATCCTTGAGCTCAGCCAGCCATTCACGGGCCTCATGATGATTTCCAGCGAGCCGCTACGCAACGCGCTCGCGCCCCTAACCCCCTGAACCCCTGTGTCAGTGAAAAAAATGCAATCATTTGCCCCACGGCAATGGTTCTGGCGGTAGTCTACTGTAGCCCACAACCGATATTTCCGGGCCAAAGCTCTGACACCGTGTGACTGAGGGGAAATCATCATGAGCCGGACCGCGCACCTGCGCCTGCCGTTCTTCGACGCGAAACATCGCGCTTTCGCCGACGAGATCGACCAATGGGCCGGCGATACCGCTGCCGATATCGGACACCGCGATGACATTGACGCGACCTGCGTGCGCTGGGTGCGGGCGCTCGGCGCCGCCGGTTGGCTGCAGTATTGCGTTCCCGCCGCCTGCGGCGGCGCCTATGACACGCTGCAATCGCGTTATCTGGTGATCGCGCGGGAAACGCTGGCGTGGCATAGCGGGCTCGCCGATTTCGCCTTCGCCATGCAGGGCCTCGGCAGCGGTCCCATTACGCTTGCCGGTTCGGACGAGCTCAAGCAGCGCTATTTGCCGCGGGTGGCCGCCGGCGCCGGGATCGCGGCTTTCGCGCTCAGCGAGATCGAGGCCGGCTCCGATGTCGCGGCGCTCTCCACGTCGGCGCGGCTCGTCGACGGCCATTACGTGCTCGACGGCGAGAAGACCTGGATCTCGAACGGCGGCATCGCGGATTTCTACGTCGTGTTCGCCCGCACCGGCGACGCGCCGGGCGCCCGCGGCATTTCCGCCTTTGTGGTCGACGCCGACACGCCCGGCTTCGAGATCGCGCAGCGGATCGATGTGACGGCGCCGCATCCGCTGGCGCGGCTGCGGTTCAGAGACTGCCACGTTCCGCACTCGCACCTCGTCGGCACGCCGGGCGAAGGTTTTAAGATCGCCATGCGCACGCTCGATATTTTTCGCGCCTCCGTAGCGGCCGCGGCGCTTGGCTTCGCCCGCCGCGCGCTCGACGAGGCGATCGGGCGCGCCAAGACGCGAAAAATGTTCGGCCAGACGCTTGGCGACTTTCAGTTGACCCAGGCCGCGCTGGCCGACATGGCGCTCGAGATCGATGCGGCGGCGCTCTTGACCTATCGGGCCGCGTGGCTGCGCGATGTCGAGGGTGTGGCGACGACCAAGGAAACCGCGATGGCGAAGATGGCGGCGACCGAAGGCGCGCAGCGCGTCATCGACCGGGCGGTGCAGATGTTCGGCGGCATCGGGGTGAGCGTCGGCTCGGTGGTCGAACGTCTTTACCGCGAGATCCGGCCGCTGCGAATTTATGAGGGGGCGACCGAGGTGCAAAAACTCATCATCGGCCGCGAGCTGCTCAAGCCGCGCAATTGACGGCGGATGGTCAGGCCCCCGCGAGGGCTTTCGCCAGCAGGAAACCTGAACCGGCGCCGGTGCCGGCGCCAGGCCAGGTCGAGGCCCCGACCATATAGAGGCGGTCGATCGGCGTGCGGTAGCGCGACCAGCCGAAGGCCGGCCGGTAGACGAAATTCTGATCGAGGTGGTGGCTGCCGCCAAGGCTATCGCCGCCAATGAGATTGGGATTGTCGCGCTCGAGATCGGCGGGGGAGAGCACGGCGCGGGCGAGGATATTTGCGGTCAATCCTGGCGCGTAACGCTCGATGATCCCGATCACCCGGTCGGCATAGGCTTCTTTGACGGCATCCCAATCGGTACCGGTGATGCTTCGAGCCGCATCGCCGCGAATCCGCGATGGCAGGACCCGGACCTGGATCCAGAGCACGTGCCGTCCCTCGGGAGCGCGCGAGGGATCGATGGCCGTAGGCTGGCCGACCACCAGGACCGGCTCAGCCGGCAGCAGCCCGTCGAGCGCCTCGGTATAGGTTGTCGCCATCGCGGCGAACGAAGGCGCCAGATGCACATAGGCGAACCGCCGCAGCTCGGCGCCGGCGGTCCAGGCCGGCAGGTCGTTGAGCGCAAGATGGATCATCATGGTGGCCGGGCCGGGCCGAAGCCGGGCGAAACGCTGCGCCGCCGCCGACGAGGCGGGCAGGAGATCACCGAACAACACGCGCGGATGAAGGTTAGCGATCACCGCCCGCGTCGCCTCGATGCGCTCACCGCCCTGGAGCACGACCCCTTTGGCGCTACCGCCCTCGATCGCGATGCTCCGTACCGGCGCGCGGAGGCGGACTTCGCCGCCTTCCGCGGCGATGGCGCGCACGAAGGCCGTGACGATGGTGTCGGCGCCGCCGCGGCCGAGCGCCATGCCGAAGCATTGGTTGGCCATCGATTCCAGATACGGAAACAGCGCGCCGCCCGCGCAGTCGGGCGAGAAATCAAGGTGCATGCCCCACACCGCCATCATGGCCTTGAGCTTCTCAGTCTCAAAATTCTCGTCGAGCCACTCGCGTGGCGACGCAACAAGGAGACGCGCTGTGTCGGCAACCCATCCGGTGCCGCGCGCCCGCCAGGCCGCAAAAATCGCGCGCAGCGCCTGCAACGACGGCATCGGTGAGGCGAGCAGCGCGAAAATGTGCGGCGCGTCCTCCCCGAAGGCTGTCACCATGGCGCGCCAGCGCTCGGCATCGGCCGGGCTCAACGCGGCGATCCGGCTGGCCGTGGCCT
>Ga0181523_10005293_pt1 | contig 10727 bp, 11 predicted proteins | sample PEATcosm2014_Bin_43_FD_119752 | JGI IMG/M metagenome (GOLD analysis project Ga0181523, IMG submission 119752) | Peatland microbial communities from MTU Mesocosm Facility, Houghton, MI, USA - PEATcosm2014_Bin05_30_metaG | ecosystem: Environmental > Terrestrial > Soil > Wetlands > Peat | place... | reverse complement strand
TTGACGCAAAGAGTTTGCGCCTCCCGTGATATTCCCTCCGACAAGATTGGAATTCTCGGCCTCCAGTTGCGTCGGTGATTTCGTCGAGCGGGCAAGGATCAAGTCTCTGAACCCCGGCGCGAAACGTTCCACTTGAGCTTCGATTCGGCCGGTCATGTCGAGTGTGCTGCCGCTGGGAACGTGGCAGTAGGCCCAGGCTGTATGGCAACCTGCGGGGGCGCGGGAAGGATCGATAACGCTAGGTTGTGCGAGAAGAACAAATGGGTATTCGGAAGGCCCATTTCCGCATGAATCACGCTCGGAGAGGGCGATCTCCGAAAGGGTCCCTCCAAGATGGACTGTACCGGCCTGAGCGCATTGTCTCGATGTCCAAGGAATCGGACCGCGTAGTGCCCAATCGACTTTGAACACACCGGGGCCGTATTGGTATCTTTCCAGAGCTCGGTAGTAGCTCACCGGAAAGCTCTCACCGGCAATTTGCAGGAGTCCGCGCGGCGAAAGATCGCAAAGGACGACCTTGGAAGGTGGCAGTTCGTTTCGTGAGCGCACACGGACACCTGTAACAATCTCTCCACCTATTGAACGCAGGTAAGATGCTAAGGCGTCTGCGATCTGTTGCGAACCGCCTTTCGCAATCGGCCAACCGCTCACATGCGCTAGAGCAGCCAAAACGAGACCTACCGCAGAGGTGCCCCAAGATTCGAGCGGCATAAGGGAGTGCGCCGCAAGACCTGCGAAAAGAGCGCGAGCCGGTTCGGATTTGAAATAAGATTTGGCGAGACGACTCGCGGGCTTTATTGCATGAATGCCAAACCTAGCCATGAACAACGGTTGGCGCGGAATGCTAATCGGTGCCAGGACGTACTGCTCCAAGAAGGCCCACTTTGCCACGAGCGGTCCCACCAGGCCTTTATAGCTGTTCCCATCCACGCCAAGTAATTGGCAGGTCTCCTCGATAGAGTGCTTCAAGACTGCGACGGAGCCATCGTCAAAGGGATGGGCGAGGGGGTACTGCGGATAAACCCATTCGAGACCGTGGTCGTTAAGCGGAAGTGTGCGGAGGAAAGGCGATGCAACCGCCATTGGATGTACTGCGGAACATACGTCGTGCGTAAAACCGGGAAGGGTGAGCGCATCTGAGCGAGTACCACCGCCGATATGTTCCTGTGCCTCGAGCACGAGTACAGATAGCCCGGCGCGAGCAAGAACAATTGCGGCGGCCAGACCGTTGGGCCCGGAACCGACGATAACGCCATCGTATTCGCTTCTGTGTGTCAAGCTGTGGCCCTATCTTATGACAGAAGGTTGCGCGAGCGGGAACTGGTGATCGCGGACGAGTGGCCAGCCCCTATGAGTGGCCAAACGTAATTAGTGACAACCCCGTCCCTCGTCCATCACGCGAAACGTCCAAAGTAAGGCTGTTGGCGTCTTACCTGGAGATTTGGGGTAATTAATTCCAACAATGACACTCTCATCCCTCGCCATCGCATAGGGATGCGACCGCCAATAGCTTAGCGGCACTGCTGCAATTCTGTGCCTTACCGTTTGACGATGCCCACAGGCTGTTCGAAGGCAACCACACCTCTTAAGTGAATAAAGGTGTGACCGCATCGTTGCCAAGCAAAGTCGTGGTGTAGCCCTCTTCCTTCACAAGTGGATGAAGCTGACGAAAGCTTCTTCACGGACCACCCTTCGCGACATCGAACAGTTGATCAATATTGGTGTGCTGGAGCAAGAGGGAGCGGGGGGAAGAAGCACTTCCTCCAGACTAAAGAAAGTTGTCGTATCGAAAGCCCTATCCGCGTAGAAGCACATCGTGTGAACTTCTCAGTTCTTCCGACTAATTGGCTCAAGGGCTTGCGTCCGGCATTAGAACGCATATCAGGGCCTAACCGTCTCCTGAGAGATTACAACCCAATTTTTTTCATCCTCTGATGTGACATTCCAAGATGGTGTGCCAATTCGTGGAGCACCACTCGACGGATTTCTCGCTCCAAAAGGGCTTTATCCGATCCACAAGACAATTCCAACGCAGGTTGGTAAATCACGATGACATGTCTGGAACTACTGGAAGTCCGAAATCCCTTCGTCCGATCAAGCCCAGAGTAGGTTCCGAATACGAGGTGCCCTTCTGGTACGCCCATTCTCTTTTTGTCGGCGTCCGTGGGCGCCTCTGTACTGACGGTGACCGCGACATTGTTCCACTCCTTGTCGAATTCCTCCGGAACTTCGTTTAGGGCCTTCGCTACCATTTCCTGAAACTCCTGCTCTGAATATCTCAGGGGCGTTGCAGGCTTTTGTTGTGTTTCACCCAGCAGCCAGTCCAGTGCGCTCGGCCACACTTCCTGCCTACCGTTTTCCTCGAGCCACTTCTTTGCGCTCCGATTCCACCACCAGAAAAGTCCGAAGAGGAGAGCCACCACGAGCGCGATCAGCAATAACCTATCGTCATCGGAGATGTGAGGGAACATGTCAGTGTTGCTTCTTGGAGTAAATCCCTCGGGACATAATACTGCAACGAGCCTATCTCGCTACGAGGTAGTGAATGTGAAGGGATGGCTTACGTCCCTGGAGCCACATGTCCGGCTTCAGCGCTAACGCTTCATGCAACTTGCCCAAAGAGAAGGAATTCTCCATTATCTGAACCTATCGGGGTTGAAATGCTTAACCGGGGATCTATAAAGTCAGGTGCTAGAAGCCACTTCGCCTTTAAGCAATCAGAACCGAAATTACATTAGGTTATTTCCCATTCTGGGTGATCAGAGTGAGCAGATTAGGGCTCGGATAGCAACGCGCAGCCGATCCGACGCAGAATGTTAAGTTCCAACCGAGCGATGGATCTGCGTACTCCTTCAGCACGCGAACGGAGAACTCCGCCTTCTCCTTTGGTTGCCAAGACCCATGAACCGATGGATAAGCCATATTATGTGAACGCTGTTTTCCAATTATCTGCATGCCATAAATCTCGATGGTATCGAACTTCAAGTCCGGCACATCTGGAATCACAAAGGAGACGTCCAGCAAGTAATAACTTCCCGCATCAGCCTGCCGGACGGTGACATTCTCCCCCGTAAGTAGGTCCCTGGAGTGCGTCGAAGGGGACGTTTCTGGTTGTGGGAATTGATCAACGTTAGTCGACACAATCAAGACCTCGGTGTCCGTGATTGGGTCAATGAAGAACGTGGAATAGTGGTCGTCTCTAGGCTCTGAGGCACCGTTCTCGGAAAGACCCGGGTCATCGCCTTCTACCTTAAGCCCTGCAGCACGTGCTATGGCCGCAGCCTTTGAAACGTTGGGTGTCGCCATAAGCTGTTGGACGATCCCGGCCCAATCTCTGCTGTATTTAACGGTCGTGTAATCTGGGGGCACCTCGAAGAGCGAGGGCTCCTGCTGACCCAGTTGGACATTCGAATATTCGCTAGACCACCCCTGCTGTTGACCCTCTCTTCTCACGACAAAGCCGTTCAATTCCCTAGCCATCCACTCTATGAGTGAGTACACCTGCCCCTTGCAGGTCACCTGTACGAGATACTTGTCGCAATGATACGGTCCAATTTGACCGCCACCGATTAATTTGAGTTGTATCTCGGCCCCTGGCAGATAGCTCGCGAACTCAGCTTTGCTTTTACCCGTATCGTCAATATACGGCACTTGTATATTGGTCTTTCGAGCGGCCTGAAGGATGTCGAGTTCGTTTCGGTCCAAGTGTAGAATGGAAATGCTCTCTTCGCCCTCGCCTTTCAACTCAGTGCGGACCGCGTTCTTCGTTGCATAAATCTTCCCTGTACTTGTCTTCTGATCGACGACGCGAACCACGTTGGCAGAAAAAGGTTGCAGAGACGTTTGTGCAAAGGCGCTGGGGGCATTAAACGAAAGGATGGAGAAAGCAACAGCTGAGAAGAGGAGATCGAAAGATCGAACGGTGCGTCTCTTGCTTCTCATGTCCACTGATTCGTCCCTCATCCTAATTGCAGTGCATGTCCGTTCCGAGGACTAAGACGTTATCCATGGTTGCCTCGTTTTGCAACGGCAGTCATGAGCAGGAATGAATTGCCGCAGAATCAAACAATTCATCATTTTTCACTCCACCCCGTTTTTCTTGCGAGTTTCTGAGGAAACACCCATTATTCATCCGGTTTTCTCGCATGGTGCTGGAAAGAAACCCATATAGCAAAATGGCCAGGATGAGTAATGACGCCAATGTCAACGAAGGGCCACTCTCCGGTAACGCGACTACTGAACTGGTCCTAGGTATTCATCCAGCCAGTTCAAAACTTCCTTAATGAGCTCATTTCGCGGGATGTTGTGTCCAGTCTCATAGATCAGATGTTTCTTTTCTTCTTTTTTCGACCCCAGCAACCGGTACAGCGGTTCTTGGCTCGATTGCACCGGAAAAAAGAAGTCATATCTCCCATTCAGCATCAGCGTCGGCTGTTTCACATGAGGAAGGAAGTTGATCACATCCACTTCCGGCAGTGAACGTTGAAAATCCAGTCCTCCGAGCGTCAGCACGTTCACCTTTATTCGCGGCTCCACCGCCGGGATCACTCCACCCATCTCTGCCCCCCAGCTATAGCCGTAATACGCCACCTTCTCATGATTCAGTTCCGGGCGAGTCTCCGCGTAATCCAGTGCCCTCGACGCGTCCTTCACCCACATGATCATGTGATCCCGCCAGTTGCTTGATGTGTCCGCCGTGTCCGAGGTCAACCCGTCACCGCGCTCGAACGTGCTCTTGTACACCGGATAGACCACCGCTCGCCCGCCCTTCACCAACGCATCCAGCGCCGCCGTTGAATACGGATTGAAACTCCTCAACAGCAGCGCATTTGACCCGGGAAAAAACAGCACCATTTGATAAGGCAGCTTCCCTCTCTTCGGCAGCATGAGATACAGGATCGCCTTCTCATTCCCGTACGCCGCCGCATACGTCACCTTCTCCGTGATCGAATCCTCGTCCTCCACTCTCCCTTCCACCGTCGCGTTCAACGGTGTCTTGTCGTAGGAATACAAGCCCTTATATACGGCGAATAATTCCGCCGGCGCCGGCTGCACCTTCGTCAGATCTTTCCTCGGCGAAGGCATGGCCGCCCACATCTCTGCCGGAACCGCTTTGTCATCTACCAGTTTTATGCACCGGAATCCGGTATTCGCCGCTCGTTCATACGGCGATTGCGCATCCGGGTCCACGAACATGTAATTCGGTTCGTCCCACGCTCCCCCCAGCACGTACCGCTTACCGCCATCCGCCTCCGTCCACGCCCACTCCTTCACGTTTCCCGCCATGTCGTAGTTGCCCCATGGGCTCATCCCTGGTTTGCTTCCGACCGGCAGCACTCCTGTCCCGCCAAAATTGCTCACCGGAACCAGAATTGCCGCCGAGGTTGGCCCCGCCGCACGGTTCCAATGCCGAATCGTCGGCAACTTCTTCCCCGCGAACTCCGCATACGCGGCCGCCTCATACCAGCTCACTCCGCTGACGGGATAGTCTTCCTGCCCTTTGGCGTACGCCCCCTGCACCCACTCCTTCGGCCCGGGTCGTCCCGTGGCATCGCGGAACATCCCCATCGCCTCTTCCCACATCAGTGTTTTACCGTCCTTCTTGAACTCTTCCTTCCAGTACTCCTTCTTCTGATACCCTCCTGCATCCACAAATTCCTTAAATTGCCGGTTCGTCACTTCAAACTGATCGATCCAATAATCCCCAAACTCAAGCTCCGGCTCGGCTTCGTACCCAGGAATCACCAGGCCTTTCATATGCCTTTTCGATATGGCAACTTTCACCATTCCCGATGGCACCTTGCCGTTTTCCTCCAGCACCACCTGCGCCGTTTGCTCCCGCCCCCCCGGCGATGACGGCAGCCAGAACCCGAACAGCCCATATGTCGTCCGCAACACCGCCCCGTATCCCGCCTTTTCTATCTTCCACTCGAACGGGCCCTGCGGCGCCCGGATATCCTTGAACGGCGTCTGCCCCACCAGTTCCCAAGCATCGTTCGTCTTTCCATACGGCCGGCGGTACACAGTCGCCCCCGCAGGCGCTGTCTCCACGCTGATGGGATAGGAAATTTTTGGCCAAAGCTTCTTCAGTTCCGGATCATCTCCCAGCCACTTTTCCGATTTCTCCGCCAATGGGTATGCTTCACCCGGTTTCCCTTCGTCATAAAGTTGCGAAATTTGCGGCAGCGCCACGGTCCGCGCCCACCGCAAATCCCGCGCATGGTTCAACATCCGGACGGCTCCCACCCCCACCGCCGCCACTGCTGCTGTCACCAGCACCCAGGTCAGCACGCGCTTCGTGGACGAAGAGCTTTTTTCCTCCGCATTCGCCTCTTCCATTTGCCTCGTTCGCGACTCCGCGACGGCGAATCTTCCGCTGTCCGTGTCCCGCTTCAAACGTTGCAGGTCCGCGCGCAGGTCCGAAGCGTGCTGGTACCGCAGCTCCCGGTCCTTCTCCAGGCACTGATTGATGATGCGCTCCAGATCCCCTGGAATTTTCGCGTTTAGTTTTCCGGGCGGCACCGCCGCCTCATGCAGAATCGAGTCAATCGTTCCCACCGACGATTCGCCCTTAAACGGCACCTTCCCCGTCGCCATTTCATACAGCACCACACCAAACGAAAAAATATCCGTTCGTCCGTCCAGTTCCTTCCCCAGCGCCTGTTCCGGCGACATGTACGCCACCGTCCCCAGGGTCATTCCCGGGCTGGTCAGCTGCTCCGCGTCTCCCAGCGTTGCTTGCGTCTCTTCCTGGCTCTTTTCTCCGCCCACCTTTGCCAGTCCGAAATCCAGAATCTTCGCGTGGCCCCGCTCCGTCACAAAAAGATTCGCCGGCTTGATGTCCCGGTGAACGATTCCCTTCGAATGCGCCGCATCCAGTGCATCCGCCGTTTCAATCGCCAGCGCGATAATCCGCTCCAGATCCATGGGCTTCCTGGAGATCGCTTGCTTCAACGTCATCCCTTCCAGGAATTCCATGGCGAGGTATGCTTTTCTATCGGCTTCGCCAATGTCGTAGATCGTGCAGATGTTCGGGTGATTCAGAGCGGAGGCCGCTTTCGCCTCTCGGCGGAAACGCTCCATTGTCTGCCAGTCGTGGACCAGATCCTCGGGCAACATCTTCAGCGCGACAAATCTTTCGAGCCGCGGGTCTCGGGCCTTGTACACCACACCCATACCGCCAGCGCCAAGGGGCGCGACGATCTCATAGGGTCCCAGCTTTGTGCCAATGGTCAGGGTCATCGTGTGCGCAAATTATACAAGTTCAGAGGCAAAAAGGAGGGGGTAACTGTCGCGTGGGGGTCTCAAGTCCTCCCCCCGCCCATTTTTCGGACAGGGTCTATAAGAGAACCGCCGTTATCGATACGATTTCCGCTTAATACTGCTGACCAAAGAAGCTGGCTTAGCTAGAGGGCAGGGTGAATAATCATGCCACTCCCATCTAAGGGCCCTCCACATGCCTTTCACGTCATCCTATAGAGCCCGTCTATAGGGCCCATCCGCCAAACTAACGAAGACTTCTAAACCACATCCGGGTTGGCAACCGGCTTCGTTTCCGACGCTCTGCAGTAGAACTGTTCCTGGCGCAACGGGAGACGCGTAAATGAAGACCAACCTGCATTCCCGGCCGCGTTTACGGGTGAACGTGTCGCGCGAAGAACTGCACGAAAGCGCCGGACTCGACCGACGCCGTGCTGCTCTGTGTTAGGATGCGTCCATGAGCTCGGTTGTTGGGTCATCCATTCCCGCCGATGTTGTGACGCCACATGCCACCACACACGAGGTCTCGCTGTTTCGCCTGTACACGCTACGGGTCGCGTATCTCATCATGGCCGCGGGGCTCGGCGCGTTTATCTGGCCCAATGTCATCCACCACACAAATGAGTTCGCGGCAGCACACGGGATACAGGTCGCCTTGCTCGCCGGCCTCGGCTTGACCTCCGCATTGGGCCTTCGATACCCGCTGAAAATGTTACCGATCTTACTGTTCGAACTGACCTGGAAGGCGATCTATTTGATAGCCTTTGCGCTGCCGTTGTGGTCCGCCCACCAGATCAACGACGCCACGGCAGAAGACATCAAAGCCGTGCTGATGGTTGTTATTCTTATTCCTCTCATCCCATGGCGCTATGTTTTCGTGCATTACATCCTGAAGCATGGTGATAGGTGGAAAATAAAGCCGTGGCGATAAGGGTAGCACCCTGCTACCCTCGCCAAGCATGGAACAGCACATCGCTTGAGAAGTCTGTTACTGCGCTCTGCAAACGCGGGAACTCTACATGATGGGCAACTCTGAAGTTATGGGTCGACGAATGGCCAGAAGTCCGGATGTCGGAAATTGCATCAATGCGGGTTCCGATCGGATCACGCGCAACCCGAAATCTATCCACTACGTGCCCGAGTCGGCTCCCGAGCATCTGATTTAGAGGCCGCATGTGCCTCTGAGGTCTGTGGGCTGACATGGGAGATACACTATGAGGGCAGTGGTGCTGCATGAGTACGGTGGTCCTGAAAAGCTGAAATTTGAAGTCAACGTTCCCGAACCGCAGTTGAGCGGGAGTACGGTACTGATCGCGACAGCCGCTGCGAGCGTCAATCCGATTGACTGGAAAGTGCGTTCAGGGATGCGGCGGAAAGATTTTCCGTTGTCGTTTCCTGCAATTCTGGGCCGCGACGTGAGTGGCGTCGTACGGGCGGTGGGCGCAAATGTAAAGCACTTCAAGCCCGGGGACCGAGTTCTTGCACTATCCAACAAGACCTATGCCGAGTTGGTGGCAGTAGACGATTCGGACGTGACCCATTTGCCGGATGGCGTGGACCTGGCGGACGCGGCGGCAATCCCGCTGATTGCGCTCACGGGGGACCAGCTTGTGCGCCTTGCGACAAATGTGCAAAAGGGACAGGTTGTTCTGGTAACAGGAGCGCTGGGCAGTGTTGGGCGTGCGGCAGTGCATACGGCGAAGAAGATAGGAGCGCAAGTGATCGCGGGTGTTCGCGGGAAAGAGGTGGATGACGCCCGCTCCCTCGGTGTCTCTGGCGTGCTAGCGATTGATGACGACGAAGCGATTGAGAAATTCCGCTTAGTGGACGGAATTGCGGACACCGTTGGCGGTGACGTTGCAGCGAAGCTGATCGCAAAGGTAAGGTCGAACGGCTCCCTTGGCTACACCTCCGTATTACCGGAAAACGTGGCGGCACAAAACCCGGCAGTGAAGATTAAGCGTGTGTTCGCGAAGCCTGATCCATCCAAGGTGCGTGAATTTGCCGATGACGTGCGCGATGGCAAGTTTGATCTGCCTATTGGTCGCCGGATGCCGTTGCGGGATGCTGCTGAGGCACATGTGCTTGGGGAGAATGGCGGTGTTGGAAAGATCCTCCTGCTTGCGCCGGGCTCACAAGACTGATTTCACAACGGCGAACACAGTGGAACTGAGAACATGGCGCATTATCGCCTAAAAAGAAGCGCTTTTGAACTCCTCGTGGCGCTGGATAGTCCGCTACGGATAATAGAAAAATTCGACTGTGGTCACGACCCCGTTTGCTAACCTGCGTTCTGCTCGAATGACGGGCAATCCGGAAGCTATTCCGGAACAGAAGCCCCGTTCGTGGAAGTAAGTTGATACGCATAGCTGCGCGCTTTCCCATCTCCTCGAACCCCGTTTGGACCGGAACAAGCATATGTGTGATTTTGTGAGTATCCAGTGTTAGCTGCCGTTGCTAGGTCGACTCGTAGCTCGATTCTTGATTTACTCTTTGCCTGAGGCCGATGGAGTGCCCAGTGTTCCGCGGCGAAGAGCTCGTTCTTTCATGAAAGCAAAAAAGACGGGCACGAGGATGAGAACGTGGGTTGTAGACGTAACCATGCCGCCGACGATGGGGGCGGCTATCGGCTTCATCACGTCCGAGCCGATTCCACTCTCCCAGAGGATGGGCATAAGGCTGGCGAGAACAGCCGTAACCGTCATCAATTTTGGGCGCAATCGCTGAACAGCCCCTTCGATGACCGCTGCTTCGATGTCTTCATGCTTGAGGGCAACACCCGAAGCGAGGTGTTTGTCGAGCGATTCATGGAGATAAACGACCATCACTACGCCTGTTTCCACCGCAATCCCGAAGAGCGCGATGTAGCCTACCCAAACCGCGACACTGAAGTTGTAGCCGAGCCAATACTGGAGGATTAGCCCTCCGGTCATCGCGTAAAAGGTAGGAAAGATGAGGACGGCCGCTTCCGTTGCGGAATGAAAGATCATGTAGAGAAGCAGGAAGATTACGAAGAACACGATGGGCACGATGATCTTGATGAGCCGCGATTTTGCCCTTAGCTCAAACTCATACTCACCGGACCATTTGTAGGTGTAGCCAGGAGGCAACTTGAGTTTCTCGCGTAAGAGACGGTCTGCTTTGTCCACGAAACCCCCATAGTCCTTGGTCGAAAGGTCCAAGTAAACGTAGCCCGTGAGCAGGCCATCCTCATCGCGAATCATGGCGGGACCACGGCTGAAATGGACTTGAGCTACTTCGGAGATCGGAAAGCGTCGTGGTGCAGAATGTCGCGACAGTTGTCATCTCCTCGAATGCCATTTGTGGACCGTTAGGGCAATTGCTCCTGAAGGTGCGCTCAGATTTCATTTCGGCGAGACTTTGGGCCGCTCTGCCGCAGATGGAAATTTCGATGCATGCGATCGTAAGTTTTCGTGGTTGAAATAACAATTTCCTTATGAAGTTCC
>Ga0181523_10005292_pt1 | contig 10728 bp, 10 predicted proteins | sample PEATcosm2014_Bin_43_FD_119752 | JGI IMG/M metagenome (GOLD analysis project Ga0181523, IMG submission 119752) | Peatland microbial communities from MTU Mesocosm Facility, Houghton, MI, USA - PEATcosm2014_Bin05_30_metaG | ecosystem: Environmental > Terrestrial > Soil > Wetlands > Peat | place... | reverse complement strand
CTCGTCGAGGTCTACACTGACCGCGCAGAGCCGCACGCTGGGCGCCTTCCGTGGCCCCCGCTACCCGCCGATGGTCTTCGCGACCTCGGCCGCCAAGTCCTCCTGCACGGGCTTGTCGATGCCCTCCCCCAACGCGAAGCGCACGAACGCGTGAATCTTCACTTCGCCGCCGAGCTGCTTGCCCAACTCTTGGCGCATTTTGTCGATGCTTCCGGCCGGCGGATCCCACACGTTGTCCTGGCCGAGGAGCGTGATCTCGGTGAACCACTTGGCAACCTTGCCCTCGAGAATCTTCGGCCACGCTTGCGGAGGCTTGCCCTCTTCCTTGAGCTGCGCCTCGAAGATCTCTTTCTGCTTTTCGATCTGGGGCTCGGCAATCTGGTCGCGGCGCACGACCATGGGGTTCATTGCGGCGACTTGCATCGCGACGTTGTCGACGAAGCGGCGGAAGGCCGCGTTCTTCGAGTCGGGGGCTTCGGCATGAACGAGCACGGCCAGCTTTCCCCCGGCGTGCACGTACGCATGCACGATGCCGCCGGACTCCTTCGCTTGGAGCGATCCCCATCGGCGGACGACGCAGTTCTCGCCGGTCTTCGCGACGAGCTCCGCGCGAACCTGCTCCACGGTCTTGTCGCCGCCCGGGTACTTCAGGGCTCCGAGATCGGCGCCAGAGGGCGCCTTGGAGGCCAAGCTGAGGACGTTTTTCACGAACAACTTGAAGTCGTCTCCGCGCGACACGAAATCGGTCTGGCTGTTGACCTCGACGATGACGCCGCGCTTGCCGTCGGGCGCGATCCACGTGGCGACCTCGCCCTCGGCCGCGACCCGGCCGGCGCGGGCGGCTGCCTTGACGACCCCCTTTTTCAAGATGACTTCGACGGCCTTCTCCATGTCGCCGCCCGCCTCGACGAGGGCCCCTTTGCAGTCGCTCATCCCTGCCTGCGTGCGCTCACGAAGCTCTTTGACCATCGAAGCTGTGATCTCGGCCATGACTTGCTTTCCTCTTCGGATGATTGAAGGACGGAGGGAGATTGGAAGACCTTCCCGTCTTCCGACCTCCCCCTTTCGTCTGCTGTATGTGCGTCAGCTGGGACGATCGGCGCTGTCGTCACGGCGGGGACGGCTGCCGCGGATTACCTCGGCCTGAGGGCCATCGCGGCGCCCACCCTGCTGCGGATGGTGGTGGTCATCGCGGCCTGCAAACTCCTTGCGGCGCTGGGCGCCCTCGACGACGGCGTCGGCGATGCGCGCGGTGATGAGCTTGATCGACCGGATCGCGTCGTCGTTGCCTGGGATGACGAAGTCGATCTTGTCCGGGTCGCAATTGGTGTCGGTGATGGCGACGACGGGGATGCCGATCTTGTTGGCCTCTTGAATGGCGATCGACTCTTTGGCCGGATCGATGACGAACATCGCGCCCGGGAGTGAGCCCATGTTCTTGAGACCGCCGAGGTATTTCTCGAAACGCTCGCGCTCCTTCTCGAGCCGCGACACTTCCTTCTTGGTGATGGAGAGGTACGTGCCGTCTTCTTTCATGCGCTCGAGCTGACGCATGCGCTCGAGGCCGGTCTTGATCGTCCGAAAGTTCGTCAGCGTGCCGCCGAGCCAGCGGTTGACCACGAAGAAGCTTCCGGAGCGCAGCGCCTCTTCCTGCACGATTTCTTGGGCCTGCCGCTTGGTGCCGACCATCAGCAGGTGCCCGCCGCGGGCGACGGTCTCGACGACGAAGTTGTAGGCGCGCGCGAAGAGACGCGCCGTCTGGTCGAGGTCGATGATGTGAATGCCGTTGCGTGCGCCGTAGATGAACGGACGCATCTTCGGATTCCATCGCTTCGTCTGATGGCCGAAGTGGACGCCGGCGTCGAGCAGCGAGCGCAGCGGGAGGGGTAGGTCGCCGCGGATCTGGGGCAAACCTTGGGCGCTTAATTCGTTGGTCTGGGTCATGGTTCGCGCATCCTTTCGGTTGGGCCGCCGCTCTCCGTCCTGCGCCAACGCCGCCGAGGCGGCGCACCGGGCACAAGTTCGCGCGGGAGAGCGTGTGGGTTGGGTTGAGGGGGGCGAAGACGCCCCGCTGGGATTGTGCAGGCTTCGCGCGAAACTTACGCGCGGGGGGAGAAAAAGCAAGCTATGACGGCTGGGCCATGCGAAGGGCAATCTTGGCGGCAGCGCTCAGCGCGGTCGCGTGCGGAAGCCAGCACCGCCACCCCACGCTCGCGCCGCCCGAATACGAGGAGCCCGCGAGCCCCACCACGACGGCAACGGCGACGCCGCCCGTCCCAAGCGCGGCATCGGCGTCACCCCCTTCGCCGACCCCTCCCCCGCCGAGTCACTGACCGCGGACCCGAGCCAAGGGCGAACCCCGCTTACTCGCCGCGTCACTTCAATGCGCTCAACTTGGCACGGTGGCCGTTCGGACAGCGGAAATACCGCGTCCCGTCTTCCGCGCGACAGACCGTGTCGTATTCCCGCTCGCACGTGGCGCAATGAAGCCGCTCGGTGACGCTCGCCTGCTTCTGGTGAACTCCACCGGTGACGGGCTTCCCGCAAAGATGACAGATGGCGCTCCGGATCGACATCAGGTCAGGGTACGCGTGTGCACAACTACCCCTAACGAGCGGGGGATTCAACTGGGTCGGGCCGATGACCGCGGGGCGAGTGGCAGAAGCCAAGCCCGGTGCCCGTGGCGTCGCCGCGACGGCTGGACTAGCGTTTCTCTCCATGGCCGCTCCAAAAGTCGACCGCGCGCTCGTGCTCCGGGTGGCGAAGCTTGCGTGCTTGTCGCTCTCCGACATCGAGGCGGACCACCTCGCCGGCGACCTCGCGCGCATCGTCGGGTACGTCGAGCAACTCGATCTTCTCGACACGCGCGACGTCGCGCCTACGGCGCACGTGCAGCTCGAACGCGCCCCCTGGCGGGAGGACGAGCCGACCCCCGGACTCTCCCACGACGACGCCCTTGCCCAGGCGCCGCGCACCGAGCGGGACGGCTTCGCAGTGCCCGCTTTCGTCGAGTGATCCATGCACCAAGGAGTCACTGAAGTTGCCGCGAGCGTGCAGCGGGGCGAGACGACGGCCGAGGCGAGCACCGAGGCGGCCCTCGCCCGCATCGCGCAGTTCAATCCCCGGCTCAACGCCCTACTTTACGTCGCGCGCGACCGGGCCCTCGACCAGGCGCGGGCCGTCGATGCGAAACGGGCGCGCGGCGAACAGCCTGGGAGGCTCGCTGGCGTTCCCATAGCCATCAAAGACGCCATCTGCACGCGCGGAATGCCTTCGACCGCGGGCTCGAAGATCCTCGCCGGGTACGTGCCGCCTTACGACGCCACGGTCATCGAGCGGCTCCGCGCAGCCGATGCGATCATCATCGGCAAGGCGAACATGGACGAGTTTGCGATGGGCTCGTCGAACGAAAATAGCGCCTTCGGTGCCGCGAAGAACCCTTGGGATTTGACGCGCACGCCCGGCGGGTCGTCGGGCGGTAGCGCCGCGTCGGTCGCCGCGCGCTTGACCCCGTGCGCGCTCGGCAGCGACACCGGGGGATCGATCCGCCAACCGGCAGCCCTGACGGGCACCGTTGGCATCAAGCCGACGTATGGGCGCGTGCCCCGCTACGGGCTCATCGCCTTCGCATCGAGCCTGGACCAGATCGGGCCGATGGCGACGGACGTGCGCGGCGCCGCGCGCGTGCTCTCCGTCATCGCAGGCCGAGATCCGCGCGACTCGACATCGCTCGACGCCCCGGTCGACGACTTCGAGGCGGCGTGCGGGCGCAGCATCAAGGGCTTGCGCATCGGCGTGCCGGACGAGTACTTCGCCGAGGGACTCGACGGCGAAGTGGGCGCCAGCGTCCGGGCTGCCATCGGCGAGCTGGAAAAAGAGGGCTGCGTCGTCGTGCCGGTTCGTTTGCCGCACACGCGCTTCGCGGTCGCGACGTATTACGTCCTGGCCAACGCCGAGGCCTCCAGCAATCTCGCGCGCTTCGACGGCGTGCGATACGGCCTGCGCGTCGACGAGCCGGGCGGTGACCTCCGCACGATGTACGGCGCCACGCGGGACGCGGGCTTCGGTCCGGAGGTCAAGCGCCGCATCCTCCTGGGGACGTTCGTCCTCTCCGCCGGATACTTCGATGCGTACTACCTCAAGGCCCAGAAGCTGCGCACGCTCGTCAGGCGGGATTTCGAAGACGCCTTCCGCGATGTCGATATCGTCTGTTCGCCCACGTCGCCGACGCCGGCGTTTCGCCTCGGCGAACGGGTCGACGATCCGTTGGCGATGTATCTGAGCGATGTCTACACGCTCCCCGCCAGCCTCGCGGGTATTCCCGCGATCAGCGTTCCGTGCGCGCCGACGGCGGCCGGACTGCCAGTCGGGCTGCAGCTGATGGCGCCCGCGCTTCACGAGACCACGATGCTCCGCGTCGCGGCGGCCTGGGAGGCGCGGGCGCCCGCCCGTGGCGCTTTGCCGGAGATGCTGGCCGGCTAGCTCATAAGGATGTCGGCGGCCTCGAGGCGCCCGGCGCGCACATCATAGAGGCGCAGGCGCGGCGCGGCGCGATCGTCCACCACTGCCGTGGCACCGAGGACGCGCGCGACGCCGCATCCGAGGGCGCGATTCACCAGCGAGTGAAGGTGCCCGTGCAGCACGAACAAGTGCCTGAATTTTTCGAGTAGGATCATCAGATTCGACGCGCCGACCAGGCCGTCGATCCAGTGCAGCGCCATCGTCTTGCGCACGAACGGCGGGTGGTGTTGCACGACGACCAATGGGCGATCGCCCAGGGCGGGATCGGCGGCGCGGCGCGCCACCATCGAGAGCACGTTGTCCGGGATGATCCCCGCCGAGCGCGTGACGGGCTGGTGAAGGGTGACATCGAGGGGCAGAAGGTTCATCCCTGCGCACTCGATGACGAGCCCCGGCGCTCCGGCGCTCGTCCGTGCAAAAGCCGAAAGCGGCCCTTCGATCGCCCAGCGCCAGCCATCGGGCGACGAATACAGGTCGTGGTTTCCCGGCACGAGCGTGACGTGCTCGGGGGAAAACTCCGACTCGTGGAGCACTTCGGCGAGCGCCTCGAATTCGCCGGGAGCCCCTATCTCCGTCAGATCGCCGGAGATCACCACGTGACTCGCCCCCGCGCGACGCGTGGCCGAGAGCGCGTGCGCAAACTGGCGCCTGCGCGCGACGTCGTCGAGCGGGCGCCCAAAGCTCAAGAAGTGATGCCTCATCGACCATCCCGACCGAGTCCGGCTCGGCCGGGAATCGAGCATGTGCACATCCGACAGATGTGCGATGCGCGTCCCATTCGCATCCATGTGGATTCTCCTCGTACGAGGAGCGCCGCCAGGGCGCTCTTCATGGTGAGAATCGCAAAGGAAAAAGGCTTGGCGCGGACGCTCTTGCAACGTTCTCGCGTCGTTTGTCGGGTTTTGGCGGCCCGAGCGGCGCCGTAACGGTCGTTTGCCTCCAATTTGAGGTAGAGTCTGCCCGTAAGCGTGCCCGTGCCGGCGCGAGGATCGGCGACGGAGTCGGCCGGGACACTCCACCGCTCCGATGGAAACGGCGTGCCGCGCCCGCGGCAGGTGCCGCCTCGCCACAGAGCTGCCCCTTGGTCGAGCACGGGCACGCTTACGGGGAAAAAGGGCCCCGATCGTGAGCGATTCCGCCCCGATCGTGAGCGATTCGGCCGCCATCGTGAGCCACTCCGCCGCATGCGAGAGCCATCCGGGCACGTTTACGGGCAGAATAGGAGGAACATGCCCCCTAGCTAAGTGGCTAGAGGGGCGGTGATCTTCGTCGAGACCGACGATGGCGCCAGCGGCCGGCCGAGCAATACTATACGGTATTTTGAGGCCGGCCGCCGACGCCAGCGCGAAGGTATCGGCGAAAATCACCGCCCTTCTTTAGGAGGCTCTTGCGGGCGGGGGCGGATGGGTCCTCACGTGCCGGACGTCCTCCCCGCGGACCATGAAAATGACTTCTTCGGCGATGTTCGTCGCGTGATCGGCAACGCGCTCGAGATACTTCGCCACATGGATGACGCGTATCGCCTCGGCGACCTGCTGCGGCTGCTGCGTCATGAAATCGGTCATCGCCGTGATGATCCGGCCGTAGAGCTCGTCCACTGCGTCGTCACGCGCCAGAACCTGCTCGGCACGCGTCGTCTCCGCTTGTACGAACGCGTCGAGGGCGTCGCGCAGCATTTCTTGCGCTTGCTCGGCCATCGTCTTCAGCTCGCCGCGCACCGTGTCCCTGGCCGTTCCGTGCTCCTCTTTGGCTCGCTCGGCGATGTTCACGGCTTCATCGCCGATGCGCTCGAGGTCCGTGACCAGTCGCAGCGCGGCGGCGAGGAAGCGCAGGTCGTAGGCGACGGGCTGGCGAAGCGCGAGGATCCGCAGGATGAGCGCGTCGATATCCATTTCGTCGCGATCGATGTGCCGGTCCAGCTCTTCGACCTCGTCGGCGAGTTGCTCCGAGCGCTCCCAGAACGACTTGAGTGCCAGCTGGAGCGCCCGCTCGCAGCGCGCGCCCATCGCCAGCGAATGAGCACGCAGCTCGCGCAGCTCGGATTCAAAGTCGCGGCTGGTGTGGGCCTGGGGCAAAGGATCCTCCTGTCCGTCAGTACGACTAGTCACTGCTCCAATTTATATCGACTTCGCGTGGCCAGACGCACGGCGGCACTAAACAGGGCGACCAGTGTCACTAGCACCAGGGCACCGGCCCATGCTTGCCGGTGCCAATCGTCGTACGGTGCGATAGCGTATGTATACACCTGGACGGGAACGCTGCTCATCGGCTCGTCTAGAGAGGTAGACAGGAAGCGGTTGTTGAAGGCTGTGAAGAGAAGCGCCGCAGTCTCGCCTGACACGCGAGCGATAGCGAGCATTATCCCGGTGACCACACCAGAGCTTGCAGCGGGAAGAACGATCTGAAGCGTCATTCGCCACTCGGGCACGCCGAGGGCAAGCGCCGCTTCTCGTAGCGTCCTAGGAACGAGGCGGATCATCTCCTCCGCTGTCCGCGTGATGGTCGGGATCATTAGCAAAGCGAGTGCAACGCTACCTGCAAGTGCCGAGAAGTGATGCACCCGAACGACGATGAGGGTGTACGCAAACAGGCCGGCGACGATCGACGGCGTTGCGCCAAGGGTGTCGCTGATGAAGCGCACAACGTACGCGAGCCAACCATGGCCGAACTCCGCCAAGTAAATTCCGGCCAAGATGCCTAGCGGGATGCTCATCGCTGACGCGACGCCCACCATGATGCCTGTCCCCGTGAGCGCGTTGAGGAATCCCCCTCCCGGCTCCCCCACGGGGGCGGGAAGCTGCGTGAAGAAGTTCACGTTCACCGAAAGGGCGCCCTGCATGAGAACATAGCCGAAGATCCAGACAAGCACTGCAAGCGCGACGCCGGTCGCGGCAACGCAAAGGCCGAGCATGAGTTTACCGACCACCGTCCGACGCGTCGATATGCTTCGGGCCGGCAGTACGGTGGGCCCAGCGCTCGTCACGCGTGTGCTCCCGGACCGCGTGTGAGACGCCAGATGAGCAAGCTCGCAGCGCCATTGACCGCAAACGTCAGGATGAAGAGCAGCAAACCTAATTCAGTCAAGGCTGACAAATACATCGGCCCGGAGGCCTCGGAGTATTCGTTGGCGATGACCGATGACATCGTGTATCCGGGTTGAAAGAGCGACGCCATGATTTGCGGGCTATTGCCGATGACCATGGTAACGGCCATCGTCTCGCCGAGCGCGCGACCCAGCGCAAGAATCACCGCCCCAGCGATCCCCACTCGACCGTAAGGCAGAACGACGTTCCAGATCGTCTCCCACTTCGTTGTTCCCAGCGCCAATGAGCCCTCGCGCTGGGCCTGCGGAACGGCCGCCAGCACGTCCCTCGATACCGCAGCGATGAAGGGCAACACCATGATCGCCAGAATCAATCCTGCGGTCAGCATCCCAACCCCGTTCGATTCGCCCGAGAAGAGCGGCAGAAAGCCGAGCGTATTACGGAGCGCGGGTGCAACCCAAACGCGGACAAGCGGGGCGAGCACAAACAGGCCCCAGAGTCCATACACAATAGATGGGATTGCCGCGAGCAACTCGATAAGAAAGCCGACCAAACTGCTCACGCGCCGTGGCGCCATCTCCACTAGGAAGATAGCGATCCCGATGCCGAGCGGCACCGCGATCAATAGCGCGATGGTGGATGAGACGAAGGTCCCGTAAATGAACGTCGCGGCCCCCAAATTTTGGGTGACCGGATCCCACACCTTCTCAAAAGCAAAGCCTACACCAAAGCGCTCGATCGACAGGCGCGAAGCGTGCACCAGCTGGTACACGACCAAGGCGAGCAACCCGACTATCGAGACCGCGAACGCGCCGCAAGCCTTTCTGAAGAGTCCGTCGAGGTTCGTCCAACCTTGGAGGGACCGCGGGCCCCAGCGCCGCAAGTTTCGCGTTCTGGAGGACACCTCCCCCGCCAAGATCGTGCCCATATCAGCCGCCATGGCAAGTTCCTATTTCGGTGGTGGTTCGATCAGGTCGAGTTTCGCTGTGGCTCGTTGCACGAGCTCAGGCGGCAGCCGCGCATAGTCAAGCGCCTTGCATGACTGCTGACCGTCGTGCAGCGCCCAGCGCAAAAAGCCAACGAGCGCCTTGCGCTCGGGACCAGCTGGCATGTCCTGGTAGAGAACCGCCCACACCGTCCCGCTGGCCGGCCATGCCGCTTCGCCCGGCGAATTCGTGATCGAGTACCGCAGATCGTCCGGGATCGTCGCCATGGCTCCCGCGGCGGCCGCCGTCACCGAGTCAACCGCAGGCTCGACGAACTTGCCCGCTTGATTCTTGATTTGAGCGGCCGGCATCTTGTTCTGGAGAGCATACGTCAGCTCGACGTACCCAATCGAACCTGGCGTCTGGCGCACGGTGCCGGCCACACCCTCGTTTCCCTTGCCGGCGATGCCCGCAGGCCAGTTCACGGACGTCGCGACGCCCACCTTCGCTTTCCACTCCGGGGAAACCTTTGAGAGGTAGTCGGCCCATACGTATGTCGTGCCGCTGCCGTCCGACCGATGGACGACGACGATGGGCGTCGCCGGTAGCTTCAAGTCCTTGTTTTCCGAGGCAATCTTCGGATCATTCCACATCTTGAGGTCTCCGAGAAATATGCCCGCGAGTGCATCGGACGTGAATCGAATTGCGTGCGGGAGGCCTGCAAGGTTGTAGGTCGGTACCACAGCGCCCATCGCGAGCGGAATGTGGACGACTGGCGACTTCGCCTCCTTGAGCTGCTCGTCCGTCATCGGACCATCGGTCGCCCCAAACTGCACTGTGCGCTCGATGAGCTGCCGGATGCCACCTCCCGAGCCGATCGACTGGTAATTGACTTGCACCGTCGGGAGAATCTTCTGGTAGTCGGAGGACCATCGCGACATGAGCGGGTACACGAAGGTCGAGCCGGCTCCATTCAGGCGGACATTCGCCGGAGCTGCTGTTGCCGCAGCCGTTGGTTGCTGGTTGTCTGGGGTCGGGGGCTGACCCTTGTCGCACCCGACGATGGATAAAGCCAAAAGGACAGCCGCGTGGACCGAAAACATGCAGTTTCTCATCAGCCGAATCTCCCTGTGATGTAATCCTCGGTTTCACGCTCTTTGGGACGCGTAAACATCTGGGGCGTGTCCCCGACCTCGACGAGTTGGCCCATGTAGAAAAACCCGGTCCGCTGCGAAACGCGTGCCGCCTGCTGCATGTTATGTGTGACGATCACGATCGTCAGATCGTTGCGCAAGATGGATACGAGGTCCTCGATCTTTGCCGTGGCGATGGGGTCGAGAGCGCTCGCCGGCTCGTCCATGAGAAGGACCTCAGGCTCGACGGCAAGGGCACGTGCGATGCACAACCGCTGCTGCTGTCCACCGGAGAGACTTAGCCCCGACTCTTGCAGCCGGTCCTTCACTTCTTCCCATAAGGCCGCCTGGCGCAAAGCCCGCTCGACGCGCTCCCTAATCGCGCCACGCTCGCTGCCCCCGATAACGCGCAGCCCGTACGCGACGTTCTCGAAAATCGACTTCGGGAACGGGTTCGACCGCTGAAAGACCATTCCGACACGCCGTCGCACGCGCACCGGGTCGACGTCGGGGCCGTAGATGTGGTCTCCGTCCAGTTCGACCTGGCCTTCCACCTTGATGCCGGGGACCGTGTCGTTCATTCGGTTGAGCGACCGCAGAAACGTGCTCTTCCCGCACCCGCTCGGGCCGATGAGCGCGAGCACTTCGTTGGCATGAACATCGATGGTGACGTCCTGGATGCCGACTTTCTCGCCGTAGCGAACCCACAATCCTCGCGCCCGCATCTTGACCTGCAGGTCGCGCGGGGCAGGCAAGTGGGTTGCGGCGGCCACGGGCGCGATTCTGGCGGCCCCCGGCGATGAATCCGTGTCCTTTATGTGACGATCCGGTGACGCGCCCCCTCGGTGGATGGTCATGCCGCGAGCCCGGCGCGGCCCGAAGGCGCGGCCGCCCGCACGATGACACTTCCCCGGGTCAACGTGAATGTGTGACCTCGCCACTCGATGCGACGGCTCACCGCCGCTCGGATCCAGCAAAAGAACGTCACATACGAGCGCACGATCTCGAGGGGCGCGTACCACCACGCCAGCCATCGGCCGCGCAGCATCCGCACGGCAATCAGGGCGATCGCGGTCTGCGCGAAGCAGGTGGCTCCGAGCACCG
>Ga0181523_10005291_pt1 | contig 10731 bp, 9 predicted proteins | sample PEATcosm2014_Bin_43_FD_119752 | JGI IMG/M metagenome (GOLD analysis project Ga0181523, IMG submission 119752) | Peatland microbial communities from MTU Mesocosm Facility, Houghton, MI, USA - PEATcosm2014_Bin05_30_metaG | ecosystem: Environmental > Terrestrial > Soil > Wetlands > Peat | place... | reverse complement strand
GCATCGAACAAGGTGAGTCCTTGAGTCGCGATTAACGTTCAAACGCGCTGCCGTCAAAGTACTAAAACCCACATCTCCGGCACGACCTGTCGAGGCACCCTGTAAGACACAATCAGGTGTATAATCCCACCTACCTCAGAGTATCTAGTCGGCCACGCACTCCGGACGGAGGGAGGAATCGTTTTTCGTGCATCCGGCTACCAAGACGGAAGACCTCCATCGAAGTCGAGCCTCGGAGAACACAATCATTTCAGCAGGCTACGACCCTGCCGCGGGCGGCAAGCTAATCGTTCTAACTGCACCGTTGACTGAATCGATTGACCATGCCGGTTACTTCATCCAGATGGCTCTGGCCTCCCTGCCCCAATGGCTCGAATTTGTTCTAAACAAGAAGTATCCCAAGTGGCGCGAGGTTGAGCGTAACGAGGACGGCTCCGCACGATATATGCCTGCCGGGGTGCGTGTACTCGAAAAGTCACTGCTACGCGAATACCTCGCGGACGACGTGGTGGCCTGCTTCCCCGACGATCTGGATAAATTCATCGGGCCCAACACTCGCGTTGTGGCCGTTTCCACCCACAACCCGTTGGGTGTCACGTTTGCCGCAGGCGTATACACCTCTATTTTCGGCTCGTCGAAAGAGCCGCTCAATTCGATCTACTCCCGGGCAATGTTTGACAAGATTAGTTCCAGCCCATACCGCAAGAATTTTAAGGTAGTGGTGGGCGGATCAGGTGGCTGGCAAATCACGCAAACCAACACGTTCGAGGATCTGGGGGTTGATTGCGTTGCGGAGGGCCGCAGTGAATCCGCAGACACTCTTCTGCTGTTCCAGAAGGCGATCGCGGGACAAACTCTGCCGCGAAAAATCAATTTAGCTCACCCCACCTCCCGCGACGCTATCGTCTTTCCCGAAAAGCGCACCACGTTCGGCGTGGTGGAGATGACTACCGGGTGCGGACGCAGGTGCCAGTTCTGCGTGCCGGACTTGAATCCGCAGATTGATATGCCCAAGGAGCGCATCATGGACGCCGTCCGTGCCAACGTGCGACAAGGCAACAAAGTAATCTCCCTGGCCACCGAGGACATGTTTATCTGGGGCCAGGTCCACACGGACACTCCCTTCTTCTTTCCCAACCGCGAAGCGCTGGTGGACCTCTACACTGAAATCGTCAACACGCCGGGTGTGGAGCATCATTTGCTCAGCCATTGCACCATGGCGCCTTTCGTTGTGGATCCGGAATTGATCCGGCAACTCTCGGAAATCCTCCTCCCAAAGAGTCCTATTCATCTGCCGCGCCTCAGCACCCATCCGCAGAAGAAGTCACTAGTGCCATTGATCGGGCTTGAGACTGGGTCGGCGCGCATGGCGCGGCAGATCATGCCGAGTAAAGGCGTTCCATTTTCTATTGACGATTGGCCCAGCATCGTTCTGGAAGGCTTGCGCGTGGCTAACCAGAACAACTGGTTCCCTATGATGACGCTGATGGTTGGCAATCCGGGGGAAACCGATCAAGATGTTCGTGAAACGCTTGATCTCGTGCATGAGATGGAGCGTCGTGACCTGTTTGCATTTCTGGTGCCTTCGATTTTCACTCCACTACACGACACACGAATGGAGCATCAAACAGGCGTCACTCATACGCGCCAGCTAAGTCCACTTCAATGGCAACTCCTCATGAAGTGTTGGAAACACAACTTGCGCCCCGGCCAGTATAGTTGGTGGGGCCCGATCGCTTGGCGAGTAGGGTCTTTGTTCATGTGGGCCTACCGTCTCCGCAAACTGAACGGCCCCAATTTCACTTGGCCACTTATGATGTTCGCAGGTGTGGCACCGGAAAGAATCCTCCGAAGCATAGGCAAAATTCATGTCGGTAAGCCGCTCGCGCCCAAAAGTCGCAGGGAACTGATTGCCTCGCTGCGGCCGAACTTCCTAAAGCACTTGCGGGCCGATAATGGCGACCTGCCTGAGAGTTCCGACCGAAGTGCGGAAGGCCGCCCCGATCAGAGCCACTTGAACTTCGAGGCAGAGGTACCAACTCTTAAAGTCCTCTCTTAATCTTCGGTGACTGGGTTTTCCAAAGCGCGATTCACAACGATCCGGTTTTCTGATTAGCGGCGGGTCATCCACATCTTGTCTGCGGGAGGTCGGTTATGCCCTCAACCCAATTGAAATATCCTTCCACCGTTGTGACTGTATCCTGTGGTCGCTGCAAACAGGAGCAGGTCGTCCAGATTCTGGCCCGCAGTGGGTTTTGGCTAAGGGTACGTCAATCGGTGAAATGCTTGAAGTGCGGTCAGGAATTTGAGGTGATGCTTCCGGACGCTTTGATCGGCGGTCCATTTCTCCCACAGCGCCCTGCTTAAGCTACTTAGTACGTTTGCTTGCTAAGTCCCGATTGTCGTCCATGTGGGTATCTCACGGTCATTTTTGCTGTTTGTGCCACCATTCCCGTAATGATTTGCAACGTCCCTGCTCATCAAGAGAAATCAAGAATATTCCATCAAGCTGAGTTTGCAACCCTGACGGGACAATAACAAACGACGCAGACCATCTGGCGATATTGAGTTCAGGACCTGCAACCAAGATCTCGTACCAGAATTTAATACTCTCTTCGGTGCTGGCCACTCCCGACCAATATTCCAAGATGGCTTTTTTCCCATACATGGGTTCGAGAAAGGGTGTGACTTGGTAGGTACCGTTTTCCGCGAACAGTGCCGACGCGGCTTCTGGATCACGGTTCTCCCAGGCCCGACCGTAAGCATCCAGCCAGGACTTAAACGCGACCATATCGTTGCTCATTCCTAGGCTCCGATTAGCTCGATGAGTCTAGCTCAAAGGCCTCGTTCCTGGGTACAGCGTTCGACTTGTAACCCCAAGTCTGGTAAACGACTTACCGGGAGCCATTGAAACATTTTCACCAAATCGTTACTGTTGGAATCGCAAGCCTGGAAAACCTTCTATGGATCTCGTACCCCTCGATGAGCAACGTCAGCTGTTTATTTCCCCGTCGATCGATGACTGGAAGTCGATTGAGGATCATGGCATTACCGCGGTGATAGACTTGGACGGTAATCTCGACTTGGGCATTCCAAACATTCCCAATCACATGCTCTATGTCTACTTTCCCATCTGCGATGAGGACCTGCCGGATTTGAACAAGCTGCACGCGCTGGCGAAGCTCGGGGCTCGATTGGTGGCCAACGGCGAGAAAGTTCTGGCGCACTGTGGCATGGGTTTCAACCGGTCGGCTTTGGTCGCGGGAGTGGTGCTGACCTATCTCGGGATGAAAGGTGAGGATGCCGTGGCGCTTCTGAGGGAAAAACGGCCAGGCGCGTTGTTCAACGAAAACTTCGCCGCCTATCTCACGGCGTTGCCCCCCAACACCACTGCACCGGGCCCGTCCTAGAACTTGATTTGTCCGGTTAGCCGAGACTTAGTGTTCGCTAGCGCAACAACTGGCGTGGAAACGAGCATTTAGAATCGGAGAAAGCGCATCCGATCACATGGCAGAAATTTTTCAACGACTCCAACGAAAAGACAAAAACTGACGTGGCATGCGGAAGCCACATGTAAAGCTCAGCCAACCTCCATCCTGAACCCCCCAGGCACGAATTCAGTCCTAACACTTACGACGTCGCCATCACCAACCCTATACCGTTCCAGTCGCGGTGCCACACCTCTTGCCATGCGGAGCCGGTGAGTTATAACTTTGTGCTTCAAATTCCGGAAGGTGGTTACGCATGTCCAGCACGAAGTGCTTTGTAGCATCGCTATCGCAGAGGTTGGCTGATCTTCTTCGCCTCGCTTTCCAGAAGGTCTCCTCTTCACCCCATCGCATCATCGGCTTTTGGATGCTGGCTCCTGCCCTTTCTCTGATCGCCTTCGCAGGTGGTGGAAGCCAAGCTTTGCAAAATGGAGGATTCGAATTTACAAACCCAACCGATTTTTGGCTGATAGATCCCTCGGAAGCCAAGCAAGCCCTTTCCATCACGGCCGACAAGACCTATTTCAAGGAAGGCATCCAGTCGTTGCTCATTTCTGCCGATCAGCCCGTGCATCTTACTTTGCGCCAGCAAGTGTTTCTTCCGATCGGCACGTTGTGGCATTTGACAGGGTGGGTGAAATCATCGGCATCATCCGTCTCGGCCGACGCCAAACCGTCGGACGACAGCCCCAATGCCGGCGGCCCCAGTATCGGCATTGAGGCGCAGGTCGGCAATCAGGGCTTCACCATGCCAATCGAGAGCTCTGGCCAGTGGCAACACGAAGATTTTTTGTTCCGTGTCCCCTCCCCAGGCCGGATGACCATTGCACTTAGAGCACTCAACAATCAAAGCGGGAAGGTATGGCTTGATGATATTCGCTTGGAGCGCGTGCCGGAGACCCTGCAGGAGGAATCGGCAACCATTTCTGATGAACGGCTGAGTAAGCGTCCCATCGATCTGAAACAAGGCGGCCAATTCATCGAGCCGCTCTGCGACGTACTTCCCTCGTTGATTGCACAGCAAGTACGCTCGACAAGTTTTGAGGCGGAAACACCTTGGAACCAAGCCTACAAAAAAGAGGTCGATCAGCCCTACCGGCCATGGTATCCGGATGGCAGCGTCCACGCCGCGACATATTCTTACGACATCGACAATCCTTACAACGGCAAGCGCTCGCAGAAGATTGAGTTGCCGCTGGCCAATACGTGGGCTGGTATTTCTCAGGACGGTTTCTATTTGGATGCTGCGCACTCCTATCGCCTCAAGTTGCACATGCGCGGCGAAGGCAACGTGGCTGTGCGTGCGTTCTTGCACGGAGACGGCGCCTTGCTTGCCGGTCCAGTCTCGCTCGGACGCGCAACGCCAGGCTGGGGCGGAGCCGATGTGCTGCTCAAAGCAAAACGCACGGTGCGTAATGCCACCTTAACGATCGAATTCCAAGGACCCGGAACGCTCTGGCTGGATCGCGTGTATTTGATCGATAAAGCCGCTGTGTTGGGACTCTGGCGACCGGATGTGGTGAGCGCGCTTAAGGCAATGAATCCGGCCATTGTCCGCTTCGGAGGCAGCACGATCGAGCCCTACGAATGGGAAGATACAATCGGGAACTGGGACACCCGTGCTCCCTTCCCCGATGATCCCTGGGGTGGCCTCCAGGACAATTTTGTCGGCCCGGAAGAATTCATACAGCTTGTCAAGTCCATTGGAGCCGAACCGCTGGTTTGTTTGCGCTGGACGGGTAAGACCCCGCAAGATGCTGCCAACGAAGTCGAATACTTTAATGCCCCGGCCGATACGAAATGGGGTCAGCGTCGGGCGAAGAACGGTCATGCTGAGCCATATCACGTCAAGTATTGGGAAGTGGGGAATGAGGTTGGAGGCCCGGAATATGACGCATCCCTTGCGGCATTTGCCCAAGCGATGCGCAAAGTCGACCCTTCGATTAAGGTCCTCACCTCCTATCCCAGCGCCAACACCGTTCGCTTGGCTGGAAGTGAGATTGATTACCTGACGCCCCATCACTACTCAATCGGAGATTTGAACGGAACCGAAGACGATTTCAAACAACTCCAGAAAGAAATCGAGACCGATGGCAATGGAAAAGACATCCGCGTCTCCGTCACCGAGTGGAACGCCACCGGCGGCGAATGGGGTTTGACGCGTGGAATGTTGCAGACGATGGCCAACGCGCTGGCTTGCTCGCGCTACCAGAACATGCTCCATCGTTATGCCGATCTCGTGGAAATTGCAAATCTCTCCAACATGTCGACCAGTTTCGGTGGAGGCCAGTTCCAGACCGGCCCCGGCTGGATTTACAAGATCCCCAGCTACTATTCCCAGGGCCTCTATCAGCGGGCTGCCGGAAGTTTTCCGTTGAAAATCGCTCGCAGTAGCGCGCTTTCATTCTATTTGCGAGAGCCCGACCTTGATGCCACCCTGACTCCGGACCGAAAAACTCTTCGCATCTACGCAGTGAATTCGACCGGCGACCTGCGCAAGGTTAGGTTTCATTTGCCGGAGTCGCTGGGGTTAGTGAAAACCGGAGATGCCTTCGTAGTTAGTGACCGCAATCCTCCCGCCGATTCAGAGGCCATGAATTCGCGTGATGACCCCAATCGCATCGGAGTAAGAACCCAAAAAGCTAACTTCAGCGGCTCCGAGTTCGACTATGGGTTCGTGCCCTTCAGCGTGACCCTGCTCGAACTGCAGTTACTTGGCAAACCATGACTCCGCAGGTCTGGTGTTCGCATTGAAAAACCCTGAATCCCGAGGTCTTGTATCGCCTGCGGGGATCCCGAAGTACCGGCCAAGTTTCGACAAACAAGAGGTATAGCTTTTTTTTCAATACTACCCGGTCACCGAAATGACCGGGTTGGAATTTGACCGTTCCATTACGGCGTGACAGTTCGAAAACCCGCCCGCAGGTCCAAGGGGTACTGTCCGGTAACGACTAATCAGAGTTGGCCTGCGATTCTTCTATATTTTTTGCTCTTGTCGATTGAATATCCACGAAATTCGTAATCACTATACGACATGATGAGAACCCGTGATGAAATTCAGGAAAGCCGTCGCCACCTCGAAGCGGAATACGGAAAACTGTTCGATTCTATGCATGAGAATGAAACAAATTTCACAGCCAAACGCTGTGATGTAGACTCTCTCGTGTACCCACACAGGTCCGCAGCAGTAGGAGGACCACCATGAACATGCACGCCATCTGGATGTTGTTTTTTCGAGGAATCCTCTGCGGTTTTTTGGGCGGGTTCGCCTTGATTGTTCTTTTATTCTTCTTATCGAGCAAAAGGGACGGTCACCTTATGTATGCACATCTGGTAGCAAACCCGATTGAGTTTCTGTACTTTCTGCTTGGGCTGGAGATTGGCATCGCCTTAATCGGGCTGCTGGTCTTCTACGGCTTTCATTCGCTTCACGAATCAGCACGACGCTTCGCTGAAAGCGGCTGGAAGCAACCCGAACCCGACAAATAATCTGGGTGAACTTTTGGCATCGCCTTAATCGGGGTGATGACCCTCTTCGGCTTGCGTTCGTATAGTAATTGGGCGCATCGCGAGAGTGAGCGGTGGATGCGCGAGCAGCAACCGTGAATGAATTATGGAAACAACTATGGCTTCCCATACTGGTAATAGCCCTCGTCCTCTGGTGGGCCCTCGACCCGATGTACAAGAAGATTCGGGCCAACCGCCAGAAGGATGAGAAGCGGCCTGAGAAATATCACTTGCGATAGCGCGACGGCACGTCATAGCAACCCGGTTCGCTGGACGTTTTTGGGTCCCGGTACCCAAGTTTCCGATTTCGCGTGCCAGTTCAGACGAGAAATCGCGCAGGGATTTGTGGATGATTCCCTGTTCCGCTCGAAGTTCCGTGCCGATACCGGTTTTGGGGCCTCCTTCCCGCATTGGATGAAAGCACAAACCAGCTTGCGTTTGCGCGGTCTTCTCTACCGCGCGGCGGGCGCTGGCGAATGCTGGATTTTTCTGGAAGACCTCGTGCCAATGACGCACATGCTGACGCGCATTATCAAGGAACTGATGTTGAACCAGGAGACTCCCATTTACGCGGTCGCGCAGGGATGGACGTACAGCGAACTGGGCCATGGCACTCAATTGTATTGGAACGACCGGCAAAGATTGCACGTCGGCGGGCTTACTCTACCCGTGGCGAAAGAACTACTCGAAATGTGCATACGGCGCTTCGGACTCGGGCGGTTTGACCTCGAAGGCTTTCGCGAGGACAATCTCGAATTCAGTGGACTGCTGCCAGGCGACATCGTCCAGATGTGTGCCGCGGCTGCGAGTGCGCACTACCACTACGGGGCGCGAATCAAAACGAAACTGCTCCATGTGGATTACTTGATGAACCATTTTGAAGGTTCACCGACGAGTTCGGTTGGCAAGAGGAATTTCTGAAATGACGCCTGGATTGCTCACGGTTCGGAAAGACTTGGCAAGGTTGTACGATGACAACACACAGGACAAATACTCTGGTGAGTAACGATTTCCATGGGACAAGAGGCAAGGCGGAGGCAGGCACTTCCGAGGGAGTTGATGTTGGTTCGACCCTTCAGCGACTAGCGGAGATTGCCCGTGAGTTTGGCTCCGAATGGCTTGCCGATGATGCTTCGGGGCTGGCCGAGCGCGTGGCGGAAGGGCGTTTTTATGTGGCATGCATCGGACAGTTCAAACGCGGAAAATCGACTGTCCTGAATGCTTTGCTTGGAGATTCGGTCCTGCCCACTGGTGTGGTTCCCATTACCGCCGTCCCGACAGTCGTCCGGTTTGGGAGAACGAGGAGTGCACGTGTGCGATTCCGGGGCGGAAACTGGCTGGACGTCAGGCCGGAAGAATTGCAACAGTTTGTCTCGGAGGAACACAATCCCGAAAATGCCAAAGGCGTGGCTGGGGTGGAAGTTTTCGTGCCCAGCCCTCTGCTAGTGACTGGCATGTGTTTCGTGGACACGCCCGGGCTCGGTTCCGTGTTCGCCTGCAATACAGCCGCGACCCAAGCGTTTATTCCCCACATCGATGCCGCACTCGTAGTTGTCGGCGCCGATCCCCCGATCGCAGGAGAAGAACTCGCGTTGGTGGAGGACGTAGGCCGCCAGGTGCGTGAAATGATTGTTGTTCTGAACAAGGCGGACCGCACTTCGGATGCCGAACGCAAGATCGCGGAGTCTTTCACTCGGAAGGTCTTGGAAAAGCGTCTTGGAAGGTTCATCGGTCCGATCCACGAAGTCAGTGGTACTGAATGGCTCGAGCATCGAGGCCCTCAGCGGGACTGGAACAAGCTCGTGGATGCCCTTCAAGGGATGATCGTGGAATCGGGCCGAGACATCGTCCGGCGCGCGGGAGAACGAGGGGTGCATCGCTTGGGCGAAGAATTGTTAAACATCGCTTTTGAGGAACGTGACGCGTTGTTGCGCCCCATCGAAGAGTCGGAACAACGCATTGTGGCCATGCGCACGACGATTGCCGAGGCGGAACGCTCGCTCCACGATCTGAGCTATCTCTTCATGGGTGATCAGCATCGCCTCTCCGATCTGTTTTTTGAGCGGCGAAAGGCCTTCCTCGCCGAGGCTTTACCTCCAGCAAGAGCGGAGTTTGAGAAAGAGTTACAAGACACTCCCCGGCGTTACGGCCCGCGCTTCCGTCGTCGGGTAATGCACCTCGCGCAAACCGTCGCTTCGCGCCACGTACTGCCGTGGCTTACTGCGGAGCAAGCTCGCGCCGAGGAAGAATATCGCCAGGTTGCGACTCGGTTCGTCAACATTGGGAATGATTTCCTAAAGAAGCTGGCGGAATCGGGTGTTCCCGAACTCGCGCGGATGCCAAATGCACTCGATCCTGAAAAAGGTTTTCGCGTCCGGTCACGATTCCGCTTCGAGGAGTTGATCAATGTTGCTCAATCGCCCTCGCCTCTGCGATATCTGGCGGACATTGTTCTCGGCGTAGTGTGGGCCTTTTCCGTTATCGAACGCCAGGCCGGTGACTTCCTGGAATATCTGGTGGAGATGAACAGTACGCGGGTGCAGTCGGACGTTGTCGATCGCGTGCAGGAGAGTAAGGGACAACTCGAAGTGGAGATCCGAAAGCTGCTTCACGAGGTGAGCCGGGTTGCAGAATGCGCTCTGGAGAATGCCCGCGAAGCCAAGGAGCAGGGTGCCGCGGCAGTGGAAGCGAAGCTCGCTAGTTTGCGGGCCAGGGAAGACGAGATTCAAACCCTGCTGGAGGGCTGAAAGGTGCTGTTAGCATGCAGGTTACTCCAATGGCGGACGAATTGGAGACACGATTAGATAGAACTTGCACGGACCCAAGAGGGTGATGGACTCGCTGCGCTTCTCCACGACCAAAGCCAGGCGGTCCTCGCCTCACTCCTGGCGAATCCACAGTTGCAAGAAGCACGCGTCCGGGTACTGGTGCACCGGGCCGACGTGCCGACGGCCATTCTCGAATCGATTGCCCGCGAGCCGAAGTGGATCCGGAGTGAGCGCGTCCGGCTCGGTCTGGTTCAAGATCCGCAGACGGCGCGACTCGACGCGCTCTCGCTTCTACGCCAACTCTTCGTCTTCGACCTGGTCCGAGTTTACATGCACCCGGCCGCACCGCCTGAGATCCGTCTCGTAGCGGAGGAACTCCTGGTCCAGCGCGCCTCACAAATTCCGACCAGTGACAAACTCAAACTTGCGCGCCGGGGACCTCCCCGTGTTGCTGGAGCGTTGTTGGCGGAAGGCCATGGCGATGTCCTCCCTGTGGTGCTCGTAAATCCGTTCTTGAACGAGGCCCAGGTGTTGCGTGTGCTTGCACGCACGAGCACACCAAAACTGGTGATCGTGGCAGTGGCGGAGCATCCCAAATGAAGCGTGCGCTATAACATCCGCCTCGCCCTTCTGCGCAGCGTGCACACCCCTGTCAGTGTGGCTCTTCAGTTCTTGCCCAATCTTCTTCTCCACGATTTGCGAGAACTGATGCGTGCGGGAGGCGTAGCAAGCCATCTTCGGGAACACGTGAAAAGAGAACTCGCCCGCCGTAGCGGAGCAAGTCTGCTCCGCGGACCTCATTGAATCCTCTTAAGGCAGGTCGCCCAACACACCCCAGCGCCGTTCGGGCTACTGCGGGCTACTGTTTTTCGCCACTTTTAGGGCTTCCTAGGACTTCGCGGAACTTCGCGGCGCTTTATGTGGACAAATTGAAAGCTCGCGGTTGGAAAGGCAATAGCGGCAATTTC
>Ga0181523_10005290_pt1 | contig 10737 bp, 8 predicted proteins | sample PEATcosm2014_Bin_43_FD_119752 | JGI IMG/M metagenome (GOLD analysis project Ga0181523, IMG submission 119752) | Peatland microbial communities from MTU Mesocosm Facility, Houghton, MI, USA - PEATcosm2014_Bin05_30_metaG | ecosystem: Environmental > Terrestrial > Soil > Wetlands > Peat | place... | reverse complement strand
GGCCTCCCTCCAGTTGAACGAACCGCTACCGCCGGTCCTGCCGCTTAGGCCGTACCAGCAGCGGTGGGTGGACGACGGCGCGCGCTTCAAAGGCGCGGTGAAATCCGCGCGCATCGGCTTTTCCTTCGCCACCGCGGGAGAAGCGGTGCTCGATTGCCTGGCGAATCCCGGGGCGACGTGGACGGTGGGTAGCCACTCGGCCGCGGGCGCGGATGAATTCGTGGAGCACGGCGCCGGCAAGATCATCAAGGCGATCAACGCCACCGCCGAGATCTATAACGAGCCCTTCATGGACGAGCTGGGCGCGACCGACGTCCAGGTGACGAAAATAAAATTTCCGAATGGCTCGCGCATCCTGGCGCTGCCGGCGAACCCGCGCACGATGCGCGGCTTTCCGGGAAACGTGATCCTAGACGAATTCGCGCATCACGAGGGCTCGTACGCGATCTGGGCGGCTGCGTCGCGCCAGGTGGCGCTGGGCCACAAAGTGCGCATTCTTTCGACGCCGAACGGCGAGCAGGGGAAATTCTTCGATCTCGCGCACGAATTCGGAGTTGCCGACGGCGTGGCTCCCGAGCCAAATCCGGTGCGGCGCGGCCCGTGGAGTTGGCATTGGATCGACGTGCACATGGCGATCGCCGAGGGGTGCCCGATCGATCTCGGCGAGATGCACGAACTCTACCGCGGCGACGAGGAGACGTTCGAGCAGGAATTCCTTTGCAAATTCCTGACGGCCGCGGGCGCGTGGCTGCCGCTGGAATTGATCGCGGGCGCGGAAGACGAAAGCGCAAGCATGGAGCTCCCGCCCAATTTTTCCGCGGCAAATAGAACGGCGATGGGAATCGACGTGGGCCGCTCGGGCGACCGCACGCTCGCGTGGCTCGACGAATACATCGGCGACGTGGCGTGGACGCGCATGGTGCTGCGGCTGCACAATGTGCCCTTTTTCAGCGCCGACGGCGAGCGCCGGCGGAATGATCAGGCGCGGATACTGCTGCCCTTCGTTAGGCTCGCGGACCGCACAGCGATGGATTGCACGGGGATCGGGTTGGGCCTTTTTGAATTCCTGGAATCGAAATGCGGCGGCCGCGTGATGGGCGTGAACTTCGGCGGCACTGTGCCGCGCGGCGAAAACGTCCCCGCGGGGTACATGAGCAAATCCGGCAGTGTGAAGATCAAGACCGACCTCGCGGTGCGGATGAAGCAGCGTTTCGAGCAAGGAAAGAATCGCATCCCGCGCGATCCGGGAATTCGCCAGGAGCTGCAAGCGGTGAAGCGCGAATACTCCGGCAGCGCGATCCGATTCGACGCGCCGCGCATCGAGCTAGACACCGCAGTCGCCGGCGGCGCGAAGAAAAAGGCTTTTGCGCACGCGGACGCTTTCTGGGCGAAAGCCCTGGCGGATCTGGCGGCCAGCGGCTCGGGGATCTCCGTAGATCTGCGGGTGGCGGAGCACACGAATTCGGCGCTGCTCTCGGAGCGCGAATCGGGGATTCAGGGACGCGAGAGCGCGTTTTTGGCCGCGGGAGGCTGGTAGATGTCCATGTTCAGCCAGATCGTGAAGTTCTCGCTCTCGACCACGCAGTTTACGGCGATCATCGCGCCTTTCGCGTGCTCGTATTACGGAATTCTGGGGAACGAGGACTCGAACGGCAACCGGATCAACATCCCGATGACACGCAGCTCTGCGCCGGGCACGGCGAGCGCGCAGTACAACATGATGCAGAACGAATCCTACGGCGTGGTGGTGCCGGCACGTTTCGGCGCGTACCGCTACGCGCAGGGGCAGGCGGTCACGAATTTGCAAGCAATCGGCGAGGCGTGCACCGCGATCGTGGAATTTTTCGAGTAACCAAGACAAGAAAGGAAGGATGCAAATGAAATCGAAATCGTTCTGGCAATCTCCAGTGGACCGCGTAACGGGCGCGTGGTGGTTCCGCTTCGCGGCCACGATCGCGCTGGTGCTGATCCTTGGGAGCTTCGTCTCCGGGCCGCACGCGCAATTGCAGCAGTCGGGCGGCGGCGGATCGAACTCCTCGGTGGGCACCACGGGGTCGACGGCGCCGACGTCCGCGGCGCTTTCGGGCGGCGTCTACAACACGTCGCTGCCGACGCTCACGAACGGGCAAATGGGCGCGGAGCAAATGGATTCGAGCGCGCGGCAGATCATCGTCGGCGCAGGCACGGCGGGCACGTCGACGGGCGGAGTATTCAGCGTGCAGGGCGTGGGAGGCGGCACGGCGCTGCCCGTCTCCGGCACAGTGACCGTGAACGCGCTGCCCGCGGGCACGAACCTTATCGGCTATTCGCGTCCGCCGAATGCTTGTTCGACGACGGCGTACGAATCGGGCATGGTCGATCTGCCGACCTCTTCGACATCGGTCACTTCGACGCCGACGTGCGTCACGACGATCATCCTGAACAACACGTCGGCCTCCGCGCAGACTGTGAGCGTGCAGGATCAGTCCACGCAGTGCAACAGCGCAGCCTGCAACGTGCTGAGCTCCTTTTCGATTCCCGCGAACTCCGAGATGGACCTCGCCTTTTACGGCGCGAAGTTCACCGGCGGGATCAAATGGAACGCGGCCACGGCCAACACGGTGGTGGGAGACATCATCGGGAATCAGTAGATGCGGCGCACACTGTCCGTCTTCGCGGCGCTTCTTCTCCTCGCCGCGCCGGCACTCGACGCGGCGCAGCTCTACGTCTCCTCGCCTCAACCCGTCAGCGTCAGCACGAATCCTGTTCCCGTGTCGCAGTCGGGGACCTGGTCGGACTTCGTCACCGCGTTGACTCCGGCGATCGTTCACAAAGCGAATAACAACGTGGGCGGCTCGACGGTGAAGACGCTCTCAACGACGATCACGTCCACGACCGCGGGCAACACGCTGGTGGTGGCCGTAGGCGCGGGCGAAGTGGTGGGCTCGAACATCGTGCTCACGGTGAACGACACGAACAGCGACTGCGGCGGCGTATTTAACCTGGCGGCGACGCAAGCGGTCAGCACGACGTTCGCGGTTTCGTTCTATTACTGCCCGAACATCACGGCCGCAAACACGGCGGTGACAGCGACGTTCACCGGGACGTCTTCCACGAACACGACGCTCGCGGTGGAAGCGTGGGAAGTCTCCGGGCTGATCACGCTCGCGCCGCAGGATCTCGATACCACGGCGACGGGGACGGCGACGTCCACGACGCTGCTCGCCGGGCAAGTGCTCCCGAGCCAATCGAATGAATATGCGTTCGAGGTTTTCGGCGTGGGCACGGCCGCGCAGACCGTGGCGCTGACCGGATCCGGAACCTGGTCGAACGATTCCGGGCAGATAAATCCCGCGTCAGCTTCGGGACTTTTTTCTTTCGTAGCGGGCTCGCAGTGGATCCCAACGGTGACGCCGGTCTCCGCGGGCGGCACGATCGCGTCTGAGCCGTGGGTTGCGGCGCTGGCGCTTTTCCGCTCCGTGGTGCTGCCGGAAAAATGGATCCCGGTTTATCCGACGTCCATCTCCTCTTATGCGACGCCGGTTTGCACCGCGGCGATGACGGCCACGACGAGCACTATAACGCTCGCCGCGCCGCCTGCGGGACTGCACAACTACATCACTTCGATCATCGTGATGAATTCGGGATCGACCGCGACGTTCGTCACCATGCAGGACGGCTCGGGCGGCACGACGATTTGGGAAGGCGAGGCCGCTGCCACGGGCGGTGGCTTCACGCAGGAATTCTTTCCGCCATTGCGGCAGCCGACGGCAGGCAATGGACTGTATTTCGCGGACGTGACGACGGGGGCGAACGTGATCGCCTGCGCCAACGGATTCACCGCGCCGTGAGGCGCGCACTTCAATTCGCAATCCTGCTGGCGCTCTGCACGCTCCCAGCCCGGGCCCAGGTGGCTCGAGCCGGCAAGTGCTCGGCGACGGCCACGAGCTGCACGCTTAGCGCCACGGCCACGGGCGATCTTAATTTATTTTTCGCTTTCCGCGCCGGCTCGACCACCCCACCCACGCTTCCTTCCGGTTACACCACCGTGAGCACCTGCACGATCTCGGGAGGCTGTACGACGAACTCCTGGCTGCTCTATTGCAAGATCGCCAGCTCTTCCGGTGACACAGGCTCGGGCACGGCAACGAACGCGACGGCCGTGGCGGGGCTTTCCTATTCCGGCACGACAGTGGATTCGACGAACTGCGCCCCGACGGCGACGCAGCGCCAGGTCGGCAGCGTGGCCACGGGCAGCACGACGGTGAGCTACGGCGCCGTGTCGCCGTGGGACAACGTAAACGATTGGGTCGTGGCCTTCATGGGCGATAGCACCAGCGGGCAGACCTGCGTGCCCGGAACGCTGACGAATGAATCCGCGACCGGTGACGTGCTCGCAGCGGACTCGAACGCAAGCGTTTCGAGCTTTTCCACGGGAACGTGCACGGTGACGAGCAGCGCGTGGGAATCGGTAACGATGGAATTGAACGGGCCAAATCCTGCGGCAGCTTCGACGCCGGCGCTGAAACGTTCCTGGGGCTACACGGGGCTGACGAGCAACCAGGTGGACACGGCCGACGCCATCAAGCTCTACCTGGAGCAAGTCGGTCCGCGGATCACGACCGCCGGCGACATGCTCGTGCTAGCGCTGAAAAATCCCGTGGCAAACACGGCGACGATTACAGACAGCGCTTCAGACACTTGGGCGACCGCGCTGACATGCTCCGACTCGAACTCGAAATACACGCTTTTCTACGCAGCAAACATCGCGGCGGAAAGCTCCTGGGGGTCTCCGCCCTCCATAACGATCACGTTCGGATCGAAAGTGGCCGACATCCAGTTCGCGCTGTTTTTATTTTACGGCACGGCGACATCCAGCCCGATCGACGGCAGCGGAATCTGCACGACGGGAATCACGCCAGCAAACAACATCGCACCGAACATTTCTTCCGGCTCGTTCACGCCGGGCACGAGCGGAGACTTGATCATCAATCAAGTCTTTAATAACGGACATCCAGCGGGCTTGCCGCACGCGACGACGGATTCGGTTTACGGTTCAGGATTCACCGGCCTCTACGGCGAAATCTATATGGGCGCGTGGGCGCAGTACCAGGTGCAGAGCACCGCGGCGGCGATCAACCCGGGACTGACGGTGGTGCAGGCGACGCACGACACTTTTGCTTCGATGTCGATCGCCGTGAAGCAGGGATCGGGAGGAACAGCGCCGGGCAACGGGATCAGCATTATTCGATCACAGACGGTCTATCTGCTTGGGGTTACCGGGACCACCGTGCTGCCTTTCTCGACGCCGCCGGGGCACCTGATCGTGGCGGTTAACGACGCGGGGACGAACGGCACGAGCTTGACCGGAGTGACCGACAGCCAGGCGAATACGTACACGGCGATCGCCTGCACAGGGGGCTGCACTGGAATTTTTCCGCAGGTCTTCTACGCGGCCAACGCTATCGCCAACAACTCGAATCACGTCTCGCTAACGACATCCGGCAGCGGGAACGATCTGATCGCTTTGGAGGACCTCGCAGGCGCGGCGACTTCGCCGCTGGACACCGCAGCGACGGCAGCGAACTCATCGACGCTGACGGGCACGAGCAGCGGAGCGACCTCGAATTTCGGAACGCAAAGCGGCGGGGGGGCTTCTTTCTCCGATGCTTCGAGCATCACGCCCTCGGCGGCCGGCGAATTCATCATCGCGTCGATGAACATCGGCACGGGGCCTTCCACCGGATGCACAGGCGTGGCCGGAACCGTGAACGGAACTTACGATTACAACACCGCGACATTCGAGACCAGCGGCGGCGACCAGAACGCGATCACCAACGGCGACGGCATGTGCCATTACTACGACGCAACGACGGCGACCGTGGATTTCGGATACTCGATGGGCAACACCGCGGCCCAGGCGTGGCAGGCGATCGCCGTAGCGTTTAAAGCGGCGCCCAGCGGATCCGTGCCGGCGATCGCCCACCTGGGAGCAGGTCCCACTTAATGAGCGCAGAAATCAAATCGATCCCGCGGCCGGAAACCAAGGAACTGGTTTCGCAGGAAGTGCTGCGCGTCGTTTCGCTCGCGATGCAGATGTTCAGCGGGCAGATGAATCCGTCCGCGCTCTACCATCTGATGGTGCTGAATTCGCCGAACGTTTATCCATTCTACCGCGAGATCGAGGCGAAGGACACGGCGATCGCGAGCTCGATGGATATGCGGCGCCTCTTGGTGCTGGCGCGGCCGATGACCGTGGCGCCCTCGAACGCGAAAGAAGGAAAATCGCAGCAATACGCGGACGCGCTCAATGCTTTTTTGAAGGCGATTCCGCGATTGAATTTCGCGAAGTGGGAGCTGCTCGACGCGCCGGCATACGGCATGGGCATCGTCGAGATCATGTGGGGCACGGACGGCGGCCGCGTATGGGTGGACCGCCTGATCGGACGTCCGCAGGAACTCTTCCGTTACAACAAACTTTTTTACCCGCAGACGGGCGACCTGTTGCTCGCGCAGACGGTGGGCGGCGAAGGATCTCCGGTCCCGCAATCGAAATTCCTGGTGGCCAGCTACCATCCCCGCGCGGGCGACCGCCGCGGGCTGCCGATCCTGCGCGATCTTTTCTGGCCCTCGTGGTTCAAGCGCCAGGCGCTGCGGCTGCATTTGCACTTCCTTGAAAAAGGCCCGGGCACGATCGCGGTGCAATATCCGCAAAGCGCGGACACGAACGAGCAGAGCAAGGCGCTGCAGGCGGCGATGGACATCGCGAACGAACTCGCGGTAGCCATGCCGGAGGGCTTCACCATCCTCGATAAATTGCTGACCACCACGCGCACGCGCTCGGCCGACGATTTCCGCTCGATGGTGGATTATTTCGACGCGGAGATGACGCGGCGCATCCTGGGGCAGACGCTCACCACGCACGGCAACGAGGGTCAGCGCGGCTCGAATGCGCTGGGCCAGATCCACGAAGAGATGATGTACGAGATCATCCGCAACGATTGCCAGGACGTCGAGGACGTGCTGAACGAGCAGCTGGCGATGCCGTGGCTGCTGTGGACGTTCGGCCCGGATGCTTTGAGCGAGCCACTGCGGCCGCGGATCGTGATCGAGAAGGATCCTCCGCACGATGCCGCGGACGCGCTAGCGCTGATTCAGAACGCGAACAAAATGGTGCCCGTCCTGAAGCGCGAGATCTACGCGGCCGCGCAATTGACGCAGCCCGACAAGACTGACGACGTCGTGAACCCGCCCACGATGCCCACGACCATGTTCGAGCCCGGCGCCGGGGGAACGGGATTCTCCGAATGATCCCGCGCGTTCAATTGCCGAAGATCAACGCGCCGCGGCGCGCGACGACGCAGGAGGGCCACGACACGCAGTTCGATCTCGACAAAATGCTTGGCGCGGCTGTGCTGGAACAGGCGCGCTACTTCCGCGAACTGCGCGGGGCACTCGGAAGGGAGGCGCTCCGCGCATTCGCGGCGGGACGCAAGACGCTGAGCGAGCCGGTGAGCGAACACGCGCCGATGATGGCGCACGCGCGGCGCCTGGCGATTCTTTTCGCGGCGACGCGGTTGCTGGGGCGCGTGCGCGTGCTTAAAGAGCTGCGCATGCCGCTGGCGATGGCGCGCGGCCACCAGGTGGGGAAAATCGTCTTCGACGAAGTGCTCGGGCAGGTGGGCGTCGCGCAGGCGATCGAATATCTGCAAAGCCTTCCCGTGGCCACGCGCGAGCAATGGCAGCAGCTCGTGAACGAAAGCGCGCGCGCGGCGTTCACGGCGACCGGCGTCGAAAACATCGCGGCGCTCGACGCGCTGCGGAATCTCGTGACGCAGGCGCTCGCGGAGAATTGGACGCGGCCGGAATTCGAGGAAGCGGCCGAAGAGCTGCTCGATAAATTCGAGTCGCAAGCGGGATCGCTGCGAACGCTCTGGAATACGACGACCTCCACGGCGATGGCCAAGGGACGCCAGGACATGTACCTCGATCCCGAGATTCTCAAGGTCGTTCCCTACTGGCTATACGACGCCATCCTGGATGACCGCGTGCGTCCGAACCACGCCGCGCTGAACGGCGCGATCGCGCCCATCAAGTGGGAACGCTGGTGGGGTCCGCGTGGGTTGCGCTGCCCGAACGGCTTCAATTGCCGCTGCACGATGATCGGGCTGACCGCGGCGGATGCGAAGAGGATGCTTGAAAAAGGAGCACCCTTCTTCGACGCGACGAAAGACATTTCTTACGGCGGCCCGGACCTGGGATTCATCAAGTTCGCGGAGCGCGCAAAGGTCGTGACTTGCGAGCCGGATACAGGCTGGAGCAAATCCGAGAGCGAGGGATACCCGGCACAGGCAGCGGCTTAAGAAAAGTTGCCAAACCGGAAATCCCCCGGTTGACGGCTCGTGCATGATGCGCAGCATGGGAGCCTTCGTAGCGCCGATGACGGGGCATCTGGATGCGGCGCTCGGAACGCCGAAAGTTCCGAAGGAGAAATTCAAGATGGCCGGCAAAACAAAAAGCGTGGACGGCGTCGAGCACCCGGCATCCGATTTCGCGTACGTGGGCGATCCCGAAAAAACCGACACCTGGCACCTTCCCGATTTCGACGAGAAGCACGCGCGCCTGGCCACCGAAATGTTCGGGCGCACGGAAGGCATGAGCGATCCGAAGAAGAAGAGCGCCACGGCGGCGCGGATCGCGCGCAAGGCGAAAGCGCACGGCGTGGATACCGGCAATTTCGAGAAGGCGCACGGCGTGAAGATGAGCGACTTCAATAATCAGTGGGTGGAGATCTTCCGCGCGGGAGACTACGGCGAGAAGGGCGTGTGGACGCGCGACGACCTCGACAAGACGATCGCGAATTTTTCCGCCGGCGTGTGGAATCCGCCCGCCGTGTTCGGCCATCCGAAGGAAGACGATCCAGCGCAGGGCTGGGTGGCGGATCTGCGGCGCGTGGGCGACGTCCTCGAAGCGCGCTTCACGCAGACCTCCGACGAACTGGAATCGAGCGTGCGCAATGGGCGCTTCCCGAACCGCAGCGCCGCTTTTTATCTGGACGCGCGCGGCACGGGGCCCGTGCTGCGGCATGTGGGTTTCCTGGGCGCAACGCCTCCGGAAGTGAAGGGCTTGGAGCCGGTGAACTTCAGCGATGGAGAATTCGTGGCCATCGAATTCAGCGAGGAGGAAACGATGGACCCGCAACAAATCAAAAATTCGATTCGCGATTATTTCGCCGAACTCTTCGGCCGCAGAGAGCGCCGGGACGGCGACGCGACGTTCACCGAAGCGCAGGTGCAGGAGCGCATCACGGCCGCGACGAAACCGCTGACCGACGCCATCAACGGGCTGCGCAAGGAATTCCAGGAGGGCGTGCGCGAGGCGCGCGAGGCCGCGCAGAACGCGAACGCGGAAGGAGCGCGGGCCAAGGCGCGCGCGTTCGTAGATAAATTGAAAGCGGCGAACAAGTGGGTGCCGGCGCTTTCGGAGATGGGCCTCGACGCGGTGCTCGAGGACCTGGCGGTCTCCGGGCGGAAGATCAAGTTCGGCGAGGCCGGCAAGCAGAAGGAAGAGATGTCCTTCGACCGGCTGTGCGCCTTCCTCGAATCGCAGAATGCGATCGTGCCGAAGGGCGACCTGGTGGTGCGCACGGGCAAGAACCGCTCGAAGGTGATCCGCTTCAACGAAACGCGGAACGTGCAGATCGATCCGAGCTCGCTCGCGATCAATAATCGCGCCGAAGAGATCGTGTCCGAATCGAATGGCAAGATCACGTTCGGCGAAGCGCTGATCCAGGCGCGCAAGGAATTTCCGGAAGGCGCGGCGGCGATGCCCGGCGGAATCACGGCCGGCGGCGCGTAAGACGGGCAAGACGCGGAAGGCGGCGGACAACTTTTTATCGCTCATCTTCGATGAGCAGAAAGCGAGAAAGCGATGGCCAACGCAGCGACAGGGGGACCGACCGGAGCAGTCCACCGCAGAACGTACACGCTGGATTCCGGCGCGACGCTGACGCAGGGCTACGGAATGATTCAGGGCGCGCTCGACGAGAGCGTGCAGAATCCGACCGGCGCCGGCCAGATGCCCGTCGGGATCGTGGAGTTCCTGCCTTTCGGGGCGGAGACGGCGGTGAGCATCGTCGTTGACGGCGAAGTGGACGCGGTGTGCAGCGCGGCCATCGCCGCGGGGCAGTGGGTGAAGATGGACGCGAACGGCGCATTCGTGCCGCAGAGCGCGGACCAGGACAACGTGGTCGGCCGCGCGCGCACGAGCGCAAGCAGCGCCGGCGACCACTTCATCCTGGACGTGCATCCGTTCGTCTGGTAGTCGGCAGGAGGGCTCGCGGTCTTTGTTGCAACGCGCGCGCTGTGGCGGGCGCGGATCTAACGTCCCGATGACCGGGACCGGAGGAACACAATGGGCGCTTTTGTATCACCGCTGACCGGACACTTGGACGTTGGGCTGACGAACTTCGTCAAGCGGTTTCAGAACAACGAGCTTTTCGCCGATCAGATCTCGCCGCGCGTGCCGATCCCGCGGCAGTCCGACAAGTACTGGATCTTCGGCCGCGAGAGCCAGAACGTGCTGCAGCAGACGCTGCGCTCGGCCGGCGCGACGCCGCAGAAAATCGTGCAATCCCTCTCGAACAACAATTTCTTCGCGGACTCGCACGCGCTCATGGCCGAGCTGCCTGACGAATCGACCTACAACTTCGACCTGGGGGATCTGCGCCAGTACGCGAGCGCGGACCTGATGGACAAG
>Ga0181523_10005287_pt1 | contig 10743 bp, 11 predicted proteins | sample PEATcosm2014_Bin_43_FD_119752 | JGI IMG/M metagenome (GOLD analysis project Ga0181523, IMG submission 119752) | Peatland microbial communities from MTU Mesocosm Facility, Houghton, MI, USA - PEATcosm2014_Bin05_30_metaG | ecosystem: Environmental > Terrestrial > Soil > Wetlands > Peat | place... | reverse complement strand
TGGCGGTCCAGGTGTGAACGAGACGGCGCGGGGGATCGACTTCGAGATATTCGCCTTCGACCCGGAATGACTTGCCGTCGGCGCCGACTCCGACGGCCGACCACTTGCCGCCGACGCGAAGATCGGCGGTGCGTTCCGTGATGCGGTACAGACCGCGCTCGCCTCACCATTGCGACAACTGGTTGGGGTCGGAGATGGCCTGAAACACGCGCTCGGGCGGCGCGGCGATGAAGATCTCAGCGAGTACGGTGTCGTGATCGGGGGTGATGGTTGCGGTGGCCATGGTTCTGCTCCCTGAACTCTTTCGTTCGCGAAGACCAAGATCAAAATCAAAATCAAGATCAAAATCAAGATCAAAATCCCCACCCTCTCGCGAAAAGCGCGAGAAGGATGGGGCACCCAGTGGTTTCAGTTTTCTACGAACTTTTTCAGCATTTCGACTACGCCAGTCCAGCCGCTGCTGTAATCCTTGCGGGCGATGGGCATGGTGGCGAGGCCGCTGTGCGTAACTTTGAGGTGCGTACCGGTCTTGGTCGGTGTGAGTTCCCAGCGGACGACGGTACGGCGGGTGACGTCGTCGTGCCAGTTTCCGAACCAGGTGTAGACCAGGACGCGGGGAGGATCATATTCGAGAATCTCGCCGTGGCACTCGAACTCGCTGACGTTGTTGACCATCGCGGTACCCTTCTCCGTGGTATAGCGGTAGCGGCCGCCCAGGCGCGCGTCCATTTCCCAGAGGTGGATGGGGCACGACGGGTCGGTGAACCAGCGCCGGAGTTGGGCGGCGTCGGTCAGGGCCTGGAATACGCGCTCGGCGGGAGCGGCGATTTCGATTTCGCTGATGACTGCGTCTTGATCGGGAGTGATGACGGTGGTGGCCATGGGTTCCTGTCTCTCTACGTTCTGCTTCAAACTACGTTCTGCTTCAAAGCAAATGAAAAAACAAAGTCAAAGGCAGCGGACAAAGCCCGCCCTGAGCGAAGTCGAAGGGAGTGTCCGCTCCACACGCGTCACATTTTGCGGCGAAGGTCGAAGAATTCTTTCGTCTCTTTGCCGTGGTCGAGGAAAGTCCAATCTTCGGTGTGGTGATTGTTGTCGAGCACGGTCAGGACCATTTTCTGCATATGTCCGGCGCCAGGCTCGATATTGGTGCCATCCACGAAGGTGAAGGTGATGGTCTTGCCGTCGGGCGAAACGCTGGCCTGCATGCGGGGCTGATTCCCCGCTCCACAATAGTGCGTCATCAGCAGCCGGTTCGCCCCATCCATGTGGAACATGGAGATCATGTTTTCGGGGCCGGTTCCGAGGATTTCGCTCATGATGGCGGAGCCACCAGCGGTTTCGCGCCAGGAGACGCGCAAGACGGTGCCGCTGGGGCCCTGGCCTTCCCAGGAGCCAGTGAGCGATTTGAGTTGGGCAAAGGATTTCTGGGCATCGGATTGAGCGAGGGCGGCGGTTGCGGCCAGGGCGATGACAAGTGCAGCGGCGGTGCGTGTGGATTTGATCATGACGGTTTCCTTTCTTTTGTTCTTCATCCTCTGCGCGATGGATTCATGATTTGAGTTTGCGGGAGGCTTCGGTCTCGCGCGCATATTCGGCTTCGACGAACGATTTCAGGTTGTTCAAGCTGGCGGTCCAGAAGGCGCGGTATTGCTCGATCCAGGAGTCGACGGCGCGCAGCGGTTCGGGATTGAGCTGGTAAACCCGGTGCCGGCCTTCGCGGTGCTCGCGGACCAGGTGGGCGCGGCGCAGCAGGCGCAGGTGCTTGGAGATGGCGGGACGGGAGACGGGAAAGGCTTCGGCGATCTGTCCGGCGGGCTGGCTACCGCCGCGCAGCAGGTCGAGGACGGCACGGCGCGTCGGGTCGGCAAGGGCCTGGAAGGTGGCTTCGGTCATTTGCGCTGACCTATATGTAACCGAACGGTGACGCATAATGCGTAACCTTACAGTTACGCGAATGAGTTGTCAAGAGGAAATTGTCAGGGAAATTATTGCGGGCGGATTCAGAGTCGCGGTTGCTTACCGCTAGGGCTCGGTTCGCCGATCACGGAAAAGTTCCTCGGAAAGAGAAGGTTTCCCCGAAAATATTCCGCGTGTCTGGTCAAACAGCGTTTCGCCGATCAAATTGAGGAAGGCCTGGTGGACGCGGGGGTCGTCGGAGAGTTCGGGGTGGAAGGTGGCGGCCATGGTTCTTCCCTGCCGAACAGCGACGGGAGCTTGATCGCTGCCTTCGGTGGCCAGGATTTCAACGCCTTCTCCGACATGCTCGATTTTGGGAGCGCGGATGAAAACCATCTCCAGTGGGGAATCGCCGAAGAGACCCTGGCGGATGGAGCTGTCGATCTGGCGTCCATAGGCGTTGCGGCGGATGCGAATATCGAGGGCGCCGAGGCCTCTTTGTTGAGGATTCTCTACTTCTGTGGCGAGGAGAATTGCGCCGGCGCAGGTGCCAAAGGTGGGCTTGGCGTGAACGAATTCTTTCAGCTTTTCGAATCCGCCGTCGCCCAGGAGCTTCAGGAACGTGCCCGACTCGCCGCCGGGGATCACGAGGCCGTCAATGGCGTCGAGTTCCTCGGGTTTTCTGACGAGCACAACTTCGGCGCCCAGCTCTTGGAGCCGGCGGCGATGGGCGTCGAAATCACCCTGCAGGGCCAGGACACCGATTTTCATGCCAACACCTTCACCATAGAGGGCACAGGGGGGCGGAGAGGCAACCACTTGTTCCGGGATGGCTGTCTCAAATTTGATTCTAGCGGATAGGTGGGCTTAGTAGTTGTTCTGCGCGCCGAGCAAAAAGAGAGCAAGAAGCCGGGCCACCAAAATTTGGTTGTGGGTCAGTCGCACCAGCTACTCCAAAATTGGTAGTGTGCTAATTTGCCAAATTAGGACACTACCCCAAAATTGCAATCCTTGCCAGCGGCAGACCTCGGGACTACACTTTCCCGAACGTTCCCCTGCATCACTCCGTGAGGCTAAAACCAATGTTGAGACGGTTGTTCCAGCGCGTGTTGTTGCTCGGCTTGCTATGCTGCTCTGCGGCGGCGCAGGTGTTGAGCTTCCCCACGTCACCGAGTGTGGGCAATGCGATGTCGATGGACTCGATTCTGACCGCCCAAATGGATTTCAGTTTATTCTCTGTTAATACTCGGAATGAGAACGGCAGCCTGGTGCAGAGCCCCAGCGCTTCGGTTTCGAAGCTGGACCTGAAAGCCCCGGGAAAAGCGCTGCGGGAGTATCAAAAGGGTTTTCAGCAGCTGATGAAGAAAGACTTGCCGGGCGCGGTCGAGCATTTGGGCCATGCGATTCAGACCTATCCGAGTTTCGTGGCCGCGCACAATGCGTTGGGCACGGCGTACTTGCAGCTAGAGCAGAACGAGGAGGCGCGCGGAGAATTCGATAAGGCAGTTACGCTGGACGACCACCTGCCGAATTCTTATTTGAATCTAGGGTGCGCCCAGTTGGCGCTGAAGCGATATCCGGCGGCGGAAGAGTCGCTGCGCAAGGCCTCATCGATCGCTCCACTCGACAATCAGTTGCAGCTGGCGCTCGCGTATGGACAGTTTGTAAACCACGATTATCCAGGGGTGATCACGACCGCGCGTCATGTGCATGAGCGCAAACATAAAGGGGCGGCGCTCGTTCATTATTTCGCGGCTGGGGCGTGGGCGGTCCAGGACAATCTGGTCGAGGCCCAACACGAAATGGAAACGGTGTTGCGGGAAGATCCAAAGTCAGGTTCGGCCGATCAATTCCGTCAGATTCTGCAGCAGCTTAAGACGGAACAAGTAGAGCAGGCCGAGGCGAAGCTGCACCCGGTGCAGATGCTGACGCTGTCGCTCGACACCACGAATACCCCGCCTCCAGAACAGAAATTACGGCAGGCTCAACAGGTGTTGCAGGACATCAAAGAGCGGACACAGATTGCCGAGGCGGAAGCGGAACCGGAATCGAAGTGTGCGGAGTGCGGCGCGAAGGCTGCGGTTGCGCCTGGGGTTGCGGAAGCTCGGATTGCGGAAGCTGGCCTGGCGGCGGATGCGAGTTCAGCCTTGAAGAGAGCGGGCCTGGATCCGCCGGCAGCGACTTTCCGCGCGGTGGTCGACGAGGTCACGATATTCTTCGCCGCCACGGATCACGGAAAGTCTGCAACGAACCTCACCGCATCCGACATTGTGGTTCGTGACGACAACCGGCCTCCGCACGCGATCCTGGGATTCCGGAACGAGTCGGAACTGCCTCTGCGTTTGGGGCTGATCATCGATACCAGCAACTCCGTGAAGGACCGAATTTCGTTCGAGCAGGCGGCCGCCACGAAATTCCTGCAGACGGTGGTGACCGGCAAGGACGATCTGGCCTTTGTGGTTGGCGTGAACAACTCGGTGTTGTTAGTGCAGGACTTCAGCGGAGACCAGCAGCGGATCTCACGCGCAATTAATCAACTCGCGCCCGGCGGTGGAACCGCTCTGTGGGATGCGGTGTCGTTCGGAGCGGAAAAGCTTGCCGAACGGGCGGAAGGCCAGCCCGTCGCGCGGGTGCTGATCGTGATCAGCGATGGCGAGGACAACGCGAGCAGCGCCACTCTAAAGCAGGCTATCGCGAGCGCCCAGCACGGCGAAGTGGCCGTCTACACCGTCAGTACCCGGGATTACACCCAGGACGATCCCAGCGCCGAACTGGGTGACCATGCGTTGCGAACCCTGTCGGAACTCACGGGCGGCACGGCATTCATTCCCGGCTCGGTTCGTGGCCTGAAGGGGAGCCTGGCCGAGTTGCAGCAAGTCATCCGCGGACGCTATCTGGTCTCATACAAGCCGGCTGGTTTCCAGCGGGATGGGCGCTACCGGGAGATCGACATCACCGCGCAGAAAGATGGGCACAAGCTGAAGGTGTACGCCCGCAAGGGCTATTACGCCGCGGCGGCTCAACCGGCTTCCGAAGAACGCTGATTTGCGTGATACCGGCCGCGTTTCGGAAGAGAGGTAATCTTGGTCCACCCCACAACTTGGTCAGACTGCGGGCTTGCGTACGGCTGCTCCCAGTACGCTGCCGGGGCCGGATTCCTGCACAAAGACAACGAGTCTTACGTTCTTGGGATCGGTACCGGGTGCCAGTTTCAACTGCACGTCCTGGCTAAAGTTTTTCCCCTTGGGGAGCTTCCCTACTTTTGTGAGCTGCTGCACTACGGCAACGTGGATCAGGTGCTTTCCACCGTTTTCACCTTTTAAGACCTGCGACTCGACATGATCGAGAGCGACTGCAACATAAACGTCGCCGCCGTGCTTCTCGGAATTCACGTCGGTCTCGATGTGCGCGCGCAGTACGGCTGGACTGCCAGGGGCTACGGTTACTTCGCCGATGCGCACCGGGATTTTGGGCGTGGCGGCAGCCTTCTGGAAAATTTCGGTCATCTGCTGCTGCGGGTAATTGATGCGAACCTGCTCGCTTCCATCCACGATGATTTGCGGCGTATAAGAACTCTGCTCCTTGAGAGCGCTTTCGTAGGCCGCCTGGCGATCGGTGAGGGCGGACGAGGAGTTTGGATCCTTCCAGCCGTCATGATCCCAATACGTCACGTGCTCACTTAGAACGATCAGCTGGGCGCCGGGAATCGGCTGAGCTTCGTCCAGCGTTTTGATCATGACGTCGGCGGGCGGACAACTCGAGCAGCCTTCGGAAGTGAACAGTTCGACGAGGACGGGATGAGTGTCTGGGCTGGTGGTCGGAGTGCTCGTGCTCGGAGCAGCGGCGCCTTGGTTTTGAGCGGACTGGCCTTGCCCTGTGGCGTGCGCGGTCACTCGAAGAAATGAGAGGGCGAGCAAGAGCACTGCGCAGATTGAATTTCTCACCGAATCACCTCTCAGCGTGTTGACAACCCTGACCGTTGCCAGTTTACAGCACGTCGGATTCGATCGAAAAGTCCGGGTGGCAAAGCTCTTCCTTTACGAGGCGGGACATGGATAGGCTTTTTTCAGCGCCGCCTTCACCGGGCCATTCTTCGGTTCGGTCAGTTGCGGCGGACCTTCGCGCAATCCCCTGACAATCGCGCGAATCAGATCCGGAACATGGTCATTGGGTGGAAGACAAACGCTCAAATAGTCTTTATCAGGCCCTTCATAAGAACGCGGCGGCCTTCCCTCCTTTTTGGCAGTCATATCCTCGAAACGCGCGTAGACATGCACTTCGGCAATGCGTTCCCGGAGCGCCTGAGCCCACCCCAGGCACCATCCAAGTTTCATGACGTTGACCGAGGCAACCTGGGTTGGCCGGGTATCCAGTTGATTCAAGGCTTCGCCGCAAACATCCAACAGGTCGCTCACATTGATCGGCATCCGGAATCGGGAGCTCTCTTTAGTCTCTTGTCGCGGAGTTTCTTGGGGCTTTGTTTCTTGCGGCGCGCTTGCAGGACCTATCGCGCTGCACAACAGGACCAGGGCAAGAATGCGAGCCGTTGTACTCATGGTGCCTCCCGGACTGGGGTGATTCTACTCTGGCCGGGGAAAAGTTTCGCCAATTGCAGCCGAGGCAGGCGCTAGATCACTCGCCCCGCTTCGGGCAACACAGGATTTAGGATGGGTTAACAGTTAGGACGCGCGCAGGGCCTCCGGTTTGTACACATCGGCCCACGATTCGGCCAGATCGTGCCAGTGGGGATTCATCGATTCGATGAGGCGAATCTTCTTGCTGCGCCGCCATCCTTTGATTTCCTTCTCGCGATTGATCGCTGCGTCGGGATAGACAAAGCATTCGTAATAGACGAGGCGCGTGAGGTTGTAGCGGCTAGTGAAGCCGGGCACGAGTTTGTTTTTGTGCTCGAAAACACGGCGGCTCAGGTTACCGGTAATCCCGGTGTAGAGCACATGGGAGCGTGGCCGATTCGTCATGATGGACACGTGGAATCGCTTGGGCAGGGGCATAAGTCGTGCCCTCTTGGAATGCGTCATCCCGAGCGTAGCCGCTTTTCAGGCGGAGCGAGGGATCTCGCGCGGGTCTACACGGTATTTTGTAGCAGGAGGGACTTTAGCGTGTCTGTGACGAATGAACATCGAGGGGGCCCAAGCGCGATCGGCCTCGGCTAAGCTCCGCGCGAGATCCCTCGCCCCGCTGGTGAAAACGCGGGGCTTCGGGATGACGCAGCGACGATGGCTGCCTGCTCACAGGTTCCAATCTAAACTCGCCGAACTTCTCTGGAACCTTACCCGTGTGCCTGTCGAGCCACGGCAAAGCGTTCGGCAGTCGGCTTGTCGACCATCTGCAAATCGTAGCTGTGTTCTCGTCCGTCAAATTCACATGTGAACGTTACGAACTAATTGACCACGGAAAAACCTTCCGGATCGTATTCCGGGGTATTCCCTCTACGTCATTGCGCTCTACCATCCTCGAGTCTGTAGCATGTGGGCCTCGTCTAACCCGGATACGGCGAGGCCTTTCATCGCTCCGGTTAAGTCTTCGCTGACTTCAAGTAGTACTTTAGGGTCTTGATAATGCGTGGCGGCCTTTACGATAGCCCGCGCCCGCTTCTCGGCCTGCTCCGGCGCTGCGAATGCACAGTTGTCATCATAGGAATGTTTTCCTTCCGCGCACGCACACGAAGTCCGCTTGCCCATGAAGATGCCTGAGCCCACAAACACCGCTTCGGCTCCGAGTTGCATGACCAAGCTCGCATCGGCGGGCGTCGCGATTCCTCCCGCGCTGAAATTCGGCACTGGCAGCTTGCCTGCTTTGGCGACGATGCGAATCAGTTCATACGGCGCGCCGTGCTCTTTGGCTTTGGCGTAGAGTTCTTCCTCGCCGAGGACAGTGAGGATTTTCATTTCCTGCACGATCTGGCGGATGTGCTTGACGGCGTGGACAACGTCGCCGGTGCCGGCTTCACCCTTGGTGCGGATCATGGCGGCGCCTTCGGCGATGCGGCGCAGAGCTTCTCCCAGGTTGCGCGCTCCGCAGACGAAGGGGACTTTGAAGGCGTGCTTGTCGACGTGGTGAGCTTCGTCGGCGGGGGTGAGGACTTCGGATTCGTCGATGTAGTCGACGCCCAACTCTTGAAGGATTTGGGCTTCGGCAAAATGTCCGATGCGGCACTTGGCCATGACCGGGATGGAGACGGCGGCCATGATTTCGCGAATCTTTTTGGGGCTGGCCATGCGGGCGACGCCGCCTTCGGCGCGGATTTGCGCGGGGACGCGCTCCAGGGCCATGACGGCGACGGCGCCGGCTCGTTCGGCGATGGTGGCCTGGTCGGCGTTGGTGACGTCCATGATGACGCCGCCTTTGAGCATTTCGGCGAGGCCGGTTTTGAGACGAAGACTGGTGTTGTTGGAACCGTTGTTCTGGGACATGGGTGAACTCCGGAAAACCTCTGTCAGCTTTCAGCTGTCAGCTCTCAGCTCAACCTTTTCGTGATGGTGCTCCCCTGGGTTTCGCCGTTCATTCATTCTACAGCGGAGGGAGGAATTGCGGAAAGCCTGCACCGAGAACCATAAAGTCAAAATCCCCACCCTCTTTCGCAAAGAACGCGAAAGAAGGATGGGGCAACCGCTTCGGTTTGGCTGAAAGCTCAAAGCTGAGAGCTGACAGCTATCGTTCCACGAACTTGCCGAACATTTTTTCGGGGTCGATGGCGATGAAGAGGCCGCGGCTGCGGGCCAGGATTTCTCCTTTTTCGTTCTTGATTTCTGCCTGGTTGATGTGCTGGCGGCCGTGCACGCTGACTTCCCTGCCCTCGACGTGCAGCGGTTGGTGCAGGGGGACGGGCTTCAGATATTCGACCGTCATCTCTTTGGTGAGGGCGATGACGTGGTGGAGCTTGTTCACTTTTCCCATCGCATCGTCAAGGATGGTGGCGATGATGCCGCCGTGGCAATGGCCGGGAGGGCCGGTGTAGCGCTTGCCGAGACGGAACTTGCAGACGAAAGTCTGGCGCTCCTCGTCGAGGGTGAACTTCAGGCGCATGCCGTCGGGATTGTTCTGGCCGCAGGCGAAGCAGTAATTCTTCTGCAGCTGGGTGTAGCGGGTGTCGTGGCCATGGATCTTGCGGGGCATCGGAAGAATTCTATCCTGAGTAGCCAAAATCAAGATAACCACAAAGGTCACGGAGGACGCAGAGGAAGATTGGGGTTTTTGTAGTTGGAGACAAATCCTGTATACATATCAGTTTTGGATTTGGGCCGCACAGGCATGTGCGCTACAAGCAGGTTGCATAGATCCTTCGGCGGGCAAAGTGCGCCCGTCTCAGGATGACAAGCTTAAGTTAAGACTTTTGGAATGGAGCGTTTCATGAAATCGTTCGGCACATTCGTTCTCCTTCTGTCTCTGACATTCCTTACACCACTTGCTGCTCAACAGCCGGCAGATAAAGACTCCGACAAGAAGCCGGCTTCTGCGGCCGCCGCGCCTGCACAGAGCAAGAAGGAAGCGAAGAAGGATCAGAAGAAGGACGAGAAGAAAGAAGAGCCGAAGGACGAGAAGAAGCCGGGAATGAACGCCGACACTTTTTCGGGGTTGAAGTTTCGGCTGCTTGGGCCGGCGGTGGCTTCGGGGCGGGTGATGTCGATTGCGGTGAATCCTAAAAATAAATTTGCGTATTACGTGGGCGTGGCGTCGGGCGGAGTGTGGAAGACGGTGAATGACGGGACGACGTGGACTCCGGTGTTCGACGGCGAGGGATCCTATTCGATTGGGTGGATGGCGCTCGATCCCAACGATTCGTCGGTGGTGTGGGTGGGGTCGGGGGAAAGCAATTCGCAGCGCAGCGTGGGCTACGGGGATGGCATTTACAAGTCGGTGGACGGCGGCAAGGGCTGGGAGAATCTTGGACTGAAGAAGTCGGAGCACATCGGAAGAGTAGTGATCGACCCGCGGGATTCGAAAGTCGTCTATGTGGCGGCTGAGGGACCACTGTGGGGAGCGGGCGGGGATCGCGGACTTTATAAGACGACGGACGGCGGAAAAAATTGGAAGGCCGTTTTGACCATCAGCGAAAACACGGGCGTGGTCGACGTGGCGCTGGATCCGTCGAATCCGGACATTCTGTATGCGGCGGCGTACCAGCGGCGACGGCATGTGTTCACGCTGATTGATGGCGGGCCAGAGAGCGCGATTTATAAATCGACCGACGCGGGAGCGACCTGGAACAAGTTGAAGTCGGGACTGCCTTCCGTGGACATGGGCAGGATTGGGCTCGCGGTTTCACCGGCGGATCCGAACGTGGTGTACGCGACGGTCGAGGCCGCGGATGGGAAGGGCGGAATTTTCCGGTCGAATGATAAGGGCGCGACCTGGGATAAGCGCAATGAATTCGATCAGGGGGCGATGTATTACGCGCGGGTCGTCCCCGACCCGAAGAATGTGGATCGAATTTTTGTGATGAGCGTCGAGTTGCGCGAGTCGCTCGACGGAGGCAAGACGCTGCACAAGGTCAATGAGATAAATCACCACGGCGACAATCACGCGATCTGGATCGATCCCGACGATACTAGGCACTGGCTACTGGGGTCGGATGGCGGGATGTATGAGACGTGGGATGATGCGAAGACGTGGGAGTTCAAGGCGAATTTGCCGACGGTGCAATTTTATGACGTCGCGGTGGACAATGCGAGCCCGTTTTACAACGTGTGCGGAGGGACGCAGGACAATTTTTCGTGGTGCGGGCCGGCGCGGACGCGCAATGTGAACGGGATTATGAATTCGGATTGGTACGTGACGACTGGCGGCGACGGGTTCCGGTCGCAGGTCGATCCGGTGGACGCG
>Ga0181523_10005285_pt1 | contig 10745 bp, 9 predicted proteins | sample PEATcosm2014_Bin_43_FD_119752 | JGI IMG/M metagenome (GOLD analysis project Ga0181523, IMG submission 119752) | Peatland microbial communities from MTU Mesocosm Facility, Houghton, MI, USA - PEATcosm2014_Bin05_30_metaG | ecosystem: Environmental > Terrestrial > Soil > Wetlands > Peat | place... | reverse complement strand
TGTGCGCACGTTCAGCCCGAAGGACAGTGACATCACGCGGCAGTGGCACGTTATTGACGCGTCCGGTGTCGTTCTCGGCCGGCTGGCCAGCCAGGCGGCGGTGCTACTGCGCGGCAAGCACAAGCCGATCTTCGCCCCGCACGTGGACACCGGCGATTTCGTGGTCATCATCAACGCCGACAAGGTCGCCCTCAGCGGCAACAAGCTGGAGCAGAAGCAGGCGTACCGGCACTCCGGTTACCCGGGCGGCCTGCGGTCGGTGAGCTACGGCGAACTGATGGAGAAGCACCCCGAGCGCGCCGTCGAGAAGGCGGTGCGGGGCATGCTGCCGAAGAACTCGCTTGGCCGGAAGACGCTACGCAAGCTCAAGGTGTACGCGGGGCCCGACCACCCGCACCAGGCCCAGCAGCCCGCGCCGTTCGAGATCACCCAGGTTTCGCAGTAACGACCAGCCCCGCAGCGGGCGCCGCAGGCGCGGTCCCGCGGCCCGCAGACGACCGCCGAGCAGACGAAAGCTCCAGGCAAGGAAGTACGAGGAAGTAACCGTGGCTGAGCCCACAGGGGTAGAGACGCCCGTCGAAGACGCAGGCGCGGACGGCGTGGAGTTCGGGGAACTTGAGGGAGACTCCGTTCCCTCCGAGTACACCAGCCAAACGCCTGCGGACGCCACCGGTCAAGGTGCGGTGCGCCGTTCGCTGACGACCGGCCAGAGTGCCGGGACCGGACGCCGTAAGGAAGCGATCGCGCGTGTCCGTATCGTCCCGGGCACGGGGCAGTGGCAGATCAACGGCCGGACCCTGGAGGGGTATTTCCCCAACAAGGTCCACCAGCAGATCGTCGGTGAGCCGCTGGTCACCCTGGGCGGGGAGGGCCAGTTCGACGTGATCGCCCGCATCAGCGGGGGCGGGGTCACCGGGCAGGCCGGCGCGCTGCGGCTGGGCGTCGCGAGGGCGCTCATCCTGATCGACCCGGAGAACCGCCCGGCGCTGAAGAAGGCGGGTTTTCTGACCCGCGACGCGCGGGTGAAGGAGCGCAAGAAGTACGGCCTGAAGAAGGCCCGCAAGGCGCCTCAGTACTCCAAGCGGTAATCTCTCGGGTACCCAAAGTAGTATTCTGCGGACACTCCAAATAGCAATCTCGCGCGTCTTCCAGATAACCGGAACCTTGCGGAGCGGGGGCATAACCTCATGGGCCGGCTCTTCGGTACGGACGGTGTTCGCGGCGTCGCTGGTCGTGATCTGACGGCGCGACTGGCCCTTGATCTCTCGGCGGCCGCCGCGCATGAGCTTGGGCTTTCGCGCGCGGCCAGCCCTTCTCGACGGCCGCGCGCGGTGGTGGGCCGCGATCCCCGGGTCTCCGGTGAGTTTCTCGAGGCGGCCGTCGTCGCCGGGCTGGCCAGTTCCGGCGTGGATGTACTCCGCCTCGGCGTCCTCCCCACGCCCGCCGTGGCCTACCTGACGAGGGCACTCGACGCCGATTTCGGCGTTGTCCTGTCGGCGAGCCACAATCCGGCCCCGGACAACGGGATCAAGTTCTTCGCACGCGGCGGCGTAAAGCTCCCGGACGCTGTGGAAGACCGGATCGAGGCCCTGCTGGAGCCGGGCCGGCCGGAGGAGCCGCCCGCGGCTGGGTTCGGCCGGGTCGTCGATGCCCAGGGGGATCAGGAACGTTACCTGGACCATCTGCTGGTCTCCCTGACCGGTCGCCCGCACCCTGCCACGTCAGCGTTGTCGGGCTTGCGTGTCGTCGTCGACTGCGCGCATGGAGCCGCCTACGCCATCGCACCGGAGGCGCTCCGCCGGGCGGGCGCCGAGGTCATCGCGATCGGGGTGGAACCCGACGGGGACAACATCAATCAGGGCTGCGGATCGACCTGCCTCGAGGCCGTCTCCGCCGCGGTGCTGGCCCAGGGCGCCGACGTCGGTATCGCGCACGACGGCGACGCGGACCGGTGCCTGGCCGTCGACGCCGACGGCCAGGTAGTGGACGGCGACCAGATCCTCGCGGTCCTCGCGACCGACCTGAAGGAGCAAGACCGGCTCGCCGGGGACACGGTCGTCGTCACCGTCATGTCGAACCTGGGCTTCCGCATGGCCATGGACGACGCGGGCATCGACGTCGTCGAGACGCCGGTCGGCGACCGGTACGTGCTGGAGGCCATGCAGGCCGGGCACCACGTCCTCGGCGGCGAGCAGTCGGGGCACATCATTCTCGCCGACCACGCGACGACCGGAGACGGGATTCTCACCGGTCTGCACCTGCTCGCGGTGCTCGCCCGCCGCGGCGTGACGCTGGCCGAGGCGGTCAAGGTCATGACCAGGTACCCGCAGATCCTGATCAACGTCCCGGGCGACAAAGCGCGCGCCGCCACCTCGCCCGAGGTGGCGGCTGCCGTCGACGAAGCCCGGTCCGAACTGGGCTCGTCCGGCCGCATCCTGGTCCGCCCCAGCGGCACCGAGCCCACCATCCGCGTCATGGTGGAAGCCGTCGACATCCACCAAGCCGAAAGCGTAGCCCGCCGCGTCGCCGACACCATCCGCCAGGCCCTCGCCTAACCTCCCACGGCCTACGGCCAGGCGTTCATACCGGCCCAGCGAACCGGGCCTCCGGCCCGGTGAGCGGCCGGTGTGCCGGCGACTTACCGCGGCGGGGCGCGAAGCGCAGCGGGGGGTTCCGGGGGGTCGCCCCCCGGGCCAGCACGGCGAACCGGGCCTCCGGCCCAATACCCTTACACCGTGATCGTCGGCATCGGCATCGACATTGTGGACGTCGCCCGGCTCGCGGCCGCGCTGGATCGCACCCCGGGCCTAGCTGAGCGCCTGTTCGCGGATGGTGAACGCGGGCTGCCGGTGAGCTCGCTGGCGGCCCGGTTCGCCGCCAAGGAAGCGGTGGCCAAAGCCCTCGGCGGGCCCGCCGGGCTGCGGTGGACCGACGCCGAGGTGGTCCGCGAACGCGGTGGGCGCCCATCGCTGCTGACGCGGGGTACGGTGGCCGCGGCGGCGAGCCGGCTGGGTGTCGCCCGGTGGCACCTGTCCCTCAGCCACGACGCAGGCGCCGCCGTGGCCATGGTTATGGCCGAAGGGCCCCAGTGAAGATCCCGTCTGAAGGGTAGGCATTCCCATGCGCGACGCTCACGACGTGGCCAACGTCCGCGCGGCCGAAAGCGAACTGATGGCCGTCCTGCCCGATGGCGCCCTCATGCAGCGTGCGGCGGCCGGGCTCGCCTCGGTGTGCGCGACGCTCCTGGGCCGAATCTACCGTTCACGGGTCGTCGTGCTGACCGGCAGCGGCGACAACGGCGGGGACGCGCTCTACGCCGCCGCGCACCTGGCCCGGCGCGGCGCGGCGGTGATCGCGGTCGCCGCCGGGTCGCGGGCCCACGACGGCGGGGCGGCCGCGCTGCGGGCCTCCGGTGGCCGCATCGTCACCAGCGCCGATCGGGCCGTCGAGCCCGCGATCAGCCGGGCCGACCTCGTCCTGGACGGGATGCTGGGCATCGGCGGCAAGGGCGGACTTCGGGATCCCTACGCAGCGCTGGCCGCCCAGGCCGCGCGATCCACCGCGACCGTGGTCGCGGTGGACCTGCCCAGCGGCATCGACGCCGACACGGGCGCGGTCGACGGCCCCGCCGTCCGCGCGGACGTCACTGTCACCTTCGGCACGTGGAAGCCGGGCCTCCTCGTCGATCCGGGTGCCGCCCACGCCGGTGTGGTCGAGTTGGTCGACATCGGCCTGGGACCCCACCTGGGGCCGCCCGACGTCGTCTCCGCGCAGGCCGCGGACGTCGCCGCGATGCTGCCGTCACCCACCGCCGACTCCGATAAGTACCGCCGGGGCGTGATCGGCCTCGTCTCCGGCAGCGAGCAGTTCACCGGCGCGGCCGTGCTGTCCGTCGGCGGCGCCATCCGGGGCGGCGCGGGGATGGTCCGCTTCGTCTCCGCCCAGCCCGCAGTCGATGTGGTCCGGCAGTGGTGGCCGGAGACAGTGATCACGGTCCTCCCGCCGGAACCGGCCGGGGGTGGCAGCCGGTTCGCCGGCGCCACGGCGGAGGACGTTCTCGCCTCGGCCGGCCGCGTGCAGGCCTGGGTCATCGGTCCCGGCATGGGTACGGACGATGATGCCGCCCGGCTGCTCCGGGCGGTGCTCGGCACCGACCTGCCGGTTCTGGTCGACGCGGACGGCCTGACCGTACTGGCCGCGCACCGCGATCTGCTGCCGCGCGAGGCGCCCACGCTGATCACGCCGCACGCGGGTGAGCTCGCGCGCCTCACCGGCGCCGACCGCGGCGACATCGAGGCCCAGCGCCTCCAGCACGCGCGGGCGGCGGCCCGCCAGCTCGGGGTCACGGTCCTGCTCAAAGGCTCCACGACCGTCATCTGCTCACCGCCCGGATCGCCCGGCCACTGGCCCGGCGGCCTCGGTGTGCCCGGACAGCCCGACCTGGTCAATTCGACCGGGACGCCGTGGCTGGCGACCGCCGGAACCGGCGACGTCCTGTCCGGCCTGGCCGGCTCTCTGCTCGCGCAGGGACTGGACCCGGCCGGAGCCGCCCTGGCGGCCGCGTTCCTGCACGGCGTCGCGGCCCGCCGCGCCGCCGCCGGTGACCCGGATGGCCCCGCGCCCGATGGCGGGACGGTGGTAGACGAAGCGGCCGGGGAGGGGTCGCTAACCGACGGTGCGCCCATTGGCGCCGCCGATGTCGTCCGGGCGCTGCCAGGGGCCATTCGCACCGTCAGGGCGTGATTTCCAGCCGAACGGACGTAGCGCGAGCGTACGGGCAGCGCCGGGAGCCTGGCAGACTTGACATCCATGGACGGCCCCGGGGAGATGCATCACGCACAGGCGCTGATCGACCTGACCGCGATCACCCGCAACGTGGCGGTACTGCGGCAGCGGATGAACGGCAGCCAGGTCATGGCCGTCGTCAAGGCCGACGGGTACGGCCACGGCATCACCCAGGCCGGTCATGCGGCTGTCGCTGGCGGCGCGGACTGGCTCGGCGTCGTGCACGTGGCCGAGGCCCTGCGGCTGCGCCGGGCCGGGATCACCGTCCCGGTGCTGTGCCTGATGGCGCTGGCCGAGGACGCGCACGGCGACGCCATCACGGCCGGGATCGACCTGACCGCGGGCACGGTGCCACTGGTTCGGCAGATCGCGGGTGCGGCCACGCGGGCCGGGCGCCCGGCCCGGCTCCAGCTCAAGGCCGACACCGGGCTCAGCCGGGGTGGCGCGGCCAAGGCCGAATGGCCCGCGGTCGTGGACGCCGCCCTGGCCGCCCAGGGCGCAGGCCAGCTCCGGGTCACCGGTCTATGGTCCCATTTCGCCTGCTCCGATGACCCCGGGCACCCGTCGGTCGCCGCGCAGCTCACGCGGTTCGGTGAGGCGGCCGATTATGCGGCGAAGGCCGGCCTGACGCCCGAGGTCAGGCATATCGCCAACACCGCGGGCGCGCTGACCGTCCCGCCTTCCCGGCTCGACCTGGTGCGGCTGGGCGGCGCCATCTACGGCCTGTCCACCCTGCCGGGCGGCGCCCCCGGCTGGCTGCGGCCCGCCATGACGCTGACCGCCCGGCTGGCCCAGGTGAAACGGGTCCCGCCGGGCACGGGGGTGTCCTACGGCCACCGTTACGTCACCACGGCGGAGACCACGCTCGGCCTGGTGCCGCTCGGCTACGCCGACGGCGTGCCGCGCGGCGCGGCGGGCCGGGCGCTGGTGCAGGCGCGTGGCCGCCGGTGGCCCATCGCCGGGACGGTCTGCATGGACCAGTTCGTCGTCGACTTCGGCGATGAGCCGGTCTCGCCCGGCGAGGAGGTCGTGCTGTTCGGCCCGGGCGACGACGGCGAGGCCACGGCCCAGGAGTGGGGCGAGGCCCTGGGCACCATTTCCTACGAGATCGTCACCGGGATTGGCGCGAGGGTGCCCCGGATCTACGCCAGCGTCCCGGCCCGCGTCCCGGCCCGCGCCCTTGCCCGCGGCCCGGAGGAGGCCGCCGATGCGTGATCAGGTCGAGGTCGCGACGGCCGAAGAGATGCGCGCCCTGGGCCGCCGTCTCGCCGCCGGCCTGCGCGCGGGGGACCTGCTGGTGCTCAGCGGGCCGCTCGGCGCCGGCAAGACGACCCTGGTGCAGGGCGTCGGTGACGGCCTCGGCGTGCGCGGCCCGATCACGTCGCCGACGTTCGTGATCGCCCGCGTTCACCCGTCGCTGCGCGGCGGCCCGGCCCTGGTGCACGCCGACGCGTATCGCCTCGACGGTGCCGCCGAGATCGACGATCTGGACCTGGACTCCGGCACGGCCAGTTCGGTGACCGCCGTCGAGTGGGGCGAGGGCCTGGCCGAAGGGCTGTCGGACGACCGGCTGGAGATCTCGATCGAGCTGGCCGGTGCCGCCCGGACGGTGCGGATCTGCGGGGTGGGCCCCCGCTGGGCCGGCACCGTCCTGACACCCGCCTGATCTGCCCACCTGATTGTGTCTTGACCCGGCCCGAACCGGCCACGCGTCTAGGGGCCGTTGCCATAAGATCGACCGGTCTGATTCCTTCCCCGGAGGCGCGCCGTGACAGAGCAGGGGTCACTTCCGGCACGTCCACCGGCCGATCCGGTGGCGGAGCGGCCCGATGATGTCGCGCCCGTGGACTGGCCGGCTCGTCCTCAGCGCGGCCGCACCCGCGGCCGGGGGAAGCGGGCCCGCCGGAACGGCCCGCTGACCTGGGCGGTGCTGGCCGCGGCGGTCATCGTCGTCGCCGTGGTGGTCGCGGTCGTGGTCATCCCGGGCGGCTCGGGCCCGGCGACGGTCACCCCGGGCTCGCTCATCACCACGTTCCTGCCGGGTGAGATCCAGAAGGTGCCGGGTGCGTGCCCGGCGATCCCCGCGGCCACCGTGGGCAGTTACCTTCCCGGCCAGCCTAAGGTCGCGGCGCCGCCGCCGCTCGACGGCGTGCTGGATAGTCAGTGCGACTGGACAGTTGACGCCCGTCCCGTCTACCGGCTGCTTCAGCTCGACATCCAGGCTTACACCCCGAACGGGCTGGCCAGCGGGACCGGCAGCGCGACCTTCGCCGCCATCGACGCGTTCGCCGGGGCCCTGCAGGCCAAGCAGGATCCGCCCGCCGGGACCGGCGCCCCCCGCGCGCGGGTCACCACGGTGCCGGGGCTGGGGACGGCGGCGTTCACCGCGACTCAGGTCTACCAGGTGGGCGGGGCCATCACCGACGTGGCCACCACGGTTATCCGTTACCGGAACGTTGTGATCACCGTCGTGCTGAACGGGCTGGACCGATCCAACCGCGGCGGGTATGGCCCCGTATCGATGAGCGAGCTTTCGGCCGGGTCGCTCGCGGTTGCCCGGGCCGCGTTCGCCAAGCTGACCTGACCGGCGGCCCGATGCAAGGCGGCTACCCACGCGGGCTACGGCCAGGCGATCGTTACCGGCCCGGCGATCCGGGGCCGCAGGCCCCGGTGAGCGGCCGGTGTGTCGGCGAGCACCACGGCGGGGCGCGGAGCGCAGCGGGGGGTTCCAGGGGGGTCGTCCCCCAGGCCAACTCAGTACCCGCGGCGGATCAGGATCGACCAGCCGTGCTCCAGCGGCTGTGTCAGCACATGGTCATGCGACTTCATCAGGCACCACGCGGGCACGTCGTTCTCTGCGGCCGGATCATCGGCCAAGACGGCGATAATCTCTCCGATTGGCACCTCGTGGATGCGTTCCGCCAGCATGATGATCGGGATGGGGCACTTGCGGCCCAGGGCGTCGATCGTCAGCAGGGGAGTGGGAGCTGGTGGGCCCGCCGGGGTAGCTGGGGCCGCCGGGCCGGCCAGATCGTCCGCGGCCGGGTCCATCCGGCCGTCACCGGCCGGGCGCATTACGCCGTCCGGGACCGTGCCAACGGTGGCCGGAGCGCTGCGTCCGGCGGTGCGGCCAAACCAGCGGTTGCTCATGCGATCACGCCCACAGCGTCCATGATGCCCTGACACTTGTGTCCTGCGCTCGGCAATTCAACTTGAAACCATTCGACTTCGATTCGTTATGAATTATCCCCTCTCGGGCTTCCCGCCGGACCGGCCGGCTGACCGGCGCCTCCGCGTCACCGGGCCCGCTGGCGACAAAACGCCGGGGGTCTCCGACGGCAGGCGGCGGAAGCGCGATACTGTTTCCACGACACGCTGTAGAAGGACGTTGAGCACCGGCTCCCTGAGCCGGGGACACCCCGCCCGGAAGGCATTTCGTTGACTCCCATCCGCCCCGCTCCGCGCCGCGGACGCGCAGGCAGGCCGCGCCGCTGGGTGCCCCGCGCGACCGCCCTGGCCGTGGTGCTGGTCGCCGCGACCGGCTGCACGAACGACACGTTCACGCGTCTGGGCTTCCCGAACCCCATTACCAAGCAGGGGCAGGTCACGCTGCACCTCTGGCAGGGATCATGGATCGCCGGCATGGCCGTCGCGGTCGTGGTGTGGGGGCTGATCCTGTGGGCGGTGGTCTTCCATCGCAAGCGGGGCGACCGGCTCCCCCCGCAGGTCCGGTACAACCTTCCGATCGAGATCCTCTACACGGCGCTGCCGTTCGTGCTCATCGCGGTGCTCTTCTACTACACGGCCAAGGACGAGAACTACCTCGACAACCTGTCCTCCAACCCGAACGTGACGGTCAACGTCATCGGCTACCAGTGGAGCTGGCAGTTCCAGTACCCGCAGTACAACGTGACGGACAATGGCGTCATGTACCCGGGGCCGCTGCCGATGCTCGAGCTGCCGACCGGCGAGACCGTGCGGTTCAACCTCACCTCGCCCGACGTGATCCACTCGTTCTGGGTGCCGGCCTTCCTGTTCAAGCGGGACGTCATCCCCGGCCACCCGAACCATTTCGAGGTCACGCTGACGAAGACCGGCACCTACCTCGGCCACTGCAGTGAACTGTGCGGGCTCTACCACAGCCGCATGCTGTTCACCGTGAAGGTGGTGACCCCGGGCCAGTTCCAGCAGTGGATCTCATCGCGGCAGGCGGCCTCGAGTTTGTCATCCGCCGGGCAGCCCGCGGTGAAGACGGCATCCAGGAGTGGTGTTCAGTGAGCACGATCGAACAGTGGCCGGCCACCGGCTTCCCGCCCACCGGCGAGCCGGTCATCCCGGGGAAGCGCACCGAGCGCAAGGGCACGATCCTGGCGGGCTGGGCGTCGTCGACGGACCACAAGGTCATCGGGAACATGTACCTGATCACCTCGTTCGCCTTCTTTATCATCGCCGGCATTATGGCGATCATCATCCGGCTGCAGCTGTTCGAGCCTGAGAACAAGATCGTCTCGGACCAGGTGTACAACGAGCTGTTCACCATCCACGGCACGATCATGCTGCTGCTGTTCGCCACCCCGCTGTTCGTCGGGTTCGCGAACGCGATCATGCCGCTGCAGATCGGCGCACCCGACGTGGCGTTCCCCCGGCTGAACCTGCTCAGCTACTACTTCTTCCTGTTCGGCGGGCTCATTGTGATGGCCAGCTTCCTGTCCCCGGGCGGTGCGGCCGCCTTCGGCTGGTACGCCTACTCGCCACTGACCAGCGCGGTGTACTCCCCGGGCATCGGCGCGGACATGTGGATCATGGGCCTCACCCTGTCCGGGCTCGGCACCATTCTCGGCGGCGTCAACTTTATTACGACGATCTTCTGCATGCGCGCGCCCGGCATGACGATGTTCCGGATGCCCATCTTCACCTGGAACACCCTGCTGACCAGCATTCTGATCCTGCTCGCGTTCCCTTGCCTGGCCGCGGCCCTGCTCGTGCTGGAAATCGACCGGCGGCTCGGCGCGCACGTGTTCGACGCCGCCACCGGCGGGGCGCTGCTGTGGCAGAACCTGTTCTGGTTCTTCGGCCACCCGGAGGTCTACATCCTCGCGCTGCCGTTCTTCGGTATCGCGACGGAGATCTTGCCGGTGTTCAGCCGCAAGCCGCTGTTCGGCTACAAGGGCCTGATCGCCGCGACGGTCTCGATCGCCGGCCTGTCGATGACCGTGTGGGCCCACCACATGTTCACCACCGGCGGAGTACTGCTGCCGTTCTTCTCGTTCATGACCTTCCTGATCGCGGTCCCGACCGGGGTGAAGTTCTTCAACTGGGCGGGCACGATGTGGAAGGGACAGCTCACGTTCGAGCCGCCGATGCTGTTCACGGTCGGCTTCCTGATCGTGTTCCTGTTCGGCGGCATCACGGGCATCATGCTCGCCTCGCCGCCGCTCGACTTCGCGGTCAGCGACTCTTATTTCGTGGTCGCGCATTTCCATTACGTGCTGGCCGGCACCGTGCTGTTCGAGATGTTCGCGGGCTTCTATTTCTGGTGGCCGAAGCTGACCGGCAAGATGCTGGACAACCGGATCGGCAAGATCCAGTTCTGGCTGATGTTCATCGGGTTCAACATGACGTTCCTGGTCCAGCACTGGATCGGCGTCGAGGGCATGCCGCGGCGGGTGGCCAACTACCCGGACCTGCCCGGCAACGTCACCACCCTCAACCAGATCTCCTCGGTGGGGTCCTGGGTGCTCACGCTGTCGATCCTCGTCTTCTTCTACAACGTCTACAAGACGTGGCGGTACGGGGAGAAGGTCAACGTGGAGGACCCGTGGGGCTTCGCCAGTTCGCTGGAGTGGGCCACGTCCTGCCCGCCGCCGCGGCACAACTTCTACCGGATCCCGCGGATCCGGTCCGAGCGCCCCGCGTTCGAGCTGCACTACCCGCACATCAAGTCGGGCATGGCCTCCCGG